>Ga0307515_10016466_pt1 | contig 13530 bp, 11 predicted proteins | sample 17_EM_MG_FD_194513 | JGI IMG/M metagenome (GOLD analysis project Ga0307515, IMG submission 194513) | Populus trichocarpa ectomycorrhiza microbial communities from riparian zone in the Pacific Northwest, United States - 17_EM | ecosystem: Host-associated > Plants > Roots > Unclassified | place...
CGGACAAACAAGAAATCTTTCCGTTGTAGAATTACCTGCTGACTGAGATCCTCAGTCACGAGTTGATTGTGTATCCAAACCTTATCTCTCCCCCTGTCAAGATGTACATGTTGGAAGGCCGATAGAATGCAATATCGAAGTTCACAGCCCAGTTCGACCACCGCGGCTGGGTAGTGGGTACACGAACCGTACGAGCACGACTACGAGCACGTGGTAAGATGTGGAGTTGTTGGTGGAAGAAGCAGCAAGCAGGGATGATATCATTTGCTGCGCGACCATACAGCGTTTTAACGATGAGCTAACTAAATAGCTGGAGGAAAGTAAACTTTGATTTCTTAAGTGCAAAAAGCCTCCCGAGGTGAGACCTTATTTTCTTCCGCTTTCTGGAACTTCCTTTCCCCCCCTTGTTCCCTTGCTGGACAAGGCCCCTCCAGAGTTGTGCACGTCATAGTGAGATGGTCGGTTTAGTGTACCAACTCCTACAGATTGCGATGTTGATACCCGAAGGGGATTGAGATACCATCGCGAAGTCTTTGAATTGCGGGTGATGATTGATCTGGAATGGGGGCGGCTGACCAGTCTCATAGATACCTCAAAACGAGGTTGAGGTGCCAAGACGTCGCATCGGGGTGTTGGGGAGATGGGATCCACACCGGCAAATCCTCATCCACGATGTTGCCACTGCCGTTGAACCAGCAGTCTGAGAGAATGGATTTGAAAAATATTCGCGACATAAAATGGTTCTGGGAGGATAATCTAGCAGGCCATTCCTCTATTCCTCCCTCCTCCATACCTACTGCCACACCCTCGGTTACGTTCTCCCTCTCTTTCTCTCCCTGATGGCCATTCGAATTCGTCAGCTGCTCCCTCTCGTAAAACTGGGCAAGAATATTTGTTACGCATACCGAGCTCGCTCAGTGGAGGCCATTCGTCTCTGCGAGAAGCTCGAGCAGGACTTGGACTTGGACTCGGATTCGGATTCGGACTCGGTCGCAAGATGTGGCACCAAGGACGATGGTGTTCACAGTCACAATCTATCACGGACTGTTCAGGACGTCGATGTCAACGTCAATGTCGATGTCTGGCGGCAGGGGAACGCCCATGAAAGGTTCGGTTCGGTCATCAGCGCGTGCATACTAATTATTTTTTCTTTTCTTCTACTATAGAATTCTAGGGGCAATTATGAATGCTGTACAAATGGCATGCTCCACTACCGGGACGAACAGTGATATAGACGTTGCATTCGACAGTATCTCCGACCTGCTACGGGCAAATAGCAAAGAGGATTTCGCTCTTTCCATTGAAGGGTGGGTCACTTTTTCTTTTCCTTTCTTTTCTTTTCCATCCTCCTATTCCATTTGAGTCTTGTGTAGCCTACAACAGGCTAAGCTAAAAGATGAGCGCACCGTGAAGCTTTTCCGCCATTTCTCCGCTAAGTATGGCTGCGATAAAGTGAGATTTGATGTCCTTTTTTTGGTGGGTTGTCATATGTTGTATGCTAAACAACAGCCCTCCTCCAGTCTGTCAAAGAAATTAGTGGAAAGCAAGAAAAGCCTCTACTTACGATGTACTGTGGAGGGCAGAAGACAATACTCGAACGTGGGTCTTGTTGCGGATTACTTTTTACATGCTCTAATCATAATTCTTGGTAGTGACGGTGGGTAGTAATTGTCCCCCTCAAGTTCGCGCACTAACATTTGAAAAAGCCGGGCAACAACTCATCACACAAACTCTCCCTGAGAAGTCCGGATTCCTATTCTTTTCCTCTAGCACTCCCTTCGAATACCGGTGTTTCATCCGGGTCATATACGAGAATTCAAGACCCCCCGGGATACGTCCCCTCGCCAATGAGCAGCAAAGTATGGAGCACACTTTCAAGTTCCGAAGAGCAACCCCACCAAACCCCTCAAAACAAGGGTGGATCCACGTTGTATCGGGAAGTCTCTAAGGCAGACGATTCAGGGGTAAGTGAGAGATACCCGAACCAGAGGAGGAAGCTGTAGCTTACAAGACCTGTACAGTACTTCTCTGATAGAGGCACAGGGGTTCCTGGTCCATCTGAGCCTAATTTATGCGACACTGGCATCCCAGCTGCACTCAGTGGCAGCAGAGGTCGTGCTCCCAACCTTGCGCGTTCCAAAGATAATGGCAAGGGTATCGAAAACGCCGTCAGCATTGCTTCGGCCAAAAGCTGTCGTTTTACTTCCAGGCAATTCAGGAGCATGTCCCGAAGCGAAATCTTCTGAGAAGAAGATATCGTGGGTGCGTCAGCACATGATAGACCCCTTTAAGGAAGTAGTCCGAGAGGTGGTAATTTAATAAGGCTGCACTTAATCAAGCAGAGAACATGCATAGACCCTTGAACTTTATTTGATCTGCGGGGAGAGATGGACTTTAGCCTCACGATTTTGTGTACTTACACCGAAAGAATATACCTCGCCCTCGAGCTTGTAATATTTTATTCTCAACTTTTCTGCCCCGCCAACGAGGTTGGGGACACCATAGATCAATTGAAATGTCGTATAGCGTTGCGATGAGGTAATATGTGAAAGAGATTAGAAACCTTGAGTGCTGAAGACAAGGCAGAAGGAAATGAGGGAAGAGAGAAATAAACTACAGAGAAGAATAGAAGAAGCGAAAAGCCTTTCAAAGATATGTGTGCCGCGGAGATTCTGGCATGGGAGGAGATCGACGTGGCATTGGTATATTATGTAGCCCAATGGGTGCCAAAATCAAAGTGACCCTCCAAGCCCCATTATTGGAAAGTATGCACAAAGCTGTGGTAGCGTCTATATGATGAGCTGAAGGTTCTCAAGGTACAATCTCCCGCCAAAGAATTAGAGAACGTCAAGATTGTGGAGGAACAGGGTTGACAACGATACTTCTCAATGTGTTTACCGACTCTAATTAGAATGTATTCTGAGACTGGAAAGTCAATTTCTCTGACATTTCAAGACCATCTATTTAGGTGATGGTTACAAGCCCCCCCCGATGACTACCTTGTCGGACTTCAAAAAGTGTGAAACTTCACCCATGTACTCTAGTCGTTCAGGTGATCTTATTCATGTAATTACAGAACTACAGCGCTGAATTCAACGATGCCGAATAGCTGCCGAAGGCCGTCTATTTGGTGACGGTAATCGAGTCACAACTTTATCCCCGAGCAACTCTACTGTCCATTCGCACATTTGTACCTTCCCTATAAAGGACTTCGAAGGAACCGTACCGTCGACTAAGAGTATCGAGGACAAGTACTCGACGATCTCTTACATTTCGTGGTCGGTATAAGTTAATTCCAATTTAGAGGGAGCCTATTAAAAACCCGCAATGCAGATATCTTCGGCCAACTGTTAACGCAAAAGGCTATGGAGAACTCGGATACGAAGGTTGGAAACGCTAAAGAGATAAAATTCTCGGTCTGAAGCGACACAATGTTGCAGGCGGAAGTTCGCACCTTGGAGGACATCGCAGATATCTCTTTCGTAAGGAATAATCACCAGTTCGAGTCGAGAACATTTAGCTGGAATCATAAGCACATCAAGAAAAAACTTCCGGCCCCAACATCCAGTACATCTCTCCCACAAGGCCAGGAACCCCAGGAAACACACTCCCACCCACATCAGCGTCCTTCCCTCCTCTTCGAGCCCTGGAGCCTCACATGATCCTACAGGGCTCACCCTCTCACCAAGGAACAGCGAAAGCGGGGACTTGATCTCAAGTCCAGAGGAGTTCCCTCACCAATCACCTCAGAGAATTAGTAGACCGGTTTATGAGGGACATGATTCATCAGTAAGTGAAGAAAACCTGAGGAAAGGCGTAGCTCACGAGACCTTAATTCTAGTACTCCGAGTGGTCCAAAGGACTCTCATGGTCGTCTGAAGCCCTACCTACGCGCCAGAAGCCGCCTCAAGCCGAGGGAAATCAATCTTCTCCAGCGCCTCACACACCCGAGACTATCCCTGGACGAGAAGTCGAAGGAATCAATGATTCCCCGGTTCTTTCACCTAGAGGTGTTTTCAGGAGAGATACAGAGTCAAGATCGCCCGGTGCCTCTATGAGGTCGGTGAAACCACTACCTGTCACACCTGATGGTTTGGCGGGTCAGGCCCCCAAAGGACCGCCACAGACCGACGAGGCAAGGAGAGCTACTTTTCTTGGCTCGCTGCCTAAGCGAGGAAAGGTGAAGGGGATTGCCGCCGGAATCGCCGTAGCCTCATCTGGTGCTACCTCGTTACTTCCGACCACTTTACGGACTTTCCCAGAAACGGAAAGAAAACTGGACATACCGGAATCATGGGTGAAAAGGTATATTGTAACGCCCGTCGAGAAGATGGTACGAAGTATAATATTGGACGAACCCCAATCGGCGGACAGGGCTACAGAGGCGGCGCCCTACGGCCCCAGGAAAGTTATTACGGTATCCAATGACGTATTAGGCGCTCATATGGTCGTTTTAACCATTTGTTTAGTTTGCAGTCCCAGACGCCAAACTTCCCGCTCCGGAAGTCAACATGAAAGTTCGCATCATAGTGGGCCCTCAGACCAACCCTTAAATCGCAGTCTCAGGGAAGTTATTACGGTATCCAACAATCTAATAGGCGCTCATATGGTCGTTTTAACCATTTGCTTTATTTGCAGTTCCCGACGCCAAAACCTAACAAGCGGCTCTGCAAGTTCCTGTTGTCGAGCTATGTTCAGGCTGGCGATATCCTTCGGAAGAGCAGAAGAGTGAAATGGTTCTCCTTCCAAGCCATTCACATCGCTCGCCAAGCGTTACATCTCATCATCCAGTTCAACAACTTTATCGGCCCTGACGGACCAACAAATGAACAGTACGATGAGGGTATGGATTTGGATGAGTAAGTTTAGCTTTTGTTTCGTTGTCGTCATTTATGGTGCGGTAAATGCAGTGCGCTTGAGGAATTGGAAGATAAGATCGACGAACTCGAAAATCTGGACCTCGATGAAGTGTATCGGTCCGAAGAGGATCACAAGTATGATCTCGCGCGGTTGTATTAAATATTCTTCGCCACTCGCGATTTCTACGTAAGCTCCCGGCCCTTATGTACGCTCATCATAATGACCCTCTATGAAGCCAAACGGCCGTGACTATGAAACCGACACTGTGTTGAAGCGGCTTGTCGGTTTAGATCATGCCACCCTGACCCTCGCCCGTTGCCTACAAGCGCGAGGTCCTCACACCGAAGGTGTTCAGATTCTTGACGTACTTGATGAGGGTGATGGTGATAACTATAAATGGTTACGGGCTCAGACGTTGAAGGGATAAACGTCTGAGGCAGGTAGAGCGGCAGACTGTAGTCATGGGTAGGGTCGACGCTTGGAAGAATCATAAACTCCTAACAATAATCGTGGACCTATTTCGCACGTGAGCCCGTCCCAAGCAGATGCAGATGACACAGACGCCGTGCCGGTCCGGCCTTTGCACTGATACAAGACCACCACCGACAGAGGAACAGCAGGAATCACCGGCTACCCCTGCCTTTGAAGGGAACGTGGAGAACGTTGTCTTTAGAGAGCCTCGGTATCAAGAATATGACGAGGTGGTCACTTCGGCCCGGGCATGCAGAGGCTGCAACGAGGCAAGAAAAAAAGGAAGCGAAAGTGATATGGATCTAAAGTTCTCCAAAGCTAGCACCGAATGTAAGTTGGGCCTCACCATCTCAGAATAGGTTCTTGCTTCTAGACTACGAATGCGATGATTGACTAGGTGGCGTGGCTGGTATTGAAAGTCAGTTGCCCTCACTGGAATATAGGTTGCGTCCACGTTCTGTTGAGTGTTCCCCTCAAAATCCTTGTAAAACAACCACCTCTCAACAATGCACCGCTGATTACATGGAATTGTCTCATATTCTTGGGGCGCTGCTTGATCGGTGTGTTCACTGAACTTAAATAGAGCGCTCGTGATCGCATAAGTGGAGTACCACTGAATCTACCAGCGTCGTATACAACATAGGGGCCCGGAGTAGCCGAGCATGACTAACCCTAGAAGCTCTGAAATACTTCCTTGAGGCTGACCTAAATGGAATAGTATTAATTTCTTGGCACTCGTGCTCTGGGCCAATCCATATAGCTCTTGGACTGGTCGGGAGAATAGAGACAAATGTATGTTCCCTCGACTTCCTCTAGCGTTCGAACGATGTCAGGATCGGGTTGCTGAGCATTGAGGGCCTGGGAAACAGGAAACAGTCTAGAGTCAGGGTGAATACAAGTGGAGATTCAGACCAGAAGACTCCTACCGATACCACTAATACATATTGTTTAGATTATGCAGGCTGAAATCCAAGTGGGTCGCAGCGAGGAGTCCGAGATTCTACCAGAGGAAGAGCTAGGTGAGCTGAGGGACGAGATTTGACGTTGCATGAATCGAGACTAAAGCCAATACGAAGGGAAGATTTTGAGAGGGAAGGTCCGTATTTAAGGAGAAGCAGGGGCCAGTTTCAACTACCTAAATGCGCTTGCGGAAATCGGTACAAGGAATCAGGATCGAATGCGTCTACCAAAGAGTGGCAGTGAATTCCTTCTCGTGCGATTCGATGGGCGGTACCAATCGAATAGTTAAAGGGCCTTGGTAAGCTTCAATGTGCTGTACTTATGGTGGTTCGGGGGCAAACAGGTCGTTTGACGTACAACATGGATCGGGATATGCTGGCGTCTGGTTGCATATTCGATGTCCACGGGACCATTCTCGCAATATGGCTTGCTTGGTTTACCTTTTATTGCTCCTATTGCGAAAATGGAGAAGAGATTTCGATCGATCGATAGCTACCACCCTCGGCTTTTCGCCTAAAATTTTAACAGTCGTAAAAACAGTACACCCAGGAAGAGAAACGATATTGTTCAGCTTGGCCTCCGCGTATAGCCTCGCGGTGTCTTAGTGACCAGTGGTTAAACTACCCGATCGAGGATGGCTCGGCTAAATCGCCGAGAAGGCGAGGCTTACAGTAACCCGGGTACACCATTGGCACGGGTATTCGAAGCACCTAAGCGCGTGGTGGATGAGTGTGGCGATGAAGGGTTCCATCAGGCTGCCTGGGGCCTGTTCCACCTCGGATACCGCCGTGCAACGTTTCGACGATAAGCTCCTTAAATAGCTCTTCGGAAGAAGGGAACTCAATTATTCTACGCTCAGTAGGTACACTCTTGATGAGTCGAGCCCATCCCCATCCCTTCTAGCCGTCTTGGCCATCGCGGCCCGAGATCGGACCACAGTGAAATGTTGACATCACAAGCGCTTAGTGAGACGGTTGATTAGGGCGTACAGCCTCTTATTTGATTCCATAGGTGCCCGAGATGTCATTGCGTGCGAGTGAGGTTGCCTGAGTGGGGACAGGGGAACAGTTCCACCATGTGGTTGAGGTGCCTACACATCGAGGAATCGTTTTTACGTTTCCGGTTCAATTCATTCCAGTAATTTGAGACTGGAACCTTTGTCCCACAGTACTACCGCTGGCCGGTTGGCCGTAGAGTGTATTTGAAAGTCATGGTCAAGTGACGTAAATGGCCCCGGCAGTGATGCAGAAGACATATTTTATTGTCATTTCCCGGCCGAGGAGCTCAGGTGAAGGGTGAGCGATGGTCGCCGTATAATTTCAGAGGGGTGGGAAAGCCCCCTCCCTCCCGAAACTGCTCCCGAGTCATCTCTGATGCCATTTCTTTCGTTCCTGCTCGCCAAAAAGTCAAAGGATGTCGGTTATGCGTACCGAGCACGTTCAGTAGAGGCAATTCGTCTCTGCAGGACGCTGGAACAAGAACTGGTCACAAGAAACGAGTTCAAAGGCGATGTTCACCATGTGCCCAACCTTCGACCAAGTACCCATCAAAATGTCGGCTTGCCACAACCCGAGTACATCTATGAAAGGTTCGACATCAACCACTTGGCTGCGTCAAGCTAATGACTCTCTCAGATTTCTGAAGGCTGCTTGGGAGGCTATACAATTGGCCTGCCCCAATACTGAGAAGAATCCTGATACAGACAGGGCGTTCGAGAGTCTCCCCGACCTATTGAGGGGTTACAGCAACCAGGACTTCATTCTCTCAATTGAGGGGCACGTCACTATTCTCCACCCTGTACGCGACTCATTTGTTGATTTCGTGCAGCCTTGAACAGGCCAAACGAAAAGATGAGAATACCAAGAAGCTTTTCGACCATTTCTCCGCTAAGTACGATGGCAATAAGGTAACACGGTTGGTTTACGGAGTTTTGTTTGTTAATGGCCCTCTTCAGACCATAAAATTCAATAAAAAGCCACAGAAAATGCACGTATTTAGGATACATCACGGAGGGGGAACGACAAATATCGACCGTGCGTCTGATGCGGATATGTGAATGTCCTCTGAAAACCTATACAGTGAAGGTGGATTACCCACCCCAAGTTCACGCACTGACATGGCAACTGAAGACGCGGTGCACACACAGAACTCCCCTGAGACTCCCGCACTTTTATCCTCATCCATTCATCCAAGATCTTCCTGATGACCTGATTGGGACGCCACTCGAATTTCTGGGCGGGCGGGCCTATGGCTTGAAACGGAAACCGTGGCCGGAGCCGTGGAACCAGGGGAACCGGGGGTGGACGCCGCGTATCGAGGTATATAGCGACGACCCGACAGGGCAGTATTTCAGATTAGAAAGCGGAGGCTTTTCCTCCACATTTAGAAGCACCATCAAGCTTGCAAATCCGAAGCGCACGATATTTCGTGGTTGGTACAAGTTCTAATTTAGAGAGAGCTTATTGAAATCCCGCAATGCAGATATCTTCGGCCAGCTGTTGACGCAAACTGCTATGGAGAACGTGGTTACGAAGGTTGGAAACGCTAATGTGATAAAATACTCGGTCTGGAGCGACACAACATTGCACACGGAAGGTCGCACCTTGGAGGACATCGCAGAAATTCCTTTCGTAAGCAATAATTACCAGCTCGAGTCGAGAGCCTTTAGCTGAAATCACAAGCACATCAAGAAAAAGCTTCCGGCACAGACATCCAGTACATCTCTCCCACAAAGCCAGGAGCCCCAAGAAACACACGCCCACCCACATCAGCGTCCTTCCCTTGACCTTCCCTCCTCTTCGAGCTCTGGAGCCTCACATGATCCTACAGGGCTCACCCCCTCACCAAAGAACAGCGAAACCGGTGACTTGATCTCAAGTCCAGAGGAGTTTCCTCACCAATCACCTCAGAGCATTGGTAGACCGGCTCATGAGGGACATGATTCATCAGTAAGTGAAGAAAACCTGAGGAAAGGTGTAACTCACGAGACCTTGTAGTATTACCTGAAACATACCCCCCAGAAACTACACACTCCACCCCCAATAGGCGGACAGGGCAACAACACCAGCACCCTACCCTCGGCCTTCTCTCCCCCAGCCCTTCATTCTCAACCTCCAGTCGCAAAGGCGGGTGAGCAGCCTCCAGATCCAAGCCAGAAAGGAGGTGTACAATTCCGTATGACGACGCAAAAGGGACCTGGAGAGGTAAGTGCAGAGGCGGGGTGCGAGGTCTAAGATAGATACTCACATTGAGTTATAGACTTCTACCGAAAGCTCGAAAACACGCACATCCTCTTCGAGCCCTGGAGTCTCATATGGTCCTACAGGGCCCATCCTCTCACCAAGGAACAGCCAAACCCGGGACCAACCCGCAAGTCCAGAGGAGTTCGCTCACCGATCGCCTCAGAGCACTGGTAGACCGGCTTACGAGGGACATGATTCAGGAGTAAGTGAAGAAAACCTGAGGAGAGGCGTAGCTCACGAGACCTTGTAGTATTACCTGAAACATACCCCCCAGAAACTAAACGCTCCACCCTCAATAGGCGGACAGGGCAACAACATCAGCACCCTACCCTCGACCGTCCCTCCCCCGGCCCTTCATTCTCAACCTCCAGTCGCAAAGGCGGGTGAGCCGCTTCCAGATCCAAGCCAGACAGGAGGTGTACAATTCCGTTTGACGACGCAAAGAGGACCTGGAGAGGTAAGTGCAGAGGCGGGGTACGAGGTCCAAGATAGATACTCACATTGAATTATAGACTCCTACCGGAAGCTCGAAAACACGCGCATCCTCTTCGAGCCCTGGAGTCCCACATGACTCTACAGGGCTCACCCTCTCACCAAGGAACAGCGAAACCGGGGACTTGATCTCAAGTCCAGAGGAGTTCCCTCACCAATCACCTCAGAGCATTGGTAGGCCGGTTTATGAGGGACATGATTCATCAGTAAGTGAAAAAAGCCTGAGGAAAGGCGTAGCTCACGAGACCTTGTAGTATTACCTGAAACATACACCCCAGAAAGATGCTCCACCCCCAATAGGCGGACAGGGCAACAACATCAGCACCCTACCCTCGGCCTTCTCTCCCCCAGCCCTTCATTCTCAACCTCCAGTCGCAAAGGCGGGTGAGCAGCTTCCAGATCCAAGCCGGACAGGAGATGTACAATTCTGTTTGAAGGGACCTGGAGAGGTAAGCGCAAAGGCGGGGTGCGAGGTCCAAGATAGATACTCACATTGAGTTATAGACTTCTACCGAAAGCTCGAAAACACGCACATCCTCTTCGAGCCCTGGAGTCCCACATGACCCTACAGGGCTCACCCTCTCACCAAGGAACAGCGAAACTGGGGACTTGATCTCAAGGCCAGAGGAGTTCCGTCACCAATCACCTCAGAGCATTGGTAGACCGGCTCATGAGGGACATGATTCATCAGTAAGTGAAGAAAACCTGAGGAAAGGTGTAGCTCACGAGACCTTGTAGTATTACCTGAACCACGCTCCACCCCCAATAGGCGGACAGGGCAACAACATCAGCACCTTACCCTCGGCCTTCCCTCCTCCGGCCCTTCATTCTCAACCTCCAGTCGCAAAGGCGGGTGAGCCGCTTCTGGACCCAAGCCTGACAGGAGATGTACAATTCCGCTTGACGACGCAAAAGGGACCTGGAGAGGTAAGTACAGAGGCGGGGTACGAGGTCTAAGATAGCTACTCACATTGAGTTATAGACTCCTACCGGAAGCTCGAAAACACGCGCATCCTCTTCGAGCCCTGGAGTCCCACATGACTCTACAGGGCTAACCCTCTCACCAAGGAACAGCGAAACCGGGGACTTGATCTCAAGTCCAGAGGAGTTCCCCCACCAATCACCTCAGAGCATTGGTAGACCGGTTTATGAGGGACATGATTCATCAGTAAGTGAAAAAAACCTGAGGAAAGGCGTAGCTCACGAGACCTTGTAGGATTACCTGAAACATACACCCCAGAAACACGCTCCACCCCCAATAGGCGGACAGGGCAACAACATCAGCACCCTACCCTCGGCCTTCCCTCCCCCGGCCCTCCATTCTCAACCTCCAGTCGCAAAGGCGGGTGAGCAGCTTCCAGATCCAAGCCTGACAGGAGATGTACAATTCTGTTTGAAGGGACCTGGAGAGGTAAGTGCAGAGGCGGGGTGCGAGGTCTAAGATAGATACTCACATTGAGTTATAGACTTCTACCGAAAGCTCGAAAACACGCACATCCTCTTCGAGCCCTGGAGTCTCATATGATCCTACAGGGCCCATCCTCTCACCAAGGAACAGCGAAACCCGGGACCAACTCGCAAGTCCAGAGGAGTTCGCTCACCGATCGCCTCAGAGCATTGGTAGGCCGGCTTACGAGGGACATGATTCAGGAGTAAGTGAAGAAAACCTGAGGAAAGGCGTAGTTCATGAGGCCTTGTAGTATTACCTGAAACATACCCCCAAGAAACTACACGTTCCACCCCCAATAGGCGGACAGGGCGACAACATCAGCACCCTACCCTCGACCGTCCCTCTTCCGGCCCTTCATTCTCAACCTCCAGTCGCAAAGGCGGGTGAGCCGCTTCTAGACCCAAGCCGGACAGGAGATGTACAATTCTGTTTGAAGGGACCTGGAGAGGTAAGTGCAGAGGCAGGGTGCGAGGTCTAAGATATATATTCACATTGGGTTATAGACTCCTACCGGATACTCAAAAACACGCGCATCCTCTTCGAGCCCTGGAGTCTCACATGACTCTACAGGGCTCACCCTCTCACCAAGGAACAGTGAAACTGGGGACTTGATCTCAAGTCCAGAGGAGTTCCGTCACCAATCACCTCAGGGCATTGGTAGACCGGCTCATGAGGGACATGATTCATCAGTAAGTGAAGAAAACCTGAGGAAAGGTGTAGCTCACGAGACCTTGTAGTATTACCTGAAACGCGCTCCACCCCCAATAGGCGGACAGGGCAACAACATCAGCACCTTACCCTCGACCGTTCCTCTTCCGGCCCTTCATTCTCAACGTCCAGTCGCAAAGGCGGGTGAGCCGCTTCTAGACCCAAGCCGGACAGGAGATGTACAATTCTGTTTGAAGGGACCTGGAGAGGTAAGTGCAGAGGCAGGGTGCGGGGTCTAAGATATATATTCACATTGGGTTATAGACTCCTACCGGATACTCAAAAACACACGCATCCTCTTCGAGCCCTGGAGTCTCACATGACTCTACAGGGCTCACCCTCTCACCAAGGAACAGTGAAACTGGGGACTTGATCTCAAGTCCAGAGGAGTTCCGTCACCAATCACCTCAGGTCATTGGTAGACCGGCTCATGAGGGACATGATTCATCAGTAAGTGAAGAAAACCTGAGGAAAGGCGTAGCTCACGAGACCTTGTAGTATTACCTGAAACATACACCCCAGAACGATGCTCCACCCCCAATAGGCGGACAGGGCAACAACATCAGCACCCTACCCTCGGCCTTCCCTCCCCCGGCCCTTCATTCTCAACCTCCAGTCGCAAAGGCGGGTAAGCCGCTTCCAGATCCAAGCCAGACAGGAGGTGTACAATTCCGTATGACGACGCAAAAGGGACCTGGAGAGGTAAGTGCAGAGGCGGGGTGCGAGGTCCAAGATAGATACTCACATTGAGTTATAGACTTCTACCGAAAGCTCGAAAACACGCACATCCTCTTCGAGCCCTGGAGTCTCACATGATCCTACAGGGCCCATCCTCTCACCAAGGAACAGCGAAACCCGGGACCAACTCGCAAGTCCAGAGGAGTTCGCTCACCGATCGCCTCAGAGCACTGGTAGACCGGCTTACGAGGGACATGATTCAGGAGTAAGTGAAGAAAACCTGAGGAAAGGCGTAGCTCATGAGACCTTGTAGTATTACTTGAAACATACCCCCCAGAAACTACACGCTCCACCCACAATAGGCGGACAGGGCAACAACATCAGCACACCCTCGGCTTTCCCTCCTCCGGCCCTTCATTCTCAACCTCCAGTCGCAAAGGCGGGTGAGCCGCTTCTAGACCCAAGCCGGACAGGAGGTGAACAATCCCGTTTGACGACGCAAAGAGGACCTGGAGAGGTAAGTGCAGAGGCGGGGTGCGAGGTCCAAGATAGATACTCACATTGAGTTATAGACTCCTACTGGAAGCTCGAAAACACGCGCATCCTCTTCGAGCCCTGGAATCCCACATGACCCTACAGGGCTCACCCTCTCACCATGGAACAGCGAAA
>Ga0307515_10016467_pt1 | contig 13530 bp, 7 predicted proteins | sample 17_EM_MG_FD_194513 | JGI IMG/M metagenome (GOLD analysis project Ga0307515, IMG submission 194513) | Populus trichocarpa ectomycorrhiza microbial communities from riparian zone in the Pacific Northwest, United States - 17_EM | ecosystem: Host-associated > Plants > Roots > Unclassified | place...
AACAAGCTTAAAATTTAATGCCTTTTAGCCCCCGCAACATTCTTTTAGTAGTATATGTTTTAGTGATGGGTAGAAACTTTTGAATGTTTTATCTATTAATGTAAATATGTTGTGTATATATATATATATATTATCAATTTAATTATAGAGTAGATGAAAAGTCGATGCCCTAGATTCAAGCTTATCAAGAAAGACAACAATGATGTTTTTAAAATAAAAGGGAACGCATGAACTTTCGCGTTCTCTTTTTAAAATATGTAAAATAACATTTTTTCAGTGTGAAATATTTTTAATAGCATAGCTAAAGCTCGGTCATGTCGTCGTTGCCGTATTCATTCAAACATGCTCCTGCTTGGGAACTGGTGTTCACCAGACAATCAACCATAACTATATATATATTGTCTTAGACAAGGCATCGACCTTTCAAAGGATGCTCTGGCTGGTATTAGAACAAAAAATAAATAAATAAAATCCTATGAGAACAAATTAAAAAAGGTGCACTACTCAATCCTTCTCAATAATTCTTTGATAGAAACCAAATACCAGTCTATTAGGTTAATCAGAAAGATCTGTCTCCATGATCTGTCTCCGGCTAACCCAAATCTTCCTAACACATTGTCTTTTTCCTTCATGTTCCAAAAGATTACAAGTCTCCTTTTGATTTTCTTACCTTATAAATTACAACACGGCAGTGCAGCCAACAATGGCTGAGTTGATGAACACCCGGCAATCTCCAGCTAGAGGTGTTCTATTATTATACTAGCTAATTCCCTGCTCTCTATTTCCATTCCCACTTCCTGATCAAGACTGGAGCCAAAGCCATCACCGAAGTAGAAGGAAGCCCTTTTGAAATGTCAGGCTTTTCTGGAACCTTGCAGGTTAATCACACCAAAACACAACTGAAATGAAAAGGTACATACATAAACAGTTACTTGTGGATCTCAAGGCATTTGTAGGTATTTACACGCCACCCATTATGCTTCCGCAACTCAGTTGCAGAGGTTAGAACTCAACAAGACCTTGAGTGAATGGAATCATGGTTCCAAAATCAATATCAATTTCAGCAGTTGCTATCTGATCTTCATAAAGCTTTTGACTTATTCTGATTTTGTAGAAGCTGGCAAGAGAAAGCAAGACTTCACCTGCTGAAATGAAACAAGAAACTCAGGAAAAAAGCCATGCAACGACTTCTGAAAGAAGCCATCTACTTGTCCATTCAGTTAAGAAGTGAAAATTAATCAAACAGAAATTGGTATAGGTTTCAAAAAGCTACCGGCATTGAAATTTAGGACAATCGTGACATTGGAGGTCGTCCACGGCCTTTCACAGCAGGAAGCTTCCTCTGTCGTTTGGGCCCATCCAATTTAAGTGAGCGAGATCCGTTTACAAAAGGAACTTCCTTTTCAAATTTTAGGTCTTCACCTACAATCATATACATATTTCCAGCTTCCGGTACGGTAAAATCAGCAGGGTTTCTGTTCACGCTGCAAACTTCAGTCTCAGAACTGCTTTTATGGGCGTGAACAGTTCCATTGTTAGCAGGGGACTCCAACTTGTGTTTGTTTGGCTTTTCCAATGCACGGAATGGCAAAGGAAACATTGAAGAATCTGAAGCACCAAAAAACATTGTCTGCATGTTATGAGCGGGAATGGATCCACAGTTGGTGCCAAAACCACCATATGCTGATTTTTGTGATCTATTTACTTTATTCTGTGTGCGTGAATCAGAGCCTTTTCTCTTATCTTTATCTTGAACAACTTGAATGGGAAAATCAGTAGCCTTCTTAATACCTTTATCATGTAGAATTGACGAAGAAGATGCACCAGCTGTTGTTTGAATGACAGGAATATGATCACGGAAATTCTCTGCAAGTTGATTTTTACCATGATGATTAGGAGGTGGGTGCTTCACAGTATTAACAGCTTTAAATGCCCCGGTGTCCAGCCTAGAAAACTCCTTAGGTTCAGGATTGTGTGTAATGGAAGGTCTCTTGAGGAACTTTGAGTTTACATCCATATTGATGGGTGTACTGGACTGTACTCCTGCATCCATGAGGCTGAGCAAGTGCATAGCTGGTATGGTTTCATTAGAATACAGATCTAATGACCCTATTGGCTTCTGATTAAGCTCAATCCCATTATGTTTTCCAGCAAAGGGGTATTCTGAACGTGCCCTGATGAGAGTTTCTGAACCAAAATTCCTGTTTTGCTTTCCCAGGTTGGCAGCATTCTTATTCAAAAACTTCAGCTCACGATCCCCATTCATATTTTCCTTGAGGTTACTTCCAGAAGAATGAGGAAACACATTTACATTGGTAGATTGAGTTACACACTTTGGAGGAATGGTATAAACAAAAGGCATGTGATTCGACATCATTGATGACCAAAGGTGATTTGCTTCCTTACTTTGCTGTGGAATGCTCTGGCATGTGTTACATGGTCCTGGGGTGTGGAAATTGGCATAACAAGATCTATTCCCCACCACATCCCCTATCTGTTTGCAATTTTGAGAAATGTTTTGGACGTTAGAAATGCAAGCAGAATGTTGAACTCTGCTGGATGGCTTCTCTTGATGTTGAAGAAATGGTCCAAACCCCACAGGGGAACCAGTTTTTTCCAGTCGCCTCATATTGAATGAGTTTCGATCAGCTTGAGAGAAGAAATCAACTGCCTTCTGTTTGGTTGATTCTTCCATTTCACCCATCTTTATTATGCCATTTCTTCTGGCTGGAGGGTTCTGTTTTTGAGTAGTTTCCTGATGAAATAAGCTTAACCCTCCAAGCCCATATACTTGACTGAAATTCATCATCTGACTCCTCCTTGAGCTACTAGTTGTTTCTAACTGGCGTTTCTCATATTCACCATCAGGAAGACACCTCTCATACTGATTCTTTGCCATGAGTTCAACAATTTCCATTGGAATGTCATCTAAAGCTCCCTGTTCAGACAACTTATCAGCTCTTTGGTTGATATCTTTCCTTGGAAATGCTGAATGTTCCTGCATTCCAATGGTTTTCTCGTTGCTTTTGGTATTACAAAAGTCCTGGAACAAAGAGAAACATAATTGAGTATCCAGACAAGCCATACTATGAAGCATGTGAGCCTGCAGCCTATCCAAACATGTACAAAAAATATGGCCACTATATAAGCTAAACTACCCAGTTCCCATAAATATGAAACACCCATAATCACATAAATCATTTTAAAAAACCAGAAATGAGAATGCTATGACAAAACATTCAGGTAATAAAAGATTGGAAAGTATGAGTGTTTATTTTAAAGGTTGGAAAGTTTCAATTTCAAATCAATTAACTGCAAAATATGATTAGCCAGCCATGATCCCTTAGAAGTCAGGTTTGGGAAGGGACTTTGGTTCCTGGCAGAATTTTGAACCAGTCCCTATCCTTCAACCATTAGTACAATGTGGCAGCTCTCCAGCCTCAAACCTGCAACCTAGTAATTGCATGACTTTTCCCATTGCATTAAGCAATGTTCCCAAATCGATCAGTTATCTAAAAACCTCTCCTTCTATGCTGTGATATTCCAACAATACCAGCGTGAACAGAGGTCATACCTTTTTCTGCATGAGAGAACAACCCCCAATTTCAACCTGAAAGTTGTATTTCTGCTTCTCACTGAGGAAGGGAATTTTAAAAGATGGTCTCTTGGTACTGGGATCGCTACGTATTCCTTTCTCAAAAGGTGCTTCTTGGGCAATTTTAGAAGTGAAATTGAAATTTCCCACATGCTCAATTTCTGTAGCTTTCCTCATTGCCTGATTTTTGGAACTTCCCTCTTGCCAAGTAAATAAAGAACTTTGCCTATTTTCTACCAGTGGAATATGTTTCCCATCATAGCTTTGTGCTGTCTTGTAGCTGTTAAGAGAAAGATCCAGCCCCTTTTCAAGATATGTGTCCTCTGCTGAATGAAACGGAACAGGTACAAGTCCAGCATGTATTGTCCCCACATCTTTCCTAATCACTGGACCTTCTCTGAGAATGCCATGATTCCAAGGAGACGGGGAAACCTGATAATCCTCAAAAAGAGGCATCTTTCCTTTCTTCTTGTAATCATTAACATTTTTCTCCATTTGTGAAGAATGCAAAGGGAAAAAGTCCATCTCTCTGCCTGTAAATGCATTGTGTACTGATTTGGTCAAAACATCATCAACAGCAGTGGCCTTTTCTGGTGAAATTTTCTCCCCAATTTCAATTGGCGCCTTTTCTGGTGACAGCTCTGAGAACAAACATTCATCAAAACTCAGTGCCTTTTTGTTTTTCTTCTTGCTTACAACAAGACTTCTGTCAACTTTGTTTTTGGCCCACTGACTCTTCATGCCAGTTTGTAAACCCATTCTTCCGAATGCATCTTCTTCTGATTCAGAACCCCCACTGAGTTCAGCTGTTTCCCCATCTCTCTTTGAGTTCCTAACTTCTTTACACACTTTACTGGTAGATCTCATCTCTGGAGATCTTGAATCTTCATCCTGAGGCAACTTTCTTTTCCTATTCTGACCCAAGCCCCTTCTAGCTTTGCCTTGGATAGCCACCTCCCCTTGGAGAACAGGAACCTTGTCAACTCCAGCAGATGCATCAGGAAAGGCATGGGGCAGAGAATACTGAGTTTGGTTATCAGTGTCTCCATCCCCATTTTCACACAACAATTCAGTCAACAAGCGCACCTTTCGAGTTTTCCTACGATGCAAACCACTTGAATTTTCATGGTGAACATCCTGAGAATTATTACCAACCATGATATCAGTGCTTTCAGATGAAGGATCATCATACTCATCTAATTCCAGGGAAGGGCGGCTCACAGGATCCTTGTCAGCAGTGAGTGCCCCATCATCAATGTTACCTGCTTCTCCAGATGCCCCACGAGTTATTATCTCTTTGTATTGATCATCTATGGAAGTTTCTTTTCCCGCTTCACAAATTTCAGTAGCATTGTTTACCATGCAATTAAGATTTCTAGCAAACTCAGCAGCAACTACTTCATGATGACCACAGCCTGGCTCACATAGGTTGATACATTTTGACTTGAAAGCTGCTGTTTGCAGAAATCAGAAGCACTATTATTAGAGAGAAGGTACAAGCAATGCAATGTTTTGATTTGGGTACTGGGAAGTTAAGTTGTTTTCTTGCTTCTATTGTATGTCAAAGTACTTAGCACTTTTACCTATTTTATCTGTAAGATCTGTCTTCTGAATTGGGCTTGAAACAACTTCAGTTGCTACACATGCCAGTCTATGATTTTCCTGCTTCAAATTATCTTCTGAACCCACACTTTTCCCTTGAGAAAAGAGCAAAACAGGAAAAAAAATATTCTGATTTCATACAGTAAATTTATATGATACTGCAACAAAGCTTGGATTTCAGCATATATGTAAATACCTATGTTGGAAACATTTTCATCTTTAGTCTTCCTTTCATTCTTATCAATAGACTGAGAATGATGACATTTACTGGTATTGGTCAAACTGGCAAAAGCATCAGCCTGTGTTCCCTCGGGAATTTCTTGATTTGCAGCTCCCTGAACATCAGATGGTAGCATTGCATCATCACCAAGGATTGGTGCATGGGAACAAACTTTAGTGGATTTGAATCCAGTACTGCATGATTTTAGAGCAGTACTTCCGTAACAGTTCGCAGTGGCATCAACTTCCCACACACAGTTCTGACAACGCCAAAATCGGAATTTTGGAACATGTAAAGGAGGAAGAAGGCATGCTTGCTCCTCATAGTTATTACTGTCACCATCTGACACAAACGGCCAACAGATCTTCCAGTCTCGTTTACGAATTTCAGATACATATCCACTGCATTCAGAATATAAGAAATTTTTTGTTCATTTTCAGTAACTCAGAATTTGCAGCAACAAGAGATAAGCACATGGAAAATTACTATGTGCAGAAAAATTCCTAATATCTTATGCTGAGCTATATATATTTCCTCCATTTTTCAATTGTATGCTTTCAGAAATCAATACTTGAGACTAGCAAGTAACAATTTCTCTTCCAAGTTCGTTGACAGTTCCCAATGGATTGTTCCAGATTTGTTTTGAATACCATTGGTGCTAGCTAATTATTATGGCCAACTAAAAGGTATCCAACAAATTCCTCATTTGCATCTCATCAATAGTACTAAAGGCTATTGTTTAGTTCTCATCAGTAGTATATTCAATGATGAACAAACAACAAATATAAAGGTTAAAGCCCGAGACAGTATATAATATGAAAAACAAAAAGAAATCATTAAAAAAAAAAAACGTGTAAAGAAGCTAAATATGCATGGTGTTAACAACTCAAAAATCAGACAAGCATTCCCATGGACCACATGCTGAAAAATGCTAGTGTTTAACCAAAACATGTAACATGAGAAACTAAATTTTAATCCTACCAAATGATTGGGATCAAGGCTTACCGCATAGAAAAATGTGAGCATTTTTCTGCCTCAACTTTCTCATCAACATTGTCCAGGTCAATTGTTATGGAATCGATCCTAATAGATGATTCCACCTTGGAGACAAGTTTTGAATGGCTACCAGGATGATTCTTCTCCACTAACATAGTCCTTTCCATGGTAGAAGGAAGCTGATAGCACAACTGCCAAACGACAAATTTCCTATGCATACACAATACAAATCTTAAGTCATAATGTATATTATCATATGCTAATGATTAATACACTAGATTATTATCAAAAAAAAAAACACCATATGCTAAACTTACAAAATTATTCAGTTTAAAACAACATGGATGACAGGCAAATCAAAACAAGCCATTACAGTTCCAAAGTAGATCAGAAGATCTTAAGAGATGGTCCAAACATACACCTTAGGGTTTGTTCATAATTATTAGCAAATGTAAACTAAAAACAAAGATTCCTTCTAGCTTTCGTTCTAAATCAAGTAACACATCAAAATTCTATAATTTAAAGTGATTAAGCACATAAAATAACAACCACTTGCAAATACAAGTAAATGACATCACAAAGCAAAACTTAGAGAAACCCTAGATTTCATCACAACAAACATAAATCTTCACTTACCATATCAGTGCTTCACATAGAATATAATCAAACATGTAATGAAATCCCTTCATTTTAATTACAAACTAATTCAAGAAATAACCCCAGTAAGACAAATCATAGATTAGGGTTACATAAAACTAGCAGTGCTAACTCAAGAATAGAAGTCATTAATCTGTCAATTAAAACAAGAAAAAACTATAAACCCAATTCAAAACATCCTCTAAAAGCTCCAAGTTAACTATTACAATCATGGACCTCAATTATAAAATGAAAACTTTAGGGTTTCATTTCCACACAAATTGACCATAAGTAAACAGTCAACACAAATTCAATAGCCACGAAACACACAAAAAAATCCCCATGAAATATACCAAAAATCAATCAATTCACACCCCAGAAAGAGCCGAAATGATAAAACGCATGGAAATGAACAAACTTAACGTGCTTCAAGCAGTGAAATGACCTAAATAACACTAACAAACAAGCTAAACCACAGCTAGAACCCACACGAATCAACAAAACATCAACAATAAAAAACACCCAGAAGTATAAAAAAGAGTAATTCGAGTAAAAGTCACACCTTTTCTCACTAGAAAATCAAAAGCTACGATCTTGTACGAACTTGACTTCAATTCTTCACGGCCAGTTCAAAGAAAGGTATCATCATAGAGAGCATTTGGTCATCAAGAAGAAGATATAAATCACAAGCTGAGATTCAGAGGTGACTGTGTAGAATTAGAGCGCGAAGTTTCTAAAAACCTAGCTTTTTAGAGAGGTTTTCGATTCTTCAGCTAGAGAGAGAAGAAGAGATAAAGAGAGAGAGTGAGAGTGAGTTTTTAACTTTTGTCTTGGGAACCAGGTTTTATTTTGAATTAAAAAAACATGCCCATGACCATGTCATGTTATAACCATGCACATGATACAATCCCTGGCATATACGTATAGAGAGAGAAAGAGAGTAAAGGTTGAGAGAAGCCGTGGAAAGTGAGGCTTAGCCAATAGAAAACACCCACGTGTCAAGAATGTGCGGTTCTTATCACCATCCATTAGCTCTCTTGTGAGGCTTGTACAAGGGCAAAAGAAAAAAGAAAACCCTAGATGGCAATAGTAAAAGTTTTACTATTTCCCCACACGTTATCTCCACGCTCTGCTAAAGATGGGATTAAATAAAATAGTGCTTGTCTTGTCATGGCAGAATCAAAGATGCCTTTCGCATATAAATAGTTTTTGATTGGAGTGTGTAGGGGACTGCCCTCGTTAGAGAGTGGTGTTAGGTTTAAACCATAAAACCCTAAGCTTTTTTTTTTCTTTTTTTCATGGGCATGTAACCCTAAAGGACATTTGTGTTCTAGTACAATAATAAATATCTAACCCTAAACATTGGCCTAGCAATCGAGGGTGGGTATGGCACTCATTTTTGCTCCCATATTAGCCCAACCATCTCTGTTTATGAGTTACCTACCTTTGTTATAATGCTATGAGGTTTTAATGGGGTGGATCGACCCATCATTTACCAAATATTGTACTATACTATTGCCTCTATTGTCATGAACGATCGATTATAAATAAAATCTCTGGCACCAAACACTTCTTGCCATTTCGGAGATAAACGCAACAGCATATGGATATCATTTTTTGTTGACTTTGGTGGGTTTAATTGTACCTAAAAGGTGATAAAAAGGAATGGGAAAAGGGTTGTGAATTTTATTTTTTTTTCCTTGAAGATGAAATATTTTCTAACAAGTCACATCAAGATCCCTTTTTTTCTTTTTATTGATTTGTACACTTTTTAAAGAGGTGTAGAGAGGAATGTACGTACGTAGCTACAACATAAGGCATGCTATGTGTGTATGAATCTATGTATTTTGTATAAGCATGTGTGTATTTTACGTCATCATGTATTTGTGCTTATCCATCTTCTTGCTCTAAAGTCATTCTACATTCCATGTTTGTCTATCATGTTGCCAACCACAAGATTTCAGTTTCTTGTTGGCCTTCAAATCAAAGAGAATTGATTTAAATGACACTATCATCTGCATTTTCTTTATAAGGGAAATGCAATGCAAACATGGATATTCATGATCTGATATCTCCTTGTGTGTATAGTTAAATAAGTAAGAATGAATTTTTAATTATTTTATAAAATGGTGCGATAGATCATAACACAAAGATCAGATTTGCGATGTATAACATCACGTGTTTTTTTATAGTAATCAAGAGAAAATATCTCCTTGTTGTGTTAGCTGGAGTATATGGCTTATGAGGAACAAGATAATCTTCAATGATGGAGCTGCGATCTTCGAAGACAGTTTCTCCTTAATTCTTTATCGCCTCTCAAATTGGCTCAAGTCTGCTGATAAGTTCTTCATGGCTACTGGCACTACTTTAATTATGGGACCTGAAGGTATTATAGACTGGTCAAACACCAAATCAAGGCTTTAAGCATGGCGTATCAGCTTCTTCAATTATGATGTTCCTTTTCGGTTATGTATTTGTTGACTTACTTTTTCTTTTCTTTTGTATTTTCTTTTTGTTTTTGTGACTCTCTTTTCTTTTTTTTTTTTATGCTTTTCTTTCGTGTATCTTGTTGTTGGCTACCTTCTGGTTAGCCCTTTTAATATATCGACTTATTCCAAAAAAAATGGTAAAAAAAAAACAAAGAAACAATAAAAATATATATTAATTCTCAGCATTAAATCACTTCATCACATAATCTGAACATCTAATTAAATCAATATCTAGATAAGTAAAATTTTGAAATGAATAACATTACATGTTACTTAATTGCATGGCTGTCTAGAAGCTTTCAATGCTAGCAAAGCATTGATCGGTGATTAAAATACTATTTAAAATTGAAATTCGATAATTCTCAAAGACAATGATGCAATAATCTAATGGAAAAATAGCATTTAAATGTAGATTATGCATGTTGGAATGCCCAAATCTAAAGACCCTTACTCATGAACTATCAAAAAATAAAATTTTTAATGAAATAAAATTTTTAATGAGGTAATTTTCACCATTCATTATTGTTAATTGCAATCATATATTCCTCCCCTAGTTTTGCCCTAATCTGATACACACACACACACACCATATGATTAGTTTGAATTCATGATAGCCTTTTAAAGCTTGTCTCCTAGTTTATGATTTCAACATCCATAATAAACCATGGCACGCAGTAATTTTATGTCTTTATGAATGGAAGAATTCGTATATTAAAAATCTCACCAAGCATGCTGCGAATTAAACTTGCACGATCAAAGAGTGATGATAAGCTGAAAAACTAACAAAATCAGTCACTAATTAACAGTAATAATTAGCTATCGTGTTCTTGATAAATGAATTAATATCATTGTGATGATCAACTGTATATATGATTAATTTGTCGAGAAAGAACATGCATGGCTGGTGTTCGTAGGTAACAGTCACTAACTTCGAGCAGTACATGTAATTATCAATACATGCGTGTATTAATTGCTTTACTAGCTTCGTGTCATGACAGCAGTGCATGTATTGCCAGCTACAATTAATAATTTTCAGACACCGGAACAGCTTGCCTTTTTCCCTTCCTGATCGTCACTTTCTAGGGAAAATGGCCACAAGCTTCTCATCGCTTGGGAAGTGGCACCTTCAAGGTCACAAGAAAAGGCTTTGTAATTTCAGTACCTAAGCAAAAGACATATCATGGCTATCCAATTCTTTCGGCTAATATTCTTTCATACAATAGAATAATTGTAGAGGGAGAGGGGGTAAATGAGTGGAGGTAAAGTGTATACTATATGTATATTTGTGCTCTATATATATATATAGCTTGTCTATATTTCCCAGGAGTCGTACTGCAGAACTGCATCCAGGTCAGTGCACCCATTGAGAAGCGTGTTGAATTTGTTGAAATTTGACACAAATCTTAAGAAACCAGAGGGTCTTTTGGGTGAAAGGGATACCTCACCCTTCTTATGAAAAGGGCCCTCTACATATCATCTGTCATCATGAATATATATAGGACCCAACAGATACTTCCAATTAAAAAAAAAAAAAAAACGTAATGATGGCTAGTGCTTCCATGACATAAGGTATTTGTCTCCTCCTTAATTTCCTCAAATAATATTGTTCATACCTCTTCTTTTCCACTATGATCAATTAAATTTAATTTCACAGATATGGATGACCTAGTTAATTAAACAATGCAAAAGCTAACAAGCACTTTAAGTCACCTCCATTAAGTATTATCTAAATATATTTATTGTACTTAATTTATCATTAGATTGTGAAAAAAAAATGAAAATAAATTATTTGATTAAAAAAGAATGATTTTTTATATATTATGGACACATTTCTGAACACGACTCACGAGTGAATGATTACTTTTAAAAACTAAAAAATAAGAAAAAGTTCGTCATTTTGAGATCGTATTAACCCTCGAAACAATAATAAACAAACCAAGAAGGAAAAAAATGAATTCAAATGTGACTAATTAAGATTTCATCCAAGTACGATGCATTCAAGGAAATTAAGTATTAATTACTCAAAACCTAGTACATATATATTATAGATCTGTAATTAATAAGTTTAGAATTATATACAGAGATGTGTATTATTGGTCCATGAATCAACTTTGTGTGTGAGTGTGTGGGTGTGGGTGTGGGTGTGGGTGTGGGTGTTGGAGGGGATGCTGGATAGCTTTAGCCACAAGATATAAAGTTGGAAACGATACCCATAGAGCATGGGTCCAGAATAGACTCCTAACCATGAATTCTAGAAAACCTTTATTAACTTTTCTTTCTTTCTTTTTCTTCTTCATTAAATAAAAAAACCAAAAACAGATCGAACATTTGTTTGTTGATTCAATGGTAATGATATATTTTTTTTATGAGTTTAAATATCAATCGAGTTAAAACAATTTTAAAGATGTAGTTTTAATTTTATCCGAGTTTATTCAAAGAATTTAATGAATTTCTCCAAGTGTAGATTCTAAAATTTAAACCTAAAATTAAAATAAAAATGAAGAATGAAGGAAACAAACCTCTTAAATTATCAGACCAACCTCATAAAAGTAAAAGAAAATAAATGTAATTGTCATTATAGCTGTAAATCGCTCACAATTAACTATTATTTTAGTTCTATGATGACATTCACTCGGAAAATTAGGTTTTAAGCTAAGTCCGAGTTCGGTTTATTTAATATGATGAGCCCAATGAAGCAAATCCCCAAAGTTATAGTTATTAGACACTTTCGTTGGATTTTACACCTTGATATTTCCCTTATGGTCGTCTAACTATGCCCATGAACTAGCATTTTTGTTCCCTTACCTTGTTTTTGCATTTGTGAATGGACCAATTAAGGTACATAGAGATATTTGAAGTATGAAATACAAGATATTCTATAGAATAACACATATATTTTAAAAAAATAAAGGAGGAAAAGTCTCATTAACATGATGAATAATTTAGTGTGTGTTCCGTATTTTTTATTTATAAAATACTAGAGATTTATATTAAAAAAATTAATTTAATCATTAAGAATATAACTAACTTAACCCACTAAAAACATATAAATCAAGCAAAGTATAAAGCTTTTATAATTAGGGATTGAAAAGATAGATTTCAAAAACGTTACATATTATAATTTTTTTAAAATAATATTTTAAGAGTGTATTTTCAATAAAACTAGTGCAAAATTATATCATGTATTCATTAACAAAACATTTTTAAATTTATAATTGAGATAAATCACCAACCACGCTACACCACATCACAGAAAAAATAAATGAAGGTTTCTTTTGAAAAAAAAACTTAGTGTTATGAAAAAAAAAAAACAGCTAAACATAATCATAAATAAAAATGAAGGCTTAACAGTAAGAAAACGTGACCGGCTCGTATTATATATATATATACACACACACACGTAACCACGTACACCTCTGAGACACGCGAGGGCAGTATTAGTGTATTGCATACGTGAACGATGGTAGCTTTGGAACACGGGCCTGTAATTTCTGATCAATAATTTTAAACGCCATTAACAGGTTCTTCATGCTTGGCTCTCTAGCTGAAAATAATTGAAGGAAATTATCATTATTTAATTAGGAATGGGTTAATTTGCTCATCAAAAGCTCAGATGGGATCCTCTTTTTGATCAAATCAGTAAGGCGTTTCAGTTTTGTTCATTGAATAATTGCTGGTATATATATAGCTCTTTCTATTTTTTAATTTCTTCTTTAATACCTTCCTTTTCTTTTTGCATTAAGCCACTGCATGTGTTCTTCTTTTTCTTGCTAGTTAATTTGGCCATTGTTTTCATGGCACTAGCATATATTAATATAATCTTCTTCTCTATTATAAACTATATTCATTACAGTAACAATCACATCCTTGTTTAATTAAATTTTATTTTCAGCGTTTAAATTTTGAAATTAATGTTTGTGAAAATATACATATTTATTAAAATATTTTAGGTATTTAGCAGATTTGATTTAAATCGAATATCTAAGAAATGT
>Ga0307515_10016469_pt1 | contig 13530 bp, 4 predicted proteins | sample 17_EM_MG_FD_194513 | JGI IMG/M metagenome (GOLD analysis project Ga0307515, IMG submission 194513) | Populus trichocarpa ectomycorrhiza microbial communities from riparian zone in the Pacific Northwest, United States - 17_EM | ecosystem: Host-associated > Plants > Roots > Unclassified | place...
CATTCGAAGATGTCCACGGCTTGGCTGCAGGCTCGGCCGTGGACATCCGCGAATGTCGACGGGGGTTGTATGTGTCACGTGCGGCTCAGCGACTAAGCGGGCGCTCAGCCGAGTTATCTCAGGTGCCTCAGCCGCTTCTCCGAGGAATTTGTGGCGTTGTATGGCCCCACTCTCCCGCCACAGCCCCACTCTGCCAACTCGTGTAAACTCCTGAGCCAATTAGCGGCGCGCACTAACTCCTACGAACTCCTAAGCTAATAGAACGTCGCGCTACTCCCTAGCCCCCCTATAACCCTAAAATTCCTCTATAAAGCATCTAAGAGATTATAGGCGCGCGTTTGCTGTAAACTGGGCGCGATTCTTAACGTATACTAACTTTAAGTAACTACAACGGGGTTAATATAGCGGCTACAGCTACGGTTCCTGATGCAATTAAATTATAACATCCTCTATTAGTATATTCCAGCAAATTTAACTAGCTAATTAACGTATTAGGGGGTAAAGTACAGCCTTAAAGTTTAAAGACGCGTTTTTAAACCTGGTTACGCCTAACCAGCCTTATTAATACAGCGACCGTACTCCACTACCACAACTCCATTCACTACTAAACTTTATAAGGTGCCTCTTATACCCTATTATAAACAGCTTGCCTAATTACACTACACTTATATAATATTTGTGGCGCGTTATTAGTCGGGTACGCTTTTTTAGGGACTCTTATAAGCTTCTGCAAACTCCTAGACTAATTAAAAAAGCTTCTATAAACTTCTGTAAACTCCTAGGCTAATTAAAAGAGCTTTTATAAACTTCTATAAACTCCTAGGCCAATTAAAAGAGCTTTTACAAACTTCTGCAAACTCCTAGGCCAATTAGATAAGCTTATGCGAGCCCCTAGGCTGAGCTAGGTAGATGCCGAGATACGGGCCTAAACCAAAGAAGAAGAAGAAGGGCGCCGACCGTTGGGGTCAATGGCATAGATCTTAGGGTAGGGCAGTGGAGTCGCCTACACTATAACTGTTAGCTAATTATGGTTCTATCCCAGAGACTCTATAGTTAATTCGGAGTCTAAGTATAAAGCAATTACTATTAGTTATCTAATAGGCAGGGTATATAGAAAATGTACCATTCTAGCATAAGGTTGTTAGCCTTTACCTTTAGCGAATTCTTCTTTAAACCTGTCTATGGCTTAAAGACTTTAAGCCGCGCAATAAGCAGGTGCGTACTCTGCGTCAGCTTATATTTAGGAAAGATAACACTCTTCTTATTGCCCGTATAGGCTTTAGTAAAAGTTTAATCTTTTACGCGTATTCTGTTTTTACCGGTAAGATTACTATCTAGATAATACCGTTAAATAAGCTTGGCGATAAGCAGTTAGATAATATTAAGAAGATAGATGGATTTAATCCGGTTCTTATTAACGCTAAGATAAGAAGTTAGGAGAAGAATCTAATTGTAAAGATTTAGGAAGGGGTATATATGTATATACTTCTTAGACCCAAGCAGGCGTTAATAAAGTTATTTTGGGACGCCTTAAAGGGGCTAGAGCTATAGTCTTGGATTGGGCTAGTTATAATTAATAAATGTTATCTAGTAAAGGATTGGGAAAGCTTCTAACCGGCCTACTTAATGCTAGGCGAGCTACGGATAATTCTCCGTCTAAGTATTATCTGGTTTGCCTATTCTATAACACTTAACAAAAAGGTAAAGAAATTGGTCCTATCGCGCGCTAGGTTCTAAGTAGTCGGCGTTTGTCTATACCAGACTAAGATTATAAGAATATTTATTAATTGTCTGGACGTATCTATATATATATAGCTAATTTCTAGGCGAAAGGTAGACCTATAGGAGAACCTATATTTTCTATTAGACGACTATATAGATAGTAACGAAATACCTATACCTATACGTATACCAAAGACAATAGTCTTTATTAATGGTCGAATTTCTATTTAGGATGTAGTAGAGTACCTCTAAAATATACTGCTCTAGAAGTCTAAGGCGTATATAAAAGGGGCCAATAATAATAATAAGGCCTTTTATATTAGTAGCGTAATCTAGGAGTTTACCGCTACTATATAGGAGTATAATCGCAACTAACAGTATATAGAGTTTAAAAAGCCTTCTTCTATTATCCGAATTATAATAGCTATAACCTCCCTTAGTATGGGCGTAAATGTCACTAATATTAAGCGTGTAATTATTTAGGGGTTTCTAATTATAAAGAGCCTGGGTAACACGTGGTAGCGGATTAGTTAAGGCGGATAAGAGAAGAATTATACTAGTATAGGCTTTATCTTCTTACCGTACTGGGCGTTTAATATAGAGGGAGTAAATAGGCCAGGACGGAAGCCACTACTACTACATATAAAGCCGCGGCCCACTTAAGCGCCTTAGAGAGGACGTAATAGCCTACCTGCTAGATATAGACGGAGTTAACTTATCTAGAGTTGTACGCCTAGCGATATTAGTAATGCAGAGAGTGTCGCCTTGGAGAAATTAGCTATAAGTTGCGATTCTATAGCTAATAGCGACCTTCTATTCTGGTTAAAGGCTAAAATGGCTAGTCGCGAGAAGATATTAACTAAATAGAAGAAAATGGTGAACGGTAAATGCTATTAAAAGGCCTTTCTTACCTTCTTAGGAGAGGATAGGTTACCACTAGCGGTCTTAAACCATATTATTCGCGCCCTAACTAATTAGTATTATAATTAATATAATCCCTTATTATTTCCTGCGTTTATATCGGCCCCTAATACTTTAGCACCGCTTTATTAGCTAAGGGCTAGTACCTAGCCTAATATTATATTAGGGTTTATTAACGAGTGGGCGGTTAAGTAGGCAGAGTTAATATATGCTAGCAAATATCGACGCTTCTCTATGCCATCGTCTGCATTTATAGATAAGAAATGTTGCTGGCAGCTTACGCATCTATATAATAGGACTACGCCTAATACCTTTTAGAAGACACTTGCGGCAGGTTTACTAGGAAGTGCGGCTTCCCTATTTATCTTATGGCGACATCGCAATACCTATAGCAATTAGTTAATTAAGCGATTAAGGAGCATAGCTAAGACAATTAGGACTACTTATAAGAGCAATCTGGCGCAGAAGAGACGGGCAAAAGCTACTTAGGGCGAGGCCTTAGTGGTGCGCGAGTTGCTAGAGCAGCCGTCTACACCAGTAGAGTATACTACGCACGTTCGGCGATGGGATAATAGCCTTACCGTCCAGGTTGCTATATAGGAGGCAGTATAGAGCATAGTGGATATACCAGCTTCGCCACTTAGAAGTTAGGTTACTGGTAGGATTAGCGCGCCAAGCTCTCTATCTAGTACTCTACTTCCGGCCGTACTAAAGGGTATTAAACGCGCGGCGTAGGTACTTAAGGATATTTGGAGACTAATCTCTACGCCTATAACGCATAGTACGTCCACTATAGGCTCTTAAGATGTCGCTGCTCCTAACGCTTAGAATACCGCAGTTTTTAACTCCCGAGATACGGCCGGTCTTAATTCTTAAGTCGTCGCTGTTCTTAACTCTTAAGTCATAGCTGTTTTTAATTCTTAGCCCGCCGTTCCAGTTGCATCCCGGTTATAGGTCTTAACGCCTAGCCAGAAAAGATAAGCTAGTAACTAAAGGGACTTACCTGCTAAATGTTAGATAGTTATGTAGAAGAGAGATATAAATGTAGATATAGTACTTATATTTACTCCAAAAACTAGATTTAGGCGTGTTAGGAAAGCAACACTAAGGGGTAAAAAGAATTTCCTTACAGAATCGTAGATAGAGGTAGCTTAGGGTTTATATAATAGCAGTTTTAAATAACGGCTTAGGAGTTAGTGGAAGTCCCAGTGATATATTATAAAGGTAATATTTCCACCTTAGCGTGTTTTAATTAGTCTAGGAGTTAGCAGGAGTTGGCAGGGGTTGGTAGGAGTTAGTAGGAGTTAGTAGGAGTTTGCGTAGCGGATTTTATATAGAATCTTACCTATAAACCCGTGACCTTTGCTTAAAATATTATAACGTGCTCTAATTGGCCTAGGAGTTTATAGGAGTCTTTTAATTGGTCTAGGAGTTTACAGGAGTCTTTAGAAGTTTTACGCTAGTGACTTAATTAATAAGGTAAATAAGTGTTAGATTGCGGTGAGTATTTATAAAGGTAAAGTAGATAAGCTAGTACTTATAGTTATCTACGCCCCTAAGTTCTCTCTACAATAATACCAATTTTTTTTAAAAATTATTTATAATAACTTCTTCTATAGCTTAGGTGCTTTCGTACCTAGTAAACTTTTTAATTAGCAAAGAGACCATTCTCGCTACCGCCTCCACGCTCTATCGCGGAGCCCTATATTTAGGTTGCGTCCGGCGTCCTCTATAAGTATTTTCCTATATTAAGTGGTTAATTAAAGCTTTAGCAAATTAACCTAAGCTTCTAACTACTTCCCTACTTAGAGAGGCCGTTTGCTAACTAATTCTATAGCCCCCCTCGCCCTCGCCGTACTCGCACTCCCCCCGTCCTTATCCCCGTCCCCGTCCCCTATCCCTCTCCTATAATGCCTCTTAGCGGCGACGATAATAACAATAATAATAACGGTTTTAGCTAGTGGCCTAATCCACTATACGTTTTGTAATGCCTTATGTCTTAAACGTTAGCTAACATAGTATATAGATTACTATCACTATTACTACCACCTCCTCCTCTACTACTACTACTACCACTACCACCGCCACTGCCGCTCGCGGCCCCGCCGCTGCCCCTTGCTTAGGCTGGCTTTGCGGCCGCCTAGTAGGCGGACTAATAGCGGCTCCTATAGGACTGGGCCCTCTACAGGAAGGCCACTGTTAACTATATACCTGCGGTTGCGGGTAAATAGTAGTTAGACCTCCCGGCGTTGGTAGGCGCTAAGAATACCTCTTATATTAGGAGGATTATAGAGATAGAGCTAGGTAAGTAGCTTATGGGAGAGAATTGGTGCTCGGCTTGCTAAGTAAGGGATAAGGAGTACTAGGCCTACTTTAGAAAGGGTTCCCAGCAGGTAAGCAGGCCTAGTAACGCCTATGCTCGCTATTATATGGCGGCCTACTCTGGCGGGTATAGTCTATTAAAGCGGCGCAAGTCCCGGAGAGGCTTACAGTCGCCGCCTCCTCCCCCTTAGTCTCTTCTTCCGAAGGGGCCGCTGCCGCCTCCTCTAGGAGCTAGGGGCTTGGGTATAACAGCGTAAGAAGGCATAGTGTGGGATTAACGGCTATAGCGGAGACTGGTATCTCTTTATGGGTAAGCTTTAACCTCGTTCCGGTTGGTTTAGATCCTATATAGGTAAAAAAGCTAGTATCCTAGGCGGGCCTAACTATAAGTTATTTTTTATAGGTAACTATAAGGCGTTATAAAAGCCCTTATTCTACTTATCTGGGTTTAGGTTAAAGGGGTAGATATAGCGGCTTTAGCATATCCTTTATGGGGTAAGCTTTAACCTCGTTCTAATTAGTTTAGATCCTATATAGGTAAAAAAGCTAGTATTTTAGGCGGGCTTAACCGTAAGGCATCCTTTATAGGTAAGCTTTAACCTTATTCTAGTAAAAGCTAGTATCTTAAAAGGGCCTAACTATAAGGCGTTACGGGTTAGGATAAGTATAGGGGGCCTTTATCCTAGGGTGGAGTAGGTAGAGAGAGTAAGTATAGCGGGCCTCTGCTCTAGTATAGATGGATAGAGAGAGTAAGTATAGCGGGCCTCTGCTTTGGTGTAGATGGATAGAGAGAGTAAGCATAGCGGGCCTCTACTCTGGCGTAGATGGACGGAGAGAGCAAGTATAACGGGCCTCTGCTCTAGAGTAGTAGTATTAAAATAGAGGTTGTCTTTATTCTGCCGCTTAAACGTGCCATAACTGTTCCTACCCCCTTAAAGTGTATAAGCTTATAGCCTAGCGCGCGCTCTAATTAGTCTAGGAGTTTATAGCAGTTTGCTAGGAGACCTTAGGGAATAATAATAATAGTAGGGAACTCAGCGCGCGTTCTAATTGGCCTAGGAGTTTGTAGCAGTTTATTAGGAGACCTTAGGGAATAATAATAGCAGAAAACTCAGCACGCGTTCTAATTAGCCTAGGAGTTTATAGTAGTTTATAGCAGTTTATTAGGAGACCTTAGGGAATAACGACGATAGTAGGGAACTTAGCGCGCGCTCTAATTGGCCTAGGAGTTTATAGTAGTTTGGGTGATATCCGGGCAAGGAGCTTAAGAGATGTCTAGCTCCTAGCCTATATTTTGGTTAGAGGTAAGATCCACCTTATCTAACCCATCGCCGATAATGTTGGTAAACTCTTATATATCCGTAAAGCTAGTTAGGTTATTAGTATCTAGAAGAGGATAGGAAGTAGTGGTTAAATGCGGGTCCCGTATATAGAGCTAGTTAAACTACTTAATCCTCTCCGCTAAAACGTCTACACTAGTACGGAGAATATTATAAAAGTTAAATAGCTATAAGCCCGCCAACTGCCCGGGGCCTTGCGGTATAGCTAGATTACTTAAATAGATTATATAAGCAAGTAAGAACATATTAAGTTCCGTAGAAGCCCGCGTATAAGTACCTAATATCTCCTTGCTAAATGTGTGCTCTATCTTACTACGCACCGTCCTAACCGTCGCGTTTAATAGATATACTTAATTAAATATAATATTAGTATCGTGGGTAGAGTTCTTATAACACTTTATCTCAATTTTACAGCTGCCGTTTAGGTGCTCTAGTCTAAGATTAACGGCCTTATGCGTATTAGGAGACTTAAGCTAGTTTATAACCCCCGAAGCTAGTATTACATACTAGAGTTTAGGCGAATTTACTAAAGTAAGATTCCACCAATAGAACAGCATCTCGCGGCCGTAATTATGCTGTGACGCGCTAAAGAAGTAGATAATAAGGGGGTTAATAAGCCGTTATAGCATACCTATATTAGCATATTTAACGGCATACCGAACAGTAAGAAGTAGCTTGGCTTTTTAAAGCAGGCGACATATTGTCTAAAACTCGATATCGCCGTACACGCGCCCACTTAAGTCTACGCCGCTCTATACTTTAATAGTAAAAGCAATAAACCGAATATCCTTAACTATTTCTAGGAACTACTCTAGTGTGAGGCAACCGATTACCTAAGTGATATTCTTTATACGTTCTAATAATGACGGATTAAATAGGTTAGATAGTTTGGGTATTATAGTAAGGAGACCTTGGCGCTATATAGCCATATAAAAGAGGGCTGTTACGCGCGCTATAAAGCCCTACTTAATAATTGGTACTACTTAATAGTACTTAGCGTTCTCCCGTGTAAATAGTGCACAATTCTATAGAGTAACGTTGGATCTTAAACAATAGTGCGCCTCCTCTTAATAGTCCTTAGGCGCTAAATGCGTGCGTACAATAGTGTTATATAGGTTTATCTCAATATAGAACTATAAAGGTATACTAAGGAGCTAGTCCTAACGGTTAAAAGGACAACCTACGTGGGCCTGTTCCTGTTTTACCAACCTAATATAATGCGCAGTAAGCTAGTTACTATGGGCAAGCTAGAGCTAATTGGTAAAGTCGTTATATATAGAGCCATGGGGGTTATCTAGAGCCTAAAGTCTAAGCTAGTTAAGGAAAATATTCTTATAAACGCCGTATATACCCTAAATAATACCCTTATCTTTTATTATAGCACCAAACTGCTAGAACTTAGTCTTCCTAGTGTTAATATAGTGTATACTTAGCATCTAAGGGAAAAGATCACTTTTAGTAAAGATGCGCTCTACCCTATATAGATAAACCCCCTTTATTACGTTAGCGATAAGGTAATAGCTAATCTTTACTATTAACTTATCTTTAATAAAGCCAGGTAACCGGAAGATATCATTAAGTTGTAGCGGTTTTATTAGATTGTATATTAATTGGCGTAGCCTAGATAAAGGTAATTCTAGATAGAATATAATAGCAGTAGTTATTAGCGAACGCATAACAGACGTATAACTAAGCAATTTATCGCGTTTTATGTCCTTAAAGTTTACATTATTATATATAACCACTGTTTATAGGTTATACGCTAGGGTCTTAAAATGCCTTTATAAATATTAGCCCCTAAAGGAGTCCGCAGGAGCCCTTCTAATTGGCTTAGGAGTTTATAAAAGTTTGCAGGAGCTTATAAAAGTTTACAGAAGCTCTTTTAATTGGCCTAGGAGTTCGCAGGAAATAGATATAAGATAGTTAATATACCTTTACCTCCTTAGCAATACTATTTATAATGCGATTTGCTGAATAATAGCTATAACATAGCCCAAAGCCGGATAGCGTTTTAAACACCCTCCTTTTTACCTTAGAGCCTATAAGATAGATATCTATAAGCGAAGTAAAGAAATTGGACCGCTTTTTAGCTCTAGAAGAACAGATCATGCTAGTAATAGTATACGCCCGCCTAACTAAAGCGTCCTAACCCTTTGCCTTCTAACCTCCCGCCTAATAACTTACTCTATAGGCGCGCTAGTTACCAAGCAGCTGTAGTAAAATTGCATACTATATTAGGGCAATATCTCGCATAGTACGGAAGGCGACTTTAAAGTCTAAGTCCTCTATATTTAACGTCCTGTTAAACATATTAAAGTATAGCTCCTAGATAAGGCGGTCTAGCTCTATAGTAAAAGACCCTACTAGTATAACTGCCCCTCAAATATAGCTAAGTTGCGGATTTTTTATAACTGCATTTAATAATGCTTGCCGTTGTCTTTTAACGCGATCGTACTAACGGTGCCTAATTATAACCCCCCCATTATCTGCATCGTCTACTCTAACCTAGGTAGATAGAAATTATACGAAGCTCTAACCCTCTTATTTTAGGGTATTAACTATAGCTTATAGCTTCCTCGTGCGCCTTTACTATTATATACTTTGGTTTAATAAGGAAGGTTTAGGCTCGCTAGTATTAGGTTAGCTGTTATTATCCATCTAGTTATCGCTATTAGAGAAATCCTTAGATATATTAACGAAGTGTTCTAGTAGGCTAAAAAGAGTAGGTAGGCTTAAAAGGCTAAATAGAGGACTTTAAGTATCCTGCTTAGATAGACGCCTATTAGGGGAACGATCAGGCTCCATTACGGATGCAATATATAGAGTAAGAGATAAGCTTTTAAATAGAGGTATTGGCGAGCTAAGTAGCGCCGTATTAGGGGGCGATATATAACGTTAAAGGTAATGGAACTAGCTTCTACTAGCGAGGCTGTATAGCCTTTATAAAAGGCGCCTATAATCTCTTAGACCCTCGGAGAGGAATCCACCTCAGCGCTCTATAATTAGCTGCTAAAGCTAGCGCAAGCGCTAATGCCCGTGGCGTACATTAGGCTGCAGCGCCGGTCGCTAATTGGCTTAGGAGTTTACAGGAGTCACAGGGGTTATAGAGGTGTGGCGGTGCCAGCCGCTGATTGGCTCAGGAGTTTGCAGGAGGTGAGGTGGGTTTTCTCTCCGAGGGTCTGAGTCAACTGAGATAACAGCCGAGCCGTGAACACCACAAATTATCGTTCCTGCACGTGATCACACCTCCCACCTCACTTGGACCCGCGTTCCTTACCATCGCGTGAACTCCAAAGCTCCCTTCACGACTTCTCACCCCTTCACCTGCTGAAGATGTTGTTCTTCAGGTTTGTCGCCATCCCCATTGTGCCCGTGCACGAGGCCATTTCCCCACGCTGATAATTTTCCGCGCGCGAGAACCTCTGTTAATGTCTATGATTTTCTCACAGCTTCTTCAAAACGCTTGTGGACCACGAGGTAACCGTGGAGCTGAAAAATGACATCTCGATCCGTGGGATCCTAAAGAGCGTCGACCAGTTCCTGAATATCAAGCTCGATGACATTAGCGTCGTTGAGGAGCTGAAATACCCACATCTGGTGAGTGGGGCAAGGGCACAATATACGTAGGAGGAAGGAAGAAGGAGCGAATTGGTTAGGAAGGAAGCGTGAGGATGTTGACTAATGTGGAAATGCTGGCAGAGCTCGGTTAAGAACGTGTTTATTAGAGGAAGTGTGGTGCGCTACGTGCATTTGCCGGGTGCTGCAGTTGATACAGCGTTGCTAGAGGATGCGACGAGGAGAGGTGCGTTGGGATTGTTCTATTTATGAAATGCGCTGACTTGGTGGGGACTGTAGAAGCCGCACAGGCTGCTGCGAAGGCTAAGCTGGGTTGAGGTTATGGATGTGAGGCGAATATTTCAGCATATAGGAGCTGGAACACACCGTGATTTGGATGAGAGCAAGGACGAGGGTGAAAGGATCATCTTGATGGGCTCGATTTCAAAAGATTGGAATCAGGTATGATGAGGTCAAAAAATTGGGGCTGGGAAGTCTGACCTGAGATGGTCACTTGGTGAGCGTACCGCGAGAATAGAACAGAAAGTAGCTCTACTCAAAATAAAGTTCTGGTTTCTTTCAAGCCTTATTCCATATGGCGGATATTCAACTCCGATAATCGGACCCCACGGAGAAGTTATCTATGTCTGGTCGTGGCCATGTCATCCCCGATATTTACAGGAGACCTGTCTGTCCGCATAGTTACGTCGTTGCAAACAGTCGTGCTGGTGGGTTTCGTGTAGCACCGTTTGATAAATTAAGCATTCACTCCGTCCAAGTAAATCCTTCTTTTACCTCTCAACTTTTGGTCATCCTAGGAAACCAATCTTATCCACAGTGGTATTCAATTCGTCATAAGCATAGATAAATTCCGACTTATGCTCGCGGTCTTCAACTCCGCTAGTAGTTTTACAACCCCTCTACGTGTCCATGCAAGAGACTCGGCCGCACAGAGTGTCCAAGAGCCAGCGACGCTGGCAGCTTCGCTGCCAAGATGCTGATAACGTAAGCGGTCAGCGAGCTTATGGAGCTGTGACTGTTACGGCACTGATGGAAAACGGTGGATTGTGGCAGACAGTTTCAGACAGTTTCAGACAGTTTCATATAGTTGCAGTCACGTGACCAGAGGATCGTATATAGCTTCGAGCGGCGCTCCCCTTCTTCTCCTTTCCTTTCTTTAGCTTTAGATTCTCGTTTATAGACAATCCAATTATACAGGCTTGCGCGTCCCTTTTGCTGTACTTATGCCTTAATTAACTAAGTCGCTAATATTATCTAAAGCTCACTCTACTCTTTATTCCTAAGAAGGAACTTAAATATATCTATAAGACTATAAATAGGATAAGAACACAGAATAGGACCTTAAGGATATTACTAGGACTATAAGGGCAGGACCTAAAAGAAAAGAATAGAACCCTAAGGAAAGAACCTATAAGATATATATAGACCAAAACCCCTAAAGAAATTACCCAGAATTACCTAATACCCCTACTACTATACTATAAAATATAGCAGTAGGTAAAGCAGCTATAGGACCCTTAAATACTTTAAATAAAGAAATAATTAACGTTTTAACCCCCTAGGCGGAGCTTGCGGCTATTAATACTAAAATTAAACAACTATAAGAGCTGCTTAAAGCTAGAGATACCCCAATATCTAATAATAAGTTATTATTAGACAACTAAAGACTTACTATAGTCCTTTAGGCCCTATTCTAGCGCCTTAGTAAATTTACTAAGGCCTATATAGTACTAAAGTAGTTAGTAAAGGTTGTGGATCCCCTATTACTTATAAACGGAACTAACCCTATATTTAATAATTAGAAGCTTTAATTATAGGATAAGCTTAAAGTTAATATAGACTACTTCCCTAACGCCTAAGCCAGAATGGCCTATGTCTTCGGCCGTACTAGCGAAGACGTTTAGATGCATTTACGTCTATAATATACTAAAGACTTAGCAGACTCCTTTATCTCTAAAGAAGGAATAATTAAATACTTATCTTCTATTTATAAAGACCCTTTTAAAGTATAAAACGCCCGCTTTAGCTATAAAAGCCTAAATATAAAAATAATAAAGACCTTTTTAGCCTTCTAAACCTACTTTTTATACCTAGCTAGATAGGCCTAGATCCTCTAAAAAGACTTACTACTAGACCTCTTTAATAAGCTTACCCTAGACCTATAGCGGGCCGTATTACTAGCTTATACTATAGTATAGATATTAAAGAAACTTATGGACTATTGCCTAGCTATTAACTAAGGCCTCTATTAAATTAAGGTATATACTAATTAGCTAAAAACTAGAAACCTTATAAACTAGGCTATAAGTACTATAAGTATGGCCCGTAGTGCCCTAGCATAATTAGTAACCTATAGTTAACCTAGTAGCTAGCCGCGTAGCTACCCCTATTATAGGCTTAGTATACACCTAGCCTATATATAGCGACCCCTATATATAGGCCCTTAGCAATTAAGGAGCCTACTTCTTATACGGTTAAATAGGCTACCCTATAAGGAACTACCTAATAAAGGTAAAGATAAACAAGGTCCTGTTAATTTAAGAGGATAGTATAAAGCTATAAAAAAAAAGGAACCCTAAAGGAAGACTCCTTTTTAGGGTTAAAAGGGATTAATATATTATATATCGATCTAGGTTAGCTAGTTAATAAAAAAAGCTGCACTATCCCTTATACTTTATTCCGTAATAAATATTAAGTTTTAACCTTTACTTTAGCTAACTTAGGAGCAAATGCCTTTACCTTAATTAATATAAAGTGCGCTGCAAAACTAGCTAACTTTTTAAATATACCCCTTAAAGAACTGCCCAAACTAATCCCTATTTGCGGTTATAATAAATAGATAGGGCTACCTATTATAACTATCTTATAGATCTACCTCCGCGTTAATAGATAAAGGTAGTATAATATCCCCTTCCTTATTACGGACCTTAAAAGCTATAATATAATCTTAAGAAGAAAATGGCTAGCCTATTTAGGCTTATAGCTTAATATATAAAATAGGCAGCTTATCTAGCCTAAAACTATACCCCTAACGCCTTCCTTTATAAAAGAGATTAATATTATAATAGAAAACCTTATACAGCTATAGATAAACACCGTTTACTAGGCTAATGCAATATATAGGGACTAGGCTTTTAAGAGGGATATATAGCTTAATCCGCAACGGATTTATATACTACGCCGCCCCCAGACTGCCTATATTATACTACCCGCACTAAAAACTTAGAAAGTTAGTAATAGCCTAGCTAAGTCCCTAATAGAGAACTTAGGCCCTATATAGCTATAAAGGAAGGCTAGGGATATTAGATAATATACTAAACTAATAAACTGGAAGGACAACTTATAGAAAATAGAATGTAAGCTAAGGAAGACTATAAACCCTATACCGCAAAATACGGCCCAATAAATATCCGTAAAGAAATCTATAGACCTTCCACTAGTTAATATCTACTATATTAGCGCTATAGGATTCTACTAGAACCTAGTTCAGCCTAATACCATTATCTTTATAACTAGCTTATACGAAATTAATTAAATAATTAAAGAGAAAGAAGCCCTAGCCTAAGAAAAAGGCGAGCTTATAGATAAGGAGCTAGTAGAATAGAAACTACCCTATTAATACTAGAAATTTAAAGACACCTTCTTTAAA
>Ga0307515_10016470_pt1 | contig 13529 bp, 7 predicted proteins | sample 17_EM_MG_FD_194513 | JGI IMG/M metagenome (GOLD analysis project Ga0307515, IMG submission 194513) | Populus trichocarpa ectomycorrhiza microbial communities from riparian zone in the Pacific Northwest, United States - 17_EM | ecosystem: Host-associated > Plants > Roots > Unclassified | place...
GTTAATAAATATCATTTTTAAATAAATAATCAAATACATTAAATACCATGTCTCCTTTTGTCTCTCTTTTTTCAAAGTTTCCTTATTTTCTTAATCATGAAAATCTAATTTTTTTACTAATTATTTAATGATATCCACAAATAACAATATAGTTACATCCATGTATTTTGAATATATATTGAGTTAGAGAAACTCCAATCACTTTGTATAATAAAAGATTATTATTATTATTAGATATTTTTAATATAATATTTTCTCGTTCACATGAAAAGTGAAATTTATAATGATAATATTTATAATATTGTACTATTATTTAATAATGCACTTTATTCTTAAAAAATAAAATATAAAAGTTTGTTTTAACATGAATAGGGTTTTTTTGAATTTATGATATAAAGGCAAAAAAAAAAATCAAGGAGAGGATTAATTGGATAATGTCATAGATGGGAGAAGCATTGGGATTTTCAGTGTTTAGGACCTAACTGAAAATGGGTAAAACGTTTTGGACTTTCTTATATATAATACAAAGTCCAACTATTTATTTATTTATATATTTTACCAACAATTAATATACAAAAATAAAACCCTCACCAACCCTCCAAGACATAAAAACTCAAGTGGCAGTAGTACGAGAAAAGGAAAATTAGAGTCAGTGTAGTGTGTTCTGTAAGAGGAGTAGAGTTTGTTTGAGATTCATCACTTTCTCTTATTATGGCTTCAAGATTGTTGTGGGCTTCAAGGGCTGCTTCTTACCTTAGGATCTCTGTTTCTCATAGAGGGTTTGCTTCTGGTAAATTTCATAGTTCAACCATATTCTTTTCTTGGTTTCTTGATCTGTTCTTAATTTTTTTTTAATGGTGTCTTGTGTATTTTTCTGCATTTGATAATAATGGTTGTTGATGTAGATATGGATCTTATGTATGTGCTTTAATGAAATGCTTGATCTTTGATTACTTTTTGGTTAAAGTTTCGATTTTGGCATCTGGGGTGTCTTGGTTTTGGTGTTGATTTGAATATATTAATATATTTTTTTCTTTTTTGAATGAAGAGAGTAAATCGGCTGGTCAGTGAAGGAATAGAGACATTGATTCCTATCTTTCTTTTCGTTAAAATTAGATTGATGAGTTTGTTGCATAAGCATGATTGCTATTTGTGTTCATTGATTTAGTTTCTTGTGTTAAAGAGACATGATAACTAAGCTGTTGTCTGATAATGATGACAGTTCTTTATGTAGTAAAAAATGAACATGGGGCTTTTTTGTTTTTCTGTTTTTGGAACTCTGAAAAGTGAAAATAATCTGTTTTCTTTTGAAGCTTGTAAGTTATGATGGTGGCGGTGAGGATGGTAATGGCATAAAGGTTTTTTGAAATAAAATTGTTACACAGTTTGGGGTGTGGTGTTCTAATGCAGCTGTGATGGCAATTCCTGTCGTCAACTCTCTGTTGGTGGCAGCACTCTTTACTTTCATTCTTTTTCTGAAGCAAAGATTTCTTTTTGAATTTGAGTTGTAGATTAGAATTCAGGAATGTTGAAAAGGCAGTATTCTGCAAACTTAACGTAGGTTCTTGTGCACACGAGCAAGATTTATGAAATAGGTGTTGTTAATTCTACTAATTTTAAATTTTGTTAAAATAAAAAACAAAATAACTGGAAACGGCTATATCATCCAGTTGTTCAACTTCAAAGTCAGCTATTTGGTTTCTTTATGATCTATCTCCTTGAGTAAGGGCCTCCTGATTATATATGAATATTGATAATTGGCTTCATTTATGACATGGATAAAGGGAAGACAAGAAATTTTGGAAATTATTACCCAGATAATTTACTGAAATACCCTGAACTGGGTGATGCTTCTATTCTGGAACCATTCATTTTGAGTTTGGAGAGGACTCATAAGACCTGTGGTTTTCTGATGACTATCTTTGGTTTCTCCATGTCATATATCTACCTTAAAATCATATGATGAAATTTGGAGGGAAAATATTGTTCTTTAATTGTATTATTAGTGCACTAGTTCTTATGTTGTATGGGTATCTATGATAGTGTTTTAAATGTTTTAACCTGAATAAGCCTGACTTTGAACCTTCATGCTTGTATGATCAAAAGATCATTGGAGACAGAGCTTGCTTGGGCAATAGTCATTGTTCCTCCTGAAACCAAGGATCCCTTTGCGGCATAGTGTCCTTTCCATCTTTTATTTGATGTCCAATGATGCGCATTTCTCAAGCTAACTCTTTAACTGATAGGATAATTATAATCTGCAGACAAATTATCAGTCCAATTTTGATGCATTTGATTGAACTTGCTGAAGGGCCCTGTGGTTACTATTCCTTGTGTTTTGTGTCATAATCTTCAAAGTTGTTTACATCATCATCAAAATAAAAAAGAGGAAAAAATTGATATTGAGAAAGGTTGTAAAGATCTTCTAATAGGTATTACCACTGCCTGTGTTTGTGCATGCAGATAGCAAGCACAAGCTAGCATGTGTCGGTGCTTTCTGTGTAAATGTGCTCCTTTAATGGGAAAATTCTGATTGCAGTCCTAGAACTTTCATAATTGCATCACAAAATGGTCCTCAATATTTTTTTTTCTACTCAGAATGTTCTTTCAAATTGATATCTAGCATTCAGCATCCATTCAGATTTGTTTGTCTAGATATTGTGCTATTTTTTCAAATGTTTTTCACTTCCTAAGGATTTGGAGGTTCATTTTTATCTCCTACACCTTAAGCTTCCTGACATATGCATTTTCTCAATTCACTTGCAGTTGTAAAGGACTTGAAGTATGCTGAAAGTCATGAATGGGTAAAGATTGATGGTAAAACTGCTACTGTTGGTATAACCGATCATGCTCAAGACCATTTAGGTGATGTTGTGTATGTTGAATTACCGGAAGTGGGTGTTACTGTGAATCAGGGTTCTGGATTTGGCGCAGTTGAAAGTGTCAAGGCTACCAGTGATGTCTATTCTCCTGTTTCGGGAGATGTGGTCGAAGTTAATGAAGAACTGAACAGCTCTCCTGGTTTGGTTAGTCTACTTACATGGTGCCATATTCTTTTTCTTGATATTGCTTTATAAATCAAAAAATTTAGGTTGGATTTTTTATATATATAGTTTTTTCCTCTCCTTCCCTGAAACTTCAGACCTCTGTAATTCATTTCAACGGATTACATGACAAATCATGGATTGTATAGATTGAGGTCCCTTAATTGAGGAATAGAAATGGACTTGCTAAATAAACAGCTCTCTCGAGCCATTTACTAGTTTTCTGAACTCCTTAAAACTGAATGTTAACAACCAAATCTTCCTTAACAAGTGAATTTCACTTTCCTTTCTTTACTACTCCCTGAAATACCATGTAATGTGGCTGCTGTATTTATATCTATTGCAAATCATAGTTAGTCTGACAGTACTGGTTGCTTAACTTGTCCTTTAAATTCACCATGTCATAACTCTGTAATTAAGGAAGTGCTTTGATATGCTCTGTATGGATTGTCTTCTACTATTTTGCAGGTCAATTCAAGCCCCTATGAGAAGGGATGGATTATGAAGGTTGAAATTAAAGATGACAGTGAACTAAAGAACTTGAAGAACTCAGATGAGTACGCTAAGTTCTGTGAAGAAGAAGATGCAAAGCATTGATTGGACTGTTGGCAAAGTAGAACTCGAGGCAGTTCTTACATAGGGCATATTTCCACTAATCGCTTAACCAGATGATGCCTCATGAAGGACGCTGAAAGTTGCAAGTTTCTATCTTAAGATATTTTTTTCCAACAAAGTGTTTTCTGATTTCCCTTTTCCTGTGTGACAAATTTGGTAGAAACAATCATTCAATAGAAGAAATAATCTCTCCAGGTTTTCATCCAATGAAATGATGTGGCCAGTTAGGTAGTTGCAACCTTTGGTGATTAATTTTTGAACTTTTTTGATAAATCCTGCTTTACTTGAAAGGTTTGCAGCTAGAATTTTCATAAGATTTTTGGTGGATCAGATTAAAGTATTCACCCGTGATATTCCATGGAGGAAGAAGGAAATGAGGAAGTGCGTGTTTTTTTATTTATTGAGGGAGAAAATATGCATCCTGATGGATTTTCCTTCGCTGTTGATGAACATGCAGCATCTGTTGTGTGATGTGTTGAAATGGACTGCGTGATGGATACGGACAGTGAATTAGATCTGCTTATTGCTGAAATCAGAAGTTGGTAGGTAAGTTGTCTCAGTCACAAACGCGGTTTCTTTCTTTAAACTGTTACTCAGTATGCCTGAGGTGGTGGATTACTTCGCAAGATTCCTTATGCTAAGAGTTTTGAGAACATTTATCTGTATATGCTTAAAATATTATGTTTGCTTTGGAGGTTTATAGAAAGCATTGGACTGTAAAATGGGGTACTCATTTTCTCGTTCCTAACAGTTCACAAACTTTCATCACCTAGTTATCAGCACGTTAGGCACTTGTTTAACATATCAAAGATAGACTTTCTTAGGATTGGGAAATCATTAGAACTTTACTGAAGTAAGAGGTTTTTGAAAAAATTACACAAACTCCAATAGAAACAGCTGCAAAACGAAAGAAAATATCAGTGGTTACAGAGTTATGAGAATGTCCATGGGATCTGAGTAGGGATGGTAGTTTTATCCTCAAACCGATCTGAGTAGTTACTGTTTGAATTGAGTTCACGTAACACAAAAGAAAAAAAAGTTGGGGTAATGGATATTGTTATATCCCACTCAAAATCCTGAATGAATTGGATATTTTAAGAGTACTTATTGTTCTTGATTTCCTTCTGGGCACAGCCACGATAAAAACTCAATTCTCTATAGAAGCCTTGACATGATGCATTTTGGCATTCTCAGGCAGCCTAATCCTCCTCAAGAACTTGCCACTACTACACTTTATCCTATGCCATATATCGTTCTTGTCTTCCTTCTCTACATTCCTCTCTCTCTCTCTGCTAACCTGAAGCACCCTGTCATCTTCAATTTCGACCTTCACTTCCTCCTTTTTAAGTCGTAGAAGATCTGCCTTGAAGACATGGGTTTCTGGTATCTCATTCCAATCAAACCGGGTGTTAACAGAGGTTGAGTTTTCAATGAGGGAATTGAGGAAGCGGGAGGGAAGACTCTTCGAATGGATCCCAAATGTCAAAAACAGGGAATGGATCGAAAATGCTAAGTAATGTATACCAGATTAGTTCAAGTTTGGGTATCCGAAATCCATGCCAGTCGGGTATAGGCAGCAGTTTTGAATTCAGATATGAAAATGAATAGTATCAAAATCCGATATGTGGATGCCCATTGTCGTCCTTGCATCCGAGAATACCATAGGAAATGATGTCTGATAGAATCATCCTGTCTAACGATGGATTTCTTCATTGATGGAGTCTAACGATCTTATGGACCACATAGGAAAGCAGACTGGAGGCAGCTAATTATGATGTGGGGAAATCAAACAAAGCCATTTGACACTTTAATTTGAACAATCTTGCTTTCCATTCTCTCTAGTGCACCCAGCTTTTTTTGAACCACAAAGCTCCTCAAATCCCATTTCACACCTTACATCATCAAGCCACATTACTTTAAACCTTTTTTTGGGATCTTGGCAAATTTCAAGTGTGATGGAACTAATTGATCATAAATCACTATTTGATTAACAAGATGAAGAAATCAGCAGCATAAAAGAAGAACAAATGTGAACCTCGACAAAGAAAGCAATCAGTATTGATAGAACTCACTACGCTAATTAGCAAATTTTCAATCTAATCAAAAATCAAATCACACTAAGACTAACAACGAAATACGCAAAGTGGCTCAATCCATCAAAAATTACATAACATCGGCAAACTAGCAACTCTAATTGCATTAATCCCTCTAATTTTGCAACAAGTAATCTCACAATTCCATACTATACACAAACACCTCTAAATTATAGTATAAATCTATACATACTAAACCGAAAGAATTTGCAATTGCACTCAGAAGCTTAGCTCAGCTCAATCTCGGATGTCTTCAATCATCACGAGCGGCAGCAAAAGCATTTAATTTTGTTTTTCTCTCAAATTAAGATATTAATTTAACAAATCTACTGATCAATATGAAGATAATGTTGAAAGAGTTGTGGCAGATGATGTTCTTGGTGAGGGTGAGTTCTGCTTCAACACCACTGTTGGTAAAATGCTTGTTTTTCTCCTCTCTTGCTCCTTGATTAGCTCTCCAGTAAATGTCTCCAATTTGTCGAAGTTTGTGCTCTCAACTATCTTCTTCCCTTCAAATAACACAGACTCCACATTTTTCTGTGCCAACATCTCTGCTGTCATTGCCAATAAATCTGCCTTCTTGTTGGATTTCATTGATTTATCCGCAATTCCATGCTTTTTAGCAATAATCCCATTTGCCTGAAAAAAATTCATAATCAAATTAGCCCAACAATGCAAGCAAAATTAAACTTCCATCCCAGTTTGATAGCTACATTTTTCGGCGAAACTGTTAGAGATTTGGTGTTATTTTACTTTCAGTAATTTGACAGAATCTAGTACCTGAATTCGAACATAATTGCTGGTCCGACAGTTACCAAACGCCATTGAAATAGCTTGATCAACCTGATAAAGGAACAAATTCAATTAGCTTACCTACCACAAAACAGAGAAACAAACACGGAAAAGGGACAAAAATATGTAATACTTAGTAAAATAATAATGTGGTTACCATGTCAGATGCTCCTTCTCCAGCTATCCTGACAAATCTTGCAGGTGTCGAATTCTGATTCTGATAACCGAAATCTGACTCTCCATTTCCAAGTGACACCACCAAAAGATCCTCCACCCCATTACAGAGTGGAAACTCCTGCTTATTGTTCAGGACATGAGTGATTGCTGCAGCTGTTGGATTGTTCATGGCAATCCCACCATCAATAGCCACAATTTTAGTCCTCTTGTCGACGGACCGCATGTCCACGGCCCCAACCATTGTTGGATCGGCTGAAGTTGCAAGGCAGACATCACTCATTTTAAAATCATATCCATCCATTTCCAATGCATCAGCACGAGAAAATAAGAATGGTGCGTGTGTTGAAAGATCGTAACATGGTATCAGAGCAGATTTGATTGTATCCTTCAAAGTTAGTTCTCCGAAAGTTTTTGCGAAAACTTTCTCCGCTTTCGCAGAACCAAACAATTTGCCGAAAACCCCTTGTGATCTGTTCATCTTCTTATTAATCTTGACAAGAAAATTCAAAGCTTCTTCGGCTGTAAACATAGGGCGTCCATTTTTGCCACGAGTGAAGAGTAAGGCAGCCAAAACACCACCAGAACCAGAGCCGGCAACAACGTCAAAGTAATCAGAAACAGAGGCATTAGGATTGCCTGACTTTCGACGAAGGCAAGACTCAAGGTATGTCAAAGACTTAGCAGCAAGAATTCCATTAGTGGCACCTCCTCCATCAATGGAGAGGATCCTGACCTTACCACCATTGAACTGTTTGGTGGGCTTAAGTTGTTCTTGAATTGGGACCTGGTGAGTGTTCTTGGAGAGCTTTGGATCATCATATCCACCAAAGAGAAACTTGTTTTCTAGGATTGAAAAGATTTCATAAGTGAGCTTGTCTACATCAAAGGAAGAGTCATCAGGCATGGTAGATGCGAGTACTGCTGCCATTGGATTGAACTTGTTGATGATCTTTTGCAGGTTTTGAGCTTTGATTGTTGAAACACTGTGTGATGTTTTCTGAGAGGAGAAAGAAGTGAAAATGGTGATGGAGGTGAGGAGGATCATAGGGAGTGTATATATAGTGAGGATTTGTGGTGTCTTGATGTAGCCATCGAGGAACATTCCTTTCTAGGCGATTAATCGGCACGATGAGTAGCTTGAGTTTTCTATTTTATTTATTTATTTATTCAGATTCTTGATCTCTTGTCCTTTTCTTTAATTTTTTTTATTTATCTATCCTTTTCTTTTCTTTATTTTAATTTATTTGAATGGAGCAGATGGTTTTTGGCGTGGAGTGATTAAAAAAAATGAGGAGAAGGGAACCGAAAATAAAAAAAGAAAAAGAAAAAACAATGTGAATTCTTTTTGTGTGCCTAAATAAATAATAGTAGCAAAAGACTAAAGAAGGATGCTTATTTAAGTGTAGTTTGTCAGGAGATGGTCAATTTAAACTATTGATAGAGATAGTTTTTTTTTTTTTTTTGGTGAATTAATAGAATTTTCCTCCTTTTAAATCATGCATGGTGAATGTTTTATCTAGCTTTATAAAGATGTGAAACTTGATTTTTATCCATAATCTATCATATAACTTCATGAAGATGAAAGCAATTTGTGACATTAGACACTCGATGCTTCAACTCTTAATATTTTTTTGGGTTTACAATTACGGTTACTTTTAGATTACTTTTTGTATATTGATATTTAGTTCGTGTGTGATACAGTGTATTTAAAATTAATTTAAAATATATTAAAATTATGTTTTTTTAAATTTGTTTTATCTTGTTTTCTGTATTAGTATATTAAAACTATTTAAAAATATTTATTTAATATTTATTTAGATGAAAAATAAATTATAACGCAAAAACTAACTTTCATTTAGCCTTGTAAAAGAGAAGATGCTTATGTTTAGGGTTGATTATTTTCGGTTTGGTTTGGTTTTTATCAAAAAAAAGTAACCAAACCGATATTAAAAAAACCGAAACCGGTTCAAACCGACCGGTTTCGGTTCGGTTTTTTAGGACAAAAACCTGCTCAAACCGGTTTGGCTTGGTTTTTTCAGTTTTGGCTATGTTTTTTTCCGGTTTGGCTCGGGTTTTTTCTTGGTTTGGGTTCGGTTTGGTTTTTTCAGTTTCAGGCTTATAAAATCAAAACTGAACCGAACCGGTCGGTTTTTTCAAAATTGTAATCGGTTTTTTTTCACGGTTTGATTTTTTTGATTATTTTTTTCTCAATTTGCTCGGTTTAATCGGTTTTTTAGTTTTTTTTTCCTCAATCCTACCTATGTCAAAATTGGGAATTCGGGAGAATTAACTTTTTGGCAAAATCTAATATAAGAGATTTGAGCCTTGATGGTTAAGAAAGGAGCAAATTTCCTTAATTATTGGATCAACACCCTTAATGTTTTTTAATTCTATTATTATTCTGTTATACTAGCTAATGATTCGTTGTTTTGCCGATTTGAGTGTTTTAAGAAATCATACACTTTCTTAAAATATTACAACCAATAATATTTTCTAAAACAACATAATATTTGCCAAAAATAATTTAATAATTTTTGAAATTTTTTTTTGGTAAGATTCTTATTATTTTTCTTGACTTTTTTTAATTACATTTATATTTTATGTTTTTATATGCTTTTTCTTTATGGTATTCTTGTCTCTTCTTAGTAATATTTTTTAAAACTAATATTTTGTTTTTTCTTTTCTTAGGTTTGTTGAATTTAAATTTGTTATTTTATATTTTTGTGTGCTCCTCATTTACGGTATTTTCATTTGTTTATGGTAAGATTATATTAAGTTGATGATATACAAAAAATAAAAATAAAAAAATAGTGCACATACCATATATTCATATGAACCTGTCACACACATTAAATAAGATCATCTCCACATATATCACTCAAATAATATTTAATTAATCTTAATTATAATTTTTTCTACTTTAGTATTATGAACAGATAAACTTTTCTATCTCTTACGAATTTAACTTTAATTGGATGGCAAGACAAAACAGGAAAAAAAATTGAAAATTAATAAAGAAAACAAACAAGCATTTATACTTGGTTTTCAAAGCGAAATTCTCCAATCTCATGCTACTTGAGATGATTTATTCTTGAATTCGAAGAACATCATCATCCGATTTTCTGCTTTCTAGTTTCAATCTCTCAGCCCGCCACGAGAGAAGGCATAAATCTTTGTTTTTGATTCTATTGGATTCAAAAAAGTTTATTTCTTGTGTTTGGGTTAAAGAAGGGACAGTTAAAGGAGTCTTCAATTCTTTATGTCGTTTGCTTATCCATCAAGAGAAATTAAAAAGCAAATGGCAATTAAAGAAATATATACATATCAATGATTACTGCCATTACTTTAAAACTCCTCCCGCCCACTCTTCATTTCTTCTTTTGCTTACCATTTAAAACTTAAGGAAGATGATATGCAGTAAGGCTGTTCCGTGTTCTATAGTGTCTATAATTTTTAAATTTTTGTTTTTTTTTAAGTTCTAGATTAATATTTCTTTAAGTTTTTTTAATTAAATTATTTTAATGTGCTGATATTAAAAATAAAAAAAATATTATTTTAATGTATTTTCAAGTCAAAAATATTTTGAAAAGCACTATGCACTATAATTTCAAACATAACCTAAATTAATTTAACTTTTTTAAAAAATAAAAACAAAATTGTTTTTATTTTAAAAAAAAATCAATAGAGTTTTTATAGGTTATGCATCAACCCGAGTTTATAACTGATTTATCTTCTTTTATTAATTGTAAGATTTAGCTTGAGTTAGACTTGAGTCAACCTACCGAGTTGATATAGGTTTCTTAACTATGAAAATTACAAGGCAACAAGTCGCTTATTAGGGAAAAAAAAACGGAAAGAAAATTTATCAATGATTGCCACCATTACTTAAAACTCGTCCCGCCCACGCTGCATTTCATCTTTTGTTTAACTTGGGAATTAATATAGTCGTCAAATTCAATTAGGAATATCACGAAGCTGAAAGGGTTAATTCAGATTAATATATTGAAGTAATATTAGATTTTATATATATAAAAAGTTAATATTTTTTTTACCAGATAACGAGTGAACTCAAATTTTTAATCGGGTCAACTCTCTTTATTAATTATAAAACTCAGCCTTTTAATTCATTACTAAGATGTAAATCACATGTCCGAAAATGAAATAAAGCTTTATTGCTCCTATATATAAGATTATTTATCTTTTATAGTTTAGGAAATTTGGACATAATTATTGGTGAAAAAAAATGGTCAAAGAACACCTCCTATTCCCACAATTAATTAAATAAATAAATCATAATCAATGCCCATTGAGCACAATCGATTTTTTTTCTTTAAGGCTTTGACCATATAGTTATTTTAATTTCATGGTATTTTGGGAAATGTATGCCATGATTAAAAGGAGGGATACAGCAAGCGCCTGTTACCCATAAATAATGAAACATGCTTTATTCATTTTCTTTATGCTCTTCCTTGAAAATGAAAAAAAATAACAAAATAAAATTGATGTATAAATCTTTCATACCAAACACATAGTAATAAAAGCATTGTCGTTAAATACAGTTCTAGAGTTTACAACTTGATTTAAACCAGGTTTTTTTATTAATTTGATCGAACTCAACCAAATTAATACCATGATTTTATTTTTAATTTTTATAAAAAATAAAATAATATTATTTTTATAAAAATTATTGATTCAGATTTACCCAATAACTTATTTCTTAATCAGTCCCAGAGCAGGTGTGGTCACAATGAAATAAAGAGTTCATTTTATTTTTATTTCTTTCTGTATTTTTTTTCCCTCGACTAAAAACCAAATAAAAGTCTTGTACCCGCGATAGTCAGCGAGAAAATCTCAGTAGGGCCTTCTAAGATGTGGTGGTTGTTTGTACGAAGGTCTCAAAACCCTTTTTTTTTTTTTTTTTTGAGAGTGAGAGAGAGAGAGAGAGAGAGGAGAGGGCACCCATGCATTCATGTACGGTTGTACCGACATTCGGTGCCAAATATCTTCCTATTTATGACTCTATCTATTAGTTTTTTTATATATTTATCTTAAACGGTTAAATGGGGTTTATATGATTTTGATATTTGAAAATTTGATAGTGTTGATTTTTTAAAATGTGTTTTTTAATATTAAAATAATATAGTTTTTATTTTATTTTAATTATTTTTTATATTAACATATTAAATTAATTAAAAAATATATAAAAAAATAATTTTAAATAAAAAAATCTTAAATTTTTCATCATTTTAACTTATATTATAACTTATATATACAAAATATTGGTATATTTATAAAAAAATATTTTTCATCATTTTTTTAAATCGAAACCAAGGTAAGAAATAAGAAAAAAAAAAGTAAAACCACTTAAATTTTACCCTATAGACAGTCTAAAATCGTGCAAATCATATTTCAATTTTGTACCTTTATAGTTTTGTAAGTTTTTAATTCTAATTTTAAAAGTCATAAAATTACTTTGTGATCAAAACTGACTGCTAACCTCTTTTTAAATATCCAAATAGTCCTTGAATGCATTTGTTTGTATTGTTTTTAGTGGTTGAATTATGATTTTTTTTGAAAAAAATAAGGATATTTTTTGAAAAAATAATGTTGTAAATAATTATATAAATACATGAAGTCAATATTAAGTTTTTTAAACTAAAAGAATTAACAGTTTTTTTTTTTAGTACCTAGACTAGCAGTCTCTCTCTCTCTCTCTCTCTCTCTCTCTCTATGATAGTGAGATAAAGATATGGCATTGGACAATGGCCACAACACAAACGTTGAGATCTTTCTTTTCAGATTTTTGCAGATCCAGACAGCACCAATGGGACGGGGAACCCCCTCTTAAATGTACCCATGGTTTCGACGTTGTCAATCACAGTTGTCTGTGGCTCCGTACCAATTAAACACATGTGCCAACTTGTTCTAATTGAGTGCCAGACTCTGGATAGTACACCTCTTCTTTAATGTCAATATTGGAGTAAAAGATGATTCAGAGAGAGGAAAGTTCAAGCACACGTGAGAAGATAGGGAAGACGGTCCTCCATTTGTTTTGAATTTGAATTCAATTCTTTGGTTTCCTCTTCAATTTGCGCATAGATCTTTGGAAGAATAAACTTTTCAAGTAAAAGCATGCATTCTTATTCTCGAAAAACTCGCAACTCAAATGTTAAACCGTATAGATTTTAATATAAACTTTGTAAGTAAGAGCATAGCTTTTAAAATAATATAAATTATATTTTAATATTTCATTTAATATTTTAAATTATTGAATTGAAATTATTTTTTGACATGATATCAGAGTCTTGATGACTAAGCGGTCACGAATTTAAATTTCACCATTCTTATTTATTTGATAAAAATAAAGCACAAGGTAATATGGACATGTGCAAGTTTCAAGTCTAAAAAACTTTCATTTAACGGGGATGCGTTAGAAAACAATATAAATCATATTTTATGACTTCACCTAATAGCTTAAGCTATTGAATTTAAATGATTTTTTGACAATTCTTTCATGAGAAATTCTAATCTCATGACTTGAATCGAGTTGGGTTTTAATTTAAATTTAAAAGATATAAATTTAACTAATCTGATTAATGTTACGAAACTTAACATATCATTTTTTTTAAGGAAAAAACAACAACATTTTAATATGAATTTACAAGTTGCAGAGCAATATTTCAAGAGTCATAGATCCGACAAATTGAAGTAAAAGAATGAGAGTGGACTGAAAGGCTTATGATATCCCTTTCGGAGCATGGGGTTTCTTGAGGTCCCCTAAGAAGCACGCATGCCATTTTATCATAGT
>Ga0307515_10016471_pt1 | contig 13529 bp, 2 predicted proteins | sample 17_EM_MG_FD_194513 | JGI IMG/M metagenome (GOLD analysis project Ga0307515, IMG submission 194513) | Populus trichocarpa ectomycorrhiza microbial communities from riparian zone in the Pacific Northwest, United States - 17_EM | ecosystem: Host-associated > Plants > Roots > Unclassified | place...
CTGTTAGAGTATATAGTATGGGACTATAAGATAGAATTGGAACTAGGAATAAGTTTAAGGTTTTTTCTAATCTATAAGCTTACCGAAGAGGAAGGTAGAGTATTAAAAGAGTTTGTCTAGGAGAACTTATAAAAGGGATATATTAAACCATCGCAATTATTAGCAGGTTATATAGTATTATTTGTCCTAAAAAAGAACGGTAAGCTAAGGCTGTGTATCGACTATAGATAGTTAAATAGCATTACTAGAAAGGATAGGTATCCTTTACCCTTAATTAGCGAGATCTAAGACAGGATAGGCAACGCGCAAATCTTTATAAAGATAGATTTAAGATAGGCATACCATTAGATTAGAATTAAGGAAGGCGACGAATGGAAGGCAGCCTTTAGGTTAAAGGAAGGACTATATAAACTATTAGTTATGCAATTCGGGCTTATAAATGCACTAGTAATATTCTAGAAGTAAAATAATAATGTATTAGGAGAACACTTGGATGAATTTGTTATGGTATACCTTAATAATAATATTATTTACTTAATAACTAAGGAAGAATATAGGGAACACATTAAATAGGTCTTAAAGAGACTATAAAAGGAATAGATACTAGTAGTAATTAAAAAATGTAAGTTCTTTACTAGGAAGACAGATTTTGTTAAATTTATTATTAAACTAGGCTAACTTAGTATAGATCTAAAGAAGATTGAGGCTATAGTAAATTGGTAGGAACTAGAGAACGTTATATAGTTAAGATTGTTTTTAGGGGTTTGCAATTACTATAGAAGGTTTATAGCGTAATGGTTAAAGAATATTAAGCTATTTACGCGGTTAATAAAGAAAGAAGAACTATAGGTATAGGGAAAGGAATAATAAGAACTATTTAAGGAAGTTAAAAGGTTGTTTACCCAGGAGTTAGTTCTTAAGATCTATTAACTAGGATTAGAGACGGTTGTTAAGATAAATATATTAGACTTTGCACTAAAAGTATATTTTATATAAAAGCATCTAGATGGATAGCACCTAGTGGCATACTATAGTTGAAAGATAACACTACTAGAGTTAAACTATGACATCTATAATAAGGAGTTGTTAGGTATAGTTATAGCACTAAAGAAATAGAGAGCATTCTTATAAGGCATAGAGAAACTATTTATAGTTAAGACGGATTATAAGAACCTAATAGAATTCCTAATGATAAAGGAACTTAACTAAAGATAGGTTAGATAGGCAGAGATGCTTATAGAATACTATTTTAAGATTTAGTATACTAAGGGTATAGATAACACGAGGGCAGACGCTTTAAGTTAAAAGGCTGAACTATAAAATGATAAAAAGCCATTAGGGGCTTTATTGCGAAAAGATATAGATAGATTAATTAGGTATAATTATCTAAAAATTATAGTAACTTAGGAAAAGTTAGAGAAAATCTATAAGTTACTAGAAAGCTTTTAGGTATAAAGAATTCTAGAAGTATAGCTAGAAGATCTATAGACGGATATATATAAAAACCGAGAAGTAAAGTATATCCTAAAAAGTATAGTAGAGCAATTTATGGAAGATTTCTATAAAGGACTAACTTAAGGACACAACGGAGCTATAGGCTTAGTGTTAAGACTCTAGGAGGAGTATATTATTAACGGAATCTAGAAAATAGCTAAAAAGGTCACTAGAGAGTGTCTAGATTACTAAAGAAATAAACTAATAAGGCATAAGCTATATAGAGGGCTATAACCTATTAAAATACTAGAGAGACTATAGGAGGTTATATTATAGGACTTTATTATTAAATTACTAAAGTTAAGAGATCCTATTACCGGATAAGATTATAATATAATCTTAGTAATAGTAGACAAGCTTATAAAGTGGGGATACTTTATAGCATATATAGAAGAAATATTAGTAGAAGATGTCGCTAGAATCTATATTAAAGAAGTGTTTGCAAGGTATAGAGCACTAAGTAAAATTATATTAGATAGAGATCTAAGATTTATAGCAGTATTCTAGAAGGTATTCTTAGCGAAGTAAGAAGTTTAAGCAGTAACTTCTACTATATATTATCCGTAGATAGACGGTTAAACGGAAAGATTAAATTAGATACTAGAGCAGTATCTAAGATATTATATTAATCACGTATAGAATAATTAGGTATTACTATTACTAGTTATATAGTTTATATATAATATAACACTATAAAAAGGAATAGGTACGTTACTATTTAAGGCGAATTATAGATATAAGCTAAGAATATTACTATTACTACATTAAGTAAAGAGGATAAGTAGTACAGCTAAATAAAGGATAGAGATATTAATAAATCTTTATAAGAACCTTACGGAAACAGCTAAGGTAGTATAGTAAAGAATAAAGAAATACTATAATGCTAAGAGATCTAAGGGACTAGATCTTAAGGAGGGAAATAAAGTATAGCTACTATATAAATTTTTTAAGAGTTAACAACTAAGTAAGAAGTTGGACTATGTTAGACTAGGACCTTTTAAAATTAGTTAAAGGATTTTACTAGTTACATTTAAGTTAAACCTATTAGCTAAGATGAAGATCTACTCTATATAGTATATTATAATACTAGAGCTAGTATATAGGAAAGTTAAGCTACTAGTTTACAAAGTAGATATATATAGAGGATAAGAGGAAAACAAATAGTAAGTTTTAAAGATTATTAGTTATAAGGACGTTAATAATAAAATATAGTATAAGGTTAAGTAGATAGGCTATAATAAGACTACCTAGGAACTACTAGAGAATTTAAAGAACGCTATAGGAAAGGTATAAGAGTATTAGAAGAGAAAATGTTAGGTAATATTAAAGAAGGATTACTAAAGAATAAGTTACCTAAAGGGGACCTAGGAAGAGCGATTGCTAAATTACTTAGAGCTATTTCCTTTACTATTAGAAGAGAATCCGTTTTTTTATTACTAAGTTCTTATAGACCTTATTTTATAAGTTTCCACTCCTTAAAATAAACCTTCTTACGAACTTATTTAAGACGTAAAAGATAAGTAAAGGCTAAAAGACGAGTTTTAAGGGCATGCTATTAAGTAGCTATAGCCTCTTGTTCTACCTCTCACGATTAATATAATTTATTAAAAGTGCTTAAAAGCTTACTATTAAGCTTTATAGTGGCAGATTAAATATAAGACCCTATAATAAATTACTTAGGGAACTTAATAACTATTAAGAGTTATAGGACGCGTATACTTAGCGTTAAAGGAAGAGCAAACATTATAGGACAAATAAATATTTGCTTTAGTATACTTTAAATAAAAAGAGGGTTGCCGAGATAAAGGACTTGCTAGCGTAATATAAACTAACCCCTCTTTTACATAACAAGAATATGGAGATGGTATTATTTTACTTAGCGATAATATAGCAGTAATAGTATAAGCACGCCAGACTATAGATAAAAGAGAAATTACTTTAGGCATTATAAGTAATAATATTAACTAAATTAATTAAACAGATATTACACCTCTAGTAAACAACTTAAAGATATTAGGAATCTTTAAGGACGAAGATAAAAAGGAGGGAGATAGTATTATAGACGCTTTAAGTATAATATTATAACTACTTAGAGAAGAGTTAGAGGAAGCTAGTTAGTTAATATAAGTATGGTTTAGGTTAGATCTGGTAGAACTATATAATAAGGAATAGTAACTAAGTTATATAATATAATCTATATAATCTATATAATCTATATAATCTATAATAGAGTAGATAGAGCGTACGTATATTACGTATAAGAAGGATTTTATAGGAGTATAGTCGTGTATTTAAGGACCCTTAGTCCCTACCTAGATAGTTCTTTCTTTGTAGTAATTCTTAGAATATAATTAGAGTTAATCTGTTAGGCAACCACTCTACCAGTTATTATTACATTATTGACTTTATATATTACCTATACACCTAGCCTAATAACAGGACCTACTGTAGTACTTACTATAAGGTTCCGTTACACTTTTACGTCTTAAATAGGTTTATAAGAAGGTTTATTTTAAAAAGTAAAAACTTATAGAATAAGGTCTATAGGAACTTAGTAATAAGAGAACCAACTCTCTTCCTATAAAGGAAATAACTCCGAGTAGTTTAGCAGTCGCTCTTCCTAGGTCCCCCTTAGGTAACTTATTTTTTGGCGATTTTTCCTTATTAATGTTGCCTAACCTATTCTCTTCTAATACTCCCGTACCTTTCCTATAGCGTTTTTTAAATTCTCTAGTGGCTCCTAGGTAGTCTTATTATAGCCTATCCACTTTACTTTATACTATATTTTATTATTAACGTCCTTATAACTAATAATCTTTAAAACTTACTATTTATCTTTCTCTTGTCTTCTATATATGTCTACTTTATAAACTAGTAGCTTAACATCTCCGTATACTAGCTCTAGCATTGCGATATACTATATAGGGTAGATTTTTATCTTAGCTAGTAGGTTTAACTTAAATATAACCAGTAAAATCTTCTATATAATTTTAAAAGGTCCTAGTCTAACATAGTCCAACTTCTTACTTAGTTGTTAACTCTTAAAAAATTTATATAGTAGCTATACTTTATCCCCCTCCTTAAGATCTGGTCCCTTAGATCTCTTAATATTATAGTATTTCTTTATTCTTTACTATACTACCTTAGCTGTTTCTGTAAGGTTTTTATAAAGATTTATTAAAGTCTCTATTCTTTACTTAGCTATGCTACTTATCTTCTTTACTTAATATAGCAATAATAATGTTCTTGGCTTATATCTATAATTCGCCTTAAATAGTAATGTACCTATTCCTTCTTATAGTGTTATATTATATACAAACTATATAACTAGTAATAGTAATATCTAATTATTCTATGCGTGATTAATATAGTGTTTTAGATACTACTTTAGTATCTAGTTTAATCTTTCCGTTTAACCGTCTGTCTATAAATAATATGCGGTAAAAGTTACTGCTTAAACTCCTTGCTCCGCTAAGAATACCTCCTAGAATGCTACTATAAATCTTAGATCTCTATCTAATATAATCTTACTTAGTGCTCTATATCTTATAAACACTTCTTTAATATAGATTTTAGCGATATCTTCTGCTAATATATCTTCTATATATGCTATAAAGTATCCCTACTTTATAAGCTTATCTACTATTACTAAAATCGCGTTATAATCTTATCCGGTAATAGGATTTCTTAATTTTAGCAACTTAATAATAAAGTCCTATAATATAACCTCCTATAGTCTCTCTAGTATTTTAATAGGTTATAGCCCTCTATATAGCTTATACCTTATTAATTTGTTTTTTTAGTAATTTAGATACTTCCTAGTAACCTTCCTAGCTATTCTCTAGATTCTATTAATAATATACTCCTCCTAAAGTCTTAATACTAAGCCCGTAGCTCCATTATATCCTTAAGTTAATTCTTTATAGAAATCTTCTATAAATTGCTCCGCTATACTCTTTAGGATATACTTTACTTCTTGATTTTCGTATATATTTATTTATAGGTCTTCTAGCTATGCTTCTAGAATCCTTTATACCTAAAAGCTTTCTAGTAATTTATAAACTTTCTCTAGTTCGTCTTCCTAAGTTACTATAATTTTTGGATAATTGTATCTAATTAATTTATCTATATCTTTTCGTAATAAAGCCCCTAATAGCTTCTTATTATTCTATAGTTTAGCTTTTTAACTTAGAGTATCTGCTCTTATATTATCTATACCCTTAGTATACTAAATCTTAAAATAGTATTCCGTAAGTATCTCTGCCCATCTAACCTATCTTTAGTTAAGTTCCTTTATTATTAGGAATCCTATTAGGTTCTTATAGTCCATTTTAACTATAAATAGTTTCTCTATTGTTACGGACGCTTTAAGTACAATATTACGACTACTTGGAGAAGAGTTGGAAGAAGCTAGTTAGTTAATATAAGCACGGTCTAGGATAGAACCGGTAGAACTATATAACGAGGAATAGTAGTACAAGTCACATAATATGCTATATAAGGAACGTAGAGAACGGACGGAACGTACGTACCTTACATACCTCATGTATATTACATATAAGAAGGATTTTATAGGAGTACGGTCATATATTTAAAGGACCTCAGTCCCTACCTAGATAGTTCTTTCCTTATAGTAATTCTCAGAATATAATTAGAGTTAATCTATTAGGCAACCACTCCACTAGTTATTATTACGTTGTTAACTTTACGCATTACCTATACACCTAGCCCATTAATAGGACCTACCGTAGTACTTACTATAAGGTTCCGTTACATAATTACTACCTAGTTACAGTATTAAAAGTTAAATAACATGCCACTAAAAGCAGCCACTATAACGCCATTAACGGCGGCAACTACTTTAAGGTTAGGAGGTAATACTAGTATAGCAGATACTAACTTATAACAACCTATGACGGTTAAATAACTATAGGAAATAGTTAACTAGTTAACAGAAAATAATACAGCACTTAAATAAAGGGTTAATAGGATAGGAGCAGCAAAGGTTAAGTTACTATTAATTAAAAGATTCTTAGGAGAGAGATTAAAGCTTAAAGGATTCCTTACGTAAATGCACTTTAAGGTTACATAAGAGAGAGTAAAGTTAGTAATACCTATGGATCAAATAGCGTATATAGGATTATTCTTATTAGGAAGAGCACTTAAATAGTTTAAGCCTTACCTTATAGAGATATAAGCAAATAAAATAATAATAACGAACTAAGAAGTACGGTTTATATTCTTAAGCTAGAATGGATTTATAGAGCAACTTACATAGATATTTAGAGACCTGGAGGCGATAACTACAGCGGAAAAGAAGCTTTAAGACATTACGTAACAAACCTTAGCCATTAAATATATAACGTAGTTCTAAACGCTAGCAATATAAGTTAAGTGGAATAATAGGGCGCTTATAGCATAGTACAAATAGGGACTTAAGGCTAAAGTCTAGGACGTAATTATTCTAATAGAAGATGCGGATACTTTAAGGGAATTAATAAATTAAGCAATAAAGATTAATAATAGGATCTACTAAAGGGAATAGACTAAGAGAGGTTAGGATAAAGTTCTATAGTTATATAAGGCGTAGAGTACGCATTAACTAAAGCTAAGTTAGAAACTATAGTATAGCGCAGAGCTAATAGACCTAAGTAGTACTAAAGAAACCTATAAGAGATAAAGTAAGATACTATAGAAACTAAGAGAACAAGGATTAAGTAATTAAAGGTCTAGGAAGTAAAGGCCGAATTAGGGATCTTAGTAGCAGAAGACATTTAGGCGGACTCTATAATAAGAAAGATGGTTTAAAGAGGGAGCTTATATAAATTGCGGAAAATAGGGTTATTTTGCTAGAGATTGTAAAGATAGTTAAAGTTACTATATAATAAAGGGAACTGGACTAGTAGACGGCATATATATATAGAGGGACAATAATGCACTACGAGGAATAAAAGATTGTTTAATTAACTACTTTACGTTTTACTATAATAACGCATACTAAATTTATAAAGACGCTAAGTACGGCGTAAGCTATTAGCTATAGGAACCTAGTTTAGAGAAACTAAGAGCTACCTAAGACTATAAAGAGTAAGATAGGCTTTACGAATGCGACAAAGATTTAATAGTAACTTTTAGTACAGTGTTAATAAGGCAGTATTTGGAAAGGGACTTTAGGAAAAATCTATTTAGTAATATTAAGAAAGAAGATTTTAAGATATTAGCATTAGAAGTAGAGACTAAAACTGCTATAGAGTAAGGTTTAGTAACGGGTATTATAACACCGTTGGATACGGCATCTATTGCTTTATAAGATAGCAGAAAGAGCATCTTATAAAGATTAAGTAAGCAGACGACTGCTAGTGCTAATTTACCACTTAATAAAAGCAAAAGGCCAAAGGCTTAAGATTCTTAGGACGAGATAAGAGAGATCTAAGATTCTATAAATAGGATAAGAATAGCTTAAGAACCCATAATAGACGAAAACCGATGGAGTAGGGTAATAGCTTAGTTTAAAGATATACGAATAAGCTCGGGATAGAGTTTCCTATAGGCATTAAATTCTTAAGATAAGATAGATAAGATTTAAGACTTTTAAGACGAGATAAGAACACCATGGACGCCTAATTAGACTAAGGTGGGAGCTAAGCTTAAGTTAGAAGCAAGCTTAGGATTAAAAAATCTAAGGGACTAAGAATTTGGAGTATAAATAAGGATATCTATAGGTAAGAGGTAAGGAGCTTCTTTATAGATTAGAGAATCTATAATCTAGGTAGTAGTTAGGCTAGGAGATAGATATATAGACCTAGAGGACTTACTAGTTAAATATAGTATTTAGCCTAAAGATTGAAAAGTTAATACTAAGATTAAGAAGTATAAAGACTTTAAGGATCTACTTATAAGACGCGAAAGAAAAGAAACTATAGAGGAATTTAGAGCGAGAATTACCTTATAGCAAGAGCAGAAACTAGATAAGAGATCTAGTCTACTAGGTTATATAAGGGACAGAGCGCTAGTATAAAGAATTACTAATAGGCTAAGAGTAGGTATACTAAGAGCTAAGTGGCTTACTAAACTGGAATAAGAAGAGGATTTAGGAATCCTAATTAGATTTAAGGAATAATATATAAAAGGCTATTACAATGCAGCAATAAGAAGATACTTATAGATAGAGCGTATATACTTAAGCAGCTATACTAAAAGTGGTATAGGCAGCAATATAATAATAAGTAAGAAGATTTCTATATATGGTTAGATGAAAAAGTTATTTAAAACTACTTAATTACGGAAAAGGCTATAACTTATATTAAAGGAGCCTTAATTATAACGTTAAAAGATTTAGAGGAGTAATTAGAGGACTGGAGAAGTAAGAGATAAATCTTAGTACCTATAAATAAAGTTGCGACGCTTAGATTAATATAAGAAAGGTTTAAACTTAAGAATAAAGATAAGCTAAAAGTTGACCTAAGACACTAAGTATATTATATACTATTATAGATAGTATACGTGGATGATATGTATAGTATATATAGGAAAGGACGACGATACTTCCTCCTCTGCTATTTGGGAGATTTTTTTTTGGAGCTCTTGCTGCACCTGGCCCAAAAAGACCAAAACCAACCAAAAGAACCCTAAAAAACACCCAGAGAATCCCCCTAAGATGCATGCATCGCAGGGGAGGCACACGTCAACTAACGGTGGTTCGCACTCGCGCGCGACCGCTAGATCTACGCCTAACAACGGCCCTCTATAATAAAGACGGGCGAATACTACACTATAAAGCGGAAATACCTCTATTAAGAAGGCATCTAATAAAATATAAAGCCTATTAGACGCGTTTAGTATCTAAAATTATAGGGGAGTAACTATTAGCTATAACAAACTAATGTAGCTAGTAGAATGGCTCCGCCAGTTTAGTAAGCCCTAGGCGCCCCTCTAGCAAACCCTTAATTAAATTCTCTAACGGCTAAGCAAAATTAAAAATAAATAAAACCCCCTTTTACTGGCGAACCATACCTAGGCCGCCGTAGCTGTGCTTCTATAGTATAGGGAACTTACCCCCCTTAAGATAATAACTAGGTATATAATTACAATATAACTAAATATAGAAAAAGTAGAGGAGCTTAGGGGATAATTAAAAACAGAAGTCCTTATAGAGATTTATAAAGAGGTTTATAACACAGTTATAGTCCAACACCTTAAGAGCGGAGATATTAGAGTTACCCTAAAGGACTAATAGGTAAAGAAATAAGCCGTAAGAGTAGGGGATAGGCTAGGAGAACGTATTAGTATAAAAGTGCTTTGTAAAGATTACCTAGTTGAAGTCCTAGCGGTTCCTATAAGCCTTAGGGTAGAAAAGGGACGCTAGGTAGATAATATAGCAACTATATAAGAGATAGTAAAGCAAACGGAACGCCTTATACTAGGTCTTAAGATTACCTAAATCTAATAGCTTTAATAGGAAAATATAAACTAAGTAAATAATAAGAATAATAAGAGGATATAAAGGTCGCTAAAGACTCGCTAGGGAGACGCTAGGCAAACGTATAGCTCCCTTATTATCAGCATACATATACTAGGAATGCAAAAACTCCTTATCTAAAAAGGAATAATTATAAATGGCCTTATATATAACGTAAGGCTCTATAACTATAGACTATGCCTAGAATAATACTACCGCTGTATATAATAGGGATATACCTAATCTATATACGCAGTATAGGTATGCTGCGGCTACTGTACAGGCCCCTATAATATAAGATACTGCTTAAATTAAGACTAAATAAAATGCGTAAACTGCTATTAAAGCATATATAAGGCGTAGGAGAGAGAAGACTGTATTAAATATAGGAGACAGAAGGTAAGGGCTTAATAGCTACGGGAATAACTATATGCTAGGTTAGATAAATAGAAATAATAGGCAATAAGCTAGGGAGACGTAGGTGCCTTCCTAGCGTTCCCTACCTTTAATATTGGGGGGCTAGGCTAGCCATCCTAAGCCTTAATAGGCTAGAAGCGGCGCCGCGTGATATTACTAGACTGTATAGGAATATAAAGGTTATAGGGGATATAAGGGAAAGGACGCCCTATAGGAAGACCCCTATAGACAGCTATAGCAAGCTTAAAACTAGGACAATTAAGAATTAGATTTAACGCGGCAAATATAATATTTACAGCTAACCTATAAAGGGCTTATAGTTAACTAGTAGGGGAAGAACCGGAGATAATAATAGACTTAGATATAGAAGCGCTAGTAGGAACATAAGATATAGGAATGGAAAGCTCTATATAAAATGAGTAGCGACTAGGGTATAAATATAAGAGATAGAAGTTCTAAATATCCTAGAGAAAATGGAAACAGAAGAAGTAAGGAATGAAGAAAAGGCGAAGGACCCTTGCCGGGGGTCCGCTACCTATCTATTATATAGTATAACTACGGCAATATAAACCACTGTCTTGTAAGGCCCCTATTAGATAGTCTAGACCTAGAGAAATACTATATCCTTGCTATATAAGAGCCGTACTATAATACCTATATATAATTAACATACTGCCCCTAAGGATTCCAGCTCCTATATAAACTAAAAGCAGCTACTTGCGTATACTTTATAATTAGTAAGGCTATTAGCCTGTCCTTATAGTTATAGTAGGTAGTTAACCTAGATATTGCAGTTATAATAATTTAGATATATAGGGGACCGGTATAAATTATTAATGTGTATAACCCTAGGGTTAAAGGGGTCCTATAAATAGAGAACATTATATTAGTAATAAGCTTACTAGAAACCGAAGGTATAGAGTCTATCCTACTAGGAGATATAAACCTCTACTACCCGTAGTAGGGGGGTATCTATATTGCTGCTGAATGACAGGTGGAGTACCTACTAAGAGCTATAGATATTTGGGGCCTTAAGTTAGCTACCCCCCTAGGAGCAATTATATAGTAATAAGGATCCTCTAGAAGTATAATTGACCTTATATTTATGGACGAAGGCCTATACTAGAGACTTAAAAGGTGCAACCCTAAAGAAGAATAGGCACTTACCTTAGACTATATCCCTATCTAGATATAGCTAGATTTAGATATTAAGGCGTAACTAAGTAGTAAAAGATACGCAATAAGGAAGCTTAAGATAGACAGTTTCCTTAATATAGTTAAACAACAACTTTAAGACCTAGAAGAAATCTACCTAATACTAAATAAGCGAGGCTTATTAGCTACCCCTAAGGAAATTGACTAAAGACTAGAAAGGATCTAGGCAGCGATTAAAAATGGGCTAGAAAAGTACTGCCCGGTCTTAAAACTGGGTCCCTATGCGCGACATACATAGTCCGTATAATGCGCGGTTCTTATTACTAGTTAATAATAAGCAAGAAGGAAATATATAAGTAGCTATAACCCTAAAGATGAGAGATAATATAAAGATATAAGAAACTAGCTAAAGAATACCCTAAAGAAAGAAGTAAGGAATAACTGGAGACGGTTTATAAATAAGTATACCTTTAACCTAAGCCTCCCCTATAATAAGGGCCTTTAGGCTATAGTAAAATAGGTAAAGAAAAAGGTAGGGCGTTTAGTAGAAGACTTATACCTACTACCCCTATAAAGAGTAGGGGAACTATAGGCTACTAACAATAATGATAAGAAGGTAAAGATCCTTATAGAAAGGTTCTTCCCCTAACCGGCTTTAGTAGACCTTAGCGACATTACGGGTAAAACACCGGTGACTCGCCTAAGGGTTGATAGCGATATAACAATAGAGGAAATGGCCAGAACTATTAGCCGCCTTTTAAATAATATAGTACTAGGACTAGATAGGATTCTAAATAAGGCCTTAAAAACCTGTGGACTACTTATAGCACCTTAGCTTGTAGATGTAGCCAGAGTATACTTTGCTATAGGCTACTACCTACGACTTAGAAGATCTATAACGACGGTTGTTCTATAGAAAGAAGGTAAAGTAGATTACTTAATCCTAGGAAGCTACCGCCCTATCGCCCTAAAAAACACCCTTAGTAAGATCTTAGAAAAGGTAATAGTAGACCGTATAGTAGATATAGTAGAGGAATATGCCCTACTACTATAAAGCTAAATAGGGGCAAGAAAAAACCGCTTAACGCTATTAGCACTTACGCTACTTGCTGCCACTATTAAATCTGCATAGGCGATGCGAAGGGACTTTATAGTATTAATACTTAGCCTAGATATTAGTGGTGCCTACGACAACGTACCCTATAAGCGCCTCCTATATATCCTTAGGGTAAAGGGCTTCCTAGAATAGATTATATAATTTGTTTAAGGGTTTATAGGCTAGAAAGAAATATTACTAGTCTTTAGCGGATACTAGAGCCCCCCTATTACAGTTATAACAGAAATACTATAAGGATTACCCCTCTCGCCTATACTCTTCCTTTTCTTTATAAGCAACCTACTAGACTTCTTTAAGAAAGGGGCGACCTAGGGGATAGGCTTTATTAACGACATAAACCTAATTATATACGGGCCAACAGCCGTAAAGAACTGTAGAACACTAGAGAAAGCCTATAACACCTATATAGAATAGGCAAGATAATATAGAGTCTAATTCTCACTAGAGAAATACCAGCTAATCTATTTTATAAGAAAACGCAACTAATCTGCAGATCTTTAGCATATAATTTATATCTAAGGCTTTAGGGGTTAACCAGTTTAGGGCCTAAGGGTATTAGGAGTATAGGTAGATAGTAAGCTCTGGTAGAGCGTATATACGGCGTAAGTAGCCCGTAAGGGCTAAGTATAGTATATTATATTATCTAGGATTGTTAATTCTATATAGGGTCCATGCTTCTAGAGGTCACGCCTACTATATATAGTAGTTGTCCGGCCTACTATAACGTATAGATCCAGTATCTGGGCTATTAGTGAAACCGAGAAGGGCCCCCCTAAATCACTCCTTAAACTACTCTAAAAGGTCTAGATAGTATACCTTTAGAGTATAACAGGCGGGTATAAGCGAACGGCCGCAGCACTCCTTAAGAAGGAAGCTAATATCCCCCCC
>Ga0307515_10016472_pt1 | contig 13528 bp, 12 predicted proteins | sample 17_EM_MG_FD_194513 | JGI IMG/M metagenome (GOLD analysis project Ga0307515, IMG submission 194513) | Populus trichocarpa ectomycorrhiza microbial communities from riparian zone in the Pacific Northwest, United States - 17_EM | ecosystem: Host-associated > Plants > Roots > Unclassified | place...
ATTAAGGAATTAGTCTTCTCTCTGTCTTCCTCCAATGCGCAGACACTCGAACTTGCGGAATTCAATCTCTCAAGCTGAGTAAGAAGGGCTTCCATAAAGTCAGTCAAAGGGGAAAGGAAGAGGGCACCAAAGAAGACCTTTTTCTATAATAAGGAAGAGTTTTGTTTTAGTCCTTAACTCAATCTTTGTGGATTTCGGGATCTGCTCTGATGATCTCCCAGCCTTGTTTGAAGAAGTAAGAAATGAAACCATCTAGCCCCGGGGCCTTGTTATCTGGAATAGAGAATAAGGCCATCGTTATTTCTTCTTCTGTGATCGGCTGGATGAGGTTGGGAGTGGAGATGGATTGAATAGTAGTGGGATATAGCCTGGAGATGTTAACTTCAGGTGCAGGAGAAGGGGTTGTCAGAAGCTTTTGGAAATATGTAACTGCCATAGGCCCAGCTTTTCCTTATCATATACCTGGTTTCCTGCCTCATCAGTTAGGACATGGATAGCATTTCTGGTTTGTCTGTGGACAAGGGATCTATTGAAAAACTTGGTGTTTCTGTTACCAAGTTGCAGCCACTGAATCCTGGACTGCTGCTTATAGATTGCTTCTTCATCCTTGCAAAGCTGATTGTATAATCTTGCATGGTTCCTTTCTATGGCTATCAAAACCTCTGAGGCAGGGGATTCATCTAGAGCCATCTGAGCTAAGTTCCATTGAGTCTTTGCTTCGGCCACCCTGTATGAGATATGGCTTATATGGTGTCCATGGAGAGTTCTGAGTGCAATTTTCAGAAGACGAAGCTTGGTTGTGAAGCAATACATAGGGTTGCCACTAATTTGATTCTGCCATACTGCTCTAACAATGTCCATAAATTCTTCTCGGTCAGCCCATATGTTTAGGAACTTAAAGGGGGGAGGGGGTAGTGGCTTATGGACATTGAGATCCATAATCATTGCACTGTGGTCAGATAGGTCTCGAGGGAGAAATTTTAAATGTGTTGCTAGCCAAGTGGAGAGGAAGGAGGGATTGCAGAAGATCCGATCAATCTTTTTCAGGATGGTATGCCTTCCTTACTAACCATTATGCCAAGAGAATTTAGGTCCTGTGAAGGGGACTTGGATGAGCTCAGTGTCTTGAATGCAGTTGCTGAATTCATGATGATGGCTATACCAATTCATGTCCCCACCTAACTGTCAGAAGATTTTAGTATGGCATTGAAATCACCCATCAATCCCCAAGGTGAAGAGCCAAACAAGGGGGCTTGTTATAGCATGTATTCCCATAACAATTTCCTCCCAGCTAGAATATTGAGACCATACACAGTGGCGGAGCTAGCCACATGGTGTCAAAAGGGGGCAATTGCCCCCTTATTTTTTTTTCAACATATTTTTTATATTAAAATATGCAATTGCCCCTTAAAATTTTTTTTTTCAAAATATTTTTTGTATTAAAATATTAATAATATCTTAACATGTTTAATTTTCTTTGTTGGCTACTAATTAACCCAAGTTAGCTATTGTTAATTTACAACATAATATAATATATAATATATATGTTAAGCACATTTCACTATTTTTATTTCTTTTTTTTTTCATTAATTAACCGAGAGCATTTCTTCTTTCTTTCGAGCTACTATGCTTGTCTCTCTTTCTTTTGCAAAATTTCCCTTCAAGTTCTAAGCTATTAACTAGTTAAGTAAATAACCTCTTATGTTTTATGCTTTATGTAAGTTTTCTTCATCTTTTCTATTTGTTTCATTATTTAATTTTAGTTTTATTCCTTTACAATTAGTTATTGAAAATGTTAGGATTTATAATAATTTAAGAGTTTGTTGAATTAATATGTGTATGAGTAATATTATATGCATATGGATATGAATTGAAATAAGTTTTAATGAATTAATTATTATTTTACTATGAATTTCATATTGAAAATGGATGGCGATGAACTTACTAGTGATTAAAAATGAAGTATAGGACAACTCAAAAAATTAAGGACACAATAGAGAAATAAAAAAAATATTTAACATTTATGTTTAACCCACCTGTAGAAAACAATAAGTCAACAATAACAACATCAATTTGTCATGACAATCCTTTTAAGTTATGGTTTTAGCTACTCTCTACCATATGTCAGCATAAAATTGTTGTCAAGAACTTCACTAGTCCTTGAAAGATTTAGAAAACACAAGCATTGAACCCACCCTAAACTAAAAATAGATGAATGACAGTTTGGTTGTATATATTAAGAAAAATATCTTTGATGAGATTGATAATAAAGTTATTATGAAGCGGTTTTAAAATATAAAATTCGAAAAGAACAATTATAACGTAAGTTTTTTTATTTTGAAAGTATTTTTAAATTAATTTTGTTTGATATGAGTTAGTACATATATTTCAAATTGATTTCTTAATATAATGCATGTCTACATAATACATAATATCAAATATTTGTTAATAATTTGCCTCTTCATTTAAAAAATCATGGCTCCGCCACTGACCATACACAATAGTGATCTTGAAGGCTTCCTTAGTGGACAGGGTAGTTACTTTACAAGTGACCTATTGGTCGGAATAATGCATACAAGAAAGGTTAAAAACTGTAGGATCCCATCCTACTAGAATCTGGCATATGGGGGAAGCATTAATATTAGAAACAAAGCTCCAAGAGTGCAGATTAAGACCGACAAAGACTGTATTCAAGTTGGATACAAGCAATCCAACTATGCCTAGCTTAGATTTAAAAATCCATTCTCTAATAGTTTTTTGTTTTTTTGGGGCTATTAAGTCCCCATATGTTCCAGCATCCTATCTTAAACATAAATATGTGTGTGTGTGTGTGTGCAGGTGCTACAACCAAGAGGGTTATAGACCTTTGGCCTGTCTCAGCTTCTTCCCTTTCTTTTTCCCTACTTGTTTAGTAAAGGGGGAGAGAGGGTTACCTTTGGGGATCGAAGATGTTTCTTTAGAGTTGTGTCTTACTGATGTAGATGCTTCACTAGAACTTCTCAACATTTAGCAAAACATGTGATGAGGTGCTGGTTTTCTTCAATGGAGTGTGGGTCATGAGCTGAGTCTGTGTCTGAACCATCCTCAATATTATCACCTGGGCTACTTCCTGTTAAAGCCAGCATGTTGCTGTTTAGCCCCACCGGTTGTTTAGTCAGCTGCTCCAAATATTTTTGGGGTATTTGAGACCTTCTGCTATTAGTAGACGCCACCTGCAAGGAAGTAGCATGCATAGTCAACTGCTACAAGCATTTGGCCTGTGGCTGAACTTTCCTGCTAACAGAAGATGTTACCTACATGGCTACTGCAAAGTGTGTATCATCTATAGGGGGTGTGGATTTAGTTTTGGATAAAACTATGCAACCATCCCCATTCTCAGATGTTTTGGTGGCAATACCAGTACTACCTATCCCATCCTCATAAGTTTTGTTGCCCATCCCATCCATATGTGCATTGCTGCCATCCATTACCCCAAACGTTTTCCTGCTCACCCCATCTCCTACTTCAATGGTTTTGCTCACAGTGCACGCAGTCTCCCCATCATTTGTTTTACTGCCAGTTCCTGTTACCGGGGAATCCCAGAAGAAGGCATGTTTCCCGGTATTCTGTTTATGCTTTTTCCTTTTGTGCAGACATGGCTAAAGAGGCTGCATCTATCACATCTCGGTGGCTTCCACTCATATTCCACCTGGATCAAGATAAGGTCTGCTGAGAGGGAACTTTCAATCTCAAATTGGTGAATGAAGGGTAGTGAAGCATCAGCCTCCACACAGACTTTTGCATGGTCCAGGCGGGTACAGTTGTAAGTCTATTCGTCACAGGAGAAAGGTCTTCCCACCATACTTGTAACTAAGCTTAATCCACTCTTTGACCACAGAGGGAGGCGTAGTCCATGCAACCGAATCCAATTTGGGAGTTTGGATATTTTGTTTTTATCAAAAACAAAATGGGGGTGCCATTGCTGCAAAATGATAGTTTTGCCTCCAAACAACTTCTTGCATCTCAAGTTCGGTTTTGAATCTGAAGAGCATAAAACCATTTGTTGTTGTCATGACATTTTCCAACCCCTTGTTCTTCCACACTCTGAATGCAATAGTGTTCACCGCATGGTATGACATTCTGAAGCCAGGAAATAATCCAACCATGCATCTTTCTCATTTCCCTGTTGTGTCTAGCAGAATCTCCTCAGGAATAACAAGTCTAGCTCCGATAGACTGCCTGGGGATGCCCTCTAATGAAAATCTGGTACTAGAGTTGTGACTCGAACTCTTTCTGCCCAAGAGGTTGGGGGGTGAGATTGGTTTTTTGGTGTTATAGGGTGGGGTAAAGGTTATGTGTATCTTGTAGGGGGTGTTTGAGTGATGACTGGTTGGTGGAGCTATTTGAAGTGTGATGGGATTTTTGGAGGAAGCCATAATAGGCAAACGGATGAAATAGGAGGGGTTGACGAGTGACAGGGGAAGAGGCAGGGGTGAGAAAAAAAACTAAAACTCTTTATTGGTTACCTGTATCCAAGATCTAAACAATCAATTTTCAATGAGGGGCGAGGTGCACCACATATCTGAAAATGGAGGTGTTCCAACGATGACCGGAGGAGATATGGCAGCACAACCTCTCTCTAATCTCCTATTTAAGACCTTCTCTCACTTAAAGTTATTCCTAAACTTTAAAACCCTAAACTCCAAAACCCTAAACCCCAAACCCCAAACCCCAAACTCTAAAACTCTAAACCCTAAACCCGAAATCCAAAACTCAAACCCAAATCCTAAACCCAAAACCCCTAACCCCTAAACCCCTAACCCTTAAACCTGAACCCCGACCCCTAAGTCCTAAGCCCTGAGCCCTGAGACCTAAGTGTAAACACCAAAAAAAAAAAGTAAATTGAAATGACTCCACCATCACTGCCGATTTTTGAATCGGCAGCGGCGCAGTTTTTGGCTGCCGATTTCTGATTCAGAAGCGGCCCAATTGGCTGCCAATTTCTGAATTGGCAGCGGCATAGTTTGGCTGCCGATTTATGAATCAGCAGCGGTGTAGTTCTCACTGTCGATTTCTGAATCGACAGCGACACAGTTTGTGGCTGCTGATTTCTGAATCAACAGCGACACTGTAAAACCTAACAAAAAATTGGTGTTGGACCGACCTATTCTAGGGGAGAAGGGATGGAAACCAACTCAAGGATAACCCAAAGAGGGATTAGGACAACCTTGGTCCAACGTCCAAACACCCCCTTTTTGCATTTAAGAGAGGTATAAATGCAGCAAGGAGAGAGAGAGAGGGACACTCTTCCCCAAACGAGCTGCATGCTCTTGTCCCCTTCCCTCTTCCCAAAATGAGTTGCATGCTCTTGTTCTTTTCTACTTCCCAAAGAGAGCTCAACCACTCTGTTGCATGTGCCCAACAACATGCCCTTTCTTCTCTTCCCCTTTCCAAAGAAAAACTTGACCAAACCCCAGCTGCATGTGCCCTCCTTGGGCATGAGAGAGAAGGGAGAGGGAAGGTTGAACAACCGAAATCATGGAAAAAGAGGGAGCCTAGGGCCGGCTAGAAACAACTAGTAGAGGAAGAAGGTCAGAAAACTGAGATTTGAGGGAAGAACCATACCACCAAGACCTGCTCAAAGACTGTCTAAAAACATGAGGTAAGACCAATATCCTTCTCTTGGCTGGCTGTTACCCCAAATAAGGGAAAGGGAAGAAAACTCGAAAATGGAAGGGGTGGTGTTCTTGCACCTTAACTCAAGGAATCTTGACTAAATGGACAGACTTATATAGAACAAAAGATGAATGAACACATGCACAGACCCTTACTCAAGATACATGAACGATTTTGAATGCATGAACCTAGGGGAGGGTCGGCCATGGTGAGGGTTGGACAGAATATGAATTAAAGTGATAAAATGCATGGATGATGATCTCGTGAGACTTCTAGGAACATTTTTTAATCAATAACAGAATCATACTTGTGTTGATGATGTAAATTCTGCATATTTGATTGATGAAATTATATGGAAAGATGGTGGAATGATGTTAAATACAAATTGTGTTATTAATGAACCTTGAAAGCATGCTGCAGCTGAAATAGGAACCACACCATATAATGCTTCAGTTTGGTTTGTTTAATGAAAGAACATGTGTAATTATGAATCTGGAGAATGAATTGTGAATTGTGATTGTGATTATACTTGTGAGAAATATGATGATTTGCATGTGTAGCTAAGTGTAATGGGCAGCAATGTCCAGCCATAAAGATTGAGGGAATAATGAGAGAATTCACCGTGACGAACACCTTAAGGGAATTAAGTCCATGACTAAAAATGAACACTTATGAATTATGAAATTGCTAGTAGTGGTGTTGATGTATTACCATAATGTAAGTGAAAACATGGAATGAATGAATTCAAAAAACCTTGCTAAATGAACTTGTATAGTCCGCAACGAACAAGTGTTCGCTGCCGCAAACTATGTTGTCTACAGCGAATCAACGTTCGCTGCCGAAGTTATGTTGTCTGCAACGAACTAGTGTTCGCTGCTGAATTGTGTATTCCGCAGTGAATCAGGAGTTCGCTGCCGAATTTGTGTTGTTTGCAGCGAATCAGGTGTTTGCCGCCGAATTGTGTTGTCCATGGTGAATCAGGTGTTCGCTGCCTAATTGTGTATTCCATAGCGAATCAGGTGTTCACTGCTGAATTTGTGTTGTCGGCAGCGAATCAGGTGTTCGGTGCTGAATTATGTATTCCGCAATCGAATCAGGTGTTCGCTGCCGAATTGTGTATTCCACAGCGAATCAGCGTTCGCTGCCGAATCTATGTCGTCCGCAGCGAATCAGGTGTTCGCTGCCGAATCTATGTCGTCCACAGCGAATCAGGTGTTCGCTGCCGAATCTATGTCGTCCGCAGCGAATTAGGTGTTCGCTACTGAACTTGTGTTGTCCGCAGCGAATCAGGTGTTCGCTGTCGAACTTGTGTCATCCAAATCTGCCGAATTTATGTTGTCTTCAGTGAATCAGGTGTTCGCTGCCGAATTGTGTATTCCGTAGCGAATCTGCGTTCGCTGCCAAAGTTGTGTTGTCTGCAACAGAAGTGTGATTTGCTGTCGAAATTGAGTTGCCTGTAGTGAATTAGCATTCGTTGCCAAAAGTGTGTTGGCTGTAGTGAAGTAGCATTTGCTGTCGAAATTATGTGACCAGTAGCGAACCAGTTTTCGTTGTCGGAGTGTGCGGCCTGCAGCGAACCAGTTTTGGCTGCCGAATTGTACGGCCTACAGCGAATCAATTTTCCCTGCTGAATTGTGTGGCCAGCGACGAATCAGTTTCGCTGTCGAGTTTCTGCAATAAACACCTGGGCAGAAATGACTTAAATGCTTGTAACAATTTCATTGTATGATGGTGTAAAATGTGCAATGCTTGAATGTGTACATATGGACTCTTGAAATAAGTATGGTGATGAAAGTGATTTAAAGATGCAAATGTACTGATTTGTGACCATTGATGTCTTAGGTGGTGTGGCCAAGATCGGACCATTGCTAGGACAAGGACAACCCACAAGTGGAGCAGGTAGGTGGTTTCCACCTTTTTCTCGTATGATGCTTATATTTTGAAATGATTTACTTATGATGATATTTTATTAAATCCTTGTTGAATGATGAAACGACGATGAAGTGTTTGATTGAATTCTTGATGATTTTCGAAACGACTATGAAATGTCGATCGAGTTCTTGATGAATGTTGAAACAATGACAAAAATTTTAGTGTTATAAAATGACCCATTTGAGGTGGATATATTATTATGTTGTGATAAATATTAAACCGAATATGAGATGTTGATTGGGTTATTATAAAGTTGGGTTGCTGATGAATGGTAGTATGAGTATTACGAAGGATCTACCGTTTTAATTCATATTGAATGTAATTGTGACGAATGTATTATGAAGGATCTACTATTGTATTTTTATTGAATGTAATTATAACGAATGGTTGTATAGGTATTACAAGGGATCTACCGTTTCATATTATTGAATGTAATTGTGACGAATGTATTACGAAGGATCTACTGTTGTATTTTTATTGGATGTAATTGTGACGAATGGTTGTATGGGTATTATAGGGGATCTACCGTTTCATATTATTGAATGTAATTGTGACGAATGTATTACAAAGAATCTACTATTGTATTAGATTGAATGAAATTGTCATGAATGGTTGTATGAGTATTACGAAAGATCTACTATTGTATTATAGTGATTGTTAATTATCATGAATGGTTGTATGAGTATTACGAGGGATCTATTGTTGTATTGTATTGAACATTAACTGTCATGAATGGTTGGATGAAAAATATGAAGGGTCTATTTTTATGTTGTACTAAATGCTAAATTGTTATGGAATGTTTGTTGGTGTATTACAAAGGATATAATATCTTGTTATAGTGATTATATGAACTACCTCTGGAATGATTGACGGGTTAATGATTAGCTTCGGCCAATGGCATCCTAAGTGGATGGTCGGGACTCACAAATTGCATCCTAAGTGGATGACCGGGACTCACAAATGATTAGTTTCGGCTAATGGCATCCTAAGTGAATGACCGGGACTGACAAATGATTAGCTTCGGCTAATGATATCCGAATGGATGACCGGGACAAATGATTGATTAGCTTCGGCTAATGGAATCTAAATGGATGACCGGGATAAATGATTGATTAGTTCTGGCTAATGGCATCTAAAGCGAATGATTGGGATGAACAAATGATTAGCTTCGGCTAATGACATCTGAATGGATGACCGGGACAAATGATTGATTAGCTTCGGCTAATGGTATTCGAATGGATGACCGGTATGGATGATTGATTAGCTTCGGTTGATGGCATCCTAAGGGGATGACCAGAATGAATAAATTATTAGCTTCGACTAATGGCATTCGAATGGATGACCAAGACAAATGATTGATTAACTCTGGCTAATGGCATCCAAAGCGGAGGATCGAGATGAATAAATGATTACCTTCGGCTAATGGCATCCAAATAGATGACTGAGACAAATGATTGATTAGCTTCGGCTAATGGTATTCGAATGGATGACCGGGATAAATGATTGATTAGCTTCGGCTAATGGCATCCTATGGGGATGACCAGAATGAATAAAAGATTAGCTTCGGCTAATGGCATCCGAATGGATGACCGGGATAAATGATTGATTAGCTTCGACTAATGGCATTTGAATGGATGACCGGGATAGATGATTGATTAGCTTCGGCTAATGGCATCTTAAGGGGATGACTAGAATGAATAAATGATTAGTTTCGGTAAATGGCACCCTAATTGGATAACTAGGATGAGTAAATGACTAGCTTCGGCCAATAGCATCCTAAGTGGATGACTTGGATGAATAAACGATTGGCTTTGGCTGATGGCATCCTAAGAGGATAGTTGGATTTGAGTGTTATGGGTTAGTTTTAAGAACTAATGTGTTCATGTATACTACGTTTTGTATATACTAAGTATATGAAAGAACTACGATTGTTATTCTTTAAACAGAGAATAACATTAGCTCGGCTAACGGTATTCGAGATGAATGATCGGGTTTGAGTATTGTAATTGGGCGCGGTAATTGATGAATTATTAACGATGGTATTTACATAAGCAAGGAGAAATGAAAGAATTGTGCTCTTTTGGTCCATGAATGAAATGTAACATTAATATTGTTTTATTATGTTTTCTTAAATTGTCTATAATGCTTGAAATTACCCTGTGCTGTAACAAGGATATCATATCAATATGGTGCGTAAGGAAGTTCGTTTCGTGGCTCACACATTTTGAAAATAAATATATATTCGCATGTTATGGGTGATATGAGTTCTGCATGAACGGACATGTTAATCACTCAATTAGTCATCTGACCCCCTTTTATAAAGACTAGTAATGAAAAATTGAAACGGAACACAGATGTGAATGTACGAACAAGTTGATATAATGTGTATGAATATTCATAAGAGGTATTCATCTAATGAGGATGTCGTGTTGTGAAAATTACATGCAAGCAGGATAACAAAAGTACTAGTTATGTAACGTGTTGTTCGACACTCTTGTATGAACTCGTGATGATAACGAGATTAGAACAAGAATGTGAATTTATGAGAATGTCAATATGATGTAATGTAAACCTATGAGTATGAAAAAATAATATTATGGGCACGTGTATTGAGAATCTGTTCTATGGGAATGTTGATTTACGTTATCCTACATAGATTGTGCCTTGTTAATGAATAGAATGCAATGATAAATCTGAAAAATGATATGGTGAAAAACATCTAGACACCAAACGAAAAAAAATTTCCAGCGATTTTAGCCTTGAAAAAGTCGGGTCATTACACTAAGCCCCAAACCCAAGTCTTAAACGCTAAACCCCAAAACTTTTTTTTGGAAAAGTTAAGGAGTATATTAATTATAAAATGATAGTCTCTATATAATTACGAGGGGCATACCCCAAGAGAAAAGCGAGAAAGACAGAACATCCAAAAAAACATAAGCTGTTTGGCAACAAACAGTAACAAAATAAGAATAAATAAAGAAAAGGGAAGATGCATGGCCAATGCGTGAACAGTGGCTATGCAATTAATTCTTCCTTTAATTAAGAAAACCATGCATAATTAAAGGAAGAATTAATTACATAGCCACTGTTCATGTAGTGGCCATGCATTTAAAATTATATATATAAAAATCTTATTTATAAAATACAAAAGTCTTATCTAAATAAAACTATACAATTCCTAAAAAGAAAAATCATTGTTTTGGTAGTGGCCAAGATGGACTTGAAAACATAATAATATAGACAATAAATAAGCATAAAATAATAGTTTACACATACAACTTTACTACTTTACAGTTACATTACAACTTTATTATTCTCCATTTCATTTTATCTTTTTTTTTCTCCATTTTCTTTTAAATATTTTCATTACTAATAGTTTATCATCACCTAACTAATCTCCAACCCTATGATTGATTTAAGTTAACGTCTTTAGTCCTCACCAATAATGCTTAGCTCTTTTTAAGTTATTTATCTGCCTCACATGCATATCTTTTTTTAATGTAATTATTTTTCCAAAAATATCATTTCTATGAAATTGTTTTTTCTTCGGCCTTGAAGACATAATTTCTCGTAATGTCAATTGTACACAATACATATAAATTTCTTTTTGTTGCATCTAACATTACAAGAAAGTTTAAATAATTAAAGAGGTCAGGGGGCAATCCTTACCTAAAGCTTTTGTTTGATGTGCTCCCGACAAATCAGGTCCTACATTAAAATTTCTTATTTCTCCTCATTTTCTCATCAAACATGGCAAATTTCTTATTTCTCCTGATTTTCTCATGAACCATAACCTAAAATGTACAATTTAGGCATAAACTCTTAATCAAATTCAATATAACTTATGTGATTGAGTCTAAAACCCCTTACTTGGTGATGAAGTGAGTTTCGATCCTTAACTTGTCAAAATTTTTCGGCACTCCTTCCTTTCTCTTGGCTAACTTCCTATCCTCTTCAAATTCCCAAATCTTATCACTTATTTTTCTTTGATTCTTGCCTTGATATTGTTTCCGCACTACTTAGCCTAAATTTCACCCAAACCCCTTCAATTTGCAGGATTTCCTCTAAGTTTTTTTTTTTTTTTTTTTTTTTAAATAGGCTTTAAAACATTCACCCTTTTTTTTCACTCTTGTTGCCCGGTTTTTAGAGGAAAAAATAGGGTATTTATAATCAAATCTTCCAATATTTATATATTGAACCCATTTTGTTTGGTTAGTATACTTTGTCCCCATTTTTTTTTCTTACAATAAGTGTTATACTTTCTTTTATTTATTTTAATTCCATCCTTTGATTTAGTTCTATATTCTTAATTTAATTTAACTCATTCTATAACTAGGTTAAGATTTTAATTGTTTTAAAAAAAAATAATCGAGGGTTTACAAAAATGAAGAAAATGAATTTTCAGCTTTTTTTTTTATCCATTTTCATTGGCCTTCCTTTAAAAAGGGAGAATAAATTTTTTAATTTACCAAAATACCACTCATTTAATATCCTATAGGTACATATTTATCTTCTTATTTCTTCCAAAGTTTTATGCTAATTCACTAGGAATTTTCATCACAATCACATAAATTCTTTTTTAAATTTATTATTTTTAGGTTGGGATTTAAGTGATTTGTCACAAGATTTTGATAAAAATAAAAGAAGTAAAGCTGGAAGCATAATTTAAAATTTTATTGTGCTTTTTAGCTTCAAAATGATCTTGAAATTCAATGAAAAGCCTGAGCTATTCATTTATCATAGTAGTTTAAAGAGCAACATTCTATTTGGTTTTTAATGATTTGAGTATTGTAGATGTGTTTCTTTGGAATAAAGATTATTGGGTCTTCAAGTTTTTCAATGATTTTCAGTTTTTATTGATAGGGTTGACTGCTAGAGGTCACTTATAATCATAATTTGTTAACTTGCAAAGAAGCCATTTTAGTAATGAAGCTTTTGATGGGAGGGATTTAACCTGAAAACGTTAGTGAAACTCTTTTAAACATCTTAATGTATTTTAGTAAAATAATTGAAATTTTTTTCTAGTTTATCCTTAGATTAGCACTAAATACCCAATTCTCGCTACTAGTCCACCATAGCAAGGTCAAATTGAGTTAAATCATTTTTAAGATTACAAATGTATTTTAAAGACTTTTTTTTTAAAATTTATTATTAGAAATTTATTAGAAAATACATAAACAAAAATGAGAAGAGAAGAATAAAAGATAGGAATTCTTATCTTTTATGTGAAACTAGATGTGATTTTATTTCTCATCTTATGTAAGTAATTTAAGTAATTGTTGGTTACAACTTGTATAACATAAAAATTTTCTTATTTATCTAGATTATTTCATTAATTTTCAAATATTTTTTTTAAAATAAAATTATTTGTTAAATTTGATTTTAAAATCATGAAATCTATCGATGAAAAAGATTTTATAGTGCATGAGGTTCCCTACTTTTTATTTTGTTTTATTCTCAAATCAAAATCAAATGCGTTTTTGTTCTTCGAGATAAAAAAAAAATGAAAGAAGAAATGAAAAGAAAAAAAAAGAAAAAAAAAAGAGAAAAACACAACTGGCCAACCTAAAAAGAGAATGAAATGGGCTGGCCCGTAATTCAACAGTGGCTCCCTCATCACTGAAACCAGAAAAACCCTACAAGAACACATAAACAAGAGAAAAAGGAATTCTAAGAAAAGTAAAGAAGGAAATGCAATCTCTATCTTCCCCTCGAAGTGCACTTGGTTCTATTCCTGCTTCATTTCCTCTTCCTTCTCATGGAACTTTAAACTCCATATCCAGATACGCCGCCTCTCCAGGCAAGCCCAACCTCTCCCCCTGTCTACACTCTATTAGTTTGATGTTCTTGATTTACATAATTTGATGTAGATTGTGTCTTAATGAAGTATACTTGGACCAGAGACTTAATGGTTTGTATGAAATGATTGCTTCATTTTCAT
>Ga0307515_10016473_pt1 | contig 13528 bp, 10 predicted proteins | sample 17_EM_MG_FD_194513 | JGI IMG/M metagenome (GOLD analysis project Ga0307515, IMG submission 194513) | Populus trichocarpa ectomycorrhiza microbial communities from riparian zone in the Pacific Northwest, United States - 17_EM | ecosystem: Host-associated > Plants > Roots > Unclassified | place...
GGCGAGACCTCGAGCGTCTTCGCCACGTTGAGCCATTCGCGCCGCACGCCCGCGACGCCGAACGCGGTGTTCAGCAGCATCGGCCAGACCGAGCAGATGAAGATCACGAAGATGCCGGAGACCGACGAATCCTTGATTGTGTAGAGCGCGAGCGGCATCCACGCCAGCGGCGAGATCGGCTTCAACACCTGGATGAACGGGTCGAGCGCGCGGTACATCAGCGGGCTCATGCCGATCACGAAGCCGAGCGGTATGGCGACCAGCGCCGCGATGCCGAAGCCGAGTGCGACACGCAGCAACGAATGACCCAACTGGATGCCGATGCCCTTGTCGTTCGGCCCGTTGTCGTAGAACGGGCTCGCGAGGTTGCGCACCACCGTCTCGCGCATTTGCGTGAGCGTCGGAAAGCCGCTGTTGGCCTTCGCCTCCTTGGTCGGGTCCTTGCCCAGCATCTTCTGGTACTCGATCTGCTCGGCGGTGAGGCCGGTCGCCGCGGCGCCACCCGCGGGCAGGGTCGCGAAGTGCCAGATCGCGAGCAGCAGCAACAGGATCGCGACCGAGACGAAGCCGGCCTGCAGATTGAGACGAGCGCTGGCGTTCATCGCGATCACGCTAGTCTGTTGATCGCGAAGCCCTTCGCGTAGGTATCGGCCTTCGCCGGATCGAACTCCTTGCCCATCACGGTGTACTTGCGGTACCTGCCTTCGGGCACCCTTTGGTCGAGCGCCTTCATCTGCTTCTTCGCGTCGGTCAGCAGGAAGACCTGCTCGGCGATCTGCTTGTAGTTCACGTCGCCCTTGATGTAGCCCCAGCGCTTCATCTGCGTCAGCATCCACACGGCCATGCTCTGCCACGGCACCGGGTCGAAGTCGGTGCGCTCGGGCACGTTCTTCACGCCGCCGAGGCCGTCGGCGAACTTGCCCGACAGCACCTGCGTCAGCACCGTCTCCGGCTGGTTCAGGTACGCGGCCGGCGCGATCACCTTCGCGATCAGCTCGCGGTTCTTCGGCTCGCGCGCCATCGCGGCGGCGCTGAGCACCGAGCGGTACAGCGCGGCGAAGGTGTTCGGGTTCGCCTTGATGAAATCTTCGCTGACGCCGAAGGCGCAGCACGGGTGACCGTCCCAGATCTCTTTCGACAGGATGTGGATGAAGCCGATCTCGTCGTAGACCGCGCGCTGGTTGAACGGGTCGGGCCCGAGAAAGCCGTCGATGTTGCCGGCACGCAGGTTCGCAACCATCTCGGGCGGTGGCACGACACGCAGCTGCACATCGGCGTCGGGGTTCAGGCCGGCCTCCGCGAGGTAGTAGCGCAACAGGAAGTTGTGCATCGAATACTCGAACGGAATCGCGAACTTGAAGCCCTTCCAGTTCTTCGGGTCGCGGTTGTTCTTGTGCTTGTTGGCCAGGGTGATCGCCTGGCCGTTGATGTTCTGGATCGTCGCGACGCGCATCGGCTGCGCGACAGAGCCCAGGCCCATGCTGATCGCGATCGGCATCGGCGACAGGAAGTGCGACGCGTCGTGCTCCTTGTTCAGCATCTTGTCGCGGATCAGCGCCCAGCCCGCCGTCTTGTTGAGCTGGACGTTCAGGCCTTCTTTCTTGTAGAAGCCCAACGGGTCGGCCATGATCAGCGGCGTGGCACAGGTGATCGCGATGAAGCCGATCTTCAGGTCACGCTTCTCCAGCGGGCCCTTGTCTTGCGCCATCGCTTCGAGCGCGCCCATCGGCAACAGCGAAGCGATAGCGGCACGCGCGGTGGTCGCGCCCACTGCTTGAAGAAATCGCCGGCGCAGCGGCTCGCTGGGCAGCAGCGCTTTCACCAGCGTGGCTTCGATGAAGTCGCGCGAATAGCTTTCGGCGGTGACAGCATCGTGCTCACCGGGCGCGTGGTCGGCGCCGCAGCTGCACTTCAGCATCAGCGGACGGTCGGCGTTGTACGGGTCGAAGGTGTTCGTGTCGCGGGTCATCGAAGGCTCCTTGCACTGGTGACGAGAGTACGGATCGAGTGCGATCGCCGCCATCGCGGCGATGGGGTTTGCGATGTAGGGCTGGCACTACAAGGGCCACCCCGACGGATCAGATCGGCGCCAGATCGGCGCGCACGGCGTAGAGCGCGAGTTCGACGTCGTTGCGCGCGCCGGTCTTCTCCAGAATGCGGGCGCGGTAGGTGCTGACGGTGTTGCTCGACAGCACGAGCTGCTCGGCGATCTCGCCGACCGAGTTGCCGGTCGCGAGCAGGCGGAACACCTGGTACTCGCGGTGCGACAGGCGTTCGTGCAATGGCGCGTCGCCATCCACCGCACCGTGCGAGCGCCCGCCACCGATCGCGCCGGCGAGCTGCTCGGCGACGGTCGGCGTGATGAACAGGCCGCCGGCCGCGACCTTGCGGATCGCACCGGTCATCGTCTCGGAGTCGGCGCTCTTGTTGAGGTAGCCGGCCGCGCCGAGCTTGAGGCTGCGCACCGCGTACTGCTTGTCGGGATAGGTGCTCAGCATCAGCACCGGCAGGCGCGGGAACTCGCCGCGCAGCTGGCGCAGTACGTCGAGCCCGTCGCGGTGCGGCATCGCGATGTCCATCAGCACGACGTGCAGGCGCGCGTCCACCGGTGCTGCGGCATCGTTCGCCTCGCGCACAAGCTTCAGCGCGATCGGGCCGTTGTCGGCCTCGGCGGCCAGTGCGATGTCGGTCGCGTCGGCCAGCATCTGGCGGATGCCTTGCCGCACGATTTGATGGTCGTCGCAGATCAGCACGCGGATCATGACGACGCCTCCTTCGGCAACGGCATCGTCAGGTGAACCGCAGTGCCGTGGCCCGGCGCGCCGGCGATCGTCACGGTGCCGCCGAAATGTCCGGCCCGCTCGCGCATGCCGAGCACGCCGTAGCTTTGCGGGTGCGTCAGCGCCGCGTCTTCGGCGCCGATGCCGTCGTCGCGCACCATCACGTGCAGCACCGGGTCGGGCGGCCCGTCTACATACAGGCGGATGCTCACCGCGCTCGCCTTCGCATGCCGCGCGACGTTGCTCAGCATCTCCTGAAAGATGCGGAACACCGCGATCGCCCAGCGCTCGCCGTGCACGCCGGCCGGTGCCTCGACGCCGGCCGCCACGTGCACCCGCAAGTCGTGCTCGAGTTCGGCCGTTTCGATGAACTCCTGTGCCTGCCATTCGAGCGCGGCCCAGATGCCCTGATGGTCGAGGATGCTCGGCCGCAGGTCGGTGATGATGCGGCCGACGTTGTCGACAGCGGTCGCGATCAGCCGGCCCATGCCCTCGCACTTGTCGTGCAGCGGCGGGCGGTCTTCGACGCGTTTGCCGATCCACTCCACGTCCATCTTCAGCGCGATCAGCAGCGAGCCGAGCTCGTCGTGGATGTCGCGCGCGATGCGGGTGCGTTCGTCTTCGCGCACGGTGTCGAGGTGGGCCGAGAGTTCGCGCAACTGGCCCAGCGCGTTCGAGAGTTCGGCGGTGCGCGACGCGACGCGCTGCTCAAGTTCGGCACGCGCCTGGTGCAGCAGGTCTTCGGCCTGGCGGCGCTCGGTGATGTCGACGAAGGTGACGACCGCGCCTTGCACCTCGCCGCCGTCGAGGATCGGGTACGAAGAGTATTCGGCGCTGAACGGCGAGCCGTCGGCACGCCACAGCACCTCGCGGTCGATGCGGCAGGGCAGGCCCTGGCGGAAGGCGTTGAAGATCGGGCAGTCGGCCTCGGGGTAGTGGCTGCCGTCACCGTGCGTGTGGTGGATCAGGTCGTGCATGTTGCGGCCCAGCACCTGATCGGTGGCCCAGCCCAGCATCTGTGCGCCGGCGCGGTTGATGAAGGTGCAGCAGCCGTCGGTGTCGATGCCGAAGATGCCTTCGCCGGTCGATTCGAGCAGCAGTTGCAGACGCTGCGTCCACGCCCGCGAGGTCTCCGGCGGGGCCGGTGGCAGGGTCAGCGAAGCGGCGGCGGGCAGCATGCATGACAGCGTGCAAACGCCATGCCCGGCCGACGCCGCGGTCTTTGACCCGGGCAGGGTCGGGGCTGCCTTGGCTCAGCCCGCCGCCGGCGGCGGGGCCGCGTCGGCAGCGGCGCGCCAGCGCAGCAGGCCGATCGCATAGCTCACGTAATACCCCGCGAGCGTGCCGAAGATCAGCAGCGTGAGCGGGCTGCTGACGAAGTCGGCCGGCGGGCCGGCGCTGAATTGCCCACCGACGAGCGCCACATGCACCGCCCGGTAGCCCAGCCGCAAGACCATCAGCAGCGACAGCGCGATGCCCAGGTGCGCACTCGGCGTGTAGAAGCGCCCATCGGGCGTGACCTCGAAGCGCGTGAGCCGCAGCCCGTAGCAGCCGAGCGCGACGCCGATGGCCGCGCCGCCCAGCAAGGCCAGGCTGCCGCCCGGGTGCGGCAGCGAGCCGGCGAACAGCGCCGCAAAGATCAACGGGAAGACGACCACCGTGAACCACGGCCGAATCGGCGAGAGCTTCTGGCGGCCGATGAGCCGACGCATTCGCTTGTAGAGCCGCCATGCGACGAGCGCGGCGATACCGATCCAGACGACGATCTGCGGGTGCGGGGCAGTGATGAGGCTCATGGCCGCAAGCCTATCGCATGATCCGGCTGCGCAGTTCCCGAACGCCCTTGCCGAGCTTGCGCCGGAGCAGGCTGCGCAAGGTCACACCGTCGGCGTACCCGATCTGCGATGCGATCTGGTCGACGCTTTCGCTGCCGGTGCGCAGCAGGTGCAGCGCGCGCTCGACGCGCAGGTCCTGAAAGTACGACAGCGGCGTCTTGCCGAGCACGGCGTGCAGCCGCCGCGCGAGCGTGCGCTCACTGGCGCCGACGGCGCGCGCCGCGTCACCCAGCGAGAAGCCGCTCGCGAGCCGCCCGCGCGCCCAGCCCTCGAAGCGCTCGACGACCGGGTCGGCGTGTGCGAGGTGATCGGGGATCACGAACTCAGCCTGTGAACCACGCGCCTCGACCAGCAGGTAGCGCGCGGCCAGCGCCGCGAGCGCCGGACTCTGGCTGCGCACGACGCTGAGCGCCAGATCGAGGTGCGCCATCGCCGCGCCGGCCGTCGTGAAGCCGGCCGAGTTGACCAGCATGCGCGACTCGTCGAGCGCGATGCGCGGATAGCGCTGGCGGAACATCGGTGCGAGCCACCACGAGGTCGTGGCGCGCTGGCCGTCGAGCAACGCGCTCTCGGCGAGCAGAAAGGTGCCGGTGCAGGCCGCGCCGATCGACGCCGAGCCTTGCGACCAGCGCTGCAGCACCTTGATCGCATCGGCCACGTCGCGCTGCGCGAGGCGCGCGGCGAGCGTGTCAGGCATCTTCGCACCGAGCGCCGGCACGAGCACCACATCGGGTTGCGCGACGCTCCCGGCCGGCACGACCGGCACGATCAGCCCCTGCGCGGTGCGCACACGGCGGCGCACGCCGACGAGCGTGAATTCGATCGGCGCGGGCGCATCGGACAAGGTCGCCGCGAGTTCGTTGGCGGTGGCGAGCGTGTCGGTCAGCGCGGCGAGGCCGAGATCGAACACGCCGTCGAGCACGAGCAGGTGCAATCTCATGGGCGCTCCAGCATGGCAGGAATGATAGCAATGTTGTCATTTCAGCCACTCGCGCCACGCTGTACGCGCGCCCAGACTGCAGGCCTCGCAACCGTTCAATCAAAGGAACACACCATGGTCAAGCTCGCACTGTTTGTCCGCCTCGAAGCCAAGCCGGGCAAGGAGGCCGCCGTCGCCGACTTTCTGGCCGGCGCGCTGCCGCTCGCGAATGCCGAATCGCGCACCACCGCGTGGTTCGCGCTGAAGTTCGGCCCGTCGACCTTCGGCGTGTTCGACGCCTTCGCCGACGAAGCCGGCCGCCAGGCCCACCTCGAAGGCCCGATCGCCGCCGCACTGATGGCGAACGCCGCCGCACTGCTCGCCGAACCGCCGAAGATCGAGAAGATCGACCTGCTCGCCGTCAAGCTGCCGGGCTGAAACGACGCCACTCGCATGGCCACGGGCACCCGCCTGCGGCCATGCGCGCTGAGAACGACGAACCGATCAGCGAAACAAGTCCCACACCATCATCGCGACCGCCACCCCCATCACCAACACCGCACCCCACCCGAAGAATCGCGTCTTGCGCTTCACCGGCAACGACCCCATCACCGTCGCATTTCCCGACAGAATCATCATCGCCACCATGATCGGCACCGCGACCACGCCGTTGACGATGGCGCTCCAGTAGAGCGCCTTCATCGGGTCGATCGGCGTGAAGTCGAGCCCCGTGCCCACGATCGTCGCGATGCCGATGATCGCGTAGAAGCCCTTCGCTTCGCGCCAATGCCGCTCCAGCCCCTCGGGCCAGCCGAAGGCCTCGGCCACGGCATATGCGGCCGACGAGGCGAGCACCGGCACCGCGAGCAAACCCGTCGCGATGATGCCGAGCGCGAACAGCGTGAACGCGAAGTCGCCCGCCAGCGGCCGCAAGGCTTCGGCCGCTTGCGACGCGCTCTGCACATCGGTGATGCCCGCGGTGTGCAGCACGATCGCGCCGGTCAGCATCACGAAGAACGCGATGCCGTTCGAGAACACCATGCCGATGACCGTGTCCATGCGCATGCGGCGCTTCGCGCGGCGCAGGGTCTGATCACTCTCGCCGCCGGCTGTGACGCCATGCAGCCGCATCTCCTCGACCTCTTGCGAGGCCTGCCAGAAAAAGAGATACGGCGAGATCGTGGTGCCGAGTATCGCGACGATCATCATCCAGAAGGCCGAGCTCGGGATGATCTGCGGCAGCACCAGATCGTGCAGCACCTTCGCCCACGGGATGCTGACGGTGAACGCGGTTGCGACATAGACGAACAGGCTCAGCGTCAGCCACTTCAGGATCGGCGCGAGCCGGCGGTACGGCACGAACACCTGCAGCAGCAAGGTGATCACGCCGAACGCCATCGCGTGGAAGTGCGCGCCGCCGCCGACCACGAGTTGCAGCGCCTCGCCCATCGCGGCGATGTCGGCCGCGATGTTGATCGTGTTCGCGACCAGCAGCAGCCCGACGATCGCGAGCAGGAACGCCTTCGGTGTGTGCAGCCGCAGGTTCGCCGCGATGCCGCGCCCCGATTGGCGCCCGATGCGCGCGCTGACCAACTGAATGCCGATCATGAACGGGATCGTCAGGAACACCGTCCACAGCACGCCGGTGCCGAACTGCGCGCCGGCCTGTGTGTAGGTCGCGATGCCCGAAGGGTCGTCGTCGGCCGCGCCGGTGATCACGCCCGGGCCGACATGCCGCAGGAACGACGGGATGCCGAGCGGCTTCGGGCGGGCAGCATGGGTCCGGGACATTGACGATGATCCCATGCAAAGCTGTGCAAACCGGCTTGCGTTCGTCGCCGGGCCGTCATCGGCAGCGGTGACAATCGCGTGCCCCGCCGAGCCCCGGCCAGGGCTTCCTCGCCACCGCCATCATGACGACCAAGCGCTTCTTCCCCCGCCAGGTGGTCGAGTCCAGCGGCAACCGTTGGGACTGGGCCTTGCTGCCGCTCGTGCTCGCGCTGCTGGTGGCGCTCGCGTACGGCGGCTCGCAGATGGCGCGGCCGTATCAAGTGGGCGAGGCGCTGCCGCTGACGCTGGACCCGGCCTACCTGCCCTACTACCTGTTGCGCACCACGCTGCGCATGTTCCTGGCACTCGGCGCCTCGCTGATCTTCAGTTGCATCTTCGCCGCGATCGCGGCCAAGTACCGCGCGGCCGAGCGCGTGATGGTGCCGTTGCTCGACATCCTGCAGTCGATTCCGATCCTCGGCTTTTTGTCGATCACGGTGACGGGTTTCATCGCGCTGTTCCCGGGCAACCTGTTCGGCGTCGAATGCGCAGCGATCTTCGCGATCTTCACGTCGCAGGCCTGGAACATGGCGTTCAGCCTGTACCAGTCGCTGAAGACCGTGCCCGCCGAGCTGAAGGAGGCAGCCGCGGTGTTCCAGCTCTCCGGCTGGCAGCGCTTCTGGCGCCTCGAACTGCCGTTCGCGATGCCGGGCCTGCTGTGGAACATGATGATGTCGATGTCGGGCGGCTGGTTCTTCGTCGTCGCGTCGGAGGCGATCTCGGTTTCGAACCAGAACATCAAGCTGCCCGGCGTCGGCTCCTACATCGCGATGGCGATCGAAGCGCGAGATCTCGGCGCGATCGGCTGGGCGATCGGCGGCATGCTGGTCGGCATCATCCTGTACGACCAGCTGTTCTTCCGCCCGCTGCTCGCGTGGGCCGACAAGTTCCGGTTCGAGGAAGGCAGCAACGACACCGCGCCGACCTCGTGGCTGCTGACCTGGATGCGCCGCACCGATGCACTGAGCGCGCTCGGCTCGCGCTTCGTGCGCCTGCTCGAACGCTCGCTGCTGATGTTCCGCCGCAGCCACGACGGCACTTCGATCCGCGCGCGCGCCAGCGCGGCGAACCCGGTCTGGTCGCGCGTGTGGGACGCACTCGTCGCGGCCGCCGTGCTGCTCGCCATCTGGCAGCTCGCGAGCTTCATCCGGGCGGAAGTCGGCTTCAACGAAGTGCTGCACGTGTTCGTGCTCGGCTGCTACACGATGCTGCGCGTGATCGTGCTGATCGCGCTCGCGGCGATCGTGTGGGTGCCGATCGGCATCTGGATCGGCATGAACCCGCTGTGGGCCGGCCGGCTGCAGGCGGCGGCGCAGTTTCTCGCAGCGTTCCCGGCGAACCTGATGTTTCCGGTCGCGGTCGTGTTCATCGTCAAGTGGCAGCTGAACCCGAACATCTGGCTCTCGCCGCTGATGGTGCTGGGCACGCAGTGGTACCTGCTGTTCAACGTGATCGCCGGCGCGTCGACCGTGCCGACCGAGCTGCGCTACGCCGCGCAGAACCTCGGCCTGAGCGGTTGGCTCAAGTGGCGCCGCTATTTTTTGCCCGCCGTGTTTCCGAGCTTCGTGACCGGCGCGATCACCGCGAGCGGCGGTTCGTGGAACGCCAGCATCGTCGCCGAGTACGTGACCTGGGGTGACACCACCTTGCAGGCGCAAGGCCTGGGCAGCTACATCGCTCACATGACAGCGATCGGCGACTTTCCGCGCATCGCGCTCGGCATCGGCGTGATGTGCGTGTTCGTGATGGGCATGAACCACTTCGTCTGGCGGCGCCTGTACCGCATGGCCGAAGACCGAATGCACTTTTGAAAGACTGACCCATGGCCCACGCCATCGTAGAACTGAAGAATGTCGGCAAGTCGTTCAAGTCGGCCGACGGCAGCGCGCGCTCGGTGCTCGAAGGCGTGGATTTCCGCCTGGCCGAGGGCGAGATCGTCTCGCTGCTCGGCCAGAGCGGCTCGGGCAAGTCGACGATGTTGCGCATCATGGCCGGGCTCATCAGCGCCGACACCGGCGAGGTGCGCCTGCGCGACCAGCCGCTGTACGGCCCGGCGCGCGGCGTCAGCATGGTGTTCCAGTCGTTCGCACTGTTCCCGTGGCTGACGGTGCAGGCGAATGTCGAGCTCGGGCTGGAGGCGCGCGGTGTCGCGCCGGCCGAGCGCGCAAGACGCGCCGAGGCCGCGATCAAGCTGATCGGCCTGACCGGCTTCGAGGGCGCGCTTCCGCGCGAGCTCTCGGGCGGCATGCGCCAGCGCGTGGGCATCGCACGCGCGCTCGTCGTCGAGCCCGAGGTGCTGCTGATGGACGAAGCGTTCTCGGCGCTCGACGTGCTGACCGGCGAGCGCTTGCGCGAAGACATCCTCGAACTCTGGACGAGCAAGTCGATGCCGACCAAGGCTATCCTCGTTGTCTCGCACAACATCGAAGAAGCCGTGCTGATGGCCGACCGCGTGCTGATCTTCGCGAGCGACCCGGGCCGCGTGCGCTTTCAGCTCTCGGTGCAGCTGCCTCGCCCGCGCAACCCCGAGAGCGCCGAGGTGCGGCAGCTGATCGACGAGGTGTATGCGCTGATGACGATCGGCCGCGCGAGCCGGGGCCGCACCCCCGAAGAGCCGGTCACGCTGCAGCTCGGCGAGCGCCTGCCCGAAGCCGACATCGGCCGCATGGAAGGTCTGCTGGAACTGCTCGCCGGTGACACCTTCAACGGCCGTGCCGACCTGCCGCGCCTCGCCGAAGAAACCGAGCTCACCGACGACGAACTGCTCCCGCTCGCCCAGGCCGTGTCGCTGCTCGGCCTTGCGCAACTTGCGCAGGGCGATCTGCACATCACGCCGCTCGGCCAGCGGTACGTCGAGGGCGAACATGCCTCGCGGCAGGCGCTGTTCGGCCAGCAGTTGCTCGCCCACGTGCCGCTCGCCGCGCACATCCGCCACAGCCTGGAGCAGGAAGAATCGGGCGAGCTGCCCGAAGAGCCGTTCCTGCGCCTGCTCAGCGAAACGCTCGACGCGAGCGAGGCCGAACGCGTGCTGCGCACCGCGATCGAATGGGGCCGGCATGGCGAGGTGTTCGAGTACAACTACACGACCGGCCTGATCCATCTGCCGGAAGGTGAAACCGAGCCGGCCGAAGCCGCTTCGTAGCGCACGCGAGCCCGAGGGCGCGGCGCCCCTTGGGACTCGAATCCGGGGACTCGATCCATGCCCGTCGACGATCCAACCCAGCCGCTGCTGCTCGAACGCGAACCGTCGCTGGCAGCGTTGCGCACGGCGCTTGCGTCGGCGCGCACCGGGGTCGGCCACTGTGTGCTCGTCGGCGGCGAGGCCGGCATCGGCAAGACGACGCTGCTGGAGCATTTCGTCGGCGAACTCGGCAGCGAGCGCGTGCGCCCCCGCGTGCTGTGGGGCGGCTGCGATGCACTCTCGACCCCGCACCCGCTGGGCGCGCTGCACGACCTCGCACCCGAAGCAGGCCAGCGCCTGCGCGCCGCGCTCGCCGGCGGCGGTGACCGCGCTGCGCTGTTCGGCGCCGTGCTCGACGAGCTGGCGCGGCCGCCGGCGCCGGTCGTGATCGTGTTCGAGGACGTGCACTGGGCCGACGCCGCGACGCTCGACCTGCTGCGCTTCCTCGGCCGGCGCATCCAGCGCGTGCCGGCACTGCTGATCCTCAGCCACCGCGACGACGAGGCCAGTGCCGCGCAGCTGCGCCCGCTGTTCGGCGACCTGCCGGCCGCGCACGTGACGCGGCTGGCGCTGCCGCGGCTGTCATCGGCCGCCGTCGATGTGCTCGCGACCGCGGCCGCACGCGACGCGGCGGGCGTGCATGCGGCAACCGGCGGCAACCCGTTCTTCGTCGCCGAGGTGCTGCGCGAACGCGACGCCAGCGGCGTGCCGGCCACCGTGCGAGACGCCGTGCTCGGCCGCGCCGCGCGGCTCGTGCCTGCAGCGCACGAGGTGCTGCAGCTGACCGCGATCGTGCCGCGCGCGATCCCGCTGAGTCTGCTCGACGCGGTGCTCGCGCCCGGCACCGAGGCGATCGAGGCCTGCATCAATGGCGGGCTGCTGCTCGCCGAAGGCCTCACGCTGCGCTTTCGGCACGAGCTCGCGCGCGTCGCGGTCGAGCAGGCGATCGTCGCGCCGCGCGCTGCGCTGCTGCATGCCCGCGTGCTCGCGGCGCTCGCGGCCGCGCCCGCGGGCACGGTGGCCGCGGCGCAACTCGTGCACCACGCACAGCGCGCCGGTGACGCCGACGCGGTGCTGCGCTTCGCGCCCGCAGCGGCGCGCGAGGCGGCCCGGCGCGGTGCACGGCGCGAGGCCGCGGCGCAATGCCGCGCCGCGCTCGCGCACGCGGATCGGCTCCCCGACGACGCCCGCGCCGCGCTGCTCGACAACTACGCGATCCACTGCTTCGAGCTCAACGACCTCGACGCCGCGATCGACGCGCGCGAGCAGGCGATCGCGCTGTACGCGCGCAGTGGCGACGTTCGCGCGCAGTGCGAGGCGCTCGCTGCGCATGCGATGCCGCTGGTGCGGGCGCTGCGCAACGCCGAGGCCGACGCGGCCAGCCGTGCGGCGCTCGCGCTCGCCGCACAGTTGTCCCCAGAGTCGCCCACAGAACGGCCCGAAGGCCGCGCGATGGCCCGCGCCTGCGCGACCGAGTCTTACCTGCGCATGCTGAACCGCGACTACCGTGACGCGGTCGACTGGGGCGAGCGCGCGATCGCGCTGGCCGAACGGCTGCGCGAGCGCGAGATCCTGGCGCGCGCTCACAACTCGGTCGGCGCGGCGCTGATGTTCGCCGACTACGCGCGCGGCTGCGCGCACGTGCAGCGCAGCCTCGAGATCGCGCGCACGCTGGGCGACGGCGGTGCCGGCGTCGCCGATGCGTGGCTGATGCTGGGCAGCGCCTCGGGCGAGCTCTGCGAATTCGACGCGGCCGACAAGCACCTCGCGGAGGGCATCGCGTTCGCGCACGCGCACGACCTCGACCGCGTCGCCGGCTACATGGAAGGCTGGCAGGCGCTGTGCGACCTGTACCGCGGCCGCTGGGACGCGGCCGGCCCGCGCGCGCACGCCGCCGCGGCGCGCGAGACCGGCGCGACGACGAACCGGATCACCGCGCTGCTCGCGCTCGGCCGCCTGCGCACGCGCCGCGGCGACCCGGGCGCGATGGCGGTGCTCGACGAGGCGCTCGCGCTCGCCGAGCGCTCGGGCACGCTGCAGCGCCTCGCGCCGGTCTGCGGCGCGCGCGCCGAGCTGGCCTGGCTGGCCGGCGATGCGGCAACGGCCGGCCACGAAGCCGCGCGTGCGTTCGAGCTGGCGAACGCGAAAGGCCATCCGTGGTTCCTCGGCGAACTCGCGCTGTGGCGCTGGCGGGCCGGCGAACTCGCGGCCGCGCCGAAAGGCTGCGCGGCGCCGTTCCAGCTGCAGATCGACGGGCAGTGGGGCGCCGCCGCCGCGGCCTGGGCGCAGCTCGGTTGCCCGTACGAACAGGCGCGCGCGCTCGCCGATGGCGACGAGGCCGCGCAGCGCGAAGCCCTCGCGATCCTCGACCGCCTGCGTGCGCGGCCGCTGGCCGAGCGGCTGCGCGCCGACATGCGCGCCGCGGGCGCGCACGCGGTGCCACGCGGGCCGCAGCAGCGCACGCTCGGCAACGCCGCCGGGCTGACCGCACGCGAGCTCGAGGTGCTGGCGCTCGTCGCCCGGGGCTGGCGCAACGCGCAGATCGCCACGCAGCTCTCGCGCTCGACGCGCACGGTCGACCACCACGTCGAGGCGATCCTCGCCAAGCTCGGCGCCACGACCCGCGCCGAAGCGCTCCTGGCCGCGCAGCGACTCGGGCTGTTGCCGAAAAATGGGTAGCAGCGGCGCCTGAAATGGGCAGCGCCGCACTCGATCGGCAGGGCGCGACGGCCTAACCTGAAGGCACGGCTCGCGCATCGGGCCGCAACCCAGTGACTGGAGAACCACCATGCCCCGCTACCTCGTCGAACGCAGCTTTCCCGATGGCCTGTCGATCCCGCAGACCGCCGAAGGCGCGAAGGTCTGCCGCAGCGTTGTCGACATGAACGCCGAAGACGGCGTGACCTGGCTGCACTCGTACGTCGCACCGAACCGCGACAAGACCTTCTGCATCTACGACGCGCCCTCGCCCGAGGCGATCCGC
>Ga0307515_10016474_pt1 | contig 13526 bp, 16 predicted proteins | sample 17_EM_MG_FD_194513 | JGI IMG/M metagenome (GOLD analysis project Ga0307515, IMG submission 194513) | Populus trichocarpa ectomycorrhiza microbial communities from riparian zone in the Pacific Northwest, United States - 17_EM | ecosystem: Host-associated > Plants > Roots > Unclassified | place...
TAGAACAAGGCGTGTGGAGCAGAGCCTTGCAGTGGAGTCACAGTGCATGGTCGACTCGGGCCTTTGCCAGTGGGTGGAGCGACTTCTCCACTCGAGGTAAGGCATGCACCATCCATGGAACCTGAGGAGCGTTAGCCCAAATCCAAGTGAAATAAGGAAGGAACGCACCAATAGGACTCTGGATACCATTTCTGTACAATAGCCTTGACAACTCTTTAGGATCCCAACCATTGTACGCCTCTCGAATGAGACTGCTAATGCCCAGCCGCGAGACGAACGTAATATCCATCTCCTCGCTCCCAGTGAACAGTTCCGCGCATACATACAAATCCGGGTTGACCACTCGCGCAGCGTCGAGTAGTCTCTGGCCAACGTGCAGAGGTGTCGAGTGGCAGTTGTCGATACGGAAGCCGTCGAACATTCCCGCAAGCGTCTGGACGTATTCAGTCATGTATTCCCAGAGCCACGGGTTGTCTTCCGGTCCACGACCGTAGTTAAGCTTGACGCAGTCACCCCAGACGATGACCTCGCGTCGAAGGTACGCCTTGGAGGGGAAGAGAGCAAAGTTTTGGAGAGGGTCCGCATCCCAGATCCAACCATTGTTGGCGAGGGCTCGGGCTCGAGGGTTGTGCTTCTTGGTAACATCGTTGGCAGGCAGTCGCGTAAAGTAGGTCTCAACGAGAGGCAGACTAGGGTCAAGTTAGTAGTCAAGTCTAATAGAAGGCGAGCTAGCCTACGTTTTGGTAATGGGTCCTAGCTTGGGACCGTGTTCATCCAACCGAGTGTACCGCACACGATTCCGAATGTGATCCAGCGCAATCTTAGTATCCTCCTTCCACTCGGCATAGCGATTGACGTTAAGAACATCGCAAACTCTTCCCCATGCTTCAGAGAGAGCGGTTGTGCTGGTTAAGTCTGAGAACGCTTTCTTTACCACCGCAGCAGCCAGCCCTGGATCCACCGTGACGCAGAATCGCGTCTCAAAGGCAGAAACCTTCTCCAATTTGCCAGCTTGGGTTAGGATGTCCGCAACCTCCGCCACCGACTTGCCTACGACGTCAGGTCCAGTCCACTCGCCAACCTTGCCGCTCTTCAAAGCAGTCTCGACGTTCTTCTTCTGAGTCTCGACATCGAATGTGTAGTACTGCCAAAGGTTGCGGGCATTCAAAGCCTTTTCGAATTCAGTGACGAGGAGGTCAATGTCCTCAGCAGACTTGATAGTAGTCGGGAGGCCATGAGACGCGAGAGAGGCGGAGAACTCGAACATTGCATCATCGAACTCGAGTGCAGGGGCGAGGTGAGGAGCATTGAGAACACTGTAACCGGCTTCAGGATGATGTTCAAGCCACTTGCTGTTGTTGGCGGTGTGATTGAGGACAACGTCAGTTAGGGAGAGTAAACCATGTTCCTCACGGGCATTCTGAAGCAGTTTTAGCACGCGTGTCGTGCCTTCATCCTTGCTGCCTTTCCAATCTGCCTCAAACAAACCAGTATCAAAGGCCATCTGATCGGCTATGGAGTAGGGACTGAGAGACTCGCCACGTTGCTGAAGAGGCGTATAATGGATCATGTTGTAGCCACGTTGGCGCGCCTCGACAAAATGCGGCTGCCAATCAGAGATTGGGCCCATCCATTTGGAGACAAGGGTAAGAATGGTGAGACCATCGAGAGACAGAGGCACCGTCTCGGTTTCGTGTATTTTGCCCCCGTTGGCGGTGGATTGGATCTGGTTCTTGGGGGAGAGAATAGGGGAACGTTTCTTGACGCGAAGAACAGGGTCGATGTTAAAGTAGCCCTCCCGGCCCTTGACTCTATTTCTGTGCTCGTCGTCGTACTCTATCCAGAAGGAGAATGCGCCGGCAGAGGAAATAGGAAGATCGATCTGGATGGGTTTGGAGAAATCGCTTGGTAGCCTGCGTGGATTGGATCGATCGCGTGTTAGTACCAATTTGGGAGTGAAGAACGAGAGTAGGGTAGGGCGCACTTCTTCTCGACGTATTTGCTTCTCTCGAACGCGCCGCCGTAGAGGGGGAAGTTGGTTTTGAGGATACCACCTTTGGAGGCAGGGGTACCAGCGTCGAGAGAGACTCGGAGGATGTAGGGCTTGAAGGGAGGCGGTAACCTTGTATACTGCGGAGTTTAGTAATATGAAAGGTTAGGCTATGGTATTGTGTGAACGGGGTGAGTGGCGTACAATACGATCCTTATTGGGTCCGCCATCGGGCTCAAGCTTGAGCTCGTAGACCTGGATGAGTTCTCCCTTGCTGTCGTCGTGCTCAAACCAGAAGATACCCTCGTCCTGAGGTGTCTTTGGCGTACGGATCGCGTCCGTCTCGGACGGCCCACGGTACTTTGGGATAGACACGAGAGTCGGTTTCTTCACCGCTTGGGCGACACCCTTAACTGCTTTGGCCACTGGCTGAGCCATCGTGGAAGGAGATCGAAGAGAGAAGGGGAGAGGTCGAAGATCAAGTTTGGAAGAATATCATTTTGGGAAAATCTCCTAATGAGGCTGGAGGACCCACCAGCCGACACCCATGAGTCCATACAAAATCAGCTTGTCAATATTGGTTTTCTACTCCCGCGACTCTGTTCTCTCTCTGTCCGTTCGTCATATACGGCCCAGTGCTAACAACTCGGCAGGCCGAGGTGATCGTGCTGCGTTCAACAGGCATTCCTCTGGCTAATGCCAATCATTCAAGCCCTGTTTTAGTTATGTTCAGGATTCAGGATGACTACAGTAGAGAGACGCTTTATCATGACAAATGTCGAGAGCAATACACAGTGGCAATTCTAGTAACCGCAGCAGTAACGCAAACCTGAAGGGACGAAGAGGACCACGATAGAAGGGAGAGGAATGGACGAGATGAATATCACCGGTGACGATGGCCTTCAGTCCGCTATGTTGCTATTAATTGCCACATCTTCGGACTTCACGACTTCACACATATTATTTTGTACAGCCATCACTCGTATTGCTCTTAATTTACATCAAAGATAACCTTGTCATTGGACCTCGGACTAGATATCGGACAGTATAGCAGGCTGGAGATTATCAACCATCTTTCTCCTTGAAGTGGAAGATCGCTTGTCATCACGGTCATCTCGTCTATCTCTCTCCCTCCTATCTTCATCCCTTCGCCTGTCGCGGTGGTCACTGTCGGGACGGCGGCGATCCCGGTCTCTATCACTCGCTCGACGCAGCTCGCCTTCAGACGCCCGGTCTCTATTGTAGTCAGGTTCTCTGTCTCTATCCTTATCCCTGTCCTCGCGATTGCTCCTTCGTTCGGAGGAATGTCGCCGGGAGGGAGCGTGCGCGCGATCACCTCCATCCCTATCCCTATCCCTGTTGCGTCTCTCGCTGGCGCGGTCTCGATCGGATCCTGAATGCCTCTCGGACGCCTCTTTCTCTCTTGCGACAACAGGAACATATCGCATGTCGGGACGAGTCGACTTTTTGTGACCCTTCTTCCCGTCATCGATCGCCTCCCGTTCCTTCGCTCCAAGTCCAAGTAAGGCAGGGCGTGAAGATGGTGCGAATGCCTCCGTGGGGCCTTTACCGCTCCGACTTGCCCCAGTTCCAGGTTTCCAACCCATACCCCTGAGGAGAGCCAAGCCAAACTGTTCAACGGGGACACGTTGGTAGTCTTGAAGTGTGCAAGAATTCGGTCGGGTGATAACGTCTTCTTGGAAGGCTTCCGCCTCTGTTTTAGTTTGCCGCCAGTCAGTGGAGGGGAGTAAGGGGATAGCCTCCATCTCCGGACCATCCTCGTCGCCATTGGCTGTCTTCTTCGCAGCATTCAGCATCGCGTGGACCGCCTTTTCGTCCTCAGTGAGTTCTTCATGGAGCCCCAGAGGTTGCTCGTCCTCCGTCTTGTCCTCCATTTTGCCTTCCACCTCCCCTTCGTCATCTATTTTTCGGCGTTTGGTGACAGGCGCGACCATGATTAGGCCACTTTGCTGAGGACCAGAGTTGATGGTGTCTCGCGTTCCGAGACCTCCTTGACTTCCGTCTGCCCCAACCTTCATCTTATCCTCTATACCATCGGGGACGTAAGACGGTATAGCGCGGTTTCGATTCTTTTTAACAACTGCGCGCCAGTCCCGATTTGGCAGCGGAGCGATTACGAGTGGCGCATCTTTCTTGACGGGGCGGCCACCGGCTCTAAGAGAAGGCGTAAAAGAGAACTTTGGTGAGCGATGAGCTGTGCCCTGCCCTTCTTGGGCTGTACAAAAACCAAATGAAACTCACCGCTCGGCGCCCATTGCGTCAAAGCCAACTACGAGCTCTTCGACAACATGGTCTTCAGGACCAGAATCACTATCTTCATCAAATGCGTTTGCTGGCCGCTTTCCGTTCGAGTTGAGGGTCCGAGACTTGGAGAGGGGACTTGGCGTGTTGCTGCCGCTGGCCAGACGACTCGGTAGCGCGGGTACCTTGAACACAGATCCGTCAGAATCATTGCCTGACGCCACATGTGACGGTGGCGTTGGCCTGCGGACGGTGAAAGAAACCGCGGACATGGCTGCCTCTGAGTGCGAGTGACAAACCACTTGAACGAGCACAGATCGTGAAGGCGATAAATAATCGTGGGCAGATCGTATAGCTTGTAATAAGACAGTATTATGTGTGATAAAGTACAGAGGCAACAGCTTATGGTTGTGTGCCTGATATCATATCCTCGTTCGCCCGAACAAGCTCGTATACCTACAAAGTAATAATCCAATAATGTAGAACCCGTAACGGCTTCACTGAGAAATGGAAACCGCAGGTGCATAAGAGATATGCTACGGGCCGCCAAACTAACAATGCAACTTGGATTTAGCCAATTAACGAAGATTAGAAGGCCATTCCCACTCCCCAAATGAGAGACCCCGAGCTTCTAGATATGGTAAGGGTTGACTTTAAGTGCGATGTTGAGAACATTGAGTTGATCTTATGCTAGATGATATCAAATTCAGAGGATGTCGTCGCTTCCAACGCCCCGGTCAACTGGCTTCCTCTGGAACTCCTCCAGAATATCTTCCAGCACTATTCTTGTGGTGATACCGATATTCCTGAATCCTTGCTATTCGTCTGCCGTCACTGGTACGACGCGGCGATTTCTTTCCCTATTCTTTGGTCGACCATTGACCCAACATCACCTCAAATTAACCCCGAATGGACAGTGCGATTCATTCGAGCCCGGTGCCTTCGCTCGTATCCACTTCCCCTGCATCTCAATTTGGGAGCCAATGTCGTCCCTTTGGGAGTCAATGTTGTCCTGGATGCCGTCCTGGATGCCGTCTTGGACACGCCCACTCTCCTAGACAGATGCTCTAGTATCTGGGTCCATACTCAAGAACAGTGGAGAACAGTGGGGACACGTCTTCCACGCTTGAAACACTTGGTATTATCTTGTAGAATACCATTGGGCCACTGGGTTGACATCCCCATGCTACGAAGTTTAAAATTGAAGGGTTTCGGTGGAGTAGGGGACATAGGGGACATAGGGACCGTTTTACTACTCAAAAATATTATCCAACTTGAGGCAAACTATTCATCGGGGCTTTGGCTCGACATGCAGAAGGCTACTACTTTTGCTCCTAAACTACAGGTGCTTCACCTCAACATGATCGAACTCCGTGATTTAAGGTCCTTCGTTGAGCGTCTCCGTTTCTGCTCCCTTCCTCCATACGCAATTCGAGAACGTACATTCGACCAAGTAACGCACCTGGTGCTTCGGTATACCAACACCAACCCAAAATATGCAGTCAGGCATCCCCTACCCTTTGTAGGAGTCCCCCGTCTGCTCCACCTCGAAATTTCGCTATACCACCTGCGCAACATCAATAACCTTCTCACTTTTGACTATCCCACTGTCACTCGACTTACTCTCACCATGTTTTCAAATCCCGCTCCAGCAGTAATGAACACCACAGAGGAGCTAGCAGATTTACAAGGTCTGCTGAACTTGATGAAGAGACTCCCGAACCTCAAGAATGCTGACCTCACCGTGACTTCGGTGATCATGGACAGCCTCCGTGAAGAACTACAGTGTAATCCCCTAATATTACCTTTGCCCATCCAATCCATTCGTCATTACCTCCCTGCCTCATGATATAACAGCTCACGTCCATCTCTTCCATACTTTTGCGGGCCGACAAACGAGTCACGGTATACGAAAAGTGTATGACATACAGGTGATTGTAAGTAAACATAACAGGATGGGTGGTGGTTGCTATAGAGGACCTACGAAGTAACATAAGGCAAGGGCGTCTGTTGTAGCCAGGTAACGGCATCGTACTGGGGATTAACAACTGAGAAAAAATCGAATAATTGCGAGAGTGTATTTAAATAATAGATATGTTACAAACGTATTGAGTTTTGTGGTTTCTTTTGATCCCAACCCATCAGTCTACCACAATTTCAACCACACCACCACCCCTCCCATCCATTTCCATTTCATCAACTTCGTTTTCCTCGTTTTCTTAATCATTTACACTAAGTCCCTTGCTTCAAACCCGCTACCTAGCTTGGTTGGGAATAGGCGATGTTGGTTGCGTAGCGCGTATCGATCACGCCCCTCCGTTGTTATTGCATCCGGCTTGGTGCGTAATTGGTGCGAAACATAACAAAAACCTTCGGTTGTTACAATTTTTGTGCTTACAGACCATCTGACTTATATTCACGCTTTGAGCTACCAGCATTTATTATTAATCATACTGTACCGATCTGGTAAGCTGCTTACATAAAGCTGAATGGTTCTGGGTGCCATTAATCAGACTGATTTTAAATCTTGCGGATGATGCGGACATGTTCACCCAACGGAATTGATTAATTTACACGTGCCTGTTGAAGGGGCCCGCTAGTCTCGGCCTCCAAATCCTACAATAAGGTCGAGCGAGGTAGTGGGAAATTCACGTTCGCAGTAGCTCCTAGTCCAAGTACCGCACTATGGCGACTAGAGTTCTCATTATTGGTGCCAATGGTACGTACAACGCTGTTTTCGCAAGCCGATCCTTGAATATTTGTTTTGTACAGGCTATCTCGGCAACACCATCCTCCGTACTCTAATTGGCCGAGCGGACCGCACTAATTTCGACATCAGTATTGGAGTTCGTGATGAAGCCACCGCCAACAAGTTCCGCAAGGACGGGGTGAAAGTGCGAATCATTGATTTGGACGACTCTTCGGCTCTCGAGCAAGCCGCTGAGGAATCGGATGGTCAGCTCACCAGCCTGAATCGTTGGGTACACGTGCCTGATGCCTGGTTCCAGTGGTTTTCCAGGCCGCGGCTTCCGACCACATCGGGTCAATCAATGCCTTGATCAAAGGACTCCAATCTCGCAAACACCGCACAGGTAAACCTGGAATCTACATTCATGTGCGTGTACTGTCGCCTTCTTTGCACCTCCACTCCAATGATTTATTAGACTTCTGGAACGGCTTCTCTTCTCGACGACGCAAAGGGGATGTATGCCACCGACAAGGTGTACGATGATTCCGATATGTCAGACTACCTTTCCATTCCTCTCACTGTCATACACCGCACCCCGGACGACATCATCCTGAACGCGAAGGACGTCCGCACGTTCCTGATTGCCCCACCCGCTATCTGTAAGCCCACGTGGTGTCTACTTCAATTAGAAATACTAAGATTTATTATTCTAGACGGGACAGTCCCCGCAGGCTCTCCAAAACTCAAATATGGTTTTCCTTTGCTGGTCCGGGCGGCCTTGGCCCTCAAACAAGTAGCCCACATCGGCGAAGGAGCTCCAAAAACGGAACTTGCGCACGTTCAGGATGTCGCCAGCCTCCACTTGTTCCTCATGGATCGTGCCATCGCCGGAGAGAAAGTGTGGGAAGGCCCAGAGGGGTTATATTTCGTCGCAGCAGAGACTTATACGCACAAACAAATTGCAGAGGAGGCTGCGAAGAGTCTGTATAAGCGCGGGTTGATCCGTACCGGAGAAGTCAGGCCCTACACCGAAGAAGAGATCAAAGACCTTCTTGGGCCGTATGCTTATTACTCATTTGGATCCGGTTGTGCGTAACCGTCCTATTTGATCATTGTTGGATCGTTCTGCTGACACAACCTGATTTGCGCGCAGCACAATCCAAGGCGAGTAAAGGCCTCTCTCTAGGGTGGAAGCCGAAGCATGGAGATGGGTACGGCCCGGGATTCCTCGATACCTTGGACGCGGAGATTGATTCGGCCTTGGATGGTTCGAAGGCGTGATTACTGAAAGAAACACACCAAACTTGTACTTGTGGTCGACGAATACTTGATGGAAAACACGTGAATAAGTGATCAATTAATCGTATATACGAGTACAAAGCGCCCTATCAAATACGGACCTCCCATAGTTCTCCTCCAGGCGGGAAAAGACGCACTGTGGAACCAAAAAGAGGAAAACAATCAAGGGACGAAATTGGCCCACAGCGCCTCCAAGTCCAGTAGACTCAGTGTACTGAACATCCTGAGCTCAGGAGTCAATAATGGACGGCGATAATCCGCCAGTCAAAGTCCTCGAGGCATCGGCTCATGTATGGTCGTTACTCAATGCGTTCCAGTTGTTTGGAGGGTCAAATTACGAGGCGCGCCACAGGGCCTCCAAGGAGCTGGCCTCGCTTGACTATTTGGACCGCTTTCCAGCCAATATTAGGATAACCAGCCACTTGACCTTGAGCTGATATTATCCAGGGGCAGTGAGGTGTACGTGCCATGATAATCAGATTGGCGGACATGTGTCTGATTCTGCCAACGACAAGGAATCTAACGTCTAACAGGCGACTGCGTGGTCTCCAAAGAAGCCTAAAGGCAACATCATCAAGCATGCCCGTCCAGTCCTCGGTTCCAATCTCCGCGATTGTGCAAGGAAGGGGAAGCATTGGTATTGTGGCTCGGCACGTTCTTCATCACATGAACCTCGCTATCACTCACCTCTGTGAAGCCACACAGTCCGTGGATCGGACAGGCCAACCCTGGATGTTCTGATTGCGGTCGCAGTGGGCGAGTTGCAATCATCAAGGTACTGGCCAGGAGAGTCTTTCTAGATACTAAAATGTTTGGATATGTTCTCTATTTGCAGCCCTTTACGGCCCTTTGCAACGGTGGGTGCCCATATCCTTTGTAACTGAAATGGTCCTATGCGAGATATGTTGCTACTGGTATTATGTATTTTACGTCAATATCCACGGCATCGTGTACAATACCTTGATGTTACTTGCTTCAACACCCGCTCACTCCACATTCCAAATGTGGCACATGTATCAGCAGGTCTTGCCAAGTCGTTCCATTACCTCGAGGAAGACGTCCGTTCAGCAGGCCTTGGGCAGGGTTTGAAGTACTGGGGCCCCTCCTCTCCTAGACGTTAGCAGCGGCCGTTGCAAATTGATGGACTCGGCTGGCTGTGCGGCTGCCATGGATGTGCGGGGCTGTGTCCAACTGGAGTCTGGCAGCCAGCCAACGCGAGTCCAAACTTCTTCCAAGTGCCACAAATGGCACTCCAGTATCGCTTTGAGATCGCTTTGGAGACGAAGGTGCCACAAGCACAAGAAGCAAGCATGGTGAATAAAATAGATAATAAAAAATCTCCCGTAGAATAATTATATGTGCTGCCCGAAAGTGTCGGCTGTCGGAAAGGGCTTCCAACATACAAACTCCGTGTGGCCCCAGAGACACGGGCGGGACGCATGAGGCGAGGGGGTTGTGGTTGTCATCGTCGCGCCCGCCGCCGACGATCGCGGTGCCCTAAAGAAGCGAAGTGCGATGTGATGATTGACTTTTGCCTGGCATTCTTCCAGTGGAAGGGCGCTGTGGTGCTCATTCCTGGAATGGAGGTGCTGGAAGGGAGGGATCAGACCGGGACATATCTCGGTTGCGGTAGGGTTGCGGCTCCCTTGTGCACAGTTGCCACCAGCCACGCTTTAAATACCCGTTAAGCCTCGTTCGTTATCGACCAGAAACCACATAAAATCAGTATAGTGCTACTATCGCCTCTTTGTGTCCATCCATCCACCGGTCATGACGTCCCGAAAACCCAACTCTAGCCAATATCGTGATCAGTCAGGGCACTATACCTCTCCGGAACAGGACACGCCTAGTCCGAACGCGAGTGGTGAGTCCACTTCCAGTCAGTTCCATCCATCTCTCACCGCGCCGTGCCAGAAGTGGACTCGCAGCCCATGGACGGTTTCAACGGCTTTCAGTACAACTATTCCTCTGGTATAAATGTATTGCCCCTCAACGATGACTCCCAAGTGCCTCAAACATATCCGCCAGCCTTCGAGCCTTCAAACGCTGGTCCCTCTGGTTTGTTGTTTGGGCCACAGATATTTTCGTCGACTCAATACTCCCCTTAGGAATGCGGTTTCATCACCAGCAACCAATAGTCCGTGCTCCACGAACACAACCTCCAAACCTGCCAGCACAATCACCACCTGCTGGTATCTGGAATCCCAGCATTACTTCGCAAATTCCGATGTATGAGTACCATCAATTCGAGACATCGGCATCGTAAACTCCATTTCTTTGCCGTTGATCCATTATTCGTGCTGATGCATGTATAGTATATCCTCAACACCGGGTCTCAATGTTGGGGACTCGGCCCATGGACCGGCCGGCTACTCCTACCCTATGCACAACCCATCGCGCGAAACCCGTAAAACCGTTGATCTGAGTCATTTCTACAATGATGCTGTCCATCAGTCATATCGCAAGTATGCGCCCTCTTTTACTTGGCATGTGCTCTAGCGCGACTAACCCCGAAGCTAGTATTCGCCTGAAATGTCACCTCAAGGACCCAAAGGGCTATCAACCAAACAGCAAGATTATTGTCAGACGAGAGAAGAGAGTCGTCCTTGAGATGCACCTGCAAGCAGACTGTGAACGGATGGGATGGAAGGGCATTGCTCTTCCGAGGACTGGAAACGTGAAGCAGTCGAACCAGCAGCCCCCCACAAGGCTCCTTTATTTCTCGATTGAAGTCCACGGCAGCACGACTGGGATGTGTTTGACTCAACCGTCCCAACCGTGCGATAACTGTTGGCGACGAGAAATGCGTTTACTGGGCAACCCGCACAACCTACCATACTATCTTATCGATTTCAAGTCCGACAGGTTCGTACAATTCGTGTTCTTCCTCTGCTCATGGCTCATCGTTCTTAATTTCAGCCCATTCATTCTCTTTCCAAGGGCAGACACTCTGCCATATGCCAAGGCAGAGGTGACGTTTCATTTCGCCTGCTACTCTGGTCACCAGAAGGAGGACTACGAGTAAGCAATTTTACCTGTTCCCGATCCACTTTTCCGACTTTGTCTAAAACGGCTTCAGACTTGTGGCCAGGTTACATGACGATAATGGCAATCTGGTTGCATATTATCAAATTCCGTACTCCTTCAGGAGTGTCCCTAAAGCCGATAGGGATGGTGTGGTGCCGGACGACTATCTCCCCGTCCCTCCGGTCGTCAGCCCAGTGGTAGCTACCCCATCCGCAGCTGGCCCAAGTACTTCAGTAAATCCCACGGCTAGCACCAGGAGACCAGTAAACCCTCCCATCCAGCGCCCTCCTCCGGGAGGCTACTATCGCCAAAGCAATCCTCGCCCGATTCCACCACCAGAGGTTCAGCTTCATGCCCGAACGGACATCCAACCACCAAACGCGGTTGATCAGCCCCTCCTTCAGAAGGTCGCCCCTATCGAAGGACCTACCCGAGGTGGTCTCAACATTGTCCTGATTGGCACGAATTTCCCTCCTTGGCCAACCATTATTTATGCGAGGTTTGGATCTGCGGTAGCAGCAACGGTACGCCATAGTGTATTACTGCAACCTTCCTGCTCTAACACCACCCAACAGTCCTGGATAAATCCATTTAGCCTTGAATGCACTCTCCCCACTTCGCCCATCCCGGGGATCGTTAACGTCACTTTGTCTCTCTCCCCTGACCATAACGCTCCGATGTTTGGGCGAAGCTTGTGCACATTTACGTACCGTGAGGAACAAGAATCCTTGTTAGTCGATACCTCATACAAGTTGAACATTCTACTAACCTTTGGAACTATCAGCCTTCTCATGCTCCGCTCCATTTACAGTCAAGGACATGAGCTATCACGCGTAGCACTGGATATTCTGATCCCGCAAGTCCTTCAAAACGCAAGTCCCGAGACTCTCAACCACGCTCTCCGCCGTCTCGTTCAAAGTCAAGATAGTCTACCACCAATAGATGCCCGAGAACTGGAAGAGTTGGGAGTGCGCTTCCTCGCAACAATCTCCGACTCACCGCGCTGGAGTGACGACCTCTCCTGCGTTGACGAGAACCACCAAACCATTGCCCATCTATGTGTTCTCTCCGGATACACTCGACTCCTGACGAAAGTTGTCGACTGGGGCATTGACCTGGATGTGGGGGATGTGGGCGGTCTGACAGCTCTTCATTGCGCGTATCTGCGTGAAGACTGGGATTGCGTGCGGATACTGAAGGAGGCAGGAGCAAACGAGTATATTGAGGATAACCTAGGTCGCATACCTCGGAAGATGTGTCAATGCGTCGAGACTGAGGGTGCGACCCACTCAGAAATGGAGGAACCCTCCACTCCAGCCAAATTTTCAAGTGCGGGAGAGGAGGATTGGGTGGATTGCGCTCGCAGGGCTTCCGCCTCACCGGAGGAATTTACTCTGCTCGGAAAGCCTCACCTGCCCTGGCGAAGCCCGACCATAGGCAAGGCCACCGAGGGAGGGATCTGTGCTTCGCCAATGCCGATTCGTGGACCTTCGAGTGCAGGCTCATCAAGTGCAGATGATGACTGGCAAACCTCATTCAGCAGTTTACACATCACAGAGCCTCCATCGTCCACATCGCCCATGACGAGGGCTCCATCGGCCATCACCAGCTCATCGAGTAGGCGCGGGGGCGGGGGTCCTCAGCCTCCTCAAATTCACCCAACGTACCCATGGGTCGTGCCACGTGCCGCGTCAGCGAAACATGGCTCCCTCCCGAACATTTCGTCCTTCAACCCATCGCCGGCCTTTCCGATGCCTCGACCAGCGGTGGTGCCCTTGTTCCCAGTCGCTGAACCGTCAGGCTATGCAGAGGAGAGCGACGACAGCGCTGACACGCCCAGTCGGCGGCCATCACCGCAACGGAGCTCCGCAAGTCCGGTATCCTCCCCTATGTATAGAAAACCCACCCTGGCACCGACACCTCTGTCTCAGGTCCCGCACACACGCCCACTCGCCATCAAGAGGTCGATGCCCTCGCAAGGCACTCAACCATCGCGCCAACCACCGCCTAGCACTCCTGGCACTGGTTATGGTCCGCCCTCAGGTCCTCCCCCATCGCACCCCGTCTCGTCACAGGGAGCCCTTCCCAGCTCGCCGCCCAGTCTCTCCCCGCTTGAGAAGGATGGGAAGGAGGCGATACGGCACCAGCTCCAAGAGATTAGGAGGGCAGCATGGCCAAGTGCGGACCAGGAGAAAGAGAAGATGAAGGCTAAGGTGGACCAGAAAACTGTGACGTCGGAGAAGAGCGCTTTGGAGAAGA
>Ga0307515_10016475_pt1 | contig 13526 bp, 12 predicted proteins | sample 17_EM_MG_FD_194513 | JGI IMG/M metagenome (GOLD analysis project Ga0307515, IMG submission 194513) | Populus trichocarpa ectomycorrhiza microbial communities from riparian zone in the Pacific Northwest, United States - 17_EM | ecosystem: Host-associated > Plants > Roots > Unclassified | place...
ATGATTTTCGTATAATTTTTGTTATGTGTGCTAAGACTTCTCCGTCGACGGCCGTCCTTTCCGTCCGTCCCCGTCCGGCCTCAAAAAGACGGCGCCGTTCCGTCCTGGCTCAGGACGGACGGCAAACCGCCGTCCCGTCCCGTCCTCAGTGATGTCGGACGGACGGGACGGTTGACAACACTGTGGAGATCAGTGCGAATTATAGAGATGAGTTTGAGAGTATAAGGTCAAGAGCATCCAAATACCTTGACAATCAAGGCCAACGTCGCATCGATATACATGGTACCGGGCGATGGAATGACGCTGAAGAGCTGTTAGTTCAGGTCATGGAGACAAGACAGAGGGTACTCGGCCAAGAGCACCCAGATACCTCGACAAGCGTGGGCACGCTCGCGTTTACATACATCAGCCAGGGACTACGGAAGGATGCGGAAGAGTTATTAGGGCAGGCCATGGAGACAGAACAGAGGGAGCTTAGTCTAGAGCATCCAGATACCTTGAATAGCATTGACAAACTCGCGTCGACAGACAGACATGAACTATGGGCGAGGGATGGTGGCTGAGGAACTAATGATTCAAGTATTCGATTATATTCGGATGACATCGGGCAAAGGTCATCCCTTGACAGTTGCTATCATTGCTTACTTGGCTGCAATACGTATGTATTGTGAGGTGTCACGGCTGTTGTCGGATATGAACAGATTCATGCGTGGGCTTTGGGGGCTAGTGGAGGGGCATACCGTTCAGTATGGAGAGGGGTTGCTGCGGTTTGCGATTGCTATGTTTATTAAGGGTGCTAATCACGAGAAATAAAGCTTACGTCAAAGCATATTACCGAATTGTGCCCATCACGATGATTCTGAGACCGATGAGGAACGGCTTGAACGTGCACTTGCTATGTCACTGGAGGTGGACGATGACAATGATTCAGACGAGGACAGGCTTCGACGGGCACTCGCAATATCAGTAGAAGCGGATGAGGATGGAGACAGAAGAAGAACTCTTTCAAAGTTCACTAGCCATGTCAATGGAGGGCGACCATGTGAACGGGGAAATGACTGCCACAAATGAGAATATTCACCTGAGGTAGAGGGTAGGCTAATTTCGGTCATAACTGGTGTCTATCAACAGATGGCTAAGATGTGTCATTAGATTGCAAATCGCTCGTAGCGAAACAATTAAAGTGCAAGGAGATACTTGGCGGAGATGCAGAGAGCGCCCAATGGCTACTTAATTGGATGGGCTAGAAAGAAGACGCTTAGTAGGGGAGAGGAACAATATTTGGGTAATACATAAGCGAGCTATGCTGTTGGAGGCATGCTGCCGAGCTGAGCTGGATGCACTATATTTATGTAGTGAGCGTTGATGTAGAGTCCATCGCAGAGCAATCAGATATAAATTGAACTTAAAACCCGAGTACAAACCTTGCCGACTTATGCAACCAACTATGCGATTCGCGTGCATCAAAATATCTTTTTCAAAAGCTAAATAGCCTAGATACTTTGGTGTTGCAACAAACCGGCTATCGCCTAGATTTAGTCTTATCGGTCTTGCATACCCTCTCAACTTGCTAACTTTCTCCGACTCGAGTATTGAGTACCGGAGGTATTGTTCGGCTACTTGCTGCGTAAGTACCTAATGCGTTGCGCAGCGTCACCAGCATTACCGAAGTCTTCTACCCCGCCCTAAAAACTCAATTCCACGAAGCAATTACATTTGGACCCCTACCACCCATAATCATCAGTTCACAGGTGGTGAGAGTAGCCAGTTATTTATAACTAGTTGTTTGTTCTCAGAAACCTAATTTGTTTTAATTTTTAACTTGTTTAATACACTGCTTGGAGCTTTATTTGCTCCCAGTCACAGGGTTGGATCGGTCCGTGGCACCGAGTCTTATAAGGACCGATATCGTCATCCCATACCAGAGTGCGCTTGCCATGAACCAGGACGTCCAGTCATTGTCTCCTAACTACCGTAGCCTGGTCACGCAGGATATAGCTACCTATCGGGACTCGCTATTAAATTCGGTCAAGGGTTAAAGTCGGAAACTGACTCCATTTGGGGTTCAGTGCAAGTATGGTGAAATACATCTGCATACATGTGTAGCTAATGAGTCGTAACACTAACAGCGGCAGTTACACGGCTGTTCGAGGTGTACTGATATGGTGATACTTCGGTCCTGCGATATCACTCGACTAACTCGAAGGCCTATATGTTCCATATGTACATTGATTATTTGATTATGGCATTGTATCAGCAAAGTTGCTTGTATGAGGACTGAAGGTGATGCGTCGCAGATAAGTATGAACGCATACACATATGGTAGATCGTACATTGGGCCTCGATTAGATAGACACAATCAAGATTCTCTATTCTTTTAACATTGAGGGGTCTCACCGGTACACCCCCGATACGATTGAACAGCTAATGCTCGAGACGGTCGAGTGATATTTGATGGTTCATTTGGTCAAGTGATGCTTTTCGCAGATGGTTTATTTATGTACAAATGCCGACACGTTCCCACTTGCCAGCCTATTACTTGCCGACTACCTTCAGATTATCTGTTGCTTGTTCTTCTGCAGCGTGTATAGAGATGACCAGCTGAATGCGTATATATGCGCGCACATGCATACACAGACTCTTGCATATATGGTGAGCATAGACGTCCACGATAGACAATCAACCATCTGAAGTAACAACCACCAGGTTTTCCGTCGAAGGTTTACGATATCTAAAGCAAATATTGCTAGATGTCTCCGCCTCATAGTGATATTACGGAATTGGGGACCATTGGGGCGGACAAGACAGACTCTTTCCATCCCGGTCAAAGCGAAGAAACGAAACAACGAAAAGAAACAGTGAAATAGTATGTTAAGAATGATATCAAATGACAACGAAGCAGCGATACAATATACGCTGCAGACCTTCCGATTGGCCTGCATCAATCTTTCTCCCGCTCTCTTCTCTGTACCTTAAGTCTATACACGCATACTGTTCCCATTATATTGTTCTCCCTATGTCGTAAGAACGGGGGATTTTTGTGTGCGTGTGCACATCTGTGAAGCTGCACCTTCTGACCGACAACCTCGCTCCGCGCGCCTGTAGCATTCGTAGAGTCCTGTATATATCTTGACGAAATGATATATTTTTCTCCTGGGAATCTCAGAGATATGCACTTACCTCTTTGTCAATTTTATGTTGCCCGCCAGATCAGATGTTCCTGGAAAGACAAGACAGCTTTAAGACGGGTAAGATGACAGTTCTGCGGCAGCGAACAAGATACTATTGGACTCAACCGTCCTTGCTGCCGTGATGATAATATCGTGTTACTAGAGAGCTATCCGTCGGGTTGTTTTAAAACGCATATGATATATTAGGAAAAAAAGCCGAAGAGCTGTATTTATATTGTTGTTGATTGTTTGGTTGTTGTATACGGGTATGCGACGCGTTGAGAAGTTGCAGTGCCTAGACGCCTCAGATGTCCGGAGGTGCCGGCACAGTCGTCACAGGAGTAAAAGAAGTTGAAATATAATTACCGGTACCCGTTTGCCAGCAGATATCGTGGTTCTCGACTTTCAATAAATGCCTTGGAAGCAACCCTGAAGATGGTGCATATCCATGAATGATAATTGACGACCGTAGCACTCATCCATCCTCCAAGCCATACACCAATTCATTACTCTACGTACATGTATGACAAGCATATAGTAAACCCTCCCTCACCCTCTCCCCTCACTACGCCTTCTCCCCCCCTCCGTACACCCCCACCTCCTCAGCAACAGTAAGCTCCTCGTCTGAAGTTCATCCTTCCACTTCATTTCCTGATAGTATCCTCCTCCTCCCCAGCGCATGAAGTCCCTCAGGCGTCTATTCCGGAGTTTTTCCAGGATCTTCAGCGTACTCTCGTCCTCCAGAACCCCCATCCTCGCAAACACCGCGACCGAGAGTGCATCACACAAACTTCAACGTCTCATTAGGACCGCCGACACAGGTAATGGGTATACAAAGGGTAGAGTGTAGAAGCGCTCAACAGACGTTGTCAAGGACTGAGGGCGGAATTAGGGGCGGCGCTGCGGTATTAGTGTCAGTGGGATAAGAACCGTGACGGAAACGCTGGGAGAGGCGAACGGTGGCTTGACTTGGGACAGATTGTAAGTGAAGATTGGGTGCGGCGATGGTGCGGGAAGAACGAGATGTGGGGAGGGCGGGGTGTTGGGATTGTCCTACGCCGCGTGCCGAAATGGCAATATTATAGCGTACAGGGCCCGGAGTAGGATTCTCGGGTAAGCGGAGTGAGTGCTTGCGGGAGCTGGAGCGGTAAGGATTTTGCGTTCCGCCACGTGCCATTCCGCTCCGTGCGGCTGTGCTAGAAGTCTGGGCCACGTCAGTACGGTTTGTTGGTAAGGTGATAGGTGCGAGTGAAGTGTTCCTAGCGGCAGAGCGCTGGCTTGTGTGAGTTGGAGCAGGTTTTGCGGGTAAGGCAGCAGTCGTAGGACTCGTAGACGAAATATCGGGGTAATTCCAGGGCGTATAAACTGATGGTGGGTCTATGTGAGTGCGGTTGATGGGGGGCTGGGGGACGAATGCTGTGTTCGAGGGTCTAGCGGGAGAGCTGATGGGTGAGATTGTTGAAGTCAAACGTCTGGCGAGACGATATATGCGCCTTCTGATACTATTCGAGGAGTCGGAGGTAGGGTTCCCGCGATTAGTGACAGAGTTTGAGGTGCCAGCGGGAGGGTTCACGGGTGTAGTCGTAGAGGTCGAGGGCCAGAGGGTAGGATTTACATTCCTTGTGGTGGTATTCGAAGGTCCAGCAGTAGTATACCCACGAATCGTTGGAGTATTCGAAGGTCCAGCGGTAGTATACCCACGAATCATTGGAGTATTCGAAGGTCCAGCGGTAGTATACCCACGAATCGTTGGAGTATTCGAAGGTCCAGCGGTAGGATTCACATTACTCTTGCTAGAGCTCCCGGGCCAATATGGTGGACAGACCGGTAGAAACACTCGACTAATCATGTTCGGCAGTACCTTTTCCACAATCTCCGCCACATCACGAAACGGCATCTTTCCAGGGCGCCCACCATTTTCCACTGCCTCCGTCCACGTATTATAAAGCAGGCGGCGTAGGCCATCTTCTTCCGGAAGCCCCCAGCATATTACACAAAGTCCTTTGCGATGGTTATAACGGCCCGTGCATAGAGTTTGAATGAGTTGCGGGATCATTCGCTCGATTGTAGTAGCGGGGAAGACGTAGGTACCGTGGGAAGATCCTACTATTGTTAGCAGACATCGGATATCCGTGTATAGTACAAGATACCGGCATGGAGAAGTGCTTGCTGCAGCTGGTCCGCTTCCTCCTTGCATCCCAGATCACGTAGAATTTTGCCAACGATCGTTTGTTTGAATGCCTTGAACGTCCGTCTGAGATTGCCGCTAGTTTGCGATAAGGCGAGTGCTGACGACAGTGTGCAGTTTTCGAATACCACAATCTGGAGTTCGGTCGGGAATTTGGAAGGAAATATCGGTAGTGGCAAAGGATGGAGTTCAGATCGAGGGGGTGAGGAGAGTGCGACTCGACTTGGTGTATGGCGCAAATGCTCCACTTCTAGCTCAAGGTCTTGGGTTTTGGATGCCATCTGATTAGACGTAGTTTTCTCTCGGTAATGGTTGCGGAAGTGTGAGAACTAGAGTCTGAGAAGTTTGATCGTGAGCTGGAGGAGATGCGGGGTAAAGAGGAGATGAGGGGTAAGGATGAGGCTTAAAGCGCAACTGAGAACAGCTGGGTGGGTGGGGAACTTCTAGGCAGCAATGGTGCAGGTTGGTCTTGGCTGGCTGTTCGAGTCAACTGGGTTCCTTAATGTGATTAAACGAACAAAAGGATCAATGTGGCCATGCACGAATATATTGCGGCAGCATAGCCGTTACCTGTTTAAGCGGCACCTACTGAGATCTCACCAATAAGCTCATTCTTGGCACCCGGAGCTTTTGCCGTGAAGCCAATAGCAAGTTCTCAATTCATCCTCCAATTTACATCAGTTCTTTCTCTTGCTCGGCACCGGAAATCGCCGGCACAAGCGCAAGTCGCCAGTGTAGGGTACACCTTTCGGGCGCAATCGGGGAGTTTGTGAAGCAGCGAAGATATTATCCTACTTTAACGCAAACCTGGAAGCTGTTGAAGCCTCTCCATTTCATAGCCTGTACTCGAGTATGTAATATAACCTAGGAGATCAAGCCGTTGTCAATCCATACGGATCCTACCCCTCCACCTACACATGCACTTCCAGGCAGTCGCACAGACTATTATCTCTGTGCCTGCGTAGTCTAGTGTAAGAAATCAGCTTGACCATACATCTGCTGGTAGCCGGTAGCTATAGAGGGAGAGGCAGAATTAAGACAATTCTCATATAGAGTGAGAGGTTGATAGTAAAAAGCAATATTACTTCCGGAGTTCTCTCTGTGCTCCTCTTACTTTTAATACGTTGATCATCAGGAGATATGCTGTGATATGCACCACACCCAAGGTTGTCACTTTTTTAACTGATCTAAACGTTAAGGTTTGGCAAGCACCGCTCACCACCCACCACATCCCATTCCACAGAGTAACCTTGCGTCACATTCATTTATTATCCGACCCTGTCATATATTTCTCTGTGTTGTGTCGAAATATCTTTTCTTTCTTTTGGGGGGGAGGTTGCGAGAAACTTTCGCCATTGGTCATTTTTAAAGTTTGTGCATTCCTGACTGCGACAAGCTAGAACACCAGCACTTGGGGAAAAAGCGGGGGCCATTTAAAAGGTGTGTGGGTCACCATAGCTAGTGTCCATACATACGGTTTTCGGTTAGTTTCACGTTCTGTATCATAATGACTAGATCCGATCGCCCGCGATAAAAGCCTAGTGATCTGGCGAAGAAATGTCACAATTTTCAAGAATGTCGAATACATGCTATGATCCGATTTGTAGTCTCGGATGGTATATGCAAAGGTTAAGAGACTATCCGATTTTCTCGCAGACTGGAACGAAGTTAGTAATGTGGAACTCCCAGATCAGTTTTGCGCGGCATACATGCAGTAATCTCTCTTCGCCTCAGAATTGCAATATATTCTTATCGTATATTTAACTTGCTGAGTTTTATTATAAATTACAATGCGACCGTGTTAGAGTGGTCTTTTGGTTAATAACTGTTACCTCGTTGCATCGTTGCATCATGTTGACCTGCCAACTTGACAATACATATATTCATCCGGCATGATGGAACAAGCCGATGGGCAAAGTGGGGGCACGATTGAACCTTAAAAGCAAGATAAGAGGGGTAGCCTCCAGGAATTTAGAAGCGTAATCAATCCTAAAAATTGCCCACCTCTGATTATACAACATTTCTATATCTTGGGGAGTATGCTACGTAAGTAGCATCCAGAGCTTCCTTTCTTTCAGCATGGTTGAGACACAACGACCATATCGTGTACATTCAACGACTACAATACTAACAGGTATGACACAACTAATGGCGGGAACATAACAACTAACAGTGACAGTGTTGATACCATGGGTGACTTCAATCAAGCTACGCATAATCAGATCGCGCGCTCGACTCTTCACGGCGGGCAGCACTGGTCCATCGCTAATAACTATCACGGGTGAGTATCTTTCGAAACTGCACAACGTTCGGACGGTTGCTAAGCTGGTTCTCCTATGGTCTAGATATGGCAGTCAGGCTAATGATGATGTACAACTGCGTCATGACAAAATAATGCGATCAAGTAAGTAATTTGTTTGGGTAGGCAAGAAGTTAGCTTTACTGTTCACAACCTGACTATCCGCTCGCGCCAGTTGAAGCACAAACGGAAAAGAGTACATTCTTAGCTCTGTTGCCTGTGGACAACCAGGGCGAGTATATCGAAAAAATTAATCCCGATGACCCGAAGTTGTTCTGGATCTTCCGTAATGCCGACTTTATTTGGTCACCGATGCCAATAGACGACAGGTCACAGACAGCGTTGCTGCTGGCCGCTACCATAGGCCATGATACTATTGTCAGCCTACTCGTCGATAGTGGCGCTAACAAGGAGGCAGCGGATAATAATGAACAGACGGCTCTGCACCATGCCTCGAATGGCCACGACTTCACTGTGCAATTGCTCATCGGAACCCTTGGTGTTGACAAGAAGGCAATGGACGACAACCAACGGACAGCGCTTCTCCCTGGTCGGTCTGACCTGGATGGTGACTAATTTGAGCCCAATGCATTGGCTCGATAGTATGTGAGTATATCTCTCAGCGTTCCCTCAACGATTGTGAATCGCTAACCTGCGGCAAATTTACAGTCTACACAATCCCTTCTAATCCCCACTCCATATTGTATAGCTGATTTTATCTCGGTTGCTTGTTTTGACAGTCCGTGAGTTTCTCATCATTTTTTTGTCCTTCTGGTTCTGTCGTGCTAAGCTGAGCTCGATGATATGATGCTGTAGTCTGTGAGTCTTCTAGTGTTATCTAGATCGTCGCTGTTATATGCTGCTGACGTGAATCGCGCGGTTGTACATGGTACTGTACTGGTTACAGTGGTTCGGATGTCAGCTGTCAGAAGGGGGTGTCCGTCCGGCCAAATATATGTACTTGTCAGCGTCAGGAAGCAATGTCCGATGAGTTAGATCTGTCAGCACTCGTATCAAGATGGTATTTGTTCTATCTAAAATGCCGAAGAGTACTGTTTCTTCTTCCAGCCGGTCCATCTTTCATATCCCTCATTCTAGCCGCGCTTGTTCAATAGTCAATAATGGTTGTTGCTCCTCTGTGTCCTCACAGCCGTAAAGCTTCGTAGCGGCAACATTACGGTGTCCGATTACCCAAATGCAGTCAGTTACTGTCCGATGAGAAAATATCTGTCAGCACCAGCCTGGGTCCGAACCACTGTAACCAGTACAGTAGCATGTGAGTTATCTTGAACGACAACGATTGTGCGTCGTTAACTTGGGGCCTGTTGCTCCTTGACATTGTCGATCTCTTATTGTAAGGGGGCAAGCGCGATGGCAAAATGGTTAGTAGGTGATTATTGGTAGTTCAGGATTGGTGGAGTACAAACTGAAGTCATCGGTGCCTCTCGTATCTGTTGCATGAAACGATAAAGAGCTTGAGCGTGTATGTGTACAATTCATTTTATCCTTAAGAAACTCATACATATGTGGAAGTCATCTTCTAGCCTCTCTCCTAGCCTGATTGGCGGTTTCATCCAGTTCGATGTGCTGGCGGAGTCGGGCTGGGTGGCGGCTGTCATTTAGTGCAAAAGCTCAAGCATTTAAAACTGGCAACCGACAAAACTCTATTAAAATAGCTTCACTTATTGGATTGCGTCAATTGCAACAAGGTATGAACGAAGTAATTAGAATCATATACTTGTTTACTCATAGCCTTCGGTTTCCAAGCTGTCATACAGAGTCTTCACTGTTTGTCTATCTCCGCTTCATTCCAAACATTGCTTTAGACTCTCCTCTATACCAGACATCCTTCAGAACTATCGACTTACGGTGTTCTATCATCCTGCAAGAGGAGACGATGATCTTGTGAAACCGATTCAAGTACGGATTTCACCTGCCATTGGGTTAGGGTTCTTTGTCGCCGCAAGCTCATACATTCTTTGTTAGCTACGTAGCTTGTTATGTTAGGATTAGACAATGAACAGGTTCGTCACAACAGAACTTTTAGCTAGTACTGTTTATTCTTGAAACAAGCGAGTACGGGTCAGCTTTCGAAGTAACATGCCAGTCAAAGAGTCAAGAACGAGGTTACAGAAGAGAGAGTTGTGGCATCAACAAATATAGTTCCTCCATTAACAAGAAGCCATGCTAGCTACAAGGCAAATACACTATTCATCATGTATCTTGCCACCTGGCTACTTGTGTTAGTCAAAAGACAACGTTTGTGTGTGCGTGCATCTGGCGGCGGTATAGCCATCAGAACTGTGCCCTCGTTTCGTACGACCTCAGCGCTGACGTTGCCTATCCGCCAACTATAGCATCAGCTCAGGGGGCAAGCCGCTACCTCCAGCACCGGCACATAGTGCACCTTGATGTAGATAGATTAGAGATTCAATGCGGCTCGGCCCGTGCCGATGCCATGCATGTACTTTTTGCCTAGAGGCCCTAGCCTGCAACTGGAAGGTGGGGCAGAAACGGTGCGACATACAGCAGGTTAAAAGAAAGCAAGCATGTGCTCGACCGCGTGAGTTATGTTGGCGCACTCAAGTTGTGCCATGGTTGCAAGTGCACCTGACTACGTCGGCTGTCTCGCAAGGTACATACATTCGAAGGGCACCATACCTACATCCCAAGGCGCATGCCAGCGTCACCCTACTGTACGTAGCACTCTTCTGACGAAATTGACTTTGTGCCGACCGTGGAGATAGTCTTTCATAATTTCATGTCTACTAGAACTTGTGGGGTGCTGGTTTCGGATATCCAAAATCCGATATGGCATTAAACTGGATTTTTCAGAGTCGATTCTTCTGTAACATCATCTACCAACCGTCGTCCTCCAACCGAATCTCGTGTAGTAGCGAAACGGATAATATGTAGTCTTTATATATTATAGTGGCCTTCAGTTTGTAACTGGAATTGATATGTCAACCACCCAGGTCTCTCAATAGTCCGTCCCGACCGGGCAAGCACCTACCCGAGACGGGACTGTAAACTTCGGGGCACTGAATTCTAGACCGTGGAGACCAGCGCCAAATCTCCTTGGACTAGACCTCTACAGGGCCCGTAGTCTCTGTGATATACAGATTGAACTGTGAAACGCAGTGGAAATCATGTTATTATACGATTTTTCTTATGCTGGCTTATCGCCAGCATTACAATGCACTCACAGCCGCTTGTACCACTGATAGTTTCCGGGCTTGATAGGGGAAATTCAAGGCTCACCACCGGCACCGATGCCAATTTTAAAGCCCGCCAACGGTGTCACCACTAGAAGAACACCGCCGGTAGCCGCCGGCCACTAGTAGGTACCCGTACGGGGCCCGAGGACTGAACAATTTAGGCACTGACGGACCAGGTCGCAGAAATGATCCCCGGACGGGACCGCGATGTCGGGCCCTGAATGAGTGTAGTCTCCCGGACCGTTGAGATACCTACACCCACCAGCACCACTAACTAGTACCGGTACTTCATTAGCATCCGGCCGACAACGACTCATCTGATACCTAGAAAACTAGTTCAGATGTACCCTGGTTGGTTATTTGTGCAGTAGCTGATCTCTGTAATCCCGCGGTGATCATGTAGTAGTATCTCTCGCAATCACCCATACTTTAACTCAGATGGACCAGCCTGCTTACTCAGAATCACCACAGAAAGCTGCACAAGTACAGCGGCATACGCTTCAGCACTGTCCATTGTACGGTGCGTTTATGTCTCAACATTACTGTTTAAAGTGTAAGTCAATTACTCCTCGCAGAGTGGAAATATCTGCATGTTATTCCACATATACTGGTATGTCCAGTATCCAGGATCATATCTTATCCGACTTCCATCTCTCAGACTGAATCTTTGGTATAGTACATCACTCGGTTCTTCGTTCTGTTCGTTTTGTACCGGTACGGAGGGAAGAATCATGTGCCGAGACTATAGTATAGAAAGAAGAGAGAAGGGTGAAAATAGTGAATATTGTCCTTGTTCCTTAGTATCAGCTCAGTTTATGGTAATCTATAAATTTGCAGCTCGGGCTGCACAAATTATCACTCGGCTATACTTTCGAATTCATTTGTGCAACTGTATGATACTGGCGATGTCTCTTGGTCTATGTAAAAGAAGAACCTACGGTTTATACACAATGAGAGTCCAGAGTTCCCATCGAAGATCGACGACAGAGTGGCAATCACTCTAGGCGGAGAGATGGGGGCAGCGTGATTTCAGGTAAAAGTATACCGATAACTCTGAGAGACCGCCGCAACTCCAGCAAATCACTTTTGACTACAAATTCCTGGCCGTCGCATATGACTTCTAACTTCGACCACTTGTTTCTGGGCGAACACCCCTTGAGTGCACATATTGGGTGAGGGTAGTGTAAAGTTACTACCGTGGTGTGAGTTAGTGTACAATAGATGAAGTGGTGAATATGTAGTTTAGATTTTGTTTGAATTACATTTCAATCCCACGATACCAATCATGGTGGCATTAATCTGATATTTGTGGCCGAAAATTACCACTAAAGATGGCGTTTAATGATGCTCTGGGCTGCAGGCTTAGGTACCTTCGGGCTTGGTATGATATTCAGCTCTCTCGAGATCAGTGCAGTAGTCGTCCCTGGGAATGGTGTCTTTCTTGTTTAAATATGTCTACCATATCCTCTCTTTGTACTTGAGATAATTCAGCATCTTCATCATACTGTCAACATATAGAGATGGCTGTTGCCAGTGTAACGTTCGGTGCTCCCCTTGCCACGCATAGTAATATAGGTGCGGCGGAGACATCGGGGGAGAGGCGAAGCGGGTGCGAGAGAGTTATTCTCTATATACTACATTGTATAACATGCCTGTGGCTTGGACAAACCCACCGAATCACTAAACCACTCTCTGCTCAACATGGCATCAATGTGTTCACCATATTCATCATCTACTTCCATGTCAATTATATCTAACCTCCCGACTACTGCGTTGTACCGACCGTCGTACACCGTTGATTGGAGCGGGAGTTGATTGAAAGTAGTGCTCACGGTTAACAGGGAATGCACGATGACGGCAAAGAGATGATGCCGGGGAAGTAGATCTGGCGCAGAGGCATGACGGGTTGGAGTACCGCACAGGAGTATGGGGAGGAGTAAATGATGGCGGCGAAGAGTGAGGGGTGAAGGTTGACGGTGAGAGGGAAGGCAAGGTCGCCAAAGACCAGCAGTGTATAATATATAGTTTATTCGCCATCAGCAATTGCAAACTACTAGACAAAATATACTTAACTTCCATCAGGAACATGCAGAACAGAGATAACCACCGCAGATATTAAAAGAAATGTAAGGAAAGACAGTGGATAACGGTACGGCGGAGAGCACGAAGGTGTACGTCACGGAGTGTAGCGAAGGAGTAAACAGTGGCACAGCAGAGACGTAAACGAGGAGGGTGAGGGCCAAGACTAGGGCAAGAGCAAGCACAAATCGCTAATGTTTCTGAGTTCCTAGGGTGCTAGAATTCGTCTCACGCTCCCCCATTTCTAAGCTCGCATACCAGCCCGTTCCTGGTATGGGAATGAATACCTGACCCGGGAGGGGCTGGACAACTAAGTCATACGGTGTTTGTTTTGTTTTAATCATACTTGATTCACTCCAGTGTTGTCAACCGTCCCGTCCGTCCGCAATATCTGCAGGACGGACGGGATGGTGCCAAGGCCGTCCGTCCCGTCCTCGCCCGCTGAGGACGGCACGTCGGCCGTCATCCACCGTCACCGGCCGACATCGGGCGGTTACTATTAATACATATACTTTAACTCTAGAGCGCGTGGTACAAGATATAAATAGATTTATCTATATTTCTAGACTCTC
>Ga0307515_10016476_pt1 | contig 13526 bp, 1 predicted proteins | sample 17_EM_MG_FD_194513 | JGI IMG/M metagenome (GOLD analysis project Ga0307515, IMG submission 194513) | Populus trichocarpa ectomycorrhiza microbial communities from riparian zone in the Pacific Northwest, United States - 17_EM | ecosystem: Host-associated > Plants > Roots > Unclassified | place...
CTTCTTTCCTTATCCTTTTACCCTTATTCTTTTACTAGTCCTCTAGGCTTTAAAAGGGCTAGTATTTACTTATATCCTTTATATCTATTACCTTTACTACCTAAAACTAGGGTAAAACACCTAACTGTACTAGCTATTTTGCTACTACTTAGGCGCTTTCTTTATTATTTAAAATATCCTAAAGGCATTTAAAGGCGCATTTTGTTATAAAGTCCGCCCTTTAGTAGTATAGACACTAGAATAGTATATAGTAGACTATTTACCTTATCCAGCCATATTTGTACCATAGGAGAACCGCTAGTATACTAACGGATATAAGCCATATATTAAGCCCTATTACCTCTATATAAAGGAGAAATAGTACTATAGCCTCTACTTTTATTAGGCCTTTATATAATAGGATTATAGGTTTCCCCTATAGGGTCTTCTATGTGGTTTCTATACGGTCTTTAGCCTTTACCTACTACTATTATCGCTATTCTAAATCTGCCCATTTCGCGATAAAGGTAGTTACCTGCCTTTAGTGCTAGTAACCTCCTATATAGTAGCGGCGCTCCGCCTACGCTCTGCTAGCGTTCCGCTAGCTATGCTTATAGGGGTTTATTATAGCTTCCCACTCTATATAGTCCTTCTAGTACGCAAGGAAGCCTTATATCTCATTTTTATAGTCCTTTATATATTCCCTAAGCGCTTCTAATAGTACTAATAGCTGTTTTGTTTTTTACTAGCGCTTTACTAATATATTCCAGATACCGTTAAGTACCTCTACTAATTCCTTTTCTACCCTATTAGAGGCCGTCTTAGCAGCTCTTTAAAGGGCTATTATTTTAATATAGAGTTGGATTAGGGGAATAGCCGCTTTCTTCTCTATTATAGCTATTAGTGTTTGTTAGTATACCCCTATAACCCTATAGAGACACTAGTTCTAGACTTTCTATAGTAATTTAAGTAAGCTTTTCGCTAGTATTCCGCCGTTGTCCTATACTCCCTACACTTAGGCGCTATATAGCATTGCTAGTTAGACGGTGGCTATATATAGGAGGCGTAAGCGGCGTATTAATAGGCCCTATATAGACGCGGTAATCCTTAATATTGCTTTAAAGGCTGCTAAGCCCTTACTCGCGGCCTTTTTAACCTGTTTTTTCTATTAGAGCTTAGGGTCTACCTAGATTTCTAGGACTCGCATGCTGGTTTTCTAGGGGGCTGTCTCGTAGCTAGCGATACGCATAGTAGATATAAGGTCTACGGTGGTATAGCGCCGTTACCTTATAAAGTATATAAGCTAGTACTTTTTAGGGGCGAACGCCGCCCCGTATTAATTTGCCTATATAGCGCAGCAGTTATAGGTAGCCTTTAATTATTAACAGTTTTCTACTGCGGAGTCCCCCTAGGTAATAAGGTTTATATTATTTATAAAGCTAAACCCTAGCGTGCCGCTATTAGGGCGCTAGAATTCCTCTAATAGCTTTAATATAAAAAAAAGGAATAAGATTAGTAATAAGGGTAACCCCTAAGGGATACCTATCTATGTTTAAATCTAGTTGCTCTTATATTCTATAAACTTAATATAGGTTTTATATGCTGTTAGGAAGCTTTATATAAAGTCTATAAGCCACTTTAAAAAGCCTTTTTTTTTTAAATATAGAGGAGCCTTTTATAGAAGACGTTGTTAAATGCCCCTATTAGGTCTAGGCTTAGCATTAACACTATATACCCACGGCGCGTTTGCTACGCCGTCTATATATAAGAGCTAAGTAGTCCTACCGCTAATAGTATAGATTATTTACGCCTTACTCCCATCTAGTTCTAAGGGAGTAGCCTATACTCCTCTGCAGCCTTAAATATAATATTAGCTATATACTTTTCTAGGACTTTTACTAGCGTGTTTTTAAGGGTAATTAGTCTATAGCTGCCTAGAAGAAAGTAGTCTTTCTTTCCTTCTTTATATAATACTATAGTTATAGATTCTTTAAGGCTTTCTAGTATTATTCTGCTGGTAAAGTAATAACTAGCTACTTCTACTAAATCTTTTATAATAACTAGGGCAACTACTTTAAGGACCTTATTTGGTATACTATCTAGCCCTAGGGCTTTTCCATTTAAAAAACTCCTAATAAGCTTACCAATTTCTTCTGTTAAGATAGTAGGGCTAATATTAAATATATTTTATTCCCTTATTATCTCTATATTACTAAGGTCTACTATTCTAGTTTTAGAAAAGAACTTAGCTATAAGGATATCAGCCTTTATAATATTATTATCTATTAAGGGATCCTTAGTAAACCTCCTAAGGTCTAATAGATAGGGGTCTACCTTTACTACGCTTGCTTTTTTACTCCATTTTAATAGAGTCTAAAGTCCCTTATTATATAGTTTTAACTAGTCTTTAGTAAGTTTATAAATAAAGCGTCTCTAGTTATTACAACTAACTCTCCTAGTCTCTTTTTACAGTTAGTTGTTTAATGCTAAATATCTTTAGTAGTCCTTGGGGTTGTTATAAGCTTAAAGCTATTATTACGCCTATTAGGCGCCGGCGTGGAGCTATATAGCTTATAGCGACCATTCTTAACGGGCCTGCTAGCTAGGCTGTGCTTATAGGTAGTATTCTTTAAGTGCTTACTTAATCCCTTTCTAAAGGGCTTAAAAGGGGTCTTTAGATATAGTCCAGTTAAGCTCCTAGATACTTTAGAGAAAGCCCTATAAGTTTAGCTTCTTAAGGGCGAGGCGTTGGCGTTCCGCTAGCGGATAGCCGGCGTTATTAATTTAGATACGGATCGGTATATAGTCTCTTATAAGGGCCTATTCCTTAACTATACTATAAAAGTTAACTTTTTTTATATAGATCTGGTGATATAAACGTAAGGTCTATTATACTCTCCTATTACCCTCTTTTCTATATAGGTTCTCCTTTTAGTATAGTAAATACTAGGCCTCTAGCATTAGTTTTGGCTAAAAGGCGTTCCGCCTACTCTTCGCTAGCTATATACTTTTCGCCCTATATTAGGTAGTAGGCGTTAAAGTTACCTAAGAGTATAATTTCTCCCTTAGCTTCCTTAATAGCCATTTTAACCTTAGGCTATGCCCTAATCTAAGGGCTATCTTCGCGTAGGTTATAAATATTAATAATTATAGCCTTTAGCCCCTTTAGGCGTACCCAAAGGGCTGCGGTAAAGGGGCTATACTATCTATACTTCTAATACGCGGCATTAATATTCCGGCTAATTATAAAGCAGACCTTTATTATAGGGAGAGCGTTATATATAAGTGTAAATCCCCTAGGGTAGTATATTAATTTAGTATATCTATTATATACCAGCTCCTAAATTATAAGGACCTAATAGTCCGCCAGTATAACACTATTAAAGAAGGGGCGATACGCCCCTTAGTTTACATTTCTATAGTTATACTAGATAATTATATACTTACTTATTTAAAGTAGGTATGGGCTTATCTATATCTATATCCTATTCCTCTTCGTTTTCGCTATTAACTATTATTACTTTATTAGCGCGAAGCTAGAGCCTTAATTATAATCTATCTTTATTTACTATTTTAATAAAAGATAGTTTACCTGGTTCCTATTTAAGTGGTTATTCTTAGGTCCTTAGGTAAAATATTTCCTATTCTTTTTTCTTATTAGTACTAATTATAAGGTTTCCTAGTATTAAGGGTTAGTATATTATTTTTATAGCTTTTTATATGCGGAGCGACTACATTAAAAGGGCTATCCTCTTTATTTGGATATCTTTAAGGTAGCTTTAGAAGGTCCTACACTTTTTTCTTTATTATGCTTTATAGGCTTTACCGCAGTTAATATAGGATACCCTTTTCTTAGGGCAATCTATAGTGTTATATGGTCCTATATATTACCTATATTTTATTTACTTTCCGCATACGCTTTATATATACCCCTATTAATTATAGCAGTAGCATTATTTTATAATTACGCTATTCTTAAATAGCCTAGTCTTAAAAAGCTGGGATTTAATAACTATCCCACTTTTCACGATCTTTTGCTAAATTGCTTAGGTTAGGACACTAATTATAATTATTCCCCTAGTCTTCTTAGGTTCTCTCTAAGCGCTACTAGAGTTTACCTAGCGTTTTACTTATGCTTTAGGGTTATATAGCTATTAGATCTAGCTAATAGCTATTTTAGGTATAAGGCGCTTTATAGCTTTATAAATAGATTAAGTTAATTCTAAATTATCTACGTCCCTTTCGCTATTAATTAGAGTCTTAAGCGGGACTCCTAGTACTTTTAGGAGATAATCTTTTCTTAGTATTCTAAGTTCTAGCGCGTCTAGCCTATTTAGGATTTAGTCCTTTATTATTTAGGAGGGGATATAGATATCTACGTCCCTATTATTAAGGATGCGTATAGTATATACGCTTAGTATTATTCTCTAAATAGTCTTAAGAAGCTCCCCTAGTTTATGGCCCTAGGGCTCCTTAAGCTAGACGCATACACTCGCTCTCTGTGGTACCGCGACTGCGTTTACCGTGCGGGCCGCCTACGTAGCAACGGCTGCCTAGGTTTGGACCTATACTAGGGGAACTTTTAAGCCTAAAGGTCCTCCTTTACGCGTTTCTTTTTAGATTTTCTTAATACTAGCTTTAATTTGGTTAAGCTAGGCCTTAGTCTCTTATTCTTAAGTTATTTAGAGAACTGGATGCGTTAAGAGGGCTTTAATATACTATATTGCCTTTTAAATAGAGGTAAGTATCTAGTGCCATAGAGTTTCTTCCTCCTCTTTTATAAGATCGTCTTTAATTTATTTAAGTATTTCTTTTAGTTTTTACTATTGCTGGTAGCTATTCTTTTCGCGTTGTTACCTACCTGGTTTATAGTTCGGCTCCTACGCGTCGCGACTCTCGCGACTCCAGCGGGGAGCCTGCGCCCCTCCGTCGTCCCCTATGCTCTAAATGGGGGGCGGCGTGGTTTTATGGGGTTTCTCGGTGCGGGGAATAGGATTCCGATATCGGGTTGCTTTATTAAGTGGTTTTTGGGCTAGTTTCGCTGCTATTGCGGCTCTTTATAAGGAATATTAAACGTACTTAAAACGTATATACGTTAAAGCGGTTATATATTAATTTAAAGAAAGTAGGTAAATAGATAACATCCCATACTTATTACCCTTTAGTTTTTCTATAAAGAGTACTAAGGAACTCCTATTAAGACTTAGAGAAAGAATAAATTAAGGAGTAAGAGAGTTTATCTATAGTCCTCTTATCTAGGTAAATGTAGAGAATTTCACTTAATATTAAATCATTAAGTATTTAAGCGACTTATTAGTATTTTAGGCGGTTAGGATTTCCTAAACCCGCACCTACCGTTTATTAGTCTTTTAGGCCTATAGTAATTTAATCCTCTAATAAGCTAGTACTAGGACGCAACTTTAGAGGTTCCGTTTACTAGCCTTATATACCCTTAAGTTAGTAAGTACCGGAACGCGAAGAAGTTTTAAGCTTAGTAGTTAATCTAGGATGACTTTTTAATATAATTAAAAACACCTTTTCTAAATCTATATCGGCGTATAACAAGGCACTTACTTCTAGGCTAAGGTTAGTAATTAATATACTATAGCCTAAATCTTAATCCTAGCTGCTAGTAATGGTTATAAAAGGCTGCTAAATATACTAGTTTAAGACTAGTAGGGTCTAGCGAATTGCGGCTTAAAAGAGCGAGCCAATTATTAAAAAGGTAGCACCTATATTAAAGAATAAAGTGGCCGTAAATAGCTAGTAGAAATAGGGTAAACTAGGAAATAGTTTAAAAGGAGCGGTAAAAATAGTAAAGTTAAGGAAGTAATAAATAAAAGCTGTAGAAGAACGTAATAAGGTAACCGGTAAAGTAGACGGTAAAGGCAATTATATATCCCTAGCGTAATAGAGCGAAATTAGCTTTATATATCACTTATCTCTATCCTATACCCTTAAGATTTAAAGCATTCTTAGGTTTATTAAGGCGTTTTAGCCTTTAATTCTTATAGGATATATTATTATATTATTAAAAAGAAATTAATAAAAGCTTCTAGACTAGGGAGACGGCTATATATCCTTACTTTAATCCGCTGTTTGGTTTTCTATTATAGATCTTTAGAGCACAAGTTATAGTAGTAGAGTTTAGTATAGTATGGCGTCTTAGGGGTAATAAGGTAAGGGGCTAATATACACCAAGCTAAAATTATAGGGGTATTATTATTGCGATCGCAATAATAATCCCTTATAACGTTTCCTACCTCTCTTACTCTTATACCCTATTACCTTCTTTTCTTAGTTTAACTAACCTATAGGATTATAAATGCCTCTCTGCTTTAGCAGTATAGTAAAATAGATTTTAGCACTATGGTAATTCTATTCTATAGCCTTTCCCTTTTTAAGGCTAATTATTATTTACTATAAAATAGAGAAGCAGTCCTTCCTAGTACACTATTACAGCTTACTCGTACTATCCGTCCTTATTACACTATAGGTTTACCTTCTATTATTCCTCTCCTAAGGGATACTTATAGATAATAGTTATTATTAAATAAGATTAAGCTATTTACGTAATTTCTACGCTTTACTAATAAAGGTAAAGTGGTAAAAGCCTATAAAAGAGTAGTAGATAAAAATTTAAAGGCCTTACCCACTAACTATAGAGAGGCGCATAGCCTAAATAAAACCCTAACAGTTTTAGGCCCCTAGAATACCCTAGTAATCCTAAAGGCTATAAAGGCCGCAAAAGCCTTAAAAGCCGCAAAAGCCCTAAAAGCCCTAAAAGCCCTAAAAGCCCTAAAGGCCTTAACGACCCCTATAGATCTAAAGACTAGAAAAGCTATAGTTAAATTTATTTTATTATTCCGGATTCTTAAAAGATAAGAAACTCTACCTCTTAATAGAAGCCCAGACCTACTTTATAGAAAAAGCCCCGCCTCTAAAAAACGCTAGAATTTATCGCCGGCAGCTATAGAGCGACTAGTTACAGTTTATACGAAAATTTAGTCTTTAGATAATTGTAAATTAGAACAGTTCCTTAAGCTTTATAATTTGGCTAAGGGCAAATTACTTAAAGCTCTCTAGGAACTATATATTAAACTAGTAGGAGCTAATAACTGGGTAATAATTTATAACCTAGCTAATATCCTTAATATAGGCAAAAATGCAGTTAGTTATAGGTTAATAAAGTCTATTCTATTTAAGACGCTAAATAATAAGGTAGAGTAATTAAAAAAAGAAGGTTATAGGCCTAAAAGGGGCTAATAATTTAGAGCTTTAGCACAGGAGATAGCCTATTTATTAGGAGGAGAGCGCCTTAAACTAAATAATATTACTAGCTAAAAATAGAGTCGTTTTAAACCTAGAGTACTTATTAGTCTCTACAACCTAAATTCTAGTATAATATTAGTTTTTAATTACCTCTATTAAATTAATAACTAACCTATAATAGTATTAAAAGGTATATAGCACCCAAAGAATTTAATATATTAATTGCCTAGATAGAAATATAACTACAGTACCAAAAATGGATGAAATTGTCTTCTTTAATAAGGAACCTAAAGGATGTATATCTCTATTATACTAATACTAAATCTATAAGTTAGTCTAAAGCCAGTAGCGCTATCTAAAGCCCTAGGGGTATAAAAAGATTAACTATTACTAAGCGGTCTAATACTAAACGTACTAGGCGTAAGTTATTTAAAATAAGTAGTTTATAAGCTGTCCCTAATAAGAGTTCTAATTAAATATTTCTAACGTCTTTAAGGGACTAATATAGTATAGCTAATCTTTATTTAAACCCTCCTAAAATGCTATTACCTTTTAGATCTACCTTAATCCCTAAGATCTACTTATACCCTTTAGAAATCCCTCTTAACCTAAGCTATTACTTAATCCCTAGGATATTCTTCTCTTTTAAACTTACCTTAATTCCTTAAATCTACTTAGATCTATTATTAATTCCTTCCAATATAAACCCGGACTATTACTTAAATTTTAAAATACCTCCTCTTTTTAAACCTCTATTAATTCCTAAAATCTATTTAGATCCTCTATTAATTCCTCTTAATTTAAATTCTAATCTCCAGCCAATTACTCCGCTAACTACTATAGTAATAAGTAACTAGCTCAATTTATACCTTATATTTCTATATACAGTAAGCCTTAACCTAAACTAGAATTCGCAATATAGCACTCCTTATATATTTTAATATTATTCCTACTCTGCTTCTAAGGAACCCGCGGCCTTAGACGGCTCCTATAAGGCTATAGCCTTAGACAGCACCTATAAAGCTATAGCTATATAGACCTATATAGATATATAAGCATATCCACCCCCATTCCCTATAAAGTATTAAGGTGTATTATTAAGTGCGCCTATTATATTGCCGCTCTAAAGTTTAGGGTATTTATATTTCGTAGAAATCCTAAACCCTAGTAAACCGTTATCCGAACCTAGTAGGCTAAGTACTAATATTACTATAGCCTTTACTATGCTATCCCTAGGGTTCACCTAGATTTCCTTATTTATATTATTGTAATATACTAGATATTAGTTTTTAATAAAGACTACGTCTTTAGTAGTATAGAGGATTTTAGCAGCGTACTACTTAGCGACTTTCTAAATATTTTTTATTAGTATACTACTAATCTACCTAGCGTTAGAAATACCTCAATATATAGTAAAATATAAGGTAACATTGCTTCACTATTAGGTATTTTATAAAAGGGAAAGTCCTCCTTTTAGGAGGATAAGGATTAGCTCCATGCTAATAGAAAGGCGCGTAAGTAATTTAAATATCTGCTATCTATACTAGAAGCTATCTATAGTGCGGATATAATAAGTTTAAGAAAGATACAAGTAATAGACGTATTAGTAAATAGATATAAAGATCCTTTAAAGGGGCTGATTTTTCTTTAGCGGGGCTAATTTTTAGTAGGGCCGATTTCCGGTTGGGTAGGGCTTATATAACACCGCCCGTTTCTAAGAACCGTTATTACACTAATACGCGCCTAAGCATTAACGCGCCTTACAGAAGAGGTACGGGCGACTTATAAAAATTATCTTAATATTTATAGGTAAAGAGAATATGCTATAGAGCGTATATAAATATATATCCTCTAGTCCTGTATAAAGAGGCTACTAGACCTCTATTTCCGTGGTTATCCTTACCTAGTACTTTTACCTTAAGAATAATATTATAATAAAGCTGCCGGAAATTACGAAGGACAATTTAAATTTTAAACTAGATTGTTCTCCTGTTTCTTCTTAAGATTTCCTATAGGGCTTTTATGGGCCTAGTACAGATTATAACGGTATTAAGGTAAAAGATACTACTTACCCTTTAGTTATATTAGTCTAATAGTTCTATAGGTTAAAGGTATTTTTACCCTTTACTATATACGGTAATACTAGCAAGATAGCTCGTACCTATATTACGGCGAGTATATCTTTTTAGGGATATTTAATTCTAATAGTTTAATAGTTAAACGTATAGTATTCTTAGGTAATCTCGTACTTATAAAAGGCGGGCTAGAAATAATTAAATAGGTAGAACGTAAGGTAGAGGATAGAAATAATTAGCTTTAAATTAAAAATGCTCTATCTTTTTAAAAAAATTTAAATAGATCTCCTTTAATGACTAACTTAAGTAGGTTAAGGTAAATATTATAAATAATATGGCTTTTTATATGTTAACAGTTTTATAGGTCTTAGACATATTTAATTTCCGCCTTACTTTAAGCGCTTCCCCCCTATATAGGAGACGGTTTACCCTACTTAGGATTTTTCTTTTAAATAGGTCGCAGAAGCTAGGTAAAGTGCTATTAAATATAATTAAAAAGATAGAAAATAGAGAGGAAGTTATAGAATAGGTAAAGCGTAAGCTATAGCGTTATAAGGACGAAGACTTAGCCAGGCAGATATTATTTTTAAGTTTTACTTAGCTAGGAATAGGAGAACGAAAGCTATAGAATATTAGTTCCTATAGGGGAGTTCAATAAAGCTTTAATAACCTCGTTTTAAAGCCAAATTATATCCTCTACTTTATCTATAATTTTAATTAATAATCCGCTATATATTTTAATAAGCTAACCGCCTAATCTTTTTAGCTGCTTTAAAGCTTACCGCAGTTTTTATCTAGGTAGCCCTCTCTAAATTATGCCGTAAGTAATAACCCTAAAGTGGATTAGAAGGTCTCTATGCTTACATTTCTATAATATTAAGAGGATATAGTTTATAGGTCTTATAGTATTTTAGGCATTATATTTTTACTCTATTAATAAAATGGCCGCATTTAAGCATTATTTAAATATAGTTGCACATTTTATAAGGTAATAATAATAATTTTCCGTCTAGGTAAAGTATAGGCAATATATAGATTTTAATATTAGAGCTATTCCGGAATCTATAGTATATATATACTACTTTAATTAATAGAATTATAGTAGATTATAGGAATCTTATACTTAGTATAGGAGGTTGCTTATATATATAAAACTAGTAATAAGCTAAGTATACGGGGGAAGCTAATAGTATTGTTTTTTATTAGTGCCCCTTTAGAAGACGCTAGAGTATATATATAGGTATATTACTGCTATATATTTAAAGAGATTGCTACGTACTAGGGATCGCGGCTCTAATCTTAAAGGGGTAGGTTACTATTTAAATTAATAATAGAAGCTAGGGAGCTGGTTTAGGCGTTCTAATAAATAAAATTAGAGCATTCCTTTTATCTAGCTTAGCCTCTATATGCCTAATATATTATAATATATTATAATAGAATAGAGATGCTTTAAAGGAAGTATAAATAGTGTTAATATACAACGGCTTATAGGATAAGGTTTAGAGTTTAGTTATTTACTAATTTACGGCTATTTTTTAATAGGACTCTAATTAGGTTCTAACCGGGTTTTAATTAAATTTTAACTAGACTTTAATTAGACTTTAACTAAACTCTAGCTTTTTATACCTATAGGAGGCATATAAGAGAGTAAATAAAAGTATAATTCTTAATAAAGCCGCTCCTAGCTAGTAATATGCTTAGTATTAGGCGTTTCCCTAGCTTATAGATTTAAGTAGATAATCTTATAATAAAATCCACATAAATACTTTCCGCTTTACTCCCCTTTTTATTATATACGTTAAGTAGAGCGCAGTGCAGATATCTAGATATTAGTTTATAGTAATAAATAGGCTTAAGCGGGGTTATATATTACTCTTACCCCTCTAACTTCTTAGGGTAGCGTGGTTTTTTAGTTAGGTGTTAAATACCTATTACCTAAAAATGTTTTAGCTAATATGGTTACTCTTAATAATAATAATAATGCCTTATTACCTTTTTATTAAAGCCCCTTTTACTAAACTTTATATATTTATTATATTTCCCTTAAAGAAATCTATAAAACGTCTTTAATATTTATAGGAAGCTTACTAGAATTCTTACTTAGTTTCTTGGTTTCTCTTTATCTTTATAAGCCTATAATATAACTACCCTCCTCTTAACCTTATACATTGCTAGTATAATAGCTCTATTAGTTATTACTGTAATTTACCCTTAGGCTTAGCTTTCTAATAGCATATATATTATATAACGGAAATACCAATTATAACTTACTTTAATTATTATGGATTACTGTGCTATAGCTAGTATAATTAGGAAAACTAGAGTTAAAGATAATTCGGAAGACGCGCTTATAAAGGAGTGTAAGAAAGAGGTAGAAAACTTCCTAAGCCTATAATAGTGGGATCTAACTATAGCTTTAAACCGATTACAGCAACTATAAGGCGCCTAACTAGATAAAGCCGGGCGGTATATAAACTAACCCCCTAAATAGCACTGTTACCATCGTTATTAATATATAAAATAACGTTAAAGTAGTACTAATCTATAAAAGGCGGGATAGTAAATATAAAGGCAGTGTTAGGATAGAGGACTAAGGATATATAGGTATAGTTCCTTAGAGTAATAATTAGTATTACTATAGTATAGGATCTACTAGGCTAGCGTATATTAAGAAGAAGTAGGATATATTTTAGACTTATTACATTATTTACTAACGCTGTGTAGCGAAATAGTTACTAAGCTCCCTTAAAATAGGAATTATAATAAATGGCGCAGACTCTACTTTATATATATTTATTAAGTATATCTAGCCTCTAAGATAATTAGATATAACTACGCCTTAAGCGTCAGTAACTATAAGCTCATAAATATCCCTTACAAGTAACGCCGGCTATACTAGCGAGGGATCTATAGGGGTTTCTAGAGTAATTAAGCGATAAAACTTTAAGAGTATTATAGTCTTCTACACCTTTTATAGAGTATTTCTTAACTATATTCCTAAGGACATCGCACTAATAAGCGCTCTTATGTCCTTTAAATTTTAAAGGAAGTAAGAGCCTATTATAATCCCTTATACTAGCGACTAAAGATTACCCTAGGCTAACGGCGCAAAATATAACTACTTTGCGGCCACTAACCCTTTTGGCCTGCCTTAAAAACTATTAATAATAATTTTATCTTTCCGCGGTCTTTAAAGCGCCCTTTAATAGCTTTACTAATAATATAAAGGCGTATTAGATATGCTTTCCTTTATTTAGCTTTATACCTTCTTAATATATAATTAATTTAGAGGCCTTAAGAAGCTTCTCTATTGCCGCGGCGATGGTTAATAGTATATAGCGAGATATTTTTGGCTATATAGGGCTAGATTCTATAATTACTCGTAGCCGAAGGGCTATAATATAAACAGTAGTATTATAGAGAGTGTTAGAAGTTAGTTAGAAATTAGTTAGAAATTAGTTAGAAGTTTAACGGTATTTATACTAAGCAGCCCTATTGTTACGGCACTGACCTGACACGTTATTATGACTTAGTGTTGTCATGACACGAGCACGGACCTAACCTCTGAGCGACGTGTATATATACCGCCTTACCTCCTACATAGATCCTCACACGACATCGTTTGTCAATTATACACAGTCACCTCGTACATCGTACCTTGACAGTCCGCACGTACTGTGACACCTATAGCGGCTATAGTATTAACCCTTACCAAAAATAACGGCGGCTTAGTATTGCGGATACCTATATATTGCCCTAATTAGTTCCTATTTATTAAAACTTTACTAGAGTAAGTAGGGCAACTAGCTAGCTAAAAGGGGGCTTCTAATAACGTATAGTATACTAGTTTATAGAGAGTAATGCAGACAACTATACGCTGTATTAATTTATAAGACTGCGAGTGCAAAATATAAATAATAATGGCGGCTGTAGAGGAGAGCTATAACGTAGCAGAAGTACCTCACTAGAAGAAGCTAATTAATACTATCCTTTACTATAATAAGCGATCTATCCCTTTGTGTGGCAGAAGAGACTTTTCGTATTGGGCGCTTTGGGCGCTCCTGCCTGGGTTAGCATGCTGCAGGCACCCTAGCTAGCGTGATTTTATTAGCAAGCCTCACCAAAACGCGTCAATATTGCGATGCCGATGAGATGCTGCAGAAGGCCACCACTAAAAACACCTATGTATATATTTTTTTG
>Ga0307515_10016477_pt1 | contig 13524 bp, 12 predicted proteins | sample 17_EM_MG_FD_194513 | JGI IMG/M metagenome (GOLD analysis project Ga0307515, IMG submission 194513) | Populus trichocarpa ectomycorrhiza microbial communities from riparian zone in the Pacific Northwest, United States - 17_EM | ecosystem: Host-associated > Plants > Roots > Unclassified | place...
CGTCCTTGATCCGCCAGGTGTCGTACCAGGTCGTCGTGTAGGTCTTGACCGGATCTTTCTCGTCCTTGATCTCGCGGACATAGCCGACGGTGACGAGATCGCCTTCCGCCGTGACGAAGGCGACCGGTGTCTTGATCTTTTCCGGAATGGGCGACGGCTTCCTGTCGAGCACTTTGGTAAAGTATTGCACCACGCCGGCGCTGCCCGATGCGGCGTTGGGATTGTGCTGGAGGTAACGCTCGGTCAGATACTGGTCCGCCTTGTCCCAATGATTGGCTTCGAGCAGATCGCGGATGATGCCGTAGACCACCTGTTTGTTGGCGTTGAGCTTTGGGTCCGGGCTGGTGAACAGCGCTTCCGCATCGGATACCGCGACCACCGCCTCCTGCGCTGATACAGGCGTGCCTGCCGCCATCAGTCCGGTCAGCGAAAGCGCAAAAGCGATGGGGGCCAGGGTTCGTTTCATCGGATGATTTTCCTTTTCAGCGATGCGTGAGCGGCATCTGACAAGATATGGGGCGGCAAACGCGCCGCATCGGAACCTATGGACAAGCAGGCCTGCGCGAAAGGAGGCAGTTTTTCCGCTGAAGGTTCCAAAAAGATAACCAGGTTCCGTGCGCCGTCGCCAATCTCTCTGCTATTTTCAGGATGTTGCCCGTGAAACCGACCGGCAAAGCCTCTCGTCTCTTGCCAGCCTGTCGGCTTCTGTGACAGGTTCCAGTCGCCACAATTCAGGAGCCCATCCATGTTTTCCCGCCGCAACGTTCTCGCCGGCCTGACCGCCCTTGTTCTTGCCCCTTTGAGCGTCGCCGCCGCCGATCTGCCGGATCTGGCCGGGCGCACTGTCGTGGTCGTCACCGAGAATGCCTATCCGCCGCTGCAGTTCGTCGATCCGAAGAGCGGCAAGGCGATCGGCTGGGAATATGATGCGATGGAAGAGATCGCCAAGCGGCTGAACTTCAAGCTGGAAATCCAGAACACCTCCTGGGATGCGATGATCCAGGCCGTCTCCGACGGCCAGTACGACATCGGCATGACTGGCATCACCATCAAGGACGAGCGCAAGACGCAGGTGGATTTCTCCGCCCCCTACATGCGCTCGCAGCAGTTCATGCTGGTGCGCGGCGGCGAGGCCCGCTTCACCGATGCAAAGACGTTCGGCGCATTCACGGATGGGCTTGTCGGCGCGCAGCCGGGAACCTCGCCCTTCTATACGGCGGTCTACGAGATTCTCGACGGCAACGAGCAGAACCCGCGTGTCAAGCTGTTTGAAACCTTTGGCGCCACCGTGCAGGCCCTGAAGGCGGGCGATGTCGACGTCGTCTTGACCGACAGCGTGGCGGCCAAGGGCTACGTCGATTCCTCGGCCGGCGGGCTGAAGGTGATCGGCGGGCCGCTCGGCACCGAGGATTTCGGTTTCATCTTCAAGAAGGGCTCTGATCTTGTCGCGCCGGTCAACGCCGCGATCGCCGCGCTGAAAGCCGACGGCACGCTCGACAAGCTGAACCAGAAATGGTTCGTCGACTACAAGATGGGCGAATGATCGCCGCCCGATGACGCCTGCGCACGACAATTCTAAGAAGGGCGGCTATCCCTGGTGGCTGGTCGCCCTTGCCGTGATCGCCGTGGCGCTGGCCGTGGTCATTGCGACCAGCGGTATCTATCGCCAGGTCTTCGGCATCGTCTCCGCCGGCATCGGCATCACCGTTCTCGTCACCCTGCTTGGCTTCTTCTTCGCCACGGCACTGGGGCTCGGCATCGCGCTGATGGCGCTATCGGAGCGCAACGTGCTGCGCCAGGTCGCCCGGTTCTATACCGAGGTCATCCGCGGCATCCCCATCCTGGTGCTGTTGTTCTACATCGCCTTTGTCGGCGCCCCGGCGCTGGTGACGCTGATCAACTTCATCCTGTCGCCGCTGATTTCGGCCGGCTCGATGGAGCCGATGCTGGTGCGTGACCTGTCGCTGATGTGGCGCGCGGTCATCGCGCTCTCCATCGGCTATTCCGCCTTCATCGCCGAGGTGTTTCGCGCCGGTATCCTCTCTGTCGACAAGGGGCAGATCGAGGCGGCCAAGGCGCTCGGCCTGTCGCGCACTCAACGCTTCCGGCTGGTGGTCTTCCCGCAGGCGATCCGCGTCATCCTGCCACCGCTCGGCAATGATTTCGTGGCGATGGTGAAGGACAGTTCGCTCGTGTCGGTGCTCGGCGTCGCCGACATCACCCAGATGGGCAAGATCTATGCCTCCGGCTCGTTCCGGTTCTTCGAGACCTATTCGATCGTGGCGTATATCTATCTGATCCTGACGATCGGGTTGTCGCTGGGGCTGCGGCGGCTGGAGCAGAGATTGAGGCAGGGGCAGAGAGGGTAGGCTGATTGGGGCTTCCCTCTTCTCCCCAGCGGGGAGAAGGTGGCCCGAAGGGCCGGATGAGGGGGCGACTCGACGGAACTTGCCGCAAGTCCCCCTCATCGCCTCACTCCGTTCGGCACTTCTCCCCGCTGGGGAGAAGAGGGAGACAGCGGAGTCACGATCACTCCCATCTCGCCAATTGCCGAACATTCAAAAAATTGCTATATCCCCGCCCATGGAATCCAAATTCGGATGTTTCGAGCAGAAAATCGTCGTGCTGCAGGACCACAAGCGTCTGCCGGCACGGTTTTTCGCGTGCGTTTCCGGCGCCCTCAGCAGCCGACTTATCTGACCGTCGGGGCCTGATCCCGACCGGCCGCCGGCGCCCTTTGCCGGACATTTTCCTGATTTTCCTTCTCTTCAAATGGATGCACAGCCATGAGCGCACCGCGGACCCTCTACGACAAGATCTGGGACGACCACCTGGTCGATCAGCAGGATGACGGAACCTGTCTTCTCTATATCGATCGCCATCTCGTTCACGAAGTGACGAGCCCGCAGGCGTTCGAAGGCCTGCGCTTGACGAACCGCCAGGTGCGCGCTCCGCAGAAGACGCTTGCCGTCGTCGACCACAACGTGCCGACCTCGCCGGATCGCCATCTCGGCATCAAGAACGAGGAAAGCCGCATCCAGGTCGAGGCGCTCGCCCAGAACGCGGCCGATTTCGGCGTCGAATATTATTCGGCCAGCGACATCCGTCAGGGCATCGTCCATATCGTCGGGCCGGAACAGGGCTTTACCCTGCCGGGCATGACCATCGTCTGCGGCGACAGCCACACCTCGACGCATGGTGCGTTCGGGGCCTTGGCGCATGGCATCGGCACGTCCGAGGTCGAGCATGTGCTCGCCACCCAGACGCTGATCCAGAAGAAAGCCAAGAACATGCTGGTGCGTGTCGATGGCGTCCTGCCGGAGCATGTCACCGCCAAGGACATCATTCTCGCCATCATCGGCGAGATCGGCACGGCCGGCGGCACCGGCAGCGTCATCGAATTTGCCGGTGAAGCCATCCGTGCGCTGTCGATGGAAGGCCGCATGACCGTCTGCAACATGACGATCGAAGGCGGCGCCCGCGCCGGCCTGATCGCGCCGGATGAAAAGACCTTCGAATATATCAAGGGCAAGCCGCGCGCGCCGAAGGGCGAAGACCTGGAAAAGGCCATCGCCTACTGGAAGACGCTGCGGACCGACGAAGGCGCGCATTATGACCGCGTCGTCGTGCTGAATGCCGCCGACCTGCCGCCGATCGTGTCCTGGGGCTCCTCGCCGGAAGACGTCATCTCCGTCCATGGCATCGTGCCGAACCCGGACGAAATCACTGATGAAAACAAGCGCACCTCCAAGTGGCGGGCGCTCGACTATATGGGTCTGAAGCCGGGCACGAAGATCACCGATATCAACATCGACCGCGTCTTCATCGGCTCCTGCACCAATGGCCGCATCGAGGATCTGCGCGAAGTCGCCAAGGTGGTCGAAGGCCGCACGGTTGCCCCGACCGTCTCGGCGATGATCGTGCCGGGTTCAGGCCTCGTCAAGGAACAGGCGGAAGCCGAAGGCCTCGACAAGATCTTCAAGGCGGCTGGCTTCGACTGGCGCGAGCCAGGCTGCTCGATGTGCCTTGCCATGAACGACGACCGCCTGAAGCCGGGCGAGCGCTGCGCCTCGACCTCCAACCGCAACTTCGAAGGCCGCCAGGGCTTCAAGGGCCGCACCCATCTGGTGTCGCCGGCGATGGCCGCGGCAGCGGCTGTTTCGGGACACTTCGTCGATATCCGCGAGTGGAAGTAGGCTTTGGCGGGGACCCCGTGATTTAAGCCCCGGCGTCCTCGCAACCCGAATCTCAGATCCAGCTAGGCGGAAGCAGTGCTTCCGCCTTTTTGTTTGGACGTGTATACTCCGTTGCACCTCGCGGTTTGGGAGTTTCATCATGACCGGTGCGGACAAGGCCTTTGTCGGCGGCATGCCGGCGATCTACGAGAAGCTTTTCGTGCCGATGATCTTCGAACCTTACGCGCGGGAGATGGCGGAGCGTATTGCGATGTCTGCGCCGCGTGACGTGCTCGAGATCGCCGCAGGCACGGGGGTGTTGACCCGCGCCATGGCGTCCCGGCTCGGTGCGGAGGCGCGGATTGTCGCCACGGATCTCAACCAACCGATGCTCGACAGGGCGATAGCCAGCCAGGGGCCGGACGACCGTGTCACCTGGAAACAGGCGGACGGGCTGGCGTTGCCATTCGATAACCAGACCTTCGACGTCGTGGTTTGCCAGTTCGGAGTGATGTTCTTCCCCGACAAGATCGCGGGCTACCGCGAAGCCCAGCGCGTTCTCAGGCCCACCGGGCGCTACCTCTTCAATGTGTGGGATGCCATTCAGAACAACGCGTTCGTCGTGACTGTCGCGCAAGCGCTCGCGGATATGTTTCCGGACGATCCACCGCGCTTCATGGAGCGGACACCACACGGATACCACGACCTTTCGGCGATAACGGCAGATGTGCGGGCCGCGGGGTTCTCGTCGGTGCAGATCGAGACGGTTGACAGCGTCAGCCGTGCTGGATCCGCATTCGATGCGGCGACGGCCTATTGTCAGGGCAACCCGCTCGCGGTCGAAATCGAGGCGCGCGCTCCCGGAAAACTGCAGGACGTGACCGAAACCGTTGCCGGAGCGCTGAGGCTGCGGTTCGGTGACGGAGCCATCGAAGTCCCATCAACGCTCATATCGTCACGGCGCTGCCCTGATCGGCCGATGAATTTTTCGGGGCGCGAGCAGACAGTCTCTGCAACCCTATTGGCGCCCGGCGCTGTCGTACCTGTTGCAAGCGAATAGAATGGCTTTCCGCCAGCCAGTCATGGCATCACCCGCACCACAGTCCCCCGCCGCATGAACCGCAGCAGCCGCTTCATCGCCGGCAGGCTGACCGCCACACAGCCTTCCGTCGGCTTGTAGCCGGGCTTGGCAAGGTGGAAGAAGATGGCCGATCCGCCGTATCTCTTCCGGGCCATCAGGTTCCAGTCCATCACCAGGCAGACATCGTAGAGCCCGTCGTCACGGCGCATCTTTTCGTGGCTGGGCTTGAACGGGCCGGTGACCGGGCGGTTGTAGAGGGCGTGGCGCGGCTCGTCGCACCAGAGCAGGTTCCTGGGCGTGAAGCGCAGCGGCAATGCGGTGGGCGGCAGCGTCACGCGGTCGTGGCGGATATAGCCGCCGACGAGGCGCATCGAAGCGATCGGTGTCGCGCCGTCGCCTTCGCGCTTGCGTGAGGTCGTTCCGCTCCGGCCGATGGCAGCCTCCTCGGTGCGGCCGGCGAAGGTCACCAGCGCTCTCGTGCGGCTTCCCGGTTTGGAACGGACAGTGATGGTGCGGACGATATTTGCCGCCTTGCGGGGTCTCACTCGCATTTTACTCACAGTTTTTTGCGTTGTCCGTGATCTGAAACATAACCATAGCACTACACAATATGTAACAAACGGGTGAAGGCTTCCGCTGCTTGCCAAAAGCACCGATTGAGCTAGTTTCAAACCGGAAGCAAGGAGGGATTTCAGCATGTCGGCCCGCACCATTCTTCTCGTCGATGATGACAACGACCTGCGCGAAACGCTGACGGAGCAGCTCTCCCTCTATGAGGAATTCACCATTCTTCAGGAGCCGACCGCCGCCAAGGGCATCCAGACGGCGCGGGCACAGCAGATAGCGCTTCTGGTGATGGATGTCGGCCTGCCCGACATGGACGGCCGCGAAGCGGTCAAGCTTTTGCGCAAGGGCGGCTTCAAGCCGCCGATCATCATGCTGACCGGCCACGATACGGACTCCGACACGATCCTCGGGCTGGAAGCCGGCGCCAACGACTACGTCACCAAGCCCTTCCGGTTTGCCGTGCTGCTTGCCCGCATCCGGGCGCAGCTGCGCCAGCACGAACAGAGCGAGGACGCCACCTTCACCGTCGGCCCCTACACGTTCAAGCCAGGACAGAAGCTTTTGACGCTGGAAAACGGCCAGAAGATCCGGCTCACCGAAAAGGAAGCGGCAATCATCCGCTATCTCTACCGCGCCGACCAGAAAGTGGTGACGCGCGATGTTCTGCTTGAGGAGGTCTGGGGCTACAATTCCGGCGTCACCACCCATACGCTCGAAACCCATGTCTATCGCCTGCGCCAGAAAATCGAGCGCGACCCTTCCAATGCGGAGATTTTGGTGACAGAGAATGGCGGCTACAAGATCGTTCCCTGAAGATATGAGGCGTGATGCTACCCGGCATCATGCCTGTCCGGAGATATCCCTTTGTCGCTGACTGACGATATCGCCCTTCTGTCCCTCGTGCCGCTGTTTGCGGATATCGATGACGACAAGCTGCGGCTGATCGCCTTCGGCGCCGAACGCCGCCGGCTCGCCAGGGGTCAGCAGCTGTTTCGCGAGGGTGCGCCCGCCGATTGCGCCTTTGCCGTCGCCAGCGGCTCGTTCAGCCTGACGCGCAACCTTGTCGATGGCAGCGTCGAGGTTATCGATACGGTCGGCCGCGGAACGCTGCTCTCGGAACTGGCGATGATTTCCTTCGTCGAGCGCAAGTTCACGGCGACCGCCGAGGAAGACAGCGAAGTCATCCGCATCAACCGGCCGCTGTTCCGCCGCATGCTGGAGGAATATCCCGAAGTGGCCGTCCTCGTCGAGGCCCGGATCAAGGACAATCTGCAGACGATGATCCGCAACATGCAGAAGCTGGCGCCCCGGTTCGCTTAAAGCTGACGTAGTATGGCTCAAGGAGCATATAACGTGGCGACAGCGCCTGTTCTTGAACGCGAAAGGGTGAAGCTCCGTCCTCCGACGGAGGGTGATGCCGAGGTCCGGCTTTACTTTGGCCAAAATGCCGACATTGCCGAGATGTACGGCGTCAGCCGAAACGATGTGCACCCCATGACCAGAGAAAACGCTTTGCTCTGGGTTCAGACGCTATCCGAAAATCCGCATGCCTGGATCATCGAGAGCGGCGGGGCATCAATCGGAGAGATTCGGCTGGAACGGGTCAATTTTCACGATAGGCGCGCGTTCATGGCGATCGGCATATTCGATCCCGCATCGCTCGGCTTGGGTATTGGCACAGAAGCCATCCGTCTTGTGCTCGAGCACGCTTTTCGAACGCTCGAACTTCACCGGATTTCGATCCGGGTGCTTGCCTATAACGGCCGTGCGATCCGCGCCTACAGGAAATGCGGGTTTCGCGAGGAAGGTCGGGAACGGGAGACCGCTTTCGTCAACGGGCAGTGGCGCGACGATATCATGATGGGGCTGCTCGATTACGAGTTCCGGCCGCGATAGCCTGCGCCTATAGGTCGAAATGGGCGATGACCGGCACGTGGTCCGACGGACGCTCCCAGCCACGTGCTTCCTTCAGGATGTCGATGCGGGTCAGATGCGGGGAAAGGTCGGCGGAGGACCAGACATGATCGAGCCGGCGGCCCTTGTCGGCCCCCTCCCAATCCTTGGCGCGGTAGCTCCACCAGGTGTAGAGCTTTTCCGGAGACGGCGTGTGCTGGCGCATCAGGTCGACCCAGGCGCCACCGTTAAGCACGGCCGTCAGGCCTTCGGTCTCGATCGGCGTGTGGCTGACGATCTTCAGGAGTTGCTTGTGCGACCAGACGTCGTGTTCGAGCGGCGCGATATTGAGATCGCCGACCAGAATCGAAGAGATTCCGGCTTCGCTTTCGGCATGCAGCAGCTTCATCTCCTCGATGAAATCGAGCTTGTGGCCGAATTTCGGATTGATCGTCCGGTCGGGCTCGTCGCCGCCGGCCGGCACATAGAAATTGTGCAGGCGGATTTTCTTGGCCGATTTTTCGAACACGACCGAGAGATGGCGGGAATCGCCGACGCCGCAATAGTCGCGCCGGTCGGTGAGTTCATGCAGCGGCAGGCGGGAGATGGTGGCGACGCCGTGATAGCCCTTCTGGCCGTGGATGGCGATGTGCTCGTAGCCGAGCGCTTTCAGCGGCGCAAACGGGAAGAGATCGTTCGTCACCTTGGTTTCCTGCAGGCAGAGGATATCCGGCGACCAGGTTTTCAGGAAATGCTCGACCAGCGGCATGCGCAGCCGCACCGAGTTGATGTTCCAGGTGGCGATCGACAATGCCATGCGGGATTTTTCCTTGGACGGTTGAGGCGGACGCCGCCCGTCCGCGCGTCATGTCATAAGGATTTTTTCAAGGCTTGGCCATTGGCTTTGCTGCGTATATTGACAGTGCGGTGCATTGATATCCCTTGCCGTTTGAGTTCCCCCGTGCCGCCAGGAAAGCGGCTCGGCTTTCCCTGGAAAGGGCCCCGCATGATCCGGCATCTCGGTCCAGAGGATATCGACATCTTCCGCCGCATCCGGCTCGAAGCCCTGCGTACGGAGCCTGCGGCCTTTGCCAGCAGCGCCGAGGACTGGGAGGGTTTGCCGGATGCCGAATGGCGCCGTCGCCTGACCGCCAATGCCGTCTTCGTTGATTTTCATCAGGAGGAACCGGTCGCCATCATGGGGCTGATGCGGCAGGGCGCCAGCAAGATGGCGCACCGCGCAACCGTCATCATGGTCTATGTGCGCCGGGACCGGCGCGGCGCGGGCCATGCGAAAGCACTTCTCGATACGCTCACCGATCATGCCCGCGCGGCCGGTATCCGGCAGCTGGAACTTGCCGTCAGCGCCGAAAACCCGGCGGCCATCCAGTTTTACCGGCGCGAGGGATTTGAACAGGCAGGCCGCATCGCCGGCGGCACGATCCATGAAGGCAGGGAGATCGACGAGATTTTGATGACACGGCGGATCGATGGCGTGGCGTCATCGGCTTGATGCTGCTGCTACGCTGCTCTGAAATGCGGGAGAAGGGCCATCCCGCCCGGCCGCATCATTTACCGCGATTGTTGATATCGTCATAGGGGATCTGGAAGACCTTGTCGTCCATGGCGACGCCGTTCTTGACGTTGAAGATCATCACCGAAGTGTCCTTCTTCTGTGCGTCGGTGATGGTCCACTGGCGCAGGTCGTAGGTTTTCGGGTCGAACATCAGCGTGATCGTCGCATCGCCGAAGACGCTGCGGTCGCCAAGCACGATGGTGATCAGATCGGCCTCTTCCTTGACGTCGCGCACCATCTTGCCGGTCAGGTCGATATCGTCGGAAAGCAGCAACTTCAGCGGCGTCTTCGACAGCGGATAGATATCCCAAGTCTTCATTTTCTGGTTGCCGATGACAACGGACTTGCCGTCGGAAATCACCCGCATCGGCGACGGCGCTTCATAGTTGAAGCGGATCTTGCCGGGACGGCTGATGAAGAACTTGCCGCCGGTCTGCTCGCCGCGCGGGCCGAACTGCACGAACTCACCGCTCATGGTTTTGACGGATGCGAAATGATCGGCGATTTTCTGGGCAACGGCTGTCTGCGCCCGGGCGGGCTCGATGGGAAGGCCGATGAAGGACAGGGCAGCGAAAACGGCAAGACCACCGACGAAAGCACGGCGTGACAGCTGCGAAAACGCGCTTTTTTGATCTTTACCGCCGGTTTCGATGTCCGTCATCGCAATTCTCCTTCAATTCCAGTCACATGTGGAGCGCAAGTACGGCACCTTCAAGGCGTTTCCTGCGCATATCCGTGCAATTGCCCGTGAGCCGCCGCGTCGGCGGGGCCTTGTGCGTTCGGCGGGTTTACCGGCCGGTCAGTCGTTTTCCGTGGGCACCAGGATCTCGCGCTTGCCGGCGTGGTTGGCGGCGCCGATGATACCTTCCTGCTCCATGCGTTCGATCAGCGATGCGGCGCGGTTGTAACCGATGCCGAGCCGGCGCTGGACGTAGGAGGTCGAGGCCTTGCCGTCGCGCAGGACGATGGCGACAGCCTGGTCGTAGGGATCGTCCGATTCGGAGAGATTGGAGGTGCCGGCCGGGCCGCCGCCGCCCTCGCCGTCATCATCGTCGTCCTCGGTGATGGCATCGAGATATTGTGGCGAGCCTTGCGTCTTCAGAAATTTGACGACGTCCTCGACTTCGGTGTCGGAGACGAACGGCCCGTGAACGCGCTGGATGCGCCCGCCACCCGCCATGTAGAGCATGTCGCCCATGCCGAGCAGCTGTTCGGCGCCCTGCTCGCCGAGAATGGTGCGGCTGTCGATCTTGGAGGTCACCTGGAAGGAGATGCGGGTCGGGAAGTTGGCCTTGATCGTGCCGGTGATGACATCGACCGACGGGCGCTGTGTCGCCATGATGACGTGGATGCCGGCGGCACGCGCCATCTGGGCCAGCCGCTGGACGGCGCCTTCGATATCCTTGCCGGCAACCATCATCAGGTCGGCCATTTCGTCGATGATGACGACGATATAGGGCATCGGCTGCAGATCGAACTCTTCCGTCTCGTAGACGGCCTCGCCGGTCTGGCGGTCGAAACCGGTCTGGACGGTGCGGCTGATCTGTTCGCCCTTGGCCATGGCTTGCTCGACACGCGAATTGAAGCCGTCGATGTTGCGCACGCCGATCTTCGACATCTTCTTGTAGCGCTCTTCCATCTCGCGCACGGTCCATTTCAGCGCGACGACGGCCTTCTTCGGATCGGTGACGACGGGGGAAAGCAGATGCGGAATGCCGTCATAGACGGAGAGTTCGAGCATCTTCGGGTCGATCATGATCAGGCGGCACTGTTCCGGCTTCAGCCGGTAGAGGATCGACAGGATCATCGTGTTGATGGCGACGGATTTACCCGAGCCGGTGGTGCCGGCGACCAGCAGATGCGGCATCTTGGCGATATCGACGATGACCGGCTCGCCGCCGATCGTCTTGCCGAGCGCCATGGCAAGACGGGTCTTGCTGGTCTCGAAGTCGCGGGAGCCGATCAGCTCGCGCAGATAGACGGTCTCGCGGCGGTTGTTCGGCAGTTCGATGCCGATGGCGTTTCGGCCGGGCACGACGGCGACGCGGGCGGCGATCGCCGACATCGAGCGGGCGATATCGTCGGCAAGACCGATGACGCGGGACGACTTGATGCCGGGGGCGGGTTCCAGTTCGTACATGGTGACGACGGGACCGGGACGGACATGGATGATCTCGCCCTTGACGCCGAAATCCTCCAGCACGCCTTCCAGCATGCGGGCATTCTGCTCCAGCGCATCGGCAGACAGCGTCGCGTCGCGGGCAATGTTCTTCGGCTCGGCGAGGAAGTGGAGCGGCGGCAGGGTGAAATCGTCATCGTCGGTGACCAGCGATGCCTGTGCCTCGCGCTCGATGCGCTGTCCGGTCTTCGGGCGGGGAGCTGGCGGAACGACGCGTGCGGCCACCGTTGACGGCGCCGGCGGCTGTTTGCGCGGTGCTGGAACCGGCGCCCAGTCGGCAGCGATGTCGATATCGTCGTCCTCGTCATCCTCGGGCATGAGGCCGGCCGGCCGCTGGCCTGCGTCCAGAGCCGGGAAGTCGTCGTCCTCGTCGTCGCCGACCGATATCGGCGGCGCCGAAACGATGCGGCGTTCGCTGCGGTCGAGCGAGGGCTCGACACGCTCAGACCGGGCAACAGCCTTCGGGCGAACCGGTTCGTTCAGCGTGCCGAATTCGTCGGTGTTGAAGTCGTAGGGTTCGTCGTAGTGGCGCGAAGCCGGCTTGCGGCGGCCGCTGAGACCGAAGAGACGCCGCAAACGGGCCTGCGCCGTAAAGCGCATATGGGTGAGCGCGCCGGCCATCACCATGATGATGCCTTCGGAATCGTCGTCCTCCGTCTCGTCGCTGACGGTGCGGGCCTTGCTGGGCGATGGCACCGGTATCGCGATATCGTCCTCCGGATCAGCAACCCCGATCAGGCCGGCGCTGTAGATCAGGAAATAGGCGGCAGGCAGGGCAAACAGGACGGCGAGCACCGTGCCGAAGGTGCCGGTCGGATAGGCGCCGGTGAACAGTGCGGGAAAACGCAGGATCATGTCGCCGAAGACACCGCCGAGGCCGTTGGGCAGCGGCCAGGTGACAGGGGCCGGGATGCAGCTCAAGGCCGCCGAGGCGAGCACCGAGCCGACGAACCAGGCGCCGGCGCGCTTGACGATGTGATCGAAGGGTTTGCCGGTGATCAGCACCAGGCCCCAGGCGACCACGGGAAGCAGCGCTACGACGCTGGCGATGCCGAAGAACTGCATGAAGATGTCGGAAAATGCGGCGCCGGTATAGCCAAGGATGTTGGTGGGCGCGTCCGCGGTCGCGTAGGAGAAGCTCGGGTCAGAGACGTTCCATGTCGACAATGCCGCCACGGCGAAGCCGAGGCCGACGAACAGCGCGAAACCCGCCAGCGCGGCGATCTGCTTCCAGACGAAGGTGGAAAGCACAAACCGGTTGGAACGGTTGTCGAATACCGCCTGATTGTTTCTGCTCATGGTGACCTGCTTGCCCGTGATTCTCAAAAGCGCAATGCGCACAGGATCAGAAGGTAAGCAGAGGAGGGTTAAAGCCCTATTAACCTTGACGCTTCGTTTACGGGAAACGTTGCCGTCTGGTCCCGTTTTCCCCAGCGGAGGTTTTTTTGGCAACGGTGGGCGGGGTATAAAAAAAGCCCGGATACGGGATCCGGGCCAAATGCGGTCACGTGCAAACCACGAAACCGCGACGGGACTGAATACGGAGCCGGTTTGTCCGGCTCCGTAAATTGCTTAGGAGTGGTAGGCTGCTTCGCCGTGCGAGGAGAGGTCGAGACCTTCGCGTTCGGCTTCGACCGGGACGCGCAGGCCGACGATCACGTCGACGATCTTGTAGAGGATCGCCGAGCCGATGCCCGACCACAGAAGCGTGACGATGACGCCCTTGAACTGCGACCAGACCTGCGTTGCCGTGCCCGCGTAGCTGGCTGCGAAGTCGGCCGTCGAGTAGTCGACGATGCCTGCACCGCCCAGAGCCGGGTTGACGAACACGCCGGTCAGCAGCGCACCGAGGATGCCGCCGATGCAGTGAACGCCGAAGACGTCAGCGGTGTCGTCATAGCCGAACTTGTTCTTCACCGTCGAGACGAAGAAGTAGCAAACCGGCGAGACGATGAGACCCATGACGATAGCACCGATCGGACCGACGAAGCCGGCGGCCGGGGTGATGACGACGAGGCCGGCAACGGCGCCGGAGACAGCGCCGAGGATCGAA
>Ga0307515_10016478_pt1 | contig 13523 bp, 2 predicted proteins | sample 17_EM_MG_FD_194513 | JGI IMG/M metagenome (GOLD analysis project Ga0307515, IMG submission 194513) | Populus trichocarpa ectomycorrhiza microbial communities from riparian zone in the Pacific Northwest, United States - 17_EM | ecosystem: Host-associated > Plants > Roots > Unclassified | place...
GGACTGTATAAAAGAACCCTACTTTGACTGGCGCTGCTCTTCTTCTCCTTTCCTTTCTCTAGCTTTAGATCCTCGTTTATAGACTACCAATCGTATAGGCTTGCGCGTCCCTCTTGCCGTACTCGTGCCTTAATTAACTAAGTCGCTAATATTATCTAAAGCTCGTCTACTCTTCTTCCTAAGAAGGAACTTAAAAAATATTTACGGACTATAAATAAGAATAGAACATAGAAGTAGACCTAAAGACTATTATTAGAACCAGAAGACTAGAAAAGAATAATAAGATTTATAGAATACGCACAGACTAGAACCCCTACAAGAATCCTACCGGAAGTTACCCTAATAACCGTATTACTATGCCAAGAACCACAGCGGCCGGTAAAGCAGCCGTAGGACCCTTAAATACCTCCAATGGTAAAATAGCAACTAACTTGAACTCCTAGGTAGAGCTTATAGTAGCTAATGCTAAAATCGAACGACTTTGAGAGCTGCTTAAAGCTAGAGAACCCCTTATACTTAGTGAAGAGTTATCGGATACCTAGAGACTTGCTATGGGTTTTAAGGCCCTAGCCTAACGTATAGCATTAGTATTGTTACGGTCCGCGAAGGTCGCGGACCCCCCGTTGCTTACAGACGGAACCGACCCTATATTTAATAATTGGAAGCTTTAATTATAGGATAAGCTCGAAGTTAATGCGGACTACTTCCCTACTACTCGGGCTAAAATGGCCTACGTCTTCGGCCGTACCGGTAGGGACGCATAGACGCACCTACGTCCTCAATATATATAGGACTCGGCAGATCCCTTCCTTTCTAAAGAAGAGATAATCGTGCACCTGTCTTTTATCTATAAGGACCCCTTTAAAGTATAGAACGCCTGACTTAATTATAAAAGCCTAAATATGAAAATAATGGAGACCTTTTTGGCCTTTCAGACCCGCTTTCTATACCTAGCCGGCTAGGCTTAAATTCCCTAGGAAGATCTAATGCCAGACCTATTTAATAAGCTTACCCTAGACTTACAGCGAGCTATACTGCTAGTTTTTACTACTATATAGACGCTAAAGGAACTTACGGACTAGTGCTTGGCTATTAACTAAGGCCTCCGCCGAATTAAGGCACGCGCCGAATGGTATAAAGCTAGAAACCCTTTAAATTAGACTATAGGCAATATAAGAACAGTCCGCAATGCCCTGGCACGATTGGCAACCCCTATAGTACCACCTGTATAGCCCGCCGCTAATTTAGCAGCTAGCCGTGCGGCCAGCCCTACTACGGGTCCGGCGAATGCTCGGCCTATGTATAGTAACCCCCGTATATAGGCCCTTAGTGATTAAGGAGCTTGCTTCTCTTGCGGTTAAAAAGGTCACTATATAAAGGATTATCCAATAAATATAAAAGCGGACAAGGTCCTGTTAATCTAGGAGGATAGCATAGAGTTAAAAAAAGAGGAACCCTAGAGGAAGACTCCTCTCTAGGGTTAAAAGGGATCAACATGTTAGATGTTAATCTGGGTCGGCTAGTTAGTAAAAAAAGCTGCACTATCCCTTATACTTTATTCTGTAATAGATACCAAGTTTTAACCTCTACTTTAGCTGACTCTGGAGCAAATGCCTTTGCCTTAATAGACACCTAGTATGCCGTAAAGCTGGCTGACTTTCTAAATGCACTTATTAAAGAACTGCCTAAACTAATTCCTATCCGTAGGTATAACGGGCGGATAGAACCACCCATTACAACTATTTTGCGAATTTACCTCCGTATCGACAGACGAAAGTAGTATAATGCCCCCTTCCTTATTACGGACCTAGGTAGCTATAATATAATCTTAGGGCGAAAATGGCTAGCCTATTTAGGCTTATAGCTCAACGTATAGAGTAGACGGCTTATCTGGCCCGAAACTCTACCCCTAACCCCTTCCTTTATAAAAGAAATTAGTATTATAATAGAAAACCTTATACGGCCCTAGATTAATACTATTTACTAGGCTAATGCTGTGCGTAGGGACTAGGCCTTTAAGAAAGATATATAGCTTAATTTGCAACGGATCCGTATACTACGTCGCCCCTAGACTACCTATGTTACGCTACCCGCATTAAAGACCTAGGAAGTTAGTAGTGACCCAGAAAAGCCCCCTATAGGGAGCTTAGGCCCTATGCAGCTATAAAGAACAGTAAGGAATGTTAGATATTACACTAAACTGATAGATTAGAGGGATAACCTATGGAAGATAGAATAGGAGCTAAGAAAGATTATAAACCCTAAACCGCAAAATACGGTCCGGAAAACGGCTATAAGAAAACCAGCGGACCTCCCACTAGTTAATATCTGCTGTATTAGTGCCGTAGGATTCTACTAGAACTTAGTTTAGCCTAATACCGTCGCCTTTACAACGAGCTTATACGAAATTAATTAAATAATTAAGGAAAAGGGAAGTAAGCTTAGCGGATAAGAAAGCGAGCTTACGGATAAGGAACTAGTAGAACAAAAGCTGCCCTATTAATACTAGAAATTTAAGAACATATTCTCTAAAGTAGCGTTTAATATACTTCCACCTTACCAACCATATAACTATAAGATTGAGATTAAGCAGGGCAAAGAAAACACCCTTAGCTTTAGCCCCCTCTACGAGCAGTCTATTACCGAATTATAGGCTATAAAGTAGTATCTTATTAATAACCTAAATAAGGGCTTTATTAAGCCTAGCTAAGCCCCTTTTACCTTACCTATTCTCTTTATTAAAAAGCTAAATAGAGGACTTCGCTTCTGTATTAACTACTATAAGCTAAACAATATAACCCATAAGGACCGCTATCCGCTACCCCTACTTAATAAGACTCTGGCCTAAATAAGTAGAGCTAAAGTCTTTATAAAGCTTAATATCTGCTAGGCCTTCTACTAAATTAGGATGGACCCTAGGTCTAAAGATCTTACTATATTTTGGACCCGTTACGGAACATATAAATATAAAGTACTTCCTTTTAGACTAACTAACGGACTAGCTACGTACCAGCGGTATATAAATAATATACTCTTTAACTACCTTAACAATTTCTATACGGCCTATTTAGATAATATTATGATTTACTTTAAGAACGAGCTAGAACATAAGGAGCACGTCTATAAAGTCCTATAATAGCTCCGTAAGGCTAGCCTCTAGGTCAACATTAAGAAGTTAGAGTTTAGTATTAAGCGTATAAAGTACCTAGGTTTTATTATTAGTACGGACGGAATTAAAACCGACCTAAAGAAGACGGCTATAATTAACTAGTGGGCACCCCTACGGACCGTAAAGGGGGTATAATCCTTTTTAAGGTTTTATAACTTCTACCGACGCTTTATTAAGAACTATAGTAGGATCGCCTAGCCTCTTAACCGTCTTACTAGAAAAGACCAGCCCTTCTACTTTAACGCCATATGTAGGCAGGCCTTTAATGAGCTTAAGAAACGGCTAGTATCGGCTCCCCTACTTGCCTATTTTAACCTAGAACGGCCCTTAATACTAGAAACTAATGCTTTAGACAGCGCAATAGCTGGTGTTTTTTCCCAGAAGCAACCGGACGGAGAGTGGCACCCTATTATATACTATTTAAAGACTATAATAAATGCCGAGCTAAATTACCACATCTATAATAAAGAAATGCTGGCTATTATCTCTAGCTTTTAGCACTGGCGTACATAGCTAGAGGGGACCCCTAAGCCAATTAAGGTAGTTTTAGATTATAAGGCCCTAGAATACTTTATAATAACTAAGGCCCTAACGGCCCAGCAGGCACGCTAGGCGGATACCCTATCTTAGTTTAACTTCTTAATTATATATAGACTAGGCGCTATAAACCGTGCGGACGCTCTTATAAGGCGCAAGCAAGACCTAGATAACCAGACGGCTGCGAAGATCTTACTATAAACCTAGACGCTACTATAACTAGAACACCTTAACCCCCAGATATAGGCAGAACTAAGCACAGACTCCTTAGGCGCCGAGATATGTCCTATTAACTCCTCCGAACTTAACCTTATTAATAAACTACTACAGGCCAACTGAACGACCCCCTCTCTATAGGAATACTGTAAAAAGGTAAAGAACGTTACCAGCCCATAGTCCCTCGAAAACGGACTACTTAAGCACTAGGAACGGCTAGTAGTAGCCAAAAAACAGAACTTACGGACTCGGCTTATTACCAAAGCTTATGCCCAGGTCTCTACGGCCCACCCTAGAAAAAATAAGACCTATAAGATTATTAGTAACCGCTATTACTGGCCCGGAATAGTTATAGATATTAACCGTTATATACGGAACTGCGACAGCTGCCGTAGATCTACAATTCCACAAAATAAGACCCTAGGACTATTAAAACCTCTCCCAATACCCAATTGCCCCTAGCAGCATATCTTTATAGACTTCCATAAGCTACCTATAGACCGCAACAGATATAATATGGTTATAATTCTAGTTAACCGCTTTAGCAAGCGCCTATTCTTAATTCCCTATTATAAGAATATTGATGCCAAGGAGGCGGCCTAACTATATATCCACTACGTCTACCGTATTTACAGACCACTAGATACTATTATATCCGATTATAGCCCGTAATTTATATCAGCCTTTTAGAACGAGTTTACCCGGATCTTAGGTATTAGGTTAAAGCTCTCTATAGCATACTACCCCCAGACAAACGGCTAGACGGAGATTGTAAATTAATATTTAAATTAAAGACTCTGGCCTTTTATTAACTACTTCTAGGATAACTAGGGCGAACTGCTACCCCTAATAGACTACGCCCAGGCGACCCTACCCTATAACTCTACGGGATTTGCACCTATCTAACTAGAAATAGGGTATTTACCCTAAATAAGCTTTAACTAGGATAGACCAGAAGGACCACAGACCGTACGCAAGAAACTATTTTATAAGGAAGCCTAGCAGTACGCCAAGCGCTTAGAAGAAGCCTAGACGGTAGCCTATATAAATCTAGAAAAGGCCTAGAAATTAATAGAATAGTAGGCAAATAAGTATAGGCGCGAACCCGACTTTACCGTAGGTAATATAGTCTAGGTTATAATAAAGAACTAGAAGATAGAACGGCCTAGCTATAAGCTAGACTATTAAATGGCGGGACCGTATAAGGTCCTTAAGAAGATAGGTAACTCGTATAAAGTAAAGCTCCCAGATTTAATTAAGGTTCACCCCATTTTCTCGCCGGATAAGCTACGGAAAGCTATAAATAACCTATTGCCTAGATAAAAGAACAAACCTCCCCTACTAATTTAAGTTAATGGCGATAACGAATAGGAAATTAAAGAAGTACTGGCCTATAAACTAGTAAGGAAAACGCTAAAGTACCGTGTTAGTTGGAAAGGCTATAACCTAGATCCTACCTGGTACCCTACATAGAACTTTATTGGCAGTCCCTATAAGCTTTAAGAATTCTATAACCGCTACCCTAATAAACTAGGACCCCTAAAGTACCTAGACGAGTAAATAGAGTGCTAGCATAGCGAAGATAATAAGCTACCGGAAGAACATAAAGATAAGAACGCCCTATAAGCATAATACGGACTATAAAGCCTGAGGGCAGGCTTTTGCGGAGGGGGGGGTAATATTACGGCACTGGCAGAACTTGGCAGAACTTAGTTGGCAGAACTTGGCAGAACTTCGCGGTCACGTGACTAGAGGACCGCATAAAAGAACCCTACTTCGACCGGCGCTGCTCTTCTTCTCCTTTCCTTTCTCTAGCTTTAGATCCTCGTTTATAGACTACCAATCGTACAGGCTTACGCGTCCCTCTTGCCGTGCTCGTGCCTTAATTGACTGAGTCGCTAACAGTAATTACCTAGATATAATAACATTATTAATAGCAATCTGCGGCAATCTAACGGCAACCTGCCGCATTCTGCTATATTTTACTAAGTTCTACTAAGTTTTACTAAATCCTATTAAGTTCTACTAGGACCACCACCTAAATCCTATTTTACTCTATATATATATTAACTAAACAACTAAGTCTATAATATATACCCTTTCTTCCTATTTTTCTACCTTCTTTTCTTATATAACGTTTTAACCTCCTTATATAGTTTATATATATAGCTTAATAATATCTACCTTGCTATATATTATCGCTACTTATACTTACTCCATAACACTATATTACGTTAACTACCTATACTACTATTAACATATAGAATAAATCCGAAACTCCTATAACGGCCGCTAGCATTATATCCGCACTTTAAGAACAATTAGTAGGGATATAGAAGTCCTTTATAGGCGCCCTTATATAGAACTAAGCTATTTTAAATTAATATTAAGCTAAATAAGAAGCATAATACTAGCAATTAATTAAGGACCTTTAAGAAGAAATCCGTACCCTTAAAATACCTACTCTAGAACCTTAAGACTAAACGCTATTTTTAGAGATAAATACGCGGAACATAAGCCCTAAACCTATAGTACTTTTTTACCCTAAGCTAACTACTATACCGTAACAATCTAAATAACTACTAAATCCCTTAGTATTTACTAGTAAATAATAAGAGCTTTAATTATTTCTAAGCTAGCTTAAAAATAAGCTAACTAGTAACGTTAATTACTACTTAATTAAAGCTAACTAACTTTATTATGCCCTAAGTTAACTAAAAGAAGAGGTAGCTAACCTTATTAAACCTCTTTAGCCAAACTTAGTATAAAGCCTAGTTATACTTCTTAAAGCTATATATAGTAACCTAAACTACTAAGCCACTGCTTAGAGAAAAATAAACTATATAGCTTAAGGAATAAAAAGTTTCCTAGTATACTTCTCTAAATTTAACTATTATATAAAGGAAACTAGCTAGAACGACTCTATACTAGTTAATAGCCTTATTAAATCCTTAAGCCCTAAACTAAAAACCTCCCTAATAGGCGTAGACCTACTAGGAGCCCTTAATACCTATATAAATATTATTAACAAATGATATAATAATATACTACGCTTAATATTAAAATACACTCCTTAATATAATATAATAGCCCTATAAACGTCTACTAAGTTATCTTAGCTTAAGCACCCTAATGTTATAGATATTAACACTAAGACCCTAAAATACGCCCTATTAGGGTTTTTTAAAAATAAGAACGACGCATTAACCTAGGCCTCTGATTTAAATATAGAAGTAACTTCTACCTCTCTAACTACTATTCTATCCCTATACTTAAATATAATTTATAAACGGCTAATACTAGTAACCGTTTACTATATTAATCTTCCGGTTATTATCCCTAATCTTTACCTAGTTCTAGCTCCGTGTTTAGTAAGCACTACTTATAAGGGCGAAGCTATAACTAATGTTCTATAAGAACCCCTTCTCACTTACTACTAAAAGGTATATTTTAGAGCTAAGTTGCTTTCTAGAATGGCTCTACCTTAGGATCTCGTTAAATGCTTTAGATGTTACAAACTCTAACTCTTAGAATTATAGTATAACCATTAACTGTTATCTTCAGTAAAATAATTAATAGGCTAATATTTAAGTCCTAATTAATAGAGGAGCTAGTAGTATAGGATTTATTAATAAGATCTTTGCGTAAGATAATGGTTTTACCCTAATACCCCTTAACTAGTATATTAACGTATTTAGATTAAATAGCAAATATACAGTTTTAGGCTAAATTACCTATATAGTATACCTAAGACTTTAATACCTAAACTATAAAGTACTAATTAGGCTTTTTATTACTACCCTAGGTTACCTAGTAATCTTTAAATAACCCTAGATAAAGCTATATAAGGTAACTATTAATTAAAATAACTTTAAGCTTCTATTTACAGCCTCCCGTTATAGGTAAAAGTGCCTTATAACTTGCTCCTTAGACCCTAAGCTAAAATCTAAAAAATCTACTAAGATCTACTAGTCTAAAATTTCTACTAAAATTTACTTTATATCTAAGAAGTCTACCTAATTCCACTAGCTCGAGAATTTTACCAAATTCTACTAATATAAGACTTCCACCGATATCTATTAAGGATCTAAAAATTCCACTAAACCCTATAAATAGACCCTAAGTACTATACCACCCCGCGCTAAATAAAAGCTTAAGCTTACTATATAAAAATACTAAAAGGACTAGTACTCTACTATAAAGAGTATACTTAAAGAACCTAAATCTAAATTTAATATTAACTTCGTACCTAATACTAAACCTAAAATTAAGTAAGGAACTATATAAGAAACTACGGATAACTAGAGCCCACTTAACACCCTAAATATTTATATAATTAGAGCTACCCTACTAGCGCAACTTGCTAAAAAACCCGAATATATAATCTTTACTGTTACTATAGCTGATATTAAGAAGGCCTTAGTACTAAAGAAGTATACTAACCCTGCTATAAAGGTATTAGTAGAGTACTATAACCGCCTAGAGGTATTTTTATAAAAGGAAGCTAATAAGCTACCAGAATACCAATTATACGACTATAAGATTATACTTAAAAAAGGAAAGCAGCCTAGATTTAAACTCCTATACGGGATATTCTAAAATAAACTCTAAGTATTATAAAAGTATTTAGATAAGAACCTAAGCAAAGGATTTATTAGAGTAAGCTCTTTACCTATAGCCGTATTAGTAATCTTTATTAAGAAACTAGGCAGCAGACTACGCTTTTACGTAGACTACTAAGCTCTTAATACTGTTACCATTAAGAACTAATATTTTATCCTACTAATATAAGAGACACTAAACTAACTAAGTAAGGCTCGCTTCTATCTAGAGCTTAATATTATCTCTATATTTAACCGCCTCTATATTATAAAAGGAGATAAATAGCTTACTATATTTTATACCTAATATAGATTATTTAAGTACTTAGTAATACCCTTTGGCCTTATAAACGCTCTAAGCTCGTTTTAATATTATATAAATAATACCCTATGTCCCTACCTAGATATCTTTTATACTACTTATATCGATAATATCCTAATATATAGTAATAACCTAATTAAATACTAGAAATACGTTAATCTTATTCTATAAGCCCTATAAGGAGCTAGTTTACAATTAGATATAAATAAATATAAATTTTATAAAATAAAAATCCTATACCTTAGGCTTCTTATTTCTATAAATAGCATATAAATAGACCTAAAGAAAGTTAAAGTAATTATAAACTAGTAAGAACCTAAGAATATTAAGGATATAAGAGCCTTTATAGAATTTGTTAATTTTTATTAACAGTTTATTAATAACTTCTTCGCCCTAGTTTTACCCCTTATAGCTTTAACCTAAAAGGATAACGCCTTTATCTTTAATAAGGAATATAAAAAGGCCTTTACTTACCTAAAGGTTATATTTACTACTATACTTATACTCTAATACTTTAACCTAGAATAAATAAGTGTTATAGAAGCCGACTTATCTAATTATATTACTAAAGGCATTCTGTCTTAATATAATAAAGAAGGAGTATTATACCCTATAGTATACTTCTTAAAGTAACTAAGCCCTACTAAATATAATTATAAGATCTATAATAAAGAATTGCTAGCTATTATTAGATACTTTAAGCAATAGCAACCTAAACTAGAAGGCACTAAATTTCTAATTAAGGTTCTTAGCAATTATAAGAACCTATAGTACTTTATAACCATAAAACAGCTAAGTTATTATTAGGCCTACTAGTTAGAATATTTATCTTATTTCTAATTATTAATTATATACCGCCTAAGCATTTAAGGTTAAAAGCCTAATGCCCTAACCTAATGCTTGTAAGACGCGCTAGCCCTAAAAAAAGCGCGCTCTTACTAAAATTAAACCCTATTTCACCCTAAACTATTTAACCCTTTTACTAAAGATCTTACGGTATACGTCCTTAAAATAACTAATTAATTAATTAAACAGATTATAGTTAATAAATACCTATATAATAAGTTTATTTAAGAGACGCTTAAGCTAATATATAATAGCATTAAATGCTTTAAAAAGATTTCTCTAAGTAAATATAAAGCCGATAAAAACCGCTTATATTACTAAAACCGCCTAGTTATACCTAACTATAACAAACTTAAGCTTAAGCTCCTTAAATATATATATAATTTACTAATAGCCGACTACCTAGGCTAAGGAAAACCCCTAAAACTGCTCTAATAAGAATACTATTAGCCGAATATATAAAATATAATATAAAGGTATATCTTTAGCTGCTATATTTACTAATAAGCTAAAGTTTTATATAAGACATATAACTGCCTTTTAAAGCTATTACCTATTTTGGACTAAAGATAGAAGGATATCTTAATTAACTTTATTATTAACCTCCCTATAAATAAGGGCTATATATATATTATAGTAGTTATAAACCAACTATCTAAGATAAGATATTTAATCGCCTACCCTAATATATTAATATTTGCTATTGCCTAACTATTCCTAAATTACGTATAAAAACTCTATAGACTCCCTAAAACTATTATCTCTATATTTTAAAAAGAACTAACTACCTAACTTTATATTAAAGTACTATTATTTATAATATACTACCTAGAAATAGATGGCTAAATAGAATATATAAATACTATAATAGAACAGTATATTTAGAATATACGTTATACTTATAAAATAACTAGATTAACTAGCTTACATTTACTAAGTTTACTATAAATAATTATATCTTAGAAACTATAAAGGTCTCCCTATTCCTAGCTAACTATAGCTAATATCTATAAATAGGTTTTAAACCCTTTAGTAATGTTCCTTACCCTACTTATTATGCCTTATAAATTATAGAAGTAAATAAATTTATAAAGAAGATAGAGAAACTATAATAGTTTCTTACTAACGAAATAATATAGGCCTAATTTATTTATAAAGCTGCAGCAAATAAGAAACAAACCCTAGCACTAGCCTACTAAATTAGTAACTTTATTTAGCTAGATATAAGAAATCTAAACATAAAATAACCTACTAAGAAGCTTAATTAAAAGAACGCTGGCCCTTATAAGGTTAAAAAGGTTATCTCCTCCTACGCCTACTAACTAAGGCTCCCTAATACGGTTAAAATCTACCTTATATTCTATGCGTTAGTCCTCCGCCCTATTACTCCTATATTAGACGCCTTACTTAAATAGATATAAGACCCTCCCCTACTAGTTAAAGTGGATAGTAAGAACAAGTACTTTATTAAAAGAATTAATAATATTAAGTATAATAAACGGAAATGCTAATATATATATTTTATAAAATAGAGAGGCTTTATTAAGCCCTTATAGGAACCTGTTAACTCTATAGGACTTATATAAGCTATAGAAGACTTTTATAAACTCTACCTAGAATTACTATAGCCCTATTTTATAAAAGCTTAAGTTTAAAGGGGGGGTACTATTATAGGATACCCCCGTAATACCTTATATACGTTTACCTATTTCTATAAATTTAGTAACTAGAGACTAACTATAAGACGGCAATTTAATAGTAATCTGTGGTAATCTAATAGTAACCTACCGTATTCTACTATATTCTACTAAGTTCTACTAAGTTTTACTAAATTCTATTAAGTTCTACTAGGACTACTACCTAAATCCTATTCTACTTTATATATATATTAACTAAGCAACCAAGTCCACGATATATACCCTTTCTTTCCTTACGTAATGTCTTGACCTCCTTATATAGTTTATATATATGGCTTAATAATATTTACCTTGCTATATATTATCGCCGCTTATACTTACTCCGTGACAATACCCTATATATAATGCTTTATAGTGTCCACAATATAACTAAGATATAACTAGTATATATTTAAGATATATAAACGCCTTAATATATTTAACCTACATAGTATAGTCCTCCTTAGTATTAAATAACTCTCTATTATTAAAGTTATCTATAACCTCTAGTAGTGTTATATTAGGTAAAACAAAGTTCTATTTATAATTAGATTATAAATATATATTATTAATATAATTAAAAACTATAAGTATATCTTATTAAACCAGATATACGTAGTTTAGTTAAATAAGTACAATATTTATATTGGACTTAAGATGTGTAATAGAAATATAACTGGTAAACTTACTTATACTACTAGTTCTATATAAAGAATATTTCTAATTCTTAGGCTTACTAATAACCTTAGACATTATAACGTAATTAGGCTATATTAAAGTTAGATTATAGTTATAGAGTAATTATAACTACTTAAACTGACCTTATCCTTAGGGGTTAATAGAATTCTAGAATAGAATAGAATATATATCTGCTTAACTAGCTCCTCTATATAGTCTAGTTAGATCCATAATATAATAAGATTATAAATAATAACATACCTAAATCTACTAAAGTTACCTTATGTTTTCTATAACCTTTGGCCAATAAGGGTATATTTTTAGCTAAGGAGGCTAAAATATATTAGTAATATATCCTAGATAGAATAATAATAGTTTATACTATTATAATATATTCTAGCCTTTCTTACTACTTTTCTAATAGGGTATATAACCTATAGTCTCTTCTCCGTATAAATAGCTCTATATATTACGGCACTGGTAAAAAGCGGCAGCTATGGTAGACGTTATGGTAGACATAGGGCTTACGTGACTCTTACGTGACTAGGGATTGTATATAACTCCTCGCGTTACTACTTATCCTTTCCTTTCCTTTTCTCTAGCTTTAGATTCTCGTTTATAGACAATCCAATCGTACAGGCTTGCACGACCCTTTTGCCGTGCTTATGTCTCGATTAACTAAGTCGCTAACATTATCTAAAGCTTACTCTACTCTTTTTTCCTAAGAAGGAACTTAAATATATCTGCAAGAACATAGAATAGGACCCTAAGGACATTACTAGGACCACAAGGACAGGACCTAAAAGAAAAGAATAGAACTCTAAGGAAAGAACCTATAAGATACACACAGACCAGAACCCCTAAAGAAATTACCCGGAATTACCCAACACCCCTACCACTATGCCACGAACCATAGTAGTAGGCAAAGCAGCTATAGGACCCTTAAATACTTCAGATAAAGAAATAATTAACGTTTTAACCCCCTAGGCGGAGCTTGCGGCTACTAATACCAAAATTAAACAACTACGAGAGCTACTTAAAGCCAGAGATACCCCTATATCTAATAATAAGTCATTATTAAATAACTAAAGACTTACTATAGTCCTTTAGGCCCTATCCTAGCGCCTTAATGGACCCACCGAGGCCCATACAGTACTAAGGCGGTTAGTAAAGGTCGCGGATCCCCCGCTACTTACAGACGGAACCAACCCTATATTTAATAATTGGAAGCTTTAATTGCGGGATAAGCTTAAAGTTAATATAGACCACTTCCCTAACGCCCGAGCCAGAATGGCCTATATTTTCGGCCGTACTAGCGGAGACGCCTAGACGCATTTACACCTATAATACACTAAAGACTTAGCAGACCCCTTTATCTCTAAAGAAGAAATAATTAAACACTTATCTTCTATTTATAAAGACCCTTTTAAAGTATAGAACGCCCGCCTTAGCTATAAAAGCCTAAATATAAAAATAAC
>Ga0307515_10016479_pt1 | contig 13523 bp, 7 predicted proteins | sample 17_EM_MG_FD_194513 | JGI IMG/M metagenome (GOLD analysis project Ga0307515, IMG submission 194513) | Populus trichocarpa ectomycorrhiza microbial communities from riparian zone in the Pacific Northwest, United States - 17_EM | ecosystem: Host-associated > Plants > Roots > Unclassified | place...
CGGTTGATGGCCTGCCGATACAGGAACGTCTGAAACGGATCAGCCTGGGAGAAGCCATGTCGGGTGGCGTGCATGCAGCAGGCATCGAACCTGGCTTCACGCAAAAGCAAAGGACTCGGTCCCTCTGCGCCGATCAGCATGAGCGAGGGGCAGCCCGTCGGGTGAACCTTCCTGATACCGTACCGGTAAAGGACCTCGCAGCTGAACGTGCCGCGAACTGAAATACTCTCGGAACGGTCCTGCACAAGCCTGAGCAGCCGCAGCGTGCCCTCGGTGACGTTGGGTATCTCCTTTGTTTGCGGCGCTTGTGCCCCCACCCCGACCAGAAACACCGGTAACTTTATCTTCTCAAGTCGATCTGCGAGCCAGCCGAAATCGTCGAAATGGTTGACCCAGTTCGCCGCCGCCAACACGATGGCGTCATGGCCTTCCGTCTCTTCTGGCGAGAGAGCAAATGAACCCAACGTGGCGCCATCCAGTATGCGCACAAGTGACTGCGTGAACATCATGTTGCCGGTGTTTTGCCCGAGGCTGAGCATCGTCTGTTCGACGCTCTCATTGCCACGTTGATTTACTTGCCGGACACCGACTACTAGTGCGTTCCGAAACATTCAAAAAACTCCGAGCACCGTGGAACTAAGCCACACGGACCGATTTTCGCTCAGCAGCCTGCTCTAATTGGTTTACCAACTTGGTGAACAGAACATTATAACTCTGCGCAAGCCGACTCATACTGAACCGACTAGACGCTTCAACTGCGTTTGCACGCATGCGTTCATAACGAGCAGGGTTCCTCAGCAGTTCGGCGATCTTCTCGGCCATCGCGTAGACGAGATCGGCGCGGTCTGCTTTATGCGGTACCAGCGCGCCGGCGCGCTTGATCGCGTCGTTGCCGAGTATGTTTGGTATCTCGCCGATATCGGTTGCGACAACGGGCTTGCCCGCCTGGAAACACTCAACCACAAACAATGGAAAGGTCTCACCGCTGAACGTGCTGGGAAAGACCCCCAGGTCGAAACAGCCAAAATAGCGGGAAGGACTGTCAACGTGTCCAAGGAAGATGAGCCAATCCAGCGAGCCATAGGCGTGGCGTAACTCCGCCGCAACCGGCCCATCTCCGATCAGGACCAGCCACACCGGTCGACTCCCAAGTTCTCTCACCAGCTGAACCGCCTCGATCGCCAGCCGCCACCCCTTTTCCTCAATCGCGCGTGAGCAGAGAAATGCGACAAAGCCGCTTTCGGGAATGCCGTGCTCGCGTCGGAATTCCGCCCGCTCAATAAGCCCGCTGCTGATCGGCGGAACAGCGTTGAAGCTGCGCTCGAAGAGTTGCTTCGGAATACCCGCTTTTTTCAGCAGCGTGGTGTTCTTGGGTGCGAGATAAAGCCACCTGTCGACTGTGCGGTCCAAATAGTCGGCGAAGTCGCTGGTCAGCAGGTCCGGAACGGTCTCGTAGCCGCCATGCAACGAGCTGACATAGGGAATCGCGATGTCGACATGTTTGCAATAGAGCGAATATTCCACGCTGACGTTGTGGGAGTTGAACAATTGAATTCCGAAATTAGTCAGAAAAGCTCCGAAATCTTCGCAAATGTCCTGCCAATACACGACCGGTATGTCGGAGCGCAATCTCCTCCGCACGCTCTTGCGCGAATCGGCCAGCTCATCTTCCAGGACGAGATACGTTACGTGAAGGCCGATCTCCTTCAGCGCGTTGGCAAGCTCGACGGGTAGGATCTCGCCGCCACCCACCTCGAAACTGTGGGCAGCGATGCATATCCGCAATGGCGGCTCGGTGGGTTTGGCAGGCGCGAGCAGCGCCAATAAATCACCCTGTCGACGATCGGGGAAGTAGCCAAGCAACGTATCGACGTGAGCGTGAACCGCGGCTTCACCCACCTTGTATTCCGACGACAGATCCTCCAACACCATCCTGTGCTCTTCCAGATGGCGGTCCGTGAAAAAGGCGCTCCTTGATGTACCCTTCCGGCTCAGCCGGAAGTAGGACTTTGCCTCGCGCTCATAGGCAATACAGCCGCCACGAAGCAGCAATGCATAGAAGTACCAGTCGCCGGCAAACCGATATTTCAGCAATCGCTCGCGCTCGTGCTCGGAAAGCCGCGGCTTTCGAAATACGAATCCCGACGCATTGGGAACCACGTTTCTGATGACAAAGTCGCGCTTGAACGCCTGATAGGCCGGAACAATGCACGAGCTGTCCCACGAAAAATTCAATAGATTGTCAAAATAGCTATCGAGATCGGGCAGTATCTGCCCGTCGTCGTCGATGCAGCGGATATGGCCGAAAGCGCCAGCGACGTCTCCGCGCGACAGATAAGGAGCCAAATTGGCAAGAAATTCCGGATCCGCAGCGTCATCGGTCTCTGCAATCCAGATCAATTCGTTGCGGGCCAATTCCATTCCCTTGATCCATTGCCGAAACACGCAACCGGAATTTTGTTCGTTGCGCACAATTCGATAAGGGATATCCGATTCACTCAAGATCGATTCTGCCAGAGCCACGCTTCCGTCGGATGAGCAATCATCCAGGAAGATGATTTCGTCAGGCCTGTAGCTTTGCGCGAGCACGCTACCAATGCGCTCTTTGAGGAAGCGCTCATGGTTGAAATTCGGAAGGATGACCGAAATGGCCAACGACTGTACTTGCTCGCGACTGGTGAGGGTAATCGGAGGCCGCGAGACGCGGCAAGCTTGGGTCACCGCGCGGGCAGTGGCGTTGAGATAGGCTGCACCGTAATAGACATCAGGCTCGAGATAAGCGCCCTCCGCCCATTCGTTCCAGGCGTTTATCGCGACGACGGGTCTGCCAAATATCGGCTTTGCAATTGCTCTCTCCAGCAACGTCTGAAGCCATTGCTGATATTTCTTCGGCGAGGCGTGCTCGAGCGACAAGCCCCGATTGGGGCGTCTGGAATCATTGTCCCAGCTCGGAACCGCCGTCTTGATCAATGCGAAAGACTTATCTTCCTCGTTTACCGAGGCCTCGCAAAACGCGTCATAGTCGATGACACGGCCGGTAAAATCCGAACTGTAAGCATCTGGCGTCGGGCGCCCGGGCAAATTGTCCGAGAGTTTATGCGGCGGAAATTCCATAGCACCGTCCAGGCCAAAGGGCTCCGGATCCTGCGCGCCAAACGTCTGAGTCATGAAGATGATGGGATCGAGGCCGTGCCGGCTCTGCAACAAACTGCGCCACCGGGCGATCGTAACCTTCGGATCAGGAATATGGCTCGGATTGTAAATAACGAAAAAAGGTCGTCCCTGCAGCCGAACGTACCGGCGATCATTGAAATGACGCGCCAAGTCGTTCACCAACGCCTCCTCGTCCTCCTGCTTGTAATCTTGCCGCAACAAGACAGAGGTATCGGCGCCGTCCCAGGTGCGTGTCCAATTCTCGTTCGCCCAAATCAGAAGAAAGGGCATATTGACGTCGGATGCAAGCAAGGCATCAAGCGGCTTTTCCAAGACGCGCTTGGTATTGAACCAGTAGTAATAATAGGCGAACGCATTGATGCCCGCCGACTTTGCCAAGGAAACTTGTCGCTTCAGAACATCGGACTCCATGAGATCGTAAAATCCGAGATCCCGCGGGATCCGAGGTTGATAGTGCCCAGGATATCGCGGCAGGCCACGCGGCATCTGCCGCCATTCAGTAAAGCCCTTGCCCCAAAACTTGTCGTTTTCCACAATGGGATGGAACTGCGGCAGGTAGAAAGCGAGCAGCAGCGGCTCCTGTGCGCTCGGATAGGTCTCATCCTGCTCCAGGATGCTTGAGTCGAATTCTTCGAAATCAGGGCCACGGGATGTGAAATGAGAATGATCTTGCAGTAACTGGTCGATCGTACCGCGAAATTTCGGCAGCTTGGAATCTTCCGGCGGCAATTCCTGCGCGCCTGGCATATGGGTGGCAGCATTTACAAGCGCACGAAATTCGGGAAGCTCCTCCTGAAGCGCTTCATCGAATCTGATAAAGAAGCCATACTGTCCCGTACCTTTGCCCCACTTGACGAGATCCGGACGTGGCTCGACGGCGCGCGCGCGTCCGATGACACGATCGCCGAGCACCGCTTCGATGAGAACATTCTCTCCCGGCGCCTTTGGCGCCCAAGCCCAACCGGTCGCCCCCCAGCGTGTGAGATTATCCACATGCCCTTCCACTGCCAACTCCAGTGGCCGCAGGATATTACCAGCGGCGGCAGCGGCGGATGGCGGCAGCTTCGACGCTCCCGGCAGATGATATGCTTCCGCAAAGCCCACGACGCGAAACTGCGGAGGCTCGTCTCCTTCCAGCAGATGATCGAACGTAAGCGTGAATCCGTAGAGACCGGTCCCTTTTTTCCAATTCAACAGATCCGGCCGAGGCTGCTGCGCCCGTGCCCGACCGATAATTCGATTGTCACGCACAGCCTCGATTTCTACACTCGCATCAGGGGCTTCAGGCAACCAAGCCCAACCGGAAGCTCCCTGCCGCGTCAACGTATCAACAAACCCTTCAACGCGAGGCATGTCGCCGCTTGCAGGCTTGGTTAACTGCGTTAAACCTTCATTCATTGTGTGCTTACATCTGTGCTTGATGAGGTCGCTGTTTGGCAGGAAGCGCCTGCCGCGTACCGGCTGTGAACCGCCATTTTTTGGGTCTGCTTCTGTCCAATCCGCTGTCCAGTCCGCGGCGCTCTCCGTCATGATAGGCCACATTTCCATTCGCAGGACATAGCCGGGGTCCGTCCATTTTTGGTTGGTGCACGACATATTTAATCAAGCGTCTTCATCTCTAGTAAAATCGTTGAAGTTGCTGCTTGACGGAGATTGCGGGAGGACTCGCCGCTGTTTGCAGCTTGGGCTGCGACTACGAACGCATTCGCTCCAAGTTCCGTTACGCACGCGCCTCGGTTCAACTTGTGTCGCATTCTCCGGAATTCATCAGCTTTTAAGAAGCTAGTCCGGGTGTAAATGGCTGCATGATTGCTCTCCGAAATGACGTCCCCAAATCTCGCCTTGCTTCGTCCCGCGCCAGACGCGTGCTGAATGCGGGCTCGGGCCCAAAATCGATCCGAAAACTGGATGCGATATTTGATCCCGCGGCATGGGAGGAAATCCGTATCGATCTCGATCCGGGTGTCGAGCCCGATTTCGTCGGCTCAATGACGGATATGCGCACCCATTTTCGCGCACGGAGCTTCGACGCCATCTGGTCTTCGCACAGCCTGGAACACCTCCATAGCCATGAGATTTCGCGTGCCCTGGCGGAGTTCCGGCGCATTCTCAGAGATGATGGATTTGCGCTGATCCGCTGCCCCGACCTGGAGACGGTGATGACGCTCTTTCTGGAGCATGGATCGGATCACATCGTCTATCACTCCGCGGCAGGTCCAATTACCCCCCTCGACATGATGTTCGGCCACACGTCTTCAATTGCTTCGGGCAACCTGCATATGGCGCATCATTCCGGACTGACGGCCGACCGGCTGGGTGGCTTGCTGCTACAAGCGGACTTCGCCGAAGCCATTACGAAACGCCAGGATTTCGATCTGTGGGCGCTCGCGCTGACGCGACATGCTGACCGGGACGCCATCCTGGACGAGTTGCAAAGGGCGGGGTTCGATATGTCCAACGGGTCGGAATGAAAGCGGATCGTTCTGATGCGCAATCCGGCGCGCCTGCCGCGGCGCCCCTGCAGTTCGAGTCCCCGCTAGCCCTGCAGGACACAGTGCTGCGCCGGCGGATCTATTCCCCGCAGTCCTACGCACCGGTGCGGAACGCTGCCGTGGTTCCAATCGTTCATTCCGAGTGTGCAACGCTTGCATGTTGGTTCCCGCTGGTCTGGCAGCGCCGACGGGGAGGATTTGCGTTTGTTGCCATCCGCGCTCTCTTGAATGATCAGCGCGCTCAACCGCCCGCCGCACGCAACCTGCTGCCCCTGATCCTCCGTGCCTACCCCTTTATCCTTGATCCCGAGCAGCCGGCGGAACCGAATGCCCGCAGGATGCTGGACGACGTGTTTGCCGATGCACCCACCGACATCGGCGCGACGATCACTACGGTGCAGCGCAAGCTGTCCCGAGGAACGACAAGCCGCTTCCATTTTCTTGATCAATTTGCGCACGACGCCACTGCCACGGCGAAAATCGGCGAAGCTGTAGCCGATCTCAATGAATTCGAGCCGTGGAACTTGAACTTCGAGATCGATGGGCACAATGTCGACGTTCCGGACCTGGTCGTGATACGCCCGTCGGCTTTCGAAGGCGGACGACTCGCGCCATTGCTCAACGAATACGGCATGCCTTGCGCGCAGATGCTCGGGCTTCATCGCATTTCGCTGTTTCGAGCCGGCGGGCTGCTGGCGATGGCGAAGACATTCTTCAAACAGAATCGCGACACCATTTACAGTGGCGCCACGGCAAGCTCACACTTGATGGCGGAAGGCGCTGCTGCCAGCGACGATTACAGGGTATCGGCGCGATCATGAGCCGTTGCGTTCCCATTCGCGAGCTGACGCATCGTCGTCTGGAAATGCCCGCAAATGATTCCTGGATCACGGATCTCGGTTGGGTTCCCGTCAGTGCCAGCGAACTTCATCTGGCCTGTCGCTATTATCCTCTCGCGATACGTGTCGAGAAGCAGAGACAACAACTAGGCCTCCTGCTGCACCCGCGATATCTCATGAAGGCCCCACTGGACCCGTCAGGAAAATGGTGCGGTGCCTATAGACCGATCGCGCTTCGATGCTTTCCGTTCGAGGCGCCACGTATAACCGACGACCCGCTCTCCGACATTCTCATCGATGTGGACTCGAAGTATCTGTCACCTGCGGCCGGGATTGCGATCGTCGACGAGGCCGGGCGGCCAAATCGGCTGTTCGTCGAAATGCACCGGCACTTCGGCCTCCTGGAGCAGAGCCAGGAACGGTTTGGCAGTGTGCTGGATCAGTACTTCATCGCAGGTTTGCTGGTACCGCTTGCAGGGACGAGTGAAGAGGACCCGCCGCTTTATGTGATCGATCCCGTCCGCTTCAAGCAACTGGATAATGCGGCGCTTGGCGCCATGGCGCGCCACAATTTTCTGAGCGTCGACGTCGCGATGGCCTGTATTTTTTCGCTGCAGAATCTGCGGCCTGATTATCGACCGAAGCTACTCGGCGGCTCGCGCGGTCCGCATTTGTCTCGCGCCTTCATCGAACCGGATCCGTTTTTGATGGACGACATGTCTCTCGTCCTCGATGATGGCGAACTCGTCTCGCTCGCAAATATCGACATTTCACCGACCGAGACCCGTCCACATAATGCGGCGCCGCCACGCTAAGGGGCCAATGTGCCGGGATCGAAGGCCTATCGTTCGCGCATCGATTTTGCCAGACGATTGCTGAGCGGAGCCACCAGATAGGAAAGAACTGTCCGTTCCCGCGTGCGAATAATTGTATCGACCGTCATGCCGGCGCTCATCCGGTCTCGAATTTCATCGGGAATGGAAGCGCGATCCACCGCAACCTCGACCGAAAAATAGGACTGCGGCGGCCCCGGTCCACCCGGTGCATCGACGATGCTGTCGCGGGAGATGCTGCGAACAATTCCCACGATTGGCTTGAGCTCGTATTTCATGAATTGCGGAACACGAAGTTCAACGCTCTCCCCGGCCATAATCCGGTCGACATCGATCGGCAATACCTTGGCGCGCACGACTAGCGTGTCGCTCGAAGGCACGATATCGAGGATCGCATCGCCCGGCCTTATGACGCCGCCGATGGTAAATACCTTGAGCTGCTGAACGGTGCCGGTCACCGGCGCCGTGATCTCGATCCGCTGCAGCGCGTCGCTGGCGACGATAATCTGCTGCCTGGCATCACTGATGGTTTTTCGGACATCGGGGAGCGCGTTGGCCGCTTCCTGGCGATAGTCTTGCTTGAGCTGGTCGATGCGAGCCTGCAATTCACCTACCTTCTCGGTGGCTTTGGCCTTGCTTATTTGCGCGCCCTCGAATTGGCCCTGGACCTGGATCAGTTGACGCTCAAGCGTCGTCACGCGGGGAAGCGCGACCAGACCTTTTTCCAGCAGCATCTTGAGGTTGGGAAGTTCGATGCCGATGGAATCGATCTGCTGCCGCGCGGTCTTCTCATCCAGAACCGCCTGCCTGATCTCATCCCGCGTCTGCGCAATCTGCTGTTCGAGGACTTCCTTTCCACGCAGCAGGCTTTGCCGGCGGTTGTCGAACTGACTTTGATTGTCATGTATCGCGCTTGCTATAAACGGCTCATCCTTGAGAACCATCACCTCCGGCGGAAAGTCGATCGTATCGGCCATCTCGCGCTGCGCTATCAGACGCGCCTGCAATGCACTTGCGATCGCCAGTTGCTGGCGAAATCCCACGTCGGCCGCCGCGCTTCGGGTCGGATCCAGGCGCACCAGGGTATCCCCCTGACGAACAGTGTCGCCGTCGCGAACGAGAATTGCCCGAACGATCCCACCCTCGAGATGTTGAATCGTTTTGCGATTGGATTCGATGGCTACGACGCCGTCGGCAACCACTGCCGAATCGATACGCGCTAACGCGGACCAACCGCCCAACACAACAAACGTGAAGACAATGACGCCCGCCGAGATCCGCAGCATGATGCGCCAATCGGTAGGCGCTGGTGGCGCGGACAGCAATTCAATGCGCTCTGCTTCCATCACGACGACCTCTGGCTCTCCAGCGCCCCGGCAACAATCGTCAGTGCCGGTGGCGTCGTCGATCGCGGAATCCGGTTGACGATCTGTTCACGCGGCCCAAATCCCTGAACCGTGCCATTGCTAAGCACCAGAACATCATCGCAATAGTTCAGGATATTGAGCTTATGGGTAATTATCACGACCGTTGCGCCATTGCCGCGCAACTTCTGGATCATGGCAAGGAAGGACTGCTCGGCAATCGCATCCAGGTTTGAGTTTGGTTCGTCCAATACGATAAATCTCGGCTCGCCGTAAACGGCGCGCGCCAAGGCTATCCGACTCCGCTGTCCTCCCGACAGTACATGGCCGTTCGGCCCGACCATGGTATTGTAGCCTTTGGGCAGCGACCTGATCAGGTCCTGAATACCCGCAAGCTCCGAAGCGGCTATGAAACCGTCGGGGTTCGAGGCGGCGGCAGGATCGAATCGCGAGATATTCTCGGCAAGCGTCCCGGGCAACAGCTCGACATCCTGCGGCATGTAGCCGAGATAACGTCCCAGTTCGTCCTCATTCCAATGCGTGAGATCGTGATCGCCGATCGCAATGCTGCCGCTCCGTGGCAACCAGGCCCCTACAAGCGTTCGTGCAAGACACGATTTGCCGGCGCCGCTAGGACCAATGACGCCCAGAACCCGGCCCTCGCCAAGGCTGAAAGTCACGTCATTCAGCAACGGCTTGTCGCTGTCTGGTGCGAATGCAAATACGCGCGAGGCCGTGAGCGTCCCCCGAAGTTTGGGTAGCGATACCTTGACGCTCTGCTTCTGCGCACCGCGAAGCATTTCATCGAGCCTGGCCATTGCGCCGAACACGTGGGAATAGCTCTTCCAATTGGAGATCACCTGATCGATCGGACCGAGGCCCCGCATCATCAGGGTCATGGCAACGAACGTATTGGCCAGGGTGACTTCATTGTTCAGGAAGAGCAGCGTTCCCACGGTGAAAATGCCGACCATCTGATAGGCACGAAGAAATTTCGTGGCCGACGTGAATATCTCGATTCGACCCGTCGTGGCCGACTGCCATCCAAGCATCCGCAAATGCAGATCGTACCAGCGATCGCGCAACGGAGGCAGCATGCCCAGAACCCGAACGGTTTCGGAATTGCGCGCTACCGCCTGGCTGAATTCTTGCGATTTGAACGACAACCGCTGATACCGGTCGGCGTCCGCCTTGGTCAGCCGGTGGTTAAGCACCGCGAGAATAGCGGTTAGTGCGATCATGACGAGCCCGACGATGCCGAATACCCAGCTCACCAAAGTCATGATGATGATGAAGATCGGCGACCAGGCCGCATCGAATAACGCCAGCAGCTGGGCGCCCGAAAGGAAATCGCGCACCAAATTGAAGTCGGCAAGCGTGGCCGGGGCACGCGCGACCGCACCGGCCTTGTCGGACCGGTTCGCCGTTTCGAAAATCATGCGGCTGAGCCGCGCATCGATCGCATTCCCGATTGCGGTCGCGGCCTTCTTTCGAAGCCATTCCAGGACTGCATACATCGCAATGAGAAATGTCGCGATCAGCGCCAAAATCATCAGTGTACTGACGCTGCGGCTGAACATCACCCGGTCGAAGATCTGCTCGACATAGATGGGCGACGCAAGATAGAGAAGCGGACAAAAAAAGCTGAATGCAAACAGCGTTGTGTACGCCGGCAAAAACGATCGCAGCTCGTTCAGAAGAGGGGACGAAAGTTTAACTGTCAAAGGACCTCGCGGCGGCTACGTCCATTGCGTTGCGCCGGACCACAATTCCGGCGCAAGTCGTGACTGCCATTCCACGGCCCAATCAGGCGGGAGGCGCCCGGCGTTCGGTCGGGCACCTCCCTCTGAATGACCGTCATTCAAGATCACAGATGCTGAGTAACATCGGTGAAGACCAGTTTCTCGACGTGTGTGACAGTTACGGTTTGTCCGTCCTTGAATTCAATTACTGTCTCACCGTGGTGAGTGTGAAGTGATTGAATATCATGCGACGAATAAGAGTCGAACTTGACGGTGTCATTACCGCCGCCACCATCGATCGTGTCACTGACGTGGTGCCCGGTGAGGTTAAACACATCGCTTCCACCACCGCCCTGGAGAGTGTCGCCACTGGTGCCGGCATACATGGTATCGCTGCCGTTGCTTCCGATAAGCAGTTGATGCGTTCCGTTCCCGGCATACATCACATCTGAGCCGCCGCCTCCCATGAGCGTGTCATAGGAACCGTCGCCGCCAAACAAGGTGTCGTTGCCATCTCCGCCGCTAAGGAACTGATGATCACCCGATCCGGCCACCAGCGAATCGGCGCCGTTACTGCCATAGAGCGAATCATGGGAGCCGGCACCACCGATCAGTGTATCGTTGCCGCCGTCGCCATAAAGCACCTGGTGGTCGCCGTTACCTGCGAGCAATGAATCGTTGCCGCCGCCGCCCGAGAGCGTCGAATGCGACCCATCGCCACCAATCAGGGTATCGTTACCATCGCCGCCCGAGAGCAACTGGTGGCCACCCGTTCCTGCAAGCAGCGAGTCGTTGCCCGTTCCACCATAGATGCTGTCGGCGCCATCGCCGCCGTTGACAGTGTCGTTACCTGCGCCGGTCATGACGACATCATCGCCCGAGTCCTGCAGGAAGACGTGATCGTTTCCGCTTCCGGTCACGACCATCACGTCATGATCACCATGGACCGTAAGGTTGGCATTACCGGCAACGTTCGCAACGATCACGTCGAGGGCCGCGTCCGTGGTGACGGTATTGGTCGCGGTTGTCAGGTTCAGAACCTGCGCGTCTGGATCGAGCGGTTGGGAGCCATCGCTGATCTGAACCTTAACCGTCGGGTCGGAGTCGTGGTGATTGTGATGGCCATGATGGTGGCCGTGGTTCCCGTGACCGTGATGCCCGTGATGATGATTATCATCATCGTCGTCAAATCCCCCGTGACTCAACAGGTAGTCGACGACGGCCGCTTTGGCCGCCGGATCGATATTTGGAGTGAGGAGATGATTCAGTTCCGTCCGGTCCAGATCATACGTCGCCATTGACTGCCCCTTTTATCGCGGTCCGACTTTGTTGCGATCGTCAGAAAGAGAACTCACTGCTCTCAAATCATTTACCACTCGCATCTTTGGAAGAGATGAGGCAGGCGAGTCAACAAAGGGCAGCGATGCGGACACGCTTCGATGAAACTCGGTTACACGACACCAAACCAACAACCGAGCTTTCAATTGAAATTCACGAAACGATTAATTCTAAAACTTTCATCAAAGATCGGTCATCTTGATCTTGGCAGGTAGCCGTCGGATTCAGAATCCGGGCGGCACATCCACCGGAATTGGCGGGCCCGACATACGACACGTCAAGGGTCTTTGCGGCCAGGCCAACGCGGAAAACGGAACTGGATCAAGGGACAAGACGGGACTGTAAAATGGATCAGCCATCAACACGTCGGCCCATTTCGCCCGCAAGTTTCGCAACTCGCGCTCAAGCCGGGCTCTGCGATCGACGTGGGTGTCGGCACCACGGCTAGCCGATTCCAGATGGCGAAGTCTGGCATGCGGCGTAAAGACGATGCGCTTTCCGGCCGCCCGGAGCTTCAGGCAGTAATCCACATCGTTAAAATTTACCGGAAAGCGAAACTCGTCCATGCCTCCAAGAGCGAGATAATCCTGTCGTCGCGTCAGCAGGCAGGCAGCGGTCACCGCACTGCATTGATGGGCGGTACGCAGAAGATCGCCATAACCAGCATCTCCCTCCATGCGGTCGTTAAAAGCGTGAGTTGCGGCGAAATTCGAACCGAGCGCAACCCCGCCATGCTGGACAACCCCGCTCGGCCATAACAACAACGCCCCGACCGCACCGACGTCAGTCGCGGATATCCTGCCCACCATTTCCTCAAGCCAATCATTATCCAATGCCTGGACATCGTTGTTCAGCAGGCACAGGAATTGACCATTCGCGGCAGCAGCAGCAGCATTGTTGAGACGCGCAAAATTGAAATCTCCCGCCAGGCGCATCACGTTCGCCTGCCGACCGTCGATCGACGAAAGATAGTCGAGCGTGTCCGGGTCGTTCGAATCGTTGTCGACGACGATGATTTCGCAATCCCGCCTGCGAAGGGCCGGCTGAAGCGATTCAAGGCAACGCTCGAGCAGTTCGCGCCTGTTCCGCGTCGGGATGACGATGGTAACGACTCCATCATCCGGCTGTCGCGCGATTTTGACGGCGGGAAGGACCTGGCCGCGGCCGGGCCGTGTTTGCGCCTTGATGCCCCGTCGCTCCAGGTGAGTCCGTGTTGCCGCGGACAACGCTTCACTCGCTGCACTCAAGTCGAGTGGTGGAAGTACCGCCAAGGCGCCCGGAAGGTGGGCGATCCTTTCCGCCGCCTGCATTCCGTCATCGAGAAGGGTGTTGAACAGGCGGTAAAGGCTGCAAGCATCGCCTTCGATCGCATGCTCGGCAGCAGATCGCCGGAGGGCGAAAGCGTGCGCGCAATATCCCTGCTCGAGCATTCTTTCGTAGTCGAATGCGGGAAGCGCAAGAGGCCAAAGGGAACTGTCAGCGCCAGCGACATCCACATCGCCATATACCGCCAGGATTTCCGGATGATTTTCGAACGCCTCAGAAAAGCGCGCCATTGCGCTCGATTCCAGGATCGCTCCTGAGATAAGGAAGACCACAAAATCGGTCTCGCGGCCGTCGCCGGCGAGGAACTCCCGGACCGCCCTGTTGTCGAATCCAACATAGTCCTCTGTCCGAGGCATCAATGCTGCAACCCAACTGGCGTGGCACTGCGCATTCAAGCTCGCCAGGGTATCATCGA
>Ga0307515_10016480_pt1 | contig 13522 bp, 20 predicted proteins | sample 17_EM_MG_FD_194513 | JGI IMG/M metagenome (GOLD analysis project Ga0307515, IMG submission 194513) | Populus trichocarpa ectomycorrhiza microbial communities from riparian zone in the Pacific Northwest, United States - 17_EM | ecosystem: Host-associated > Plants > Roots > Unclassified | place...
AACATGGCGTAAATGCCTAAAGAACGAAGAAGACCTACCAACTAACTGGATATATCTAAAGGGGGTTTTAGTGGGTATAGCGTCGACGGGTCCTCCGGGACCCGTCAGGTGAGCATCGCTCACCACAACACGGAGTCCCACACAGTGCTGCTCAGCAGCCAGTGCGTAATAGCATCTCCCCCAGGTGACCCACATTTAGAATCAACGCAGGGTGAAATCCCCGGCACCCACAGTGCTCGCCACTACACCAAAAAAAAAAAGAAAAAAAAAGAAAGATCTAGTCTGTCCTTCAAATGAATTCCCCTTGACCTGCTGCTCACGAGTTCATTTAGAAAACAGCTAGAGAATTAATCTCCGAGTGGTACTCCAAGGTAGAGGAAGAATATGAAGACCCGCTGACTCCAGGGAGGGCTCAGCACCCATACTACGAAAGCCCAGCTGGCGATCAAGCCTCACCGCTGACTCCAGGATTCAAGGGTAGGGCATCTGGAGCTGGCCCCAGGAAACGCTTGCCTAGGGCTACAAAGGATGCCACGGACATGAGGAGACGTTCCAGTCAGCTAGAAGACGATGTGGACCTGGATGGGGAGAATGAGGCCGAGAAAGAGAGTGAGGCCGAGGAAGAGAGTGAGGCCGAGGAAGAGAGTGAGGCCGAGTGAAGGCGAGGGAAGTGGTGGGCTCTCAAAGGAAGAGCAACGTCTGCTCATATCTCGTCTAAGAAATCCATTGCGTATAATGTGTAGCGTGCAATAATTCGGGTAAAAGTGAATCCTCCCATGAAGGCATCAGAAAGTGTTTATCTGGCAAGCGGGACGCCGGCAGATTGAGTTTTGTATCCGCCATTGTAGTGGTCTCCACCTCCGCTCAGCTTCCCTCACCAACCTATCACCCTCTCTGATTGACTACCAACTCGGTGGCCTCCAGGATCAGGGTTTCGCATACGACGAGAGAACTGAGACCTTTCGTTCTTAAACTCTCGTGATACGGCGCTTGGCTTTGACGTGTCCGTTCTCTCCTTTCATAATCTCGTCACCGCTCACAACCCGCCTTTCGAACCCTATTAAACTCATTCACGCGCGCAATCAACCAGATGTCGTGGAAACTAGGAAAGAGCAAGTCGAAACAATCTTCTGGGGCTTCCGGTCTGTCGATTCAAGACATGGACACTTCACGCTCGACGACGCCTACCCCGCGTAATCCCGACGGCTCACGACCTCAATTCCGTTCTGGTATTCTCGCGATCCACGTCAACCGCGCTGAAGGGTTAGACCTTCCGCCTGGAGTTCAGATCCCGCCTGCTGTTCAGAGCGCTTTGGCGAGCGCGCAGGCCCAGGCGGCTTTGAGCGTTTCTCCTTCAAGCGTCACTCGGCAGAGGTTGGCTAAGCAGAGAGGTCATAAAGATAGCGTGCAGAGGATTGGATGTTGGTGGCTGCCGTATCTCGTCATGGAGTTTGAGGTCAACCAGATTGTGTTGACCCCGCTTGGTGGTGACATCAAACAGCCGGTCTACATGTATCAGGCGACATTGTGCGTCTCATTTCAGCCATCACCCGTTATTGTAACTCGACGCTGACGCGTGTGATATTCTAGCGATGTCTCTCGCAACTCCGAAATCTCTCTTCAATGCTACCTTCGTACCGACGAACCCAAACGCGGCGGCGACGGTATCGCAGATGACATGGGCAACGATATGTACATGGGTGGAGTCCGATTCACTCCCGATTTCGATGATATGGGTGCACCACAAGAACAATGGTACGAGTTGTCTGGTGGAAGTGGGAAAGGGAAGGTCATGATCGCCCTCACGTATCAGCCAAGCACTGTTAGTCCTGCGTTCCTTTATTCTGTTGACACCCCTCGTTTTATGTGATCTTTCTGCCTTCTTGTCTGACCTTTTGTTTCATCGAATTCTATAGGGACCTCTGAGTATCGACGATTTCGAGCTAATCACCGTGATCGGAAAGGGAAGCTTTGGAAAGGCGAGTTCGCCCATCCTGCGTGCGATTTCAGACGCTAACGTTATTCTCGACCGTATTCGTAATTCACCCTTTGGGATGTTGGCGGTTTTCTCTGGTCTGTTTTCTGGATAATTTAGGTCCTGCAAGTACGGAAACTCAATACCGGGCGGATATATGCTCTGAAGACGATCAGGAAACAGCATATCGTTGATCGAGGAGAGATCACGCATACCCTTGCGGAGCGATTCGTTCTCACGAGAGTGAACAATCCGTTTATTGTACCCCTGAAGTTTAGCTTCCAGTCGGAGCAGAAGTTGTATTTGGTCCTCGCGTGAGTGTTTCCATCCCTCGGATGAAGTGGCTTGACGGCAGGCCATCTCATGTTGTCGGGTTAGGTTCGTGAACGGAGGAGAGCTTTTCCATCACCTTTTGCGGGAACAGAGATTCAACGAGGAGAGGTCGAGGTTTTACAGTGCAGAGTTGTTATTGGCTCTGGAACACCTCCACGATCTCGACGTTGTATACCGGTGAGCGTAACGAGAATCGTCTTCGCAACGGAGCTGATGCGTGCCCCTTTAGGGACCTGAAACCTGAGAATATCCTTCTCGATTATACCGGACATATCGCCCTTTGTGATTTCGGACTGTGTAAGTTGAACATGAAGGATTCGGACATGACCAACACGTTCTGTGGGACACCCGAGTACCTGGCTCCGGAGATTTTGAATGGCCAAGGATACAGTGAGCGCTCCGCTTGGTTTCTGCGCAGCTGGATATGAGAGCTGACCGTCACGGTGCAGACAAGACGATTGACTGGTGGACGCTTGGCGTGTTGTTGTACGAGATGTTGGCTGGACTGCCTCCCTTCTACGATGGTTCGTCTCTTCCTCTCATCGCAATGTCCAGCCTCATCTCATGTCCCGATCCTCTCGACAGAGGTCACCGACAAGATGTACAAGAAGATCCTTCACAACCCTCTCATCTTCGGGGATGAAATCAGCCCTCTGGCACGTTCGATCCTCACCGGACTTCTGAACCGAGACCCGTCTCAGCGCCTTGGTGTTAACGGGGCCGAGGAAATCAAACGGCATCCGTTCTTCGCTCAGCATATCAATTTTGAGAGGTTGTTACAGAAGAAGATTCAGCCGCCGTTCAAGCCAAGCGTCAGTAGTCCCGTGGATGTGTCGAACTTCGATACGGTGTTTACGGCGGAAGAGCCGACGGATAGTGTTGTTGAGGGGAGTCAATTAAGTCAGACTGTTCAGGCTCAGTTTGCTGGTTCGTGGTTTCATTCCTTCTGTTCTCGCTTTGTTGTGTGTTAGTGCTGACGAATTGAAAATTAGGATTCTCCTATGACGGCACGAACATGCCCGTTAGCCCGTAAGGCCCAGGACTTATCGCCAACCCCCTCCCCCTTCTTCCTGTTTCCCACACTTTCGAAAGACCTCGCCCCTTTCGACCTTTTTCCTCAGACCGAAGGAAGTAATCTTTCGTTTTTTCCCCAGGGTGGATCTTATACTCGAGCATAGAGTTAAACACCAAGTACGTTACATAATACCTAAAACAATCTTTTTATCCCCCCCTTCCCTTTTCACTACTACCCCCAGCTACAGTTACGAGAATTATCGGGATTCGGAATACCCGTATGGATCATACTAGTATCGGATATCTCTCACCCCTACCCATCCTCCCACCGGTCCGCAGTCCTCACCTTCCTGTTCAGTATTGGTATCACACATTCGTTCTTTTTAATCTTGAAGATAATGTCATTTGGATTTCGGGTATAGTCACTCACCGCTGGACCTGTTTCGTTTGCCTCGTTCGTGCAGTCACCAGCTACTCATCCTCAGGCTCGCCCTGAACACGAGTGAGTCCAAGGGTTGTCATTCGGTGATTCCCAGACGCGGGATTCGTGATATTCGCGGCTGGCTTTGAATATCACCACTGGGTTTGTCAGACCACATCTGGCGGCGGTTCGCAGAAGTATTAAGTTCGACGTGACCCCAAGCTGAAAGGTGCCGCATCTTTCAATGAAAAGCATTTCGGCGCTGATGCACCTGAAACGTATCCGGGGGTAAGGTGCTCATGGAACGAGTCGCATGTTGAGAAGGGACCCTCGAAGTTGCGGGATGCTTACCGCGTCAAGCCCAACAGTTTGCATGAGGGAGAGATGTTGGAGGGGTGTTGATGCACTCGTCGTACTCTCTGCGCAATCGGCTGTGTGCCCAGCACTCAGATTGCGGCATTCCGGGGCAGAGGTGCAGAAACAGAGGTCGGGGACTTGGAACTCCGGTGCCAGGCATTCCCTATCTCGGTGGATCTCGTTTCAGGCCCTCTCTGGTAGACTTGGTAGTTAGCGTGTGTGTAAGAATCTTTCGCACGAAATTGGAGCCACGTATTTTCCTCGCACCAACAGTTCCCAGTGATATGTGCTTGTACCGTTAGCGACACCGCCGACTATCGATAGTAGTTTTACACGTCCAGAACCGACCATGGGTACAGGGATCAACGAAATTGACAAGCGTTGTTCACTGGCCACCTCCATAGCCATCCGGCTGCCTTGCCATACCCACGTCTACACTCAACTCTGCTTCGCATTCACGAGCCAGCACGGTTCTGTGATCTGGGTCTCCGGCTCTAACTCTGGAGGTGTTTGGAAGGGTGTGGGGAGGATGTATGATCCCTGCCAGTCGGTCATGAAATTACCACTAAGGTGAGAGGGTAGTTGAATTTCTCATCGCACAGTTATGGGGAATGGCAACGTACTGGGGATGAAGTAAGAATCTGGCTCTTTCAAGTCAATACCATCCTCGAGATACCACTTGGGTTTGGCGTCGTTGGTGAAGTGAAAGACCTCCTTGATGATATGGATGGCCACATCCACCTCCTTCTTTGGAACCCGCTACTCGTGGTTTGTTTTCAACTCAAGCGCGACTGCCGCTTCACGAGGGTGGACAGATGCGACAGTGATCCCTTTCTCAGGTGAAAGGCCACATAGCTCGATAAGATCAAACTCTGCAGTCTGAAGAACCCGCTCGCATTGGTGAGTTCCTCTGGGTTGTCCAGTTTATTTTTGGGAGCTTTCTGAAGAAATCGGTTGAACCCTTCAGGGATTGCAATGCCGAAACTGAATCTGGGAGGGTTGTGACCAAGTTCCTGGATGGGTCCGTAAGGCAGTGGAAGCTTCTTGGATGGTTCTTTCCTTAGCATGCATGATAGATATAAGGGCTAGCCTGAGGTCAGCCGGATGCCATGCTTGGGGCGCGCAGGGAGGACACACCTTGTTCATCTGGATAAATTGTTTCCATTCATTCTCGCGAACACAGTAGCAAGACTTGGGTCTCCTGAACCGAATTCAATCCCTGGTGAGCATTTCGGCTGTCGTGGTGTGTTGGGTAGAAGGGGAAGACAAAGGGTTGAGTGGAAGGGGTCGACCGAAATATGATATGGCCTATGACCTCGTTCACGCAGCGAGCCGATCTCGATCCGCAGTTACCCACAGCGACGTAATAACTTATGGGATTCACCGGCACGACTCGATAAACCTTGCATGGAGGCATTGACTAGAACATTGAACCTCCGGCCGATCCAAGATAGGATAGGGGCGGTGTGGAAATTCCCACGATCGATCGACATCGCCAGCTCCGGCCGCGAGTTCTAGCCTACCAAATGTACACACTCATCCTCGCGGCCGGAGCTGGCGATGTTGATCAACATGGGAATTTCCAACCAATCTGTGTCGCCATTATAATAAATACGCCGCTGGGGCTTGGGTTAGAAACGTGGCACGCTTTTCATTGAACCCTACTCCCCACAATCTCTCTTCAGCACCGCCGAGGTTAGCGGAAGCGTCACCCCCGCACCACACAACACCTCCGTTCGCATATACGTGTTGCCTTCTCAAAGATGACCGCCAAAATGGCATGCTTGGCGTGTAGGTAAGCTTGAAATTGTGCCATGCACATTTTCTCTCTCCAAGCTCTGACCGATACTGATACGCTACGGTTCTGGTTCAGAGCTCGGAAAGTGGCAAGTCACCACTATCTCGTTTCGTTGGCTTCCGGCTGTCTGATGATTAAAATTGTTTTTGAAGAAGTGTACCCCCGCGACCCCGCGTTGCTTACGGTGCACGAAAATGGGGATTGCTGAGTGCGTGTACAAGCCGACAAAAAAAAGGGGCATGGGGAACACTTTGGGGATGAGAGAAGCGTGTCAACGGTGTCGGTGAGAATTGAGCCTCAACTGGCTCCATAACCGCTGACCAAATATCCGCACGCCAACGTGTACGACATATTAGCAAGAGGAAGCAGGTGAGGCTCCCGATTCCTTTGTCCAAAGACCTGCGGCGCTCATTCCGGTGCGACGGTGACGCACAGAGATGCGACGCGAAACGCCCCTGCGCCCCGTGCGTCAAGCTCGATGGGGGGTGCGATTGTGTGTACGAATGGAATCTTGATCCCGGTGGTCCTGTGTCCTCTTCGGACCCGAACTCGTCCAATTTTGTCCAACGAGAATCCTGCCCCCCGGGTTCTGACACATCGGATGAATCTGATCCTCCCACCGTTCAGAAAAAATCGAATCCGGAAATGCAACTCGTGCTTTTCCGAGAAGGATCTCCCAAGTCCCATCAGCCCGCTACGACATCCACCTTCTCCCTCCCTTCATCTCTCCGGCCCGCCTCAATCCCTCGCCCGCTTCATACATCACTGTCGTTGTTGAGCCCAGAACACCTTCAGGTCTCTGACACAACGGCCCCAGAACTGGATTTGTCATTGTACGTCTTTTCTTCGGATGTAGTACCTAGACATCACGGGAGCTAACCCCCGTTTGATCAGCCGCCTTGCAGCGCTAGGACGATTGAGATACTTTGGGACTTATCTGACAGGTCCCAAGCAAGACGCTGTAATGCGCGGAGACACTTCAAACACCGTCGTCCATCCGTTCTTTGTCCCCGCCACGGCTGGGCTTGGGATTCATCTCTGTGCCGGTGTTGGAGACTCACCCACGATGGTCCGACTGCAAGCGAAACACACACAACTAGCTTTAGAACAACTCGCAGAAATCGTCAGGGGGAGTGATACAAATCTCCGGGCTCAGGCATTCCTTTATCTCGCTGCTGCGAGCCTTTACGCAAGGTGGTTCGTGGCCTCACGCGAGTATCTCAGAAAGGCATGCATTGCCCTCAACGCAGCAAACCTCCGGTTTATCCCGGCCACAGGGAGCCCCCCAGGACTCACGGAAGATGTCCACGAGAGACTCGCGATACTCTCGCAGACAATATACCTCGAGAATTACTTGTTTTTGGCCGTGGATGAAACAGAACCGAAGGTGACAGTCCGGATCGAGAAAGAGTTTCGACACGAGCTCCAGGTTAGGGTTCGTTTCTTCGCTCCCTGTGACGTATATTGATGAGGATACAGGAAACCTACCCTCGCCTATTTGAGATCTGTCCGTTGACCATGCGGACACGGGGGATCTTGTTGGTTAAGGATGCGGTTTTTGCCATGACCCTCTGTTCTGCTGACGGTGAGTTATCTCACTCGTCGTTGACACGAGCTGACCCTCACTGCTTTATCACAGGAGTGAAACCTGGTCAATGGAAACAGATAGGTGACGAGCTCGTGACTCGCCTTGATGAATACTCCGACGCTCTTCTACGGAACATTCAAAGGTTCCTGGAGATCGGGGATAGTCTTGGGGCAGAGATCATCCAGAGCAGTTGCGTTGGCTGTCTGGCGCATCTTGCGGTGTTGTGCGACCTCATCGGTCGGTTGGAACCTAATTCCAAGCCTCAAATGGACGTTGTTTGTGATTCGTCGCTGGAACGACTTGGCCAGCTCACACAGAAGATTGATTTCGATGAATACACATACTTTGATCTGTTTCTTAAGGTGCGTCGTCTGGTTGATCGTTCCCAACGGTGAACAAAGCAATGATAATATTTTTTAGACCTCTTGGGAAAGGTCGTTGGTTGTGTTCGATTCGCGGATCAGTTGCCTATCGCGTGAGGAGAGTGCACCCCTACGACTTCGTCGGCAAATTGTTGCAGAGGCGTTGTCAGACTTTAATGACAGGCTCCCAGAGGAGTCTCCTCCGACACTAACTAAGCTCCTGATGTTCGTCGATGGCCGAGAAGAGGGATCGAAGCAGCCAAACTTTATGTTGGCTTCGGAGAGACGAAGAAATGGGTTGTGATTCTGGCAGTGTTGTAAGGCGGCTCGTTTTTTCATGGGTTTTGTTATTGGACTCCGATGGTACTCTTCTAGCTTCTAGCCGAACAATTGTCCTCTATGCTTTTCGATTGATGTTCTGGTTCGATGGGTACGTTTGAGCCGAGCTCTCAAACCAGGAAACCCGAAGAATCAGTGGGTGGGAACCAATGTTCCGGGAGCACAATATGCAATCCCAGGCTAGATCCGATTGGCAGGAGCCCGACTCGGAGCTAGCTTGGAGGATTGGTCAAATATCTTCTTACTCCTCCCTTTATAATCACGGTCAAATTGAATCTGGGCGCAAATCCATGTCGGAGTATGGCAGATGTGACGCTGGACAACGAAAGTTCCCACGATGACGGACTCATCGTGGCGCTGTGGAGGTGACAAGTGTCCCAGACGATTCACCTTTGGGCACCCCTCCGTGCAGCGCGGGTGAAAGAGCCAATCATAGACAGGCGAAGGCTCGCTGACAATCTTGGCGTTATTTTGTTGTCTGGAAGACCTCTGAAGGTAATTGATGCTGGTAATTGGAACGGACACTCGCACGAAAACATTCCCATGACTACAATACCGACGCGGAAGACAGTGTCCAGTCTGGTAGTCCAGTCTGGTAAATGGGGTAACGACGCTCGCGACAGAGATATCGACCGACTGTGTGCACCGTGACAGTCCATAGGTGATGATAAGGAAGGGGAGACCAGATGGATAGGCGAAACGGCCATTTCTCGAGGCCGTCACGTTTACGTTGGCGGTTGCCGCGACGTTCAGACATCCATTAGCATTTAGTGTCCCAAAGATGTCTGTTCAGCCTCTTTTTGTCCAATATCGCAACAAATGCGGTCAACGACAACATTACCAGGCCGGCATACGGGAGGTTTGAGACCATGGTGGGAGGGGACCGTCTTATACTGGAGGAGATACTGGACCTCCGTTAGAGAAGGTGGATGGGTTGAGACTAGGTTGAAACTAAGGAGACTCGGAGATAGGCTTCTGACCGCTCGCTGGAGTCTGACTGGATCTTGGACTAGACCTCGATGAAAACGGGGGAGTTGACCGCGGAGAACAGACCAGCCTGAAAATGCGGTCAACACTAAATAGCGACAAAGGAAACACAGAAACCCACGAAAATCAAGGTGGTATTGAGATCCTCGTTGTGATTCTGCATGTACTCGGCGTCGTACTCCATCGCCTCTCGTTTGTACATGGTGTAGAGATAGAGCTGGTGGTCTCATTCTTGATCGGTTGGAGGTACATCCGTAGGGCCTCTTGGATGCTATTCGTAGTCAACTTAGTCCTTGCACAGTCCTGCATCAATAAAACGCACCATCTGGGGTCGATGTTAACAGGTTTTTCATTCTCCTCGCCGCTCATCGTAGTGTCTTTCCGCTGGGTGGATGGGAGAGTGGAAGAACCCTAGAATGGTTCGAAAGGTGAGAATATAAATCCACGTGTCCGTGCATGGACCTTGTCAAAGTCAGCGTTGCCCCAGATGTCCTAAACAGCGAACAATACATCGTAACATCCGGCAGCGTCGTCTCCATGTTCCTCAGCTGCGCCGTCCGAGCTACTGGTGATCGCAAGGGAGGGGGGTGTTCGATCAAGCGTCATGCGTCACGTCCGACTCAGACGTTCCCAAAGCTCGGTTCGAACCGATCCGCTGTCAGTCAAATCCAAGGAATTTGACGGGGGCGAACCAAACGGAAAACCAATGCGGGGCGCTGTGAAAACGTCTACATCTTACCTTGCAGACTGCGTGCGTATTTATAATAATCACGTAGGTGCCTCGCTAGTCCTCTAGTCACTCCATAAAACCTCCATTCAACACCGTCAAGGTTAGAGGGAAAGTCGGGGGGCCTCATCCCAGTACCCCACTCAGAAATGACCGCCAAAAGAGCATGTTTGGCATGTAGGTGAGCTCGAAATGGCGCCATGCACATTTCTCTCCCCAGACTCCCATTGGTACTGATACGCTACGGTTCTGGTTCGAAAAGTGGTAAGTCGCCGCGACCTCGTTTCATTGGCTTCTGGTCGTTTGTCTGATGCAAAATTTGCTTCTGAAGAAGTGTATCCCCGCGACTCCGCGTTGCTCGCGGTGCGGGAAATTTGGGATTGCCGAGTGCGTGTACAAGCCGATAAAGAAAAGGGGCACGGGGAACACTTTGGGGATGAGGGAGGCGTGTCAACGGTGTCGGTGAGAACCAAGCTTCAATTGGCTCCATATTAGTAACCGCTTACCAAACATCCGCACTCCTGCATGTACGACACATCAGCAAGAAGAAGCAGGTGAGGTTTCTGATTCCCTTGACAAAAGACCTGCAGCGCTTATTCCGGTGCGACGGTGACGCACAGAGATGCGACGCAAAGCGCCCCTGTACTCCGTGTGTCAGGCTCGATGGGGGGTCCGATTGTGTGTACGAACGGAGTCCTGAAACTGATAGTCCTGTGTCCTCTTCGGACCCGAACTCGTCTAATTTTGTCCAACAAGAATCCTGCCCCCCGGGTTCTGACACATCGGATGCATCTGATCCTCCCACCGTTCAGAAAGGATCGAACCCAGAAATGCAACTCACACTTTTCCGAGAAGAATTCCTCCGGCCCCATCAACCCGCCGCAATATCCACAACCTCCTTCCTCCCATCTCTTCGGTTTGCTTCAATCCATCACCCACCTCATATACCGCTGTCGTTGTTGAGCCCAGAACACTTTCGGATCTCTGACAAAACATCGTCGGAACTGGATTTGACATTGTGCGTTTTCCCCCCTTCGGCTATCAGACATCGCAGGAGCCAACCTATTTGTTCAGCCGCCTTGCAGCACTAACGCGATTGAGACACTTTGGGATCTATCTTACGGGTCCCAAGCAAGACGCTGTAATGCGCGGAGACATTTCAAACACCGTCGTCCATCCGTTCTTTGTCCACAACACAGCTGGGGTCGGGATGCTTCTCGGTGCCGGTGCCGGTGCCCCACCCGCAATACTCCGACTGTTGGCGAAACATGGTCAACTAGTTTTAGAACAACTCGCAGAAATCATCAAGGGGAGTGATGCATATCTTAAGGTTCAGGCACTTCTTTATTTCGCCACTGGTGGCCTTTACGAAGGGTGGTTCAAGCACCCCCGCCACCACCTCACGAGGGCATGTATTGCTCTCGGGGCAGCAAAGCTCCGGTTTATTCCGGCCACCGGGCGTCCACCAGGACTCACGGATGATGTCTATGAAAGACTCTTGATACTCTCGCAGATCGTCTACTTTGAGAATTACATGTTTTTGGCCGTGGATGGAGTAGAACCGAAGATGGCAGCCCAGATCGAAGAGGAGTTTCGACACGAGCTCCAGGTCAGAGGCGGCTTCCTCTTTGTCTGTGGCGTAGGCTGATGAAGTCACAGGAAACCTACCCTCGCCTGTTCGAGATCTGCCCGTTGACCATGCGGACACGGGGGATCTTGTTGGTCAAGGATGCGATTTTTGCCATGACCCTCTGTTCGGCTGACGGTGGGTTATCTCACCTCGTCGTTGACACCAGTTGACCCTCACTGCTTTATCACAGGAGTGAAACCAGGTCAATGGAAACAGATATGTGACGAACTAGTGACCCGCCTTGATGAATACTCCAACACTCTCCTACGGAATATGCAAAGATTCCTGGAGATTGGAGATGGCCTTGGTGCAGAGATCATCCAGAGCAGTTGCGTTGACTGTCTGGCGCATCTTGCGGTCTTGTGCGACCTCATCGGTCGGTTGGAACCCAATTCCGAGCCTCGAATGGACGCTGTTTGTGACTCGTCGCTGGAACGACTTGGCCAGCTCACACAGAAGATTGATTTCGATGAATACACATACTTCGATCTGTTGCTTAAGGTGCGTCATCCGGCTGATCGTTCCCGACGGTGAACAAAGCGATAATATTATTTTTCAGACCTCTTGGGAAAGGTCGTTGGTTGTGTTCGATTCGCGGATCAGTTGCCTATCGCGTGAGGAGAGTGCACCCCTACGACTTCGTCGGCAAATTGTTGTAGAGGCGTTGTCGGACTTTAATGACAGGCTCCCAGGGGAGTCTCCTCCGACGCTGAGTACGCTCCTGGCATTCGCCGATGGCCGAGAAAAGGGGTCGAAGTATCCAAACTTTATGTTGGCTTCGGAGAGATGTGCCTATGGGTTATGATTCGGGCAGTGCCCGATGGTGTTGTAAGATGGCTCGCCTTTTTCGTGGGTTTTACTATTGGACTCCGATAATACTCTTCAGGCGTTTGGCCGAATAATTGTCCTCCACGCTCTCCAACATCTGTGTTCTCGTTCGATGGGTACGCTTGAGCTGAGCTATCAAACCGGGAACCAACGCTCCGGGAGCACAGTACATACGCAGTCCCAGACCAAATATGATTGGTAGGAGTCCGACTCGGAGCTAACTGGAAAGGCGGATTGGACCCGCGTCCCTTCACACGCACGGCAGCCAGAGCTCGCTGGTCAGAAGCCCAGTCCACTGGATCTCCGGAAGCGCGTGCTTTCTTCCTACCTCCTGCGTATTTCTTTCGGCACGGACGGTTACCAATTTGGAGCCTATCCCGATCACCAAAACTCGCGGCGCACAAGTTGGAGTTGGTATTCAAGTTGGAGGATAAGATCTTGAGAAATTGGATGATATCCGGACAACGCAATGGGGCTCCGGTGGCAGGAAATGAGTTCCAAGTCAAACTGTTGGTTTGTATGTACACACATCTGCCATGGAGGAAATCATGTAGCATCGGACAATTACTCAGGAGTCTTGCGCAAGCAAGGCTCGTGCCGACCGCAGTAGCGCTTCTGCGGTTTTGAATTACCGGGTAAAATGGTCCTCGGATCGTCCCGTCAGTGTGATGAAGCGAGTACGATCGAAATCATTTTTGTGCGCTTTGAACGGCACATTTTCCACCCCTGTTCCCCGTGAGCGACCTCCAACACTAGTATCGCGATTTCTCCCGAACTTCTTGCCTCGTGTACACGATAGAATACTACCGGGTCCCCCGTCAGGTGCCTGGGTCGCACATGAAGAGCATGGCACTGCGAAATGTACCACTACGTCTCGCTGTATCCTCCTTCGAAATCCTCCCATTCATTCACTTCCCGACTACTCCTCGGCCCCTCCGACTCCCTCCGAACACCCTATTAACCACCCCGCTCGAGCACGTTTCCGGCGCTGCCGGCAACTACCTGGACGTGACCTTGTACGCATTTCTCCCGGTCTCGTCAATTTCACCGGGTGGGGGTGAACGAAGTGTGATTTTCCAGTCGCATAGGGGCACTACATCGACCGAATAAACTGGGGGCTTATTTCAGAAAGGAAACAGGAAGCTCTCCTCCGTGGCGCGTCC
>Ga0307515_10016481_pt1 | contig 13522 bp, 12 predicted proteins | sample 17_EM_MG_FD_194513 | JGI IMG/M metagenome (GOLD analysis project Ga0307515, IMG submission 194513) | Populus trichocarpa ectomycorrhiza microbial communities from riparian zone in the Pacific Northwest, United States - 17_EM | ecosystem: Host-associated > Plants > Roots > Unclassified | place...
GACGGCCGTTGACGGTAAATTTCCGTCCCCGGCCGTCCCCGGCGGTCATCGGCCGACATCCATTGATGATTTGCGAGTCATCATACATAATAGATATTCAGTTATAATAAGTACATTTCTCCACTATCTTGACTGTAAAGCAAGATCCTTCAACATCTGCTCGATCCGAATCTGAATTCTTATCACTGATTGCGAGTCCAGAAATATAGATAAATCTATTTATATCTTGTACTGCGCGCTCTACAGTTACAGTATATGTATTAATAGTAACCGCCCGATGTCGGCCGGTGACGGTGGATGACGGCCGATGACGGTATTTTTGCCGTCCCCAGCCGTCATCGGCCGACATGCCGTCCTCAGCGGGCGAGGACGGGACGGACGGCCGGGGACGGTCGTCGGACGGGACGGTTGACAACACTGTTGAAGACCGTGTGAGCAGCCTGACGATTTCGCTTGCCGCTTACAAGCTCCTCAGAAATCGTTTCATCAGCACGTTCAAAGGAGATAAGCTGGGCAACGCAACCGAGGAAGACAAAAAGATCATCGCAGAGGGCAACGGATGGGCGCATGGAGGCGATGCTGTCGTCGATGCACAGCTCTATAAATCGGAAACCCGAGAGGGAAGACGCGACTTCTATGCTTATAACAAACTTTACGGGATACACCCTTTGACTGTGTCGGTTATCAGTAAGTCAATCAATCCTCACTACCTCTACAGCCTGAGTAAGTATCAAAGCTAACTTGTCCAGCTCACAAGGAGACGATCGACGTCCTGAACATTCACGCCAGGGTTATCTCTTCTAGTTATAAATCCGGCAGCAATGAGTTTTACGCGCGTTTCAACCACTTTGTTGAAGTCTTCGGAAAGTCGGATCTTGATGATCGCTATTTGGATGGGGGCTCGACAGATGTAACCAGTGCGTACTGGGTTTTTTTGGATTGCATTCCAGACGAGGTTACAAGGGTCGATGCTACGGAGGGATGAAGGTCTTTTTCTTTGGCGTTACGGTGGGTAGGTGGGTGGCGTGGTGGGGTTTTGCCTCAGATTTGAAGAAAAGTTTGCGGAGCCAGTGATCAGATTAAGGTTTTTCTTTGGCTTTGCGGTGAATAGATGGTGTAATGGGGGTTTTCTTACACTGATTGGTAGTATTCTAAATAAGCTTGTAGCAATTGAATGCACTTTTCAGAATTGTGTTCCGCCACATAGTTCGCACTGCAGAATTACATATATAAAATCAACGTTCCCGGAATTTCCACTACAAAGTCAGAGGATAGCGGCGGAATACACGCTCTCGTTCCCCAGTGCTGTCGACAACACAAAGATAGTATCAGGAAAAGCGGATTATGTGCTAGGATACGGTGGAAGCTCTAGCAAGGAGTTGGGAAGTATTCTCGTTGCGATTGAAGCCAAGCGCCAGTCGACATTCTCATTTGCTATCTCGCAGCTGGTGGTATATCTTGGTACATTCACTTCACTTCGCTGCATTTGTATTGTATGTTCGCCATATACTCATTTTCCCTAGCCTCCATTCAGCGGCTTCGCAAGATCGCAAAAAGGGCAATTTGTAGCGTTTTTGGTATCGCCACGGACGGTACCAATTTCCAATTCGTTAAATTGGATGACGACAAAAACCTTCTCTTGTCGCCAACGCTTTCCGTGCCAGTTCATACGGAAGAGATCTATTCATGGATAGATGCGGTTCTCCTCACCGCCGTTCATTCGTCACCGAACACGACACCGACGGAAACCCACCGTTTCTGTCCCGATCCCGCTATCATTGCCGAAACAGTACAACGTCCACTCTTCCGTTGAGTGAGAGTCGAGGGAGCCATTGCTGAAATCGAGGAATAGCTGGATGAATGGGAGGAAGAGCTGTATGAGATCGTTCTTGACCCTCAGGGGCTACCATACCTTGTCAAAGCTTCCGACTTAGAGGACCTGGAGTTTGAAGAGTTTTGAAGCCCTCCTTATAGACTCCCCATCTTTGAATGCTACTGTTCTGTCCTTTTCTACATGTTGTATAGCTGTTTTGTTCCTGGTCTCTGGTTGTACTATGTGTGTGGTTTCATTCTTCTAGTAGTATCTGCTGCTCGTTTTGTTGCATACAACCCTTCATTCTCTTTGTATCGTTTTTCTCTCCACCATTGAATCTTGCTGTTCTGTTCTATTCTAGTTGTATTGCTGTTTTGTTCGTTCCCTCTGATCCAAGTATGTGTGGTTTCATTCTTGTATAGGATGTCACACGGGGACGGTGGGGCGGGTACCGGTCGAAACTAGTCGGGTAAAAACCTGCGGGGAGTTGAAAAGACTGCGGAGAGGACTCGGTATACAGGATACCTGCGGGGTGAGAAGAGACTTGCAGTCCTAAGTTTTAACCTGCGGAGAAGTGCAAGGAGATCACTAGACCGCGGGATGGAACTATGATACATTTGTAATTACATACTCAATCCCCATATAGGCTACTTATGTACTCTTGCAAGTCCAATGCTGCTCTGTCTTCATCCTCCACCTCAGTTTGACTTCCATCATCTGCAAGGCAAATTGAAATGATGGAATCAAAATACAACACATTATGCTTCCACCAAGAGCGTAATGATTTGGGTGGTGGTAGCGCCTGCACATGCCATATGGTGGCCAGGATAATATTGACCACAGACGCAGTCACCTCTACGTCACCATCCTATTACAGAGACATTATGCTGCACTAGATATCCTCGGGTCTCCACGCACACCTTACATCACCCGCGGTCGGGCATGTATACCCGTATGACTTTGGGACGTCAGCCTTACCAGGCGGGGATGTGCAAGTTGTCAGCCCTGCCCGCCCCGCGCCGGGTTCATCATCCCCGTGTGACACCCTATTCTTGTAGTATCTACTCCTCGTTTTTTACATATTACACTGCATTCTCTTTGCTTGTATTTCTTCACTTTATCATCTGGCGCGGCATCCAAATATTTTATGGCAGAACTCGGAATAAAGTTTTTAGCTTTCTAACTTCGCAACTCATCTCATCACACACGTGCACCACATAGCCATCAGCCCTACCTATCAGCTCTATATATGTACCAGTATTGCGGAGGATAACTAGCTAAAAATATATGCGCAGCTCTGAAATCTATGGCTAGCAAGTGTAAGGCGGTGCTGCAATTCCTTGCGACAAGTTTGGACTGGGGCTCTGATATGGGAGTCTTCTCCCCGATTTCGCAATTGAAGAGAAAGCGGCTGAGCGCAGTGTCCTATGGTTTTCTGATAGAACTTCTTCGCGCAGACCTTTAAATCTACGGATGAGTCGGTTGCATAGGAACTGACGAAGTTAGATAGGGTTTATGGAACTGACCTTATGTGGTTAGCGATTTCCAAGTCTATCAGCAAGATGACAGCGGCATTAGCCATTGGTTTATGACTGTATGAGACATCTATTTACAATTATATAGCAAGTTATTAGATTGAAGATGACTATAATGAGTTTCAGATGGCAACGATCATTGCAATGTGAGTATGTTCAATGGGGGGTTCGTTTTTGACTGCATGACGGGCTGTTGACTTGGAGATGATGATGAGTTGTAAAGTGGCAGCGATTATTGCAATTTGTTTATGACTCTGTGAGTAGTCATTAAGAACATGAAGACGGGGATGTACCTCTACATTGAGGCATTTATGATTTATGAGTCTTCCAATTTTGAGCATACAACATTGGTATTTATGACCTCATGACCGATAGCCATATATTCATAAGGATACTAATCATAGGGTGCAATGCTTCATTATAGGGTATTTGTTACCGGGCGACTCTTCAGTGCAACGGTAACACTAGTGAATTGTCGCTGGGTGTGGATCTGCAGAGTAGCTGCAGTACCAAAAGGCCCGCTAGCCCCCGGAAATGAGGAAGCAGACCGCCAAGCGAATCTAGCACGAGAGGGCCGTAGGACAGGCACAGTGAGAGAAACAGTGTACACCTTGGCAGCGAACAGGACCAGACGAATCTCAGAAGCAAAGACGGCGGCGAAGGCTGAATGGGAGGCCAACAAATGCAGTTAGCACCATGGCTATAGACTGAAAGGGAAAGCTGGAAGTAAGAGACCCATCCCAATGAACAGTGTGAAGCCTCTGGCAGCCAGGTTCTACCGACTGAAGTCCGGACACGCGCCAGTGGGGACGTACCTAACACGGTTCGGACACCGAGACGATGACAAATGCTGGTGGTGCAGCAGCGGAAGCAGGATGGGCCAGACGCAGGAACATCTCTTCCGCCACTGCAGCCGATGGAAAGACCAACACCCAATGCTCTCGAAGAAAGTGGGAAAAGCGACAGGATGGGGAGCGGGCAGATGCCGGCATGTGAAAGTCTCTGAGCTGCTCTCCATACGGAAATGCGACCAAGCGGTGATGGACTTCCTGGCGGCAACTGATGTCGGGAAGTTCCCGCCCAAAACGAGCGGAGGAGCAAGTGCCAGCCGGCACCTGGCAGAGGAGTAAGGGCCGGTGGGCAACGGGTGGAGGAGAAAGGACCGGCGGGCTCTCCTTGATTTCATCCCATTTCCTTTGTATTATATATCTGCCACTTTTGGATGCTTTCTTTTGTCAAGGAGGGGACGACGGGTAGTAGGAGTGGAGCTCCGCCATCTAGCCGGCCAGCACGGAGGCGGAGGGGACTCAGGGGCTGTCATACTCTAAGTAGAGTGAGTACAGTATGATTAAAACAAAAAAAAAAAAATGACAGGCCCGCTAGCCGATCGGTTGAAAGCGCTGATGTGTGTGGCTTAGTGTGAATGTCAGAGTTAGGTATTTGGCGGATATCAGAGAAGAACTGTACAAAGCGGAGACGGGGGATTGCGGTTGTTTTTAATAGCTGTTCACTCCCCCACCTTCAACACGTTGTGGATTTTATTCATTATTATCAAATAGACGCAAACTCTTGGAAACAATCTGAAGAATTAGAGGTTAATGATAGAAGACCCATCGAACCCAAAACTAATAAAATAATTGCCACACAATCTAGCAATACGTGGATATCGAGAGGAATTACCTGCTACAGCCACCCTACTTCTCACACCTTACACCTCACCCAACTTCCTACATACTACTCTCACCCACTACTACCGGCTGCCTATCTCGCAACCTACCCAACTGGCCAACAAGCATTTCGCCCAATATTCACCAAGACCAAGTACGCTCGGTGGTAGACCCAAATGAAAATTTTGCCTTACCGCCACCTGCTTCCTTACCCCAGTAATTTCTAGATATCTTCAACAACATTCATCCTACTACTTTGCGTGTGATCAGGTTTGCTTTCGCTCCACCTCTCCCTGTTTCCAAAGAAGTCATCTTCAACTTGGCATCATGAATCTAGAAGAAACCACATTTTCTGTATCCAGTTCAAGTCACGATTTGTGAAGAGCTTTACCTCGCTCCATCACAATTCTTGCCATGATAACAGTTTGTTGCACAAGAGAATGATGTATAACATGAAGTGCAGAGAAGAAGTATTATCAATTCTCGTTTCCTATCTGAAGGATCAGCATCTGATCTGCCAGTCACAACTGCTCATATAATTTATCTGATCTACCATCTGCCCAAAATTGGGTTTGTATAGCAGACACTGTTGGTTGTGTCAGCATGCGAGCTTAAAGGAGACGAGAAAATGAGGGAATGAGAGCAGTAAAACTAGGGATCTGGAGGGTATTACGATAGAGATCAAGGGATTGTAGTGTCAATTAGATTTCAAAACATATGCCAAGCTGTCAACAGATGTTTCGGCCATAAATGTGAGTTATATAGGTGAACTTCAAATAGTGAAGTATCAGACTCGTACCAGCGAGCACTCAGGACCCGGGTATTCAAAATGCACAGGATATTGTAGGGATTATGGGATGCGCCCCCTTGTCTCTCGTTGTGCGACCATAGAATGCATTGAACAAAAATGTAGTGGCATCCTAAACAACAGCTATTGTCATAGAGTTGTGAAAATGAGGCTATACCGTGAATTCAGAACTGTTTCGCCAAGTTGCCGCCCAATTAGGAGTTTATGTTATTGACATTGAAGCAATTCCATATCAACACCCACTCCCTAATGCTTCAAACCAATGTTGCCCTCGCTGACCAGGCCACGGAAAACACAACTGAGAGTCCACATTCAAAACGGCAAACACTCATAAGATTCCAGCATCATCCCAGTCCAGTGCCTCACCACAGAACCGCAACATCCTTGCCGCGACCGCGCCGTGAAGCTGTGAGACCTCTGGAGCATGACTGAGTCTTTAACATCCTATCAGTCCATGACCTGCGCCTTTCCGTTTCTAGCGCAAGGTGGAGTGGCTCATGCCGCCTTGCAACTACACCCTTCGACAACACAATAACGATGTACAACCCCGACCTTTCGACCTAAGAGGTTGTGTTGGATTCGGGCATGTCATCCCACATTTTAGAATTCAAGCATTCAAAGCTTCCGAAGATACCGACTGGCTGGGATATATACGAATGGTATTGATGGCTATAGTCAGGATGTATCGACACACGCCGGAATTGAAATGAATACAAAAAAATGTGTAAATCCTTGCATCGTAAACCGACCACTACAACATCTATGCTTGTTGTAATATTGACATAACCTGTCATTACGAGTGAAAGCCATATCACACCAATATTATATGAATTTTTGAAGTTCATCAACACAACGCTAACTTTGTATTACTACCTACAGCATCCATTTTGCTGTATAATGAAACAATAACCCTCCACTCTTCTGTACAGTATCTAGAAATTACATTTCCTGTACGCTGAAGACAACACTGCGAGAAAAAGATGCAACTAATAGAAACCTCCTAGAAATACACAATCAATTAAAACCTATCTTGTCATCTACAACATACCAGTCAGGTGCAGAGAAGAGGTTATATGATTTATTTCCTTAACCTGAACCCATCCAGATTATTGCAGATCTTCGACCAAAGAAGCCCCGTCTCGGTGGGGATGACTTCTTTCAAGATCTGGTTGACCTTTTCGGCGAAACATTGATTCCTCAGAAACAGGAATGTCAAGGATCCACCAACGAAAATCTCCACACCAACCACGCAATAACCGGACTTGGGCCAGATTGGAGTGCTCTGCTTCGCATCCTGGTAGTTGTCACCTAGCTCAAGTTGAATGCACAAGACCAACATGCCCTCACCAAAGCTCTGAACAGGAAATGTCGACAATATTGGAGCGTTTTTATGTATCCGATTCTTCACTTGAATCAGAACGGATGCCATCGTTTAAGATCCACATTTGTGCTCAAATCACCATGATACACTGGAATGAGTAAGTCCCACCACTGCTGCTGCGGATTGAGCTGTAGCCAGTGTTCCTACGCGGCCAGGCCGGCCCAGCTTTGCAAAGGCCGGCCCTTGCCGGTCTTGGCGGCGGCTTTCAAACGAGGGCCGGGCCTGCAGGCTTTTCCGGCCCAGCTGGTGGCTTTTCATGGTGGCCTGCAGGCTTTCCGTGGCGGAACTAAGCCTAAATAGAAGACATTGCCGGAAAGATTACCTGCTGCCTATACGGAGAAAGTCTCCACAGTCAGCGGGGATGAAGGGTAGTAGGTGCCAGCTCTGCCATCTCACCGGTTCGCCCAGGGGCGGAGGTGAAACGGGTCCTGTCATACTCTAACTACAGTAATTACAGTACAAATAAACAACAACAACAATGACTCCACAGTACGAAACATAAACCATATCCAACTCAATCATCGTAGCCCTGCCACTGCCGGATTCCATCCATCAACCAGACCAAGAATTATGCAGGCCGATGCAGGTCGATGCAGGCCGATGCAGGTCGTTGCAGGCTTTTTGAATCACTTGCAGGCCGGCTTTTGACCGTTCCAGGCCGGGCCACCCGTAGTGCAACATTTCAGAATGGAGGCAGGGCCGGCCAGGCCACTTAGGAACACGGGATAGAACGGGGTATCTTCTGGCATGGCAAGCACTGAGTAGATGCCGATGAGACATCATCGAGATCCATCGCTCTGTACCGAATATCTTACCACTCAATTCTACACATGATCTCACTGGCGCTTGTGTGCAATCAGATACCTTAATCGATATCCATATCGTTACCAACCCAACTGCCAGCATACGTATCCTTACACTATGTTTTATTTTTTCAGAAATCGGATATGTTTCACTCACGAGATCACCCGAGTTCACCCCTAATTTGATGCGTTACAACACACACGACATCAAGCAGTTACTGTCAATTACCCTCCATGCCTCCAAAGGGAATAGAGAGAAGCCAATTGCATATGGCTTACACTCGTGCGAGCATGGAATCGCTCCGAGCATCGTTCGACCATATCATTCCTATTTGAACAGGTTGCGAAATCAATGACGAAAATACTGTCGAAACCCAAGTTCACGAGGAAGCCTGCGATTTTCAAAAGGGCGACGAACATGAAGAAGATTCCGCCTTCTCTGAAGTCGATAATAGTTGCGGCTGAGTCGACATCTTATCAAAGATCACTGAGGACGCTCATAAGGAGATGCTTGAGAAAAAATGCATGCTACTTAAACTCCTATTGGAATAACAAGCCGAATGGAAAGAGGAGAGAACCTGAATGCTTGCCGAACTCACCAGTAGCCGATCCACCGACGAACCGGAAAATCTCGGAAATCAGTCTAACATATTTAAGATAGTCGATCCACTACGGTTGTGTGGCAGGGGGATAGAACTGGTCACGATTCTCGAATCATTATAGTCAAACTTTGCATCTCGCAAGCACCTATTCCCTAGACGTGATCCTGATCAAGTCAAGTATGTAGTCTCCTTTCTTGACACCTAAAATAACCACCCAGAACAGGCTCAACTACAAACGAAAAGTATGAACCCATCCGAGTGGGTTAGTGAGCGATGAGAGACCAAGGACCTATACCTAGAGTCTTTCGAAATCTTGGCGAATGAGCTTCACAAGATGTACGGAGAAATAGACATGAACCTCAACTCAGCGACGAAGGCCCTGCAGGAGTACCACCAGTGACCCAATGAAGCTGTCAGAGTCTACACCAACCGCCTGAAAGCAAAATGGAGGAGAGCCTGTTGGCGCCTGATCACGCAGGAAGTGGTCTTCTACTTTATGGCATCGCAGGGCCTATGGCAAGTGCTTAAGACGAAGGTCAGACTTTGCATCACCAGTGTCAAAGACAGATTCAACACACTCGACCAACTCTTTGATTGTGTGGTGGCCTCGGAATTAAACCCGGACGAAGAGAAGCCTGGAGAACAGCAACAGCAACAGCAACAGTGAGACCCACCAAAAGGGAGTAATAAGCATCAGCAAAATGTATTTTAGTCACTGGAAGCCTCCAGGAGTGTCTGAGAGGATGTAGAGTGTAAACTTAGATGCGTCAATTTCAGGAGAGTATCAGACCCTAGGAGGGCATTCCTGCCGGCCTTCAGAGTAACTGGGATCTCTGATGACTGGTACAGCATTACCATGGGAGTGATTGTGATAGGTTTGGGAACACCTCGGAGCGCCGGAGAGAACTTTGGGTGCACCTGGGAGCACCGGCGACAAGCCTGGGAGCGCCAACGACAAGCCTGGGAGTGCCGGCAACAAGCCTGGGAGCGCCTGCAACAAGTCTGGGAGCACCTCGAATCACAGTAGAGCAGTCGGGGAAAAACAACGTCTTCCTTGGGAACTCTGCTGGTGCGCCTGGAAATCATAGCTACTACTTATCATTCAACGATTATTAAAACTCATGCATTCCGTTTGTATTCTCATATATGTATCTATATAGCTACCCAATCACTCCCATTCTACACACGGTATATCTGGACTGGCTGCAGGCGGTGCTTGAGAGCAATTCGAGGTGCGCCTGAAAATGACGATCGAGTGAACTCAGAGATACACTCCGAGGCCGCGATCGAGCGAGTTTGGAGATGCACTTGGAGGTCGTAATCGTGCGTATTTGGAGATACACTTGGACGCTGTGATCGGGTGAACATAGAGATGCACTCCGAGATAGTGTTAGCAACGGGTCCGGGTAACCTGCCAGTGGTCCGGGTTTGGACCGGAAAAACGGTTCAGTTCGGTTCAAGACCCGTCCAAAAAACTGAACCACTCTGTCTTGGCGGGGTTGGTACCCGGACCGGACATAAACGCACAGTTTTTTGGCTGGGTTCATCATACAGCGGAGCCTCATTGTCACAAACTCAGAACTTTGGCTCCGATTAAGTATTTGAGTTGTGATCGTATCACCATATGATATATATCTAAAAGATACAGTTTTGGATGCTCTTTCACAACCAATTCTCCAATTTGCAATCCGATCACTATTTGTTGAGTTGCTGTGAAATAAGGCCGAAAATTAACCGTTTTTCAAAGCGACTCCACAAGTCGCGATTGGATCCCAAATAGGCGAATGGGTGGTGAAACAGAATCTCAAACTGCATGTTGTACATATATATCTCATTCTGATAAGATCACAACTCAAATACTTAATTGGAGCCAAAGTTCTGAGTTTGCGAAAATGTGGAACTGCCCAAAAAACCGCGGGTTCAGTGGGTTCGGTTTTTTGATCGGGTCAAACCCGTTGCAACGGTTCCAGTTCGGTTCCAACACCGACCCGGAACCGAACCGCCAATTTGGAACCATTGATAACATTACTCCAAGATCGTGATCGAGCGAGTTTGGAGATGCACTTAAAGGCCTTCATCGGGCGAGTGTGGACAAGTACTTAGAGGCGGTCGATGGACAGCGCGCCGGGTGCTGAGACTCATTTCATCAGTTAGTTAACTCGCAACCGTGGGAATGTGACAAGGTGACTTTACCTTTGAGCTCTCATGGAGAGCTGGTTAATGGCGGTCGATCGTGTAGGAAGGCATGCTGGAAGCTGAAGCGACTTTCAAGGGTCAACTAGTAATCATGAGAATGAAGGGAAGACAAACAATCTTGGGTCAATACTGTACTCGGTGTATGCTGTACTCGGTGTATGCTGTACTTGGTGTATGCTGTACTCGCTGTATGCTGCACTCGCTGTATGCTGTACTCGGTGTATGCTACACTTGGTGTATGCTGTACTCGGTATATGCTGTACTCGGTGTATGCTGTACTCGGTGTATGCTGTACTCGGTGTCACCTCATGATTATGTCATGGTGAGATAGAGAGGGATGACTTAACTGTGTGTTCTACAATGATGGTAGAGTTGTGGACGAGAAAGAAGACAGATAGGGGATGAAGATGAGAACCATGTGGAGGATACGAGCGGATATGATAAATCACGGATACATCAGCAAAATGTATTTTTGTCTCTGGGAGCCTCTGGGAGTATTTGGGAGTTGTCGGACCAGAATCCCAGGGTGGTCAAATCCCAGAGTAGACTGGACCGTTGCAGTGGCCTTCAGGTGCACCTGGGAGCACCTGGGAGCGCCGGCGAGAAGCCTAGGAGCGCCGACGACAAGTCTGGGAGCACCTCGAATCACAGTAGAGCAGTCTGGGAAAAACATCGTCTTCTTTGGGAACGCTGCTGGTGCGCCTGGACATCATAGCTACTACTTATGGTTCAACAATTATTAAAACTCATGTATTTGCTTTGTATTCTCATCTATGTATCTATGTATCTATATAGCTACCCATCTACACACGGTATATCAGGACTGGCTGCAGGCGGTGCTTGAGAGCAATTCGAGGTGCGCCTGAAGATGACGATCCAGTGAACTCTGGGATACACTTGGAGGCCGTTATCGTGTGAACACAGAGATGGGCACTTGGAGTCCGTGATCGAGCGAGTTTGGAGATGCACTTGGAGGCCGAGATCGAGTAACTCAGAGATGCACTTGGAGGCCGTGATCGTGCCAACTGGGAGGCCGTGATCGAACGAGGTTGGAGATGCTATTGGAGGGCATTATCGTGCGAACTTGGAGGCCGTGATCGAGCGAGTTTGGAAATACACTTGGAGGCTTTAATCGAGCAACTCAGAGATGCACTTGGAGATGCACTTGGAGGCCGATATTGTGTAACTCAGATGCACTTGGAGGCCGAGATCGAGTAACTCAGAGATGCACTTGGAGGCCGAGATCGAGCGAGTATGGAGCTGCACTTGGAGTCCGAGATTGAGTAACTCAGATGCACTTGGAGGCCGTAATCGAGCGAGTTTGGAGATGCACTTGGAGGCCATGATCGTGCAAACTTGGAGGCCGTGATCGAGCGAGTTTGGAGATGCACTTGGAGGCCATGATCGCGCAAGATTGGAGGCGGTCGATGGGAGTCGCGCCGGGTGCTGAGAAGCTATTCATCTGTTAGTTAACTCGCAACCGTGGGAATGTGACGAGGTGACTTTGCCTTTGAGCTCTCAGGGACAGCTGGCTGGTGGCGGTCGATCTTGGGCGGAGGCACGTCGGAAGCTGAAGCTATGTTCAGACCCATACGCCAAATTTTCCCGTTGGCCAACTGGTCGACCGTGTGACCAACAGATCGACCGTTTGGCCAATAGATCGATCTATTGGGCAATGGGAAACTTTGGTATATGGGTCAACCCATTGCCAAAGAGGTTGACCGGTGCACCAAGAGAAATACTTGGAGCACCGGTCAACTCACTGGCCAAGAGGTCAACCCATTGGCAAAGTGGTCCATACTAATTACAATATATTTAAGATTGTCTACCATTCTCTGAGTCTCTACCAGTACATATTTGCCAGAACCTATTCCTCTTGACTCTGAGCATGCTGTCCCCTTGTCCGAGTTATTCTGCCCATTTTTTGTCCACCTACTGTGGTATTGGTTCTCTTTCGGCTATTCTGGCCTTCAAGTGATGGAATTAGCTCAGGCCTAGGGACTCGATCAACTAATGCAATTTCTGTCCTGATTGCTAATGTTGATAGATTTCCACAGTCATGTTCATCGGCATGGCAGTAGATGGAGCACTGGACTTCATTCCTTTTGCAGCGGCAGCGCCCAGTACATACTCCTTTGCAGTTACAAGAGACAGTCACCCGGTTGCTAGTGGATTCTACTGCAGCGGCAGCATGAAGTGTAACCTATATATGAATACAACATTATTATAACAATCAAGCAATGCACAGTACTGCCATTGCCAGTACCAGTGCAAATTGATCAGAGCATACCTGCTTGGTTGGGGCATCATGCAATTGATTTTGTGCTGTATCGCATGCATTCTCGGGAATTCTCAAAAGCTCCTTAATTGGATAGTGGGTAGCTAAAATTCCATACTTTGTTTGTAGCTGATAGCGATTGGGATGGGATTCCTTGACCACTCTACAATAAATTCGCTGGTTATCGGTACTGGCTCTATCTTCCCATGGAATTTTTAGTGTTACAAAATCCCCTGGTATGAATCTTTCTGGTGAGTATCGCTTTGAATGTTTCTGTACAATCTTGGCTCGTGCTTGAGTCATATTTGATTGAACTTCTTTTTCGATAAGAGTAAGCTCAATTCATGGTGACTTAGGAGGCGGAGTGAGACTAGGTGTTGTGGAAGTAGAAGACAGCTCATGGTGTGAATCTTGGTCTGGATCTCTTTCGGTAGTGGTT
>Ga0307515_10016482_pt1 | contig 13522 bp, 11 predicted proteins | sample 17_EM_MG_FD_194513 | JGI IMG/M metagenome (GOLD analysis project Ga0307515, IMG submission 194513) | Populus trichocarpa ectomycorrhiza microbial communities from riparian zone in the Pacific Northwest, United States - 17_EM | ecosystem: Host-associated > Plants > Roots > Unclassified | place...
ACTAATACTATCTCTCTTAATTATAATTTTGTTTATAAGAGGACTTATTTTAATTATTCTTTAATATCACTTCAAAATTCTTAAAATATAAATAAGAACTTAGTTTTATAAGTAATATTAATAATAAATATTGCTTAAAAAAAAAAAATTATCATTAAAGAGTATATTTATTAACTAAAACTTAACAAAGTATAAAATTATATTAATAATTAATAAATTAATATTAAAGTTGAATTTTGGCTTGGGCGGAATGGGGGTGTGGGCGGTTGGTGGGTGAACCCTTCTAATAGCCTCGAGACTGACCGCGTGGCTCATAATATTCATCCCTGATAACTCCCATCGCAACCCACAGCCCTAAGGATACATGAGGAGAGGATTTCCCTCAAAGGCTATAGTCACGCACTGTACTGCCTCTCGCAGCACGGCTTCTAAATTATTCACAAACAGGTCTTGTTCAGGTTTTCACCAAACGAAAGGACATATGCCCAAGAAAGCAAGACCAAACCATGACGCAATCGACATCACCTGCGCAGTCTCAACATTCCGCAGCCACATCCAGCGCCGAGGAAAAGATGATATCGAAGAAGAGAAAGGAATTCACAATCAATTATATTGTTAAGGTAGTGCATTCTCGATTTGAAATCCACACCAAATGTGCTGTATCATACCACGTCATCAGAATGCTCAATCAGTCTGCCACCATTCTCTAGTCTCCCCTACATCGACATTTGCCTTCCGCACAGCCTGGCGATTTGCCCCGATAAAGTCCACACAGTACTTTCCAACAAGCACAGCACCTGAATCGCTGGCTCTTTGCTCGACATCCTCCACATTCGCGAGGTTGATGAATAATCGTGCCCCAGAGACAATCTTGCAATCGACCTGGGTCTTCAGCTTTTCCATCATCATATAATCGGCACCTCTGCAAAGATCCAATAGCATGGCGAGTTTACTTTCTCGTTTTTGCTCATCATCCTCCTTCGAGACATCTGTAATTGTCCAGTCAATAGCATCTTCATACGCATACGCGATCATGCTGGAAAGAGTATGATACGAGAGAAAGTCATCTCCGTCCGCACGTATGTCATACTTGATAACAGGTGTCATATTCCATCGGCCACTGAACTCGGCTGCCCATTTCTTAGACTTAGCGGCCAGAACCATGCGATGAGCGTGAAGGACCTTTCCTTCCGTCTGAAATTCAACATCCGTAAAGCTTTGATCAATTTTCATCTGAAGCAATATAGTCGTAAGGGAGTCATCGGCCTGAATTTGAGGGAGTGTAGTGGTAGGTTGTTTGATGGAGTCGCAGCCTACTTTTTTCAGAAGTCTCTCAAATTGCAACAGGCCTGATTTGACCGCTTTGAGCGCACCGCAATCAGCAGCAAGTGACAAATACAATTCTCCATTGGTACACCACTCGTGTCTAACATCCTCCAGCAACTCGGTTCGGCCGTCAAAAGAATTGAGATTGAGCCAGATTGGCTCCTTCGCGAAAGAAATTTTATCCAGAACAGGGTCCAGGTTTTCTTGCAGATGCTCGTAACTTAGGGTCAGATCTTTAAGGAAATCGATGATTTGATGTTGTTTGAGTTGTTGCGCCATGCTTGCAAGATGTTTCAAATGAAGCCATACCATTGCAATATCTGGTTGGCCTCTGCCAGGTACTTTGCGGAGAACTTCCTTCGTAGGTTGATGAATGGTAAAAGGGGTTTGGCTCCAACAGATGGCAGCATGGCAATAGGAAATAACCTCGCGGAGATTCAGTAGCGGCTGTCTAAAGGCCATCTCGCTCATCCCATCTCTCCGGTGATCGTACTCCCCATTGAAGTTGGTGATTGCCCGAAACACCTTCGCGTCGGAGATCTGTTGCCAGTCATGCGCATCAATAGTGCTAAAAGCACGGCTGTCGTCTGTCAACGGACCAAGAATAATTTCCTCATCCTCCGCAAGATGCAAATCTAAATTTGAAGCCCCAGTGTCCAATCTAGATACCAAGGACTGAAGGCATTGGATATAATCTTCGCTCCTATAACAGCCACTTGAGCCATTTCGGCGACGGAGACCTACTTTTTCCCAGAAGTTGGAATGTTCTCTGACACTTTCGTGTAACATTCTGAGCCTTTTCTCGTGTCTGAAGGCTGCCAAAAAGATGGGATCGGCGTGGTCATAAAGCTCGCTAGCTTTCTTCAAAGAAGAATGTCCATCAAAAGCAAGGCCGACTTGCTGCAAGGTTGTTCTGACTTTCAAAGTCCAGTCCCTGTGGCTTTGGTGCAGAGCCAGATCAGAAATCAATCGACACAAACGCTCCTGTCGAGCAGAATCCAAAGGTTGTGGTATCGGAAACACGTAACCATCTCCGCACAAGAGATCTTCCAGATTCATGGTATGGACTTTCAGGTCCTTCAGACATCGTTGATTGCGATTCTGTTTTAAAAATTCAGGATCAATGAACTTGTCAAAATCTTTCATCCAAGGAACTAAGCACTGAGGGCTATCGGTCATGATTGCTTCGCGTGCGGGAAGGAGCTTCTTCACAGGATATCCGATAGACGATGGCCAAAGAGGCAGAGATATAAGCGTATCATGGAAAGATGAGTGTCGTTTTGGGTCGCTAATCGAAAATGCTGGTGAGATGTTCTCCAGGATCAGTGTTCGAAGTAACTTTAAATTTCAAGTTAGTGCGTAGGATAAAAGGAAATGCGATGAGAATGTGGGTGTAGAAACCGACCTGTAAATTGGCATCATTTAAGTGCTTCATTGCAAACCGTGCCTGATCATCTCCCACCTCACTACCCAGAATTTGCAACGCTCGAAAGAAGCGTAGTAAGAACTTGGTGGAGGGCAACGTAGAATCGAAATCCGAGTACAAATTTGGCATGAAAGTGCGATCAAACTGATACAGGCCAGGTATCGCCTTGCAGAGTATCTGTTGTGAACTCGAGGCAGGCCCCACCACTGCTGGCAACGAATCAAGTTCCGACGGCGAGGCGTACACGACAACACCATCTCGAACTGCTCGAAAAATCTTGAAGTCGGTATCTTCGAAGACATGTCGTTCAGACTTGCCAAATTTCGAGCTCCAATACTTCCAGAAATCCGCGAGCCACTCATCCTCTTTATCGGTTCGGGAGGAAACAACTGGCTTCATCGTCAACAGCCTCTTCACGCCCTTGGATGTCAACCGAATCACATTGAATTTGTGGCTTCTCAGAAAACTTGCAATTTCAGTTCCGATGCTTGACTCCCGCACAAGAATCATCGATGCGAATTTGAAAAGTTTAAGCTCTTGCTCATCAGCCAAAAAGAAACAATCTGTAATCTCCTGCTGTGTAGCGGAACCCGTGAATTTCAGAGTTCCCAAAGTTCCATCTGCCAGGGGAACGACCCGACAACCGTGTAGAAGGTAATGTTCACTTTCCACAAAGATAACAGAGGCCAATGCGTTCCAGGCATCGCCGTCTTGTGCCATCGTGGCTTGCATACATTTGCCAGCTCCCTCCGACTTGAAGAGCTCTCGAAGCATTCGCATGGAAACACATTCAATATTGGGGAACAGTTGCAGGCGATTTTTGATGGTTGAGGGAACCTTTCCGACCAGGTTGACTTCAAGGGACATGAGAAGTGGTGCAAGCTTATCTGACTGAGCTGCAGGAAGAAAATCAAACACTGCTTTACTGATGTCCAGAAATTCCGGGTCCTGGCGGCCAAGGCGCTCCTTGACGGTAAGTTGTCGCGGGAAAAGTCTACGGGTGCTGTTGGGAATCTCTTTCCAGAATGCCTCACAAAGGAGTTCAGCACAGCCTCGTGCTCTTGTTGGCCAGAATCGGAAAATTTGTCCCCCGATTGAAGTGCCAATAGACTCCAGGAAGTTCAGATAGACCTCGGGCAAAATCTCTTGAAGGAGGTAACGGTTGAATTTGGTGTCGTGGAACTGTGTTTCGCGATCATCAAATGCAATGGCCTGTCGATCACCAGAGATATCAAAGCTTGCATGGACATGAACTGGAAGATCGGATTCAAGTGGCAACGGGGTCGTAGTAAACATTCTGGACTCGCGGAGTTTGGAAAACTGTGGCGAATCACTTTCGTAATCTTCATCGGAGCACACCAATGCTGCTAATCCACATTCAGTGTTTTTCCTCGCCTTCCTCGACGTTGGGGGAATCAAATTGTCCTTGGAAATATATTGCTTGATAGCTACCATCCATCGATCAATTCCAGTAACATGTGTCATGTCGGCCGAGCTCTTACGAATCGAGAAATCGACGCGTTTAGCAAATGATCTGCCATCTCCTGGACTCGGCTTGCGAGTTACAGACCACGCACTTGATTGTCCACGAATCTTGAAATTAAGGGACTTAACATTTCTCAAGAAGAGCAAGGAGATTCGTGCTTCATCGAAGTAGCTCTCCATCAACCTACGAGCCTCTTTGGGTTCCAGGTGCTTCCTGCCTTTACTGATGCTTGACGAGTCTGGTGTCTTTCGAAGCGGGAAGCGAAAGATGGTTTCAGGGTAGTAGTCGAGGTTTTTAGTGTATTTCCACAGCCCGTGGAATGGTGCAAACTGGTCCTCACAGACGTTCTTGAAGGTTTTAAGATCAAGTGAAATGCCAAACACGGGATCTGCCGTAGGTCTGCTACAGATGTATTGGCCGTGTGGACTGGGACGATATATGAGTATTGTGAAGCGTCTTAAGACAGTTCTACTTACTCCAAGATAATCAAGCGATTCGCCGACAGTATCATGGGAACATCTGTCCAATGATACATGGTTTGTGACCCACGTCCAAACTGACCAATGGCTTTAGGATCATGAAATTTACTCCCTTCTCCTAGCTTCTGGAATCCTTCGAAATCGGCATCAGTGAACACTAAGCTTCGTCAGTCACTCGTTAAATGAAACAATGACGTTATAATTGGTGTTACCTGAATTGTTGTGGACCAATAATGCCGGCCCTTGAAAGTGCTTCATCGAGGGAGCGATAAGGTTCCGGCCCTGATATTGCGTATCATCCAAAAGCCAGTTGACTTCAGAGGCTTTCGCATCATCTGCATTTGCAAGATATTCCCGAAATGTCGTTTCCACAGGATAGCGTTCCAAGGTGTCATTGATTCTGATCTTCGGATCTTCTGCCTGGTGGAATCGACTTGCATTTGAGAAGTCGAACATTCGATTGAGGTGTGCTTGCCTCCGACCATCCACATGAAGTGCGTGAAGAGTCTGCCGTGGGATGTCGGGATGGGCGAAATTCCCCTCCTCCCCAGTTCTAGGGGTACCAAGGTCATCGTAAATTACTTCCGCGAGAGGAACAAGTTTGTAATCCTCGGTAATAACCTTCAGGCTTTCAAGGGGAACGCTTTTGTCATGGCTGACGAGATTGAGGACCTCAATAGCAACTCGAACATCAGACCCACCGATTCTTGGTTTTCCCCCCAAAATTGCCTGAATATCGAGTAAATTAGAGGATACTGGATGCTCCCGAACACCAATGTCCATAAGCAATCTTTCATGCTTCTCCCAAAACTTGTTCTCGACAACCCCAATATATGGCTGCAAGCGCTCAAGGTTGGTACGGTCCGAACGATCCGGATGAAAAGCACATGACGGCAGGAGAAAGAGATCATTCCCGGCAAAGACACAATGCACCTTCTTTAGTTCCGCTCTGAGGCTCTTTAATAGATCATTTCGGGTGATGTAAGTCAGAACAGCGCTGACGATTTTTTGATCCTTTGTCTCGATTCCAAACTTGATCTGTGCAAGGAGAATGTAATTTGGTAGTACTGTGATCCAGCCAAGTCGTTCCTCCCATTCTTGAGTTGTGGCAACAGTGACTATTGGGAGTTGAGAACTGCAGAGTAATCCGTCGCCATGACTACGGCAGTCTTTCGCACTTTTCAAAGCGAAATTTCCATGCACATCACATGTCGGCAACCATGGCAGAGAACGTAGACTCGACATTTTCCACTTCGTTACAGGCGATGTCCAAGTACATTTCTCGGTCAACAGCATCTCTGCACGGCTCCGAACTTCCAGGGGAGGGTATTGTCCACTGCCGTAGCATCTTGCTCGATTCTCCACGAAGTCTTCATCCAGAGAGCATTTCAGCCCACAAAAGTCTAACTGCATTTTACAATTCTGAAAGAAGTGGTGGTTTGGAACCACTTCCTCATCATCGAAACAAAGTCGAGCCAAATCTAGTTTTGAACGATCGATCAGGTTTGATGCTATCGAGAACTTCAATGTGGGTTTACCATCCAACCTGGATACGAGCACCATTGGAAGCTTTTTGACATCCATCTGATGTGCAGGGTCAAGGGAGGAGAGATGATCCAAAATGAACTTGCTCATATGTGCCTTTCGGAGACCACTCCAAGCATTACTTTGGCCTTTCCTCCAGGCCGGAATTACCACGTCTTGGATGAGCACTTTGCGCGAGACGCATTTTGCAATACGGAGAAATTCAAGGAGTTTTCTGGAAGGACTATCGTACTCCGCAAGCAGAAATTGAGTGCCGGGTACATCCGGAACCGGACTGACACCCTCAAGAAGCCCGATGAAAACATCGTTCGATGCTTGCAAAGGCCAGGATAGTAAACAGTCCCTGAGGATCTGTCAGTTTCAATACCATGTGGTTTAAGAAATTTCTTACATCTTCTTTTTCTTCTGGTCCTCCTTCCATGACACCGTCCGAAAAAGTCTTAATGAGATCAAACGATTTCCGAGCAATTTCCTCGTCTTTTCTGGCAATGTCGATTGAAGGTGTCCTAAGATGGCCTTGACCAGATCATTTCGCAAGGTATCCTGTGTCTCCTCAACCAAAGCTGAAACTTCTTGTAGCCAGTCAATGAAGCTGAAGATATCATTCGCATCCGATACCCACAGCTTTGGCATGAGATCTGGGCACTTCCTCAATCCGGACAAGACTTGCCGAATGTGTACTGACCCACGCATAATGAGAGGATGCGATTTGACCGACAAATTGTCGTCGATCTTCCACATGATGTCACCTAATGCTCCTCTGGGGGCAAAGTATATTCGATTGTCTTTCGAGGACATGACTTTCCGATACTTCTGGTTGCTGAGGGGAATCAGCCAAAGATCTAAAAGGTTGTGATCTAATATATCGATTGCCTCATGCTGCATCCAAGCCATGGCACTGCCGACAAACTCGCGTTGAATCCGGTCAAGGTCCACCATGTCCTCATCTGGCGAGAAGTGCGTGAACACCTTCGTGAGAGCATATTCTCTGAATGAAATTACTGTGCGAAATTGAATCGAAGGGTGAACCGTCTTCTTTTGACATCCGTGCCTCAAAGCAGTACGGGAGGATTCCAGTAGTCTCTTCACATCAATGTTTCGGGAAACATCACGTACAAAAAGTTCTTCCTCACGTCCATTCCGACTTACGAATGCAACGCGATTATTGCCAATCGCACCGAAAGCCCCATCTTCAAAAGGGAATATTTCGAGACCACCATACTGGAAGAAATTCTCATGTGTCAAAACATAATCAAGAATTTGTAATCTTCCTTGACTGTCCACTGAACAAACGCCGTCATTTGACCTCAATCTCTCGCAAAGTGTGTGTGGTGACAATGTCTGCTCACAAAATATCTCTTTGGCTCTGGAAAGTAACCGTTGCGGCACATACACCATGGGCACATGTGCTTGGTGAAGAGCGGCTTTCAGCTCCTTCGGTTGCGACTTGGTGGAGAGTATACCGTCGTTTGAATTCACGTACCCTACACATGTGGGCCAGAGCGCATGACATTCTCTCTCGATGATATCTGACACCTTTCGGGTTGCATGAACCAGATGGTCATTGTTAGCTACCAGCTGTGGCCACGTTCTGAAAGGCGACTCTTGAGGATAGATCTTTGCCAAGAAGAGAAGAAGTTTCACCCACGATTCTGGGATAGCTCTCTCGAAGAGCCACTTGTTCCATATCGCAGGATTCTGATCTTGATTTGTCCGGGCATTAATCTTCAGACTCGCTCTGTCGGGCTGAAGACTGAAAAGGCCATGAGAATGAATTGGCTGGTTTGATTTGACCGGCAGAGGTAATACGCTGAACAGGTAACCCTCAAATGATTGGGAAGACTGAGTCTGGGCAGAGTTAGCATTTGCTCAAGATGTCGAGAGTCTGTGTGCATACTGGTGCTGACGCAACAGCAACCCAGGGAATAAGTTTTTGCTCAGAGCACCATTCCTGTAATTTAAGGTCCATCGCACCACCAAGTATCTGATGATGGATGATGAAATCGGTAGCCTTGATTTTTCCAAACTTTTCGTATGTGATGGTAGCCTGGAAGGGATGGTCAAAACAAAAGCGAGAGTCAGTCAAAGCACGCTCGACAGCTTGTTTGATTTTCTGTTTATGTCTGTATCCATATGAATCAAGTCAGCCACCCAATCGAGAACAGCCATCTTGACTACTCACACTTGGATTGTGCCAGGACTTCCCATTTCAATTCTGATTGTTCCTTTGCGAGATACCATTTCTAGCTTCCCAACGCTTCTCATGAAAAGTAAGATTTTCTCGCCCAATTCTTCAGCAAAGTTCTCAAATACCGACATGATGTCGGGAATGCTAGTAGGAGAACTCGAAATCTGGCTGCTTTGGGATTGAAGAGTTGTGCGTAGAGGAATTCGGACAATTGTGCCATCGAAAGACACGTCAGTTCGTTTCATGACTGCAGCAAACGCTTTTATATGGTTTATCATTGCCGGGCTTTGGGCACCGGCCGGGAAATCATAGGTCGGGCCACCTTTGGACCATTCATGGTGAGGGTCGAGAATACAGAATTTATGTCGCGACACGATGGATGGCGAGTCTGTCCAATTGTACACCTGAAATGCAGTTTCAGAGAATGTCAAATATGAAGAGAAGGACTCACGGAATTAAATCCCAGGCCAAAACGACCAGTAGTTCCCCCATCATCCTTCTTCATCGAATCCCCGAGCCGAGATATATTTTTGAAATCCCTGTCGGTAAATACTGCGTTGTTGAACACGAGCAAAGATGGACCCTGGTATTTCTGTAGGGCGGGGTCCATAAGTGCATTGGAAGGGTGAGTTTCTTCGTCCAGAATGAACCTCTGAAGTCAATTCAGCGATTATTGTCTCTCCAAGATAAACATCTCATACCACTTCAGTTGCACCAGCGTCATCTGCGTTCTGCAATAATTCGCGGAGGACTGTGCCGCCGGCTTCGTACCCATTACATATATTCTTCAGCGCGGTTGTGAGCAATTGAACCTGTGCGTGCTCCTCTATTGGCTGAGGGACAACCGCAGCCATGTTTGTTGCGCGTGATATGGGACCGAGCTACGAGCTTTGCCCCGAGGGTGTGGTTTGTTATGTTAGGTCGAGCCGAAGCTTGGAGAAGATGTTGAAAGTTGGAAATAGGATCAGGGCACGGCTCAGCCTTTCCCAGTCAAGTGGTGCGAGGCTTTTCGCAACAGGGCAGTGCAAAGGTGATCAGCAAATCTTTTGCGCGCGTCTATTGTGTGAAAGTCATTCTGTGCTAGCTATTTAAGAAAATAGGTGGTGCTTACCAGGTGTAAGCCTCTCCAACTCCTGGAATGTGTCTGAGGAGTGCACACCGCGAGGAGGAACAGAACAGTTGAGGTCAGTTGAAGCTTTCTCAACCAAAGAGGGGTTCGAAAGTTGTGGAGCTAGGATGGGCGACTTCTTTCTGTGGAAAACATTGTAGCGTCAAGAAATCTTCTGGTCTATGGCCATTCTACTCGTTGTCTTATCAAGACATGGTTTAGTGGGAGGCTTTTTACGTAATGTATATGAAGGCTGTATGCTTCCGGATCATGTGATCGGGTTCCCAAGATCCCCACCCTTATTTTAGCCTTCTTGCTCTTATACTTGATCGTGTGGGGGAAGAGGAGGTCAGTAAATCTCTCCTTAACAGATGGTCGATATCGCTTTTTAAGCGCAGCTTTCTCGGCTTCAATTTCCTCCATATACTTGGCTGTTAGTTCCACCAGGTGTCCTCTCCTTGAGACTTGGAGTACTATTCTCGGGGTCTCGAGAGACTTTTCTTTTTCCAACCCATCTTCAATTAGGAATTTGAGCTGCTTTAACCGTCGATCCCTGGTTGGGATCTTGTCCGGTCCTCCACTTCGTTCCAAGGCATCCTGATCGGGCCTAACATTAATGGAAGTAACCGGATAGCGTACCTTATAGTAGAAACGCTGATAATCTTCGAGCACCTCTACACTCTTGATCCGTTCTAACTGTGTTCGCTAGTATACAGGTAACTCTGCGATCCGATCTTTCTCATGATCCCTTGACCCACCACGTCTGCCTCCGCTTTACGAATCTTCTCGCACCTGTAGCGAGCATACCTACCTCGCCACAGGCTCTAGACAATAACGACCTTGCGCCTATACTGTCTCCAGCTCTTGATGTGTCTCCACAAGCGCTCTATACCCTTTGAATTAATACCACAGCATTTCTAACACGGGGATTTATGATCTCCTTTCTTTATAAGAAGCCTTTCGCCGTAGCTTATGCAAAGATAACGTTATTGCGAATAATATTAAAGCTTTCCCATTGCTTCTGACCGCGCTATACTCTTTGTATTGTGGTAGCAGCTTTGATCTTACGACTCTCTTGCGTATGCTTCCAAGTAAGATGTCTCCGAGTAGCGGACTAAATGAGGAAGATCGCGTTTCGTGCCTCCAAATACTTACGGCGATAGTACTTAGCTTTTAGATTCTTCTGGACTATAGTGGCGTAATAATTGAGATACCTTGTTCTAAAATTCTCCAGGAATACTAATATATTAGTACGGAAGAAGATCTCTGTTAACCCGAGTTAATACTTATCTAAGCTCTCGCTCTTGCTAGCCCCTAGCACCCTCGAGAGGATTTTGTTTGCCATATCCCGGATTTCTAACGTCCGTGACGATAAAGGAATAAGTATATAGTACCTCAGAGTAAACTTTTCGTACGTCTATCTTGTCGGGTATCTAGTACTACTGCTCCCGGGTCCACTTTCGGTCGCATCTACGAGCTCGATATATACGCGTTTTGAAGCGCTACCGTCCTCAAAGTGTTGCTTGCGTTTGGAGGGGGTGTGTTGTGGAGTGTCCGGCCGCTACGGGGTCGAAGAGGTAACGGTAGGTTCAGAGGGCTGCTTGTCCTGTCGAGCGTCCTAGTCGTGTGTAGTGTTGTTGTGGTCAGGTAGAGGCCAAATATCGAGGTTCGCCGAACGCTGAGAATTGTCGCTCGTCTGCTCAAAGCTAGAGTCGTCTACGTCCTCGACATAGGCATGGTATAAAGGCCGACTTCCTTGACTAAGTTCTTGCTTAACCGCTAGGGGGCTATGATTATGAGGGTCGACGAGGTTGTTCTTGTGCTGGTCAGCCTGGCCGTCAGTGTCAGGCTTTTCTCGAGGCGTGGAAGCGGGAGTTGGTGAGGGCTTTGGCTGTGGAATTTCTTGAATAGCTGCTAGGACTTCGTTATAAGCGGCAGGATGGTTTTCGATATATTAAGCAATGTTGCGGTTCCGTAATAGGCAGACCAGATAGTTGAAGACCTAATAGGACATTAGAAGAACTAGAGGAGAATAGAGACGAGAAAAGAGCAATTCCTAACCTTATCCACATTTGAGTTTAACTCCAAATCCAGTTCTAAATTAAAAGGCGGTATCTTGTTGCTTTACCTTGACTTCTTTCGGATCGCCATCTGCCCAAGGTCGGCGTGGCAGATGAAGGAAAGTCGACGTTCAAGAGGTGTGATGGGACCCGAATAGCAAAGCGCGCTAAAGCTGCTCCCTTGCACGTGCCTGCTGTGCAGAAATCGTGACGTCACCCACTTGGCTGAACCCGCATCACTTTGTGAGCGATGAGACCCGAATCGAACGAAGCGATTCGGGTCATTTTTAGACCCCCTGCCGTTCCTAACTTCTTTTACCATAAATAACTTGGTCGGCGTCCAGTTCAGGCTCAGGGTTGAAGAAGTGCTTACCTCCTTCTTTTGCCACCAACCACATCCCTGGTATCCAGAGCGTTCTGTAGAGCGTCGCCCTTCCAGCCAAAAAGGTAATTGCCATGCCAGCCATAACCCAGGCTGCCAGTATATCAGCACAAGTTACACAGTCTCTACGAGTCCGAAGGACTTAAGGATCGCCCATTCAATACACAAAAGGATTTGAACCATCTATCTGCCAAACACCTTTGTCATTGAACACTCTGGAATCCCGTATCACCTCGTACGTAACTCGAGGCAATCACCAAGTGGTGTGAGAGCTAGGGTGCGGAGCGAATCCCACTGTTGGGCCTACGCAGGAGGCACCAGAGATTTCGAGTCTCGTAGAGTAGTCTCGTAGGAAGGTTAAAGAGTGATGTCGCACCCAGGTTATACGTCCTTGTTTCCCCCTTTTCCCCCTGAATCCCGATGGACGGCATTTCATAGCCCGTCAATTCTTGAAACCTTCAAGATGGGACATTAAATTAAGAAGTCGATTATAGGACATTCGCTGCAGAAGCGCAAGCTGCCCATAGCTATCGACTGTATCGCTGGCTTGTCAATTTTTTTTCCATCGGGTATGATCAAGGAATGATGAGTGGCGTCTGCAATACTAAAAACTACATCGAGTTGATGGGATTTGGTCACGCCGAGGCCATCGATGGTTCTGTGAACACACCAGCCATTACAAACAGTTCGTTGTAGGGAGGCAACTTGTCAGTCTATTATTTGGGCACCCTCATTTGGGCTCTTGATGGAGGTTGGGTTGGTGAGAAGGTGGGAAGAATAAAGAGTCAAAGACCATTGCTCTTGGTGCCGCATGGGGAAGTCGGGCAAGTCTGCAGTTTTGAGCTCAGAATCATACTGGGATGATCTTTGGTAAGTGGTCACAGCGCACGGGAACCAGCACTCTTTGACTGTTCTTCCACAGCACGCTTGATAAATGGCTTCAGGACTGGCATTCTGAATGCGATCGTTCCAGATGAGCTACCGAAAGCGCGCCACCTACTGGCCGTGGTCAATTCAGCGCCATTGAGGTCACTCCGCGTTGTGGTGGTGTACTGGCTAGAATGGTGAATTTATTTGTCTTCTCTTGGATGTCTCATCTAACAATATCCAGCGGTCTGTCATTCATCGATCAGGACGCTTCGCCAACCCAGTGGAGATTTCTAATTGCCTTCCAAATCATCCTGCTAGTCGTACTATTCGTCGCCGTATAGTGGTTCCCGGAGTCTCCTAGATGGCTTGTGACAGTAGGGCGAGAAGATCAGGCACGCTTCATCCTGGAAGATTGCGGGGAAATGAAGGAGAAGAGAACATATTGGATGAAGCAAATTCCAAGATATCCGTAGTGTTTCACAACTTGAGAAGAAAGCTGGGAACCGGACTTTTTATTGGTCGATGCTCACGGGGCGAGGTTCTGGGGATTTGGATACGGGACGAAGAGTGCAGCTTGTGATTTAGCTGCAAATCATGGAGGAATGGGTCGGTGCTGCTGGAGTGACAATTGTAAGTTGCAGCCGAGTTTACC
>Ga0307515_10016483_pt1 | contig 13521 bp, 9 predicted proteins | sample 17_EM_MG_FD_194513 | JGI IMG/M metagenome (GOLD analysis project Ga0307515, IMG submission 194513) | Populus trichocarpa ectomycorrhiza microbial communities from riparian zone in the Pacific Northwest, United States - 17_EM | ecosystem: Host-associated > Plants > Roots > Unclassified | place...
TGTACAGGTTCCAGTGTCCCCCCCCTGTGTGCGCGCGCAACACACACAGCAATTTCGGTAATCACTAGTCAAGCGCACCATCCAGTGTAGGTACTGTGCGCTTGCCAAAAGAGCTGTGAACCCGCAAGAAAGGCAAAGCCTTTAATTTTTTAAGCTTAGTTACAAGAGTTAAACTTGAAATTCTCTAGTGCGTACGAAGCGAAATTGCTGTGTGTGTTGCGTGCGCATATAGGGGGGGACACTGGAACCTGTACAGACTGTAAGGCATAAGCGCCGTAAAGAACGTATGCAAGCCTATCCCTTACAACGTCAGGGTACTCAGAGTAAATGGTCCGTGCGGGAACACCACCAAATTTCTAAGCACGGGCACCGAATTCAGCTATTCTAATTGGTTAGTTATTATCGATAACCTGAGTGCCCATTTTGACGTTGCAAGGGATACAATTGGAATGTCTATAGACTTTTGCCGCAGATTGCCGGCACATTACCGTCACGTGATGGCAAAATGCGGTCACGTGACCGCAGGATTGTACATAACTTCGAGCGATGCTTCCGTTCTTCCCCTTTCCTTTCTCCAGCTTTGGATCCTCGTTTATAGACAATCCAATCGTACAGGCTTGCGCGACCCTTTTGCCGTGCTCGTGCCTCGATTGACTGAGTCGCTAATAATCCGTCTCCGCCACAGCTAAAATTAGTTGCTAACCAATAAATCCCCTTATACATTATCACGTAATGCAATTTATCGAATCAGAGACCTGGATGAGCGCCACTCTGGGTTATACGCCACTTCCGCGCTTGCTGAAAACTTTACAAGGGGGCTACCTGAGCGGGCTGCCGCTCCCTCCCTGCAAGTTTTGTGGCATTTTAGTCGTATCTACACTGTTTTCGTAGGACATTATTATATTGCCACCAAACTTGCAGGGAGGGAGCCCCCTTGTAGGGGGGACCGTAGTACGCGTAGCCAGTGGCGACTGCTATACGTCTAACGCTAATTATTAGCTGCCGCACAGACTATAACACCGGAGTCGATGGTCCAAGCGCTCTCCGTCACGGTTAAACGACCAGGCGATTTTAACCGGGTTAGCTTTATCTTATCTTTAAGGAGTCGCTAAATACCGCCGCCAAATCAATTAAAGTAGCCGTTTTAGCGCAAATGTATTAGCCGGCACATGCGTACGTCAGCCTCTCAGTTTCTTTAACAGTTTCAGCTGTAACTCTGCTGTGGCACGGCCTACCTTAACTTATAAGACTAATGATCAGTGCGTGCCTTATGCACTCGCCTTTCTATATCCAATAGTTGTTTGTATTATAGCTCTATTTATAGCCTTAGTCGCCTTCTTCTTTAGCTTATATTATAATAATTATTACAGTATACTCTTTGTGTTAGAAAACAAGCCCGCAACAATATCATGTAATGAGACTTGTGGGCGAAACCTCTTGGCAGGAATCTGACCAATCAGACAACTTCGACCGTGCGGTCGAAGTTCCTTGAAATCTCTTCAACCCACCTATATAGAAAATAAGCAATACATAGAGTTTTAGCCCCATAACCTCAATTCAACACTTTAGTCTGTTGGATCTAGTATTGCCAGGAGTATTACGTACGCGCTACCCTTGGCTGGATCTGAAGGTTTGTTCATGAAGGCGTTGGATTTCTGCGGCGAAAAGCTCAAGTGATAACCAACTAAATTAGCGTTAGTTTAGTGGTCAAAACCAGTAACAAGAATACTTCGCGCGTTTGAATCCACCAGTGATAACCAACCAACTCCGAGTGAAGGGCCGCTTTGGTCGTAAGCAAACGAAGCAGTTTATGCCAACAGGGGAAGCTGTTGAACGGACGATTAGGTATGAGAACTCTGTCCATTGAATTTGTTTCTAAAAGCTACCTATATATATCAAGTAGGTGGCCTGACACTGACGACGATACGAGACGATACGAAACTGTTACTCAATCGCCACTTGATCGTGGTAGCAAATAGGTAATGAGACTAAGGAAATCCGATTCAGGTCAACGGAAGCCAAGTTAATGCGTGTAATACACTGTACACTCAATGAAGCCATCGTAAGACGATTTTCACGCTCTATAGCCAAATCTACTTATTAAGAAAGAAGCTCAAGAGTACGCTTGAGAACATGCGTGCCTTGTATATATAAAACCGGGTGGCTAAATTGAGGGTAACGCAGGGCTCTTTGCTGATAAGCTGTTCTTAACATATTTTGTATAATCGGCTCTTGGCTTGAACTTTGATACCATACAGTTGGTATATTACACAGTTGGTATATTTCAATGAGGAAGCAACGATTTAATATGCCAGTGTATTCGTCCGTTGTGAGAAGAAGCCCTGTAAGCTTTGCGGTGTGTGGGTATTGAACGAGCGACTTGATTGTACAATGTAGCTCTAGAGCCTCTCTATATACACGAAGAAGGTATGGAAATAAATGAAAGGGGAGACTAATAGGTAACTAAAACAGCGTGATACGTAAGTGATACGCAGGCGATACGCAGGTGATACGCAGGTGTTTTGGTAGGTACTGGTAGTCGGTTACAAGCCCTGATGCCAAAGTTTCGATGATCTTTGATGCAAATGTACACTGTAAATTGTTGATTTCCACGCAGAGGATACTATGGCTGGAAACATCGCGAGGAGGTGGTAATTGTTGAAGCTGTGGTTGAGGAGTTAAGTGTTGTAAGAGTATGGTGCATTGCGGATGCATATAGGGAAATTTTGCTAGGCGAGAACTTCAAAATTCTAAGTCGTTTTGCGAGGCGTCTTGGTCACGTCTGCGTACATAAGGTACCGCCATAGTAGGACTTCGAAAATCGCGAAAATCAAAGTTCCCTATATGCATCCGCAATGCACCATACTCTTACATTGGAAAGTGGCCTCGTTAACAACCTGGTCGGCGGCATCACCAGCCTTCCCCTTATCGTCACAAATACGGCCTCCAATGCCGCCAGTACTCTCTGCGATAATAGAGGCATTTTACTTCTTTTAAGGTGTTATAAACATTGTTCTTAAAGTGATGCCATAGACAGATCTGTTATTAGCTGTACGGCTAGAGCAGACGCGCCACTACCTTGGAGGCGCCGCCGAAATCGCGGCTTACCACGGATGCATTTGATGTAGAGGAGTGATCCGACCACATCCCCCTTCTTAACTAGCACGCATCCTCTATCCACTTATTACACTGAGGCCCCGGCTAATGCAGTAACGTATTCTACCAGCATGTAGGCAACACCAGCAAGCGGGCAACCCAAAAAACACCAAAAATCTGAAAAACAGCCTTATAAAGCTTCTGTCAATTTAATATAGAGTATTCTACATATATCCTAAGGCTTCTCCTAGATTTTTAGCTGTAAAGGTTATATTATCAAGATAATAGCAAGTTTTAGCCCCTAAATTGATACTTTTTAATATTTTCCCCTAATATCTTAGAAGGTATAGAAGATAATCCTCCTTAGATCTATAACTTACTTATAATAAAGTGGAGAAAGCTCTATATTAAATTTCTAGAAGCTTTATAAAGCTGTTTTTCGGATTTTCGGTGTTTTTTGGGTTGCCCGCTTGCTAGTGTTGCCCACATGCTGGTAGTACACGTTAGCGCTACAGTACCATCAAAACTAGCCTTTAGTATATAGTAAAATAGCCCATTTCCATGCATAGAGAATCATCGGGATGACTATTCTTCAGTGTTGAACTGGTAATTCAGAATGAGAACTCTGTTTATTGAAGAGGGCTCTAGGAGCTCTCTATATACCTAAGATAGGTGGCAAAATAGACGGACGACGTAGTCGTCCGTCAGGTAATAGAAAATAGGTAATGAGACATTATATGAGACATTATATGAGACATTTAGTCATAAGTTGACAGACACCTAAGACATAGTTCGTATAGACGATCTAGGTCGACAGACGGTGGTAGATGGTGGTACGGAACCTCGATTCAGGTCGACATTCAGACATCGATACGGCCTAGCGGAACCCTGGGCTGAGTAAGATTAGGTAATACGAGCATATAGCCAACGCACTATAAGTGCCTACGGATTCAACCAAGTTTATGGAGGCAAGCCACCGGTAATTATTAATTTCCTATCACAACCACGATAGTACCAGGAGCGATGACTGAACCCACGTGGAAGGCGATCGTATCTGATAAACGGCAGCAACGTGCTTCTAAGATACCTCCAGAATGGCGAATCCCTGATCCTTTGCTTCCGCCTCCCGAGGTAGCCTTTGTTCAGGACTTCCCGTCCAAATCTGGAATGTTCACAGACCGAGAGCTATTATTAACAGAGGCGACTGCATTTGATGCGACAGCTAAAATCTCCGTTGGCGAGTGGACGGCCCTGGAGGTCATGGCCGCTATTTGCAAGCGAGCCGCTGTTGCTCAACAGTTACTTAACTGCGTGACTGAGATCTTCTTCGATCAGGCTATGTCCAGAGCGAAGGAGCTTGACGAGTATTTCGATAAAGAGGGGAAGACGGTAGGCCCACTCCACGGACTACCAATCAGGTATTCTGCCCATTAATAGCTGGCGGAAACAAAAGCTGACCCAGGCCTTAAAGCTTGAAAGACCAGTTCAATATCACAGGTAACGATTACACACAGCGATAATGGAAAGCTGCTTGGCAAGAACGTTGTATCAGCTGACCTGCCAGCCAGGCTTCGATTCCACCATTGGCTATTGCAGCTATGCCAACAAACCAGCTACTGCAGACTCAACTCTAGTCCGACTCTTAGTCGAGGCAGGGGCTATTGTCTATGTCAAGTCCAACGTCCCTATAACGTTGATGATGGGCGAATCGGTCAATAACGTTTTCGGACGCACACTGAATCCCCGCAATCGAGAGTTGACTACAGGAGGATCATCTGGAGGAGAGGCAGCACTGGTGACATTTTGTGCTAGTTTCCTCGGCGTGGGCACCGATATTGGTGGCAGCCTCCGCATTCCATCTTCGTTCACTGGACTGTATGGACTGAGACCATCCCACGGCAGGGTATCCTACCAATACGTGCAGAACACCTTCCTAGGCCAGGAGGCGGTTAGGTCATGCGCTGGACCCATGTGCAGAGCGCCGGAAGACATCCGCCTGTTTATGTCGAGTCTAGCCGCGCAGAAGCCCTGGCTCTGGGATCCCCAGAGTCTGCCACTCCCATGGCGCGTGGAGGAAGAGGTACTACCGAAAAAGTTGTGCTTCGGGTTCGCTCTGAGTGATGGGCACGTTACCCCGTCGTAAGACCTCCATATCCCTCTCGCCATACAGGCTAGGCTAACATCTCAAAGACCGCCACTGCGTCGCGCCATGAACATCACAAGAAAGAAGCTGAAGGAAGCCGGACACATAACTATTCTTTTTAATTTTATAGAAGGAAAAGAGGCCAACGAGATTGTGAATAGGATATGGACCGCTGATGGAGGCGCGGAAGTCCAGCGCGATTCCGATGCCACTGGAGAGCCTTTGCCACCCACTGTAGAATGGTGGATCGGCCACAGCTCTGGGGTTAAGGCAGCGACGGTAAGCGAGACATGGCAGAATCAACACAAGAAGACGTTGCTCGCGCAGAGATTCTTAGAGAAGTGGCAGGCAACTAAGCAGAAAACGGGTACCGGTCGACCTATTGACGGTCTGATCATGCCCTCAACGCCATTCCCTGCCAGCCGTCATAATAGCGGCTGGCCATGGCACTATGGCGGGTTTTCAGCATTGTTGGATTTAACCACTGGCGTCTTCCCAGTCACTCGGGTCGATCTTGAGAAGGATACTGTGCCCACAGATTGGAAGCCTATTACGGTGAAAGACAAGGAGGTGATGGAATATTGTAAGTTAGCACAGTTACTTTGTTAGATAGGCGATACTGACGTTAAACTAGATGGGAAGCCAGAAAATCACGAGAACGCCCTAGTTGGATTGGCACTGATCGGCAGGAGGTTGGAGGAAGAAAAAGTAACAGCGATGCTCACGCTCATGAGGGATGTGGTAGGCGTTGACTATTGACTATAACTTGTCACGTAAGGGCCCACCCCTCATCAAGAGCTATGATCCTCAAGCTATACGGCTTTGTTTACGACCAGCTTCCACCTCCCTTTGCTGTAAGATTTCAAATTAGGTACACGCACCCAATTTCGCTTGATTGCCACCAACTGTACATAGCAATCATAGCGAACGCCATGCTTGTCTGTAAGAACTTCAAAAGCAGTTTACGCTCCACAATATCGTCATCTTTGTCAAATATCGTGAGGTTTCCACCCCTACGATAATGCCAAATTTAAGCGCTATATTCCAGAGTTGGTAACAAGCAAGCCAGCAAGCCAAAAGGCCTAATTTTGGCAAGCCAGCAAGCCCAATTAGGCCCAGCTTGCTTGCTTGCTTGCCCGCTTGATAGGAATTATATATATAGGGTTTTGGTTGAGAGTCCAATCTGGTGATACACTTTTGGTGTTGAGTTTTGCTGATTTTGCTCCGTGTAATTTTTTTCCGCGCCGAACCTCCTCGCGCACAAGTCGCGATCTAGAGTTAGGGAGATCTCTCCCTTGCACCCCCCCAAAACACGACCAATCTAGGAGCTATATACTAGCCCTGCTATTGGTTATGCCCCAAGACCTTACCGAAGCCAACCTGAACGCGATAGCTACCCCAACGCCCACAATTGCACTTTCCGAAGCTGTCGCTCCAGATGCTTCCCCGCCATCAGATGATAGCGATCCCGAGACAAATTACGATGGAATTGATTGGGAACGACTCGGGCGATACCAGAAGCCGTTTAAAGCCTTAGAAAGGGGCCAGAGCTTTATCTACAAGTATGGATATCGGCTTCAACATCGCAGTAGCAAGCGACTGTTCTGGGAATGCAAGTATTGCCATCAGCATGGTATACCGGGCGGCCGATTCGACGTTACCGCTGCTACCTCTTCTGCGTCCCGACACCTTGCAGAGGAAAAGAAGGGCCATGGCTACAATAAGCAGGGCGAAATTGAATTTGAGAAGAAGCGGAAGGCAACAATACTTGAAGTTCTCAACAAAAAGCACAAAATCTCTCAAGGCCTTGCGAATGATCTCATTGGCGGCTTTAATAAGAACACCTTCCAGCAAGCTGTAATTGAGTGGATTACTGAGAACAATCATCCTCTACGAGAAGTCGAAACACCTTCCTTTCGTACTATGATAGCTGCTGCCAATCCCGACGCTGAGAGATGGATTTGGAAAACGCATCGATCAATTCGGCTTCACGTAATGTAGAACTATGAGGCCTACCAGCCAGCCGTAATCGATGAGCTCGCGAACGCCCGCTCAAAGCTTCATTTCTCATTTGACGGCTGGACTACGCGTAGTGGCAAACACTCCCTTACTAGCGTATGCGTTCACCACCTTAATCGCGAAGACAAGGTAGTCGACTACTTAATTGCTCTACCAGAGCAACTTGGCCGCCACACAGGAATTAACTAGGCCGAAGTAGTGAGCAGCGTTCTTACCCATTTTGGCGTCAGTAAAGAGAGGCTTGGCTGCTTTATTACTGACAACGCCGCCAATAACGGTATCTGCCTAGATCATCTGTCTCTTAAGTTTGGCTTCAAGAAGGAGACTTGCTGGATCCGGTGCGCAGCTCACACCCTCAATCTTGTGGCCCAGTCGATTTTATTTGGAAAAGATAAAGACGCCTGTTGGTTACACAAGGGGGATATCACGTAGCTACGGTTCGTAGATAGTATGATGATTGTTCTGTTTTCTTCTTGAAGAAAGGGGTGAGGAACCTAAGGTTCCTCACCACGCTAGTGCCGCGGCGGCACGTGATGGCAACTTGCCGCACGTAACGGCAACTTGCCACACGTGACGGCAATATGCCTCATATGGTGACCATTTGCCTTTATTCCCAACAACGCCTATGAGAATGAGGATGCAAATATACCAGTACGTTGACTGATAAATCTTAACTTCCTACTCCCTTACTAATTTCCACTGAGCAGGACGAAGAACGTTTCCTTGAAGAATGGCGAAAGGAAGGTCCTCTCGGCGTTCTTATCAATATCCTTAATTCTATTACTACACCTCAGCTTCATCAAATCTTTGAGGATTACCAGCGATCGGAGCAGAGCAATCTACCAGCAGCCAGCGTTAAAATCCTTCAGGTGATAAAGCCAGTTAAAACTAGATGGAATAGTTATCACGACGCCTTCGCCCGAGCTCTCCTTCTTCGCGGCGCAATCGATTCAATCGCGCAATATATAATTACAAAGTATGAGAAGGAAGTGGCTCCTCTAATAGCCAAGGGAAAGAAGGTGCCTCCACCTCCCCCAGTTATCGCAGGTGGAGCTTTAGACTCTTACGATTGGGACGTTATCATCAACTACATTGACATTCTATCACCAATTCGCGAAGCCACTAAGCTGCTTGAAGCCAGAGGCAAGTCGGGCCTGCATGGAGCGATTTGGGAGGTTATTCCTACATTCGATTGGCTGCTCAAGCTCTTTGAGGAAAGGAAGGCTCGAGTAGCCGAAGCAACAGCAGAAAGCTATCCAGATCAAGGACCAATTGAGGACCACTACGCGATCAACCTCAACCGTGGCTGGTTAAAGCTTAAAAAGTATTTCGAGAAGCTTGATACGACTCCCGTCTACTATGCAGCTGTTCTGCTTCATCCTCTCTACAAGAACTTCTGCAAGCACGCATGGGCAGATCGCCCCGATTGGCTGATTAAAAACGACGCAGCTTTCCTTAACCTTTGGCTTCTATATAAAGCTCATCCAGAGCCTTCAACTACGTCATCAACCCAGTCGCAGAAACGAACACACGCGGCGTCGGGTAGAGACGACTAGATTCGTGCTAATACTCGTTGCTCTCAAAGCCTTGCCGACGCCGACGAATACGAGACTTGGAAGGCTCAAGAGCCTCTCAAAGACGATCATCCGCTTGCGCACGATCCTATATTATATTGGTGGCAGGAGCGAACAACTCGGCCAAGGCTCTCAAAGATGGCTCTAGATATATTGACTATACCGGCCACAAGCGATGACTGCGAGCGAGCGTTCAGTGAAGCTGGTGATCTTTTAGAGCCGCGTCGCTCAAGGCTTCGCCCTGACATTATCGCTACCTTACAGTGTAGCCGCAGCTATAAAAAGATGGGCTTCAAAAGATCTAGTATAAGTAGTAAGTTCGCCACAATCTATATAGGAAAAAGCTGACATCTAGATGCTTCAGCTGTAGCGTCCTCATTACCAAAGCCTCTCTCAAAGCCTCACTCAGACCCTCCCTCAGAGCCTCACTCAGAGCCTCGCTCAGAGCCTCGCTCAGACCCTTCCTCGAAGCCTCCCTCGAAGCCTCCCTCGAAGCGTTCCTCTAAGCCTCCCTCAAAGCGTTCCTTGAAGCCGTCCTCAACACCACGCCAAGCCTCGTGATAACCACTGCGCAACTACACCGTATAATTACTACAAGTCGTGGCCGCGGAGGAACTTTTGGGTGGCTTAGAGCCCTAATTTTGTATATAACACCAAAATTTCTATACAAAGTCAATCAAGCGGTCAAGCAAGCAAGCAAGCCGAACGATTTCGATCAAGCAAGCCAAGCCAGCAAGCTCAAGGTGCCCAAAATTGCAAGCCAGCAAGCTGAGGGCTCTCAGCTTGGCTTGCTTGCTTGTTACCCACTCTGCTATGTTCGCGTTTTAGCAGCTGTTGTAAGTCTACAACGTAGGCGTAGGTGTGGGCGTAGGGGGAAAGAAACTTCAGTTGTTGAAGGTAGAAGTCGTGCCCGTTCTCCCAGACAACCAAAATGGCCCTTGCGTACAGCCATAGGCGTTCACTACAAGTCGTTTTTAGTTTATCGGGACTCGTTAGGCTGTGGGCCGAGCTCCCTGACTTTAGGGCGCAATCTAGCGACTTCGCTCTATGTAGACCACCCAATACTATCTAGAATGCTATCGCCTGGGCCTTACTGCCTCCAGCACTCGCTTCCCTATCATTGTCTTCTTGCTTACCGTCCTTATCCTTCCGCCTTTCCCCTTACATCTTAGGCTTCTCATAAGCTAGCCTCGTTAAAATCCTCGTCCAGCACTTTATGCTGACAGGCGAGGGAAAAAGAGTGCTGCTTATTCTCTCTACTTCTACCTTCTCCCCGGCCCTCCATACCATTCTCCTCTGCCTTTAGCATTGCCTCCCTAATAGCTGTGTCCTCTTCCTCCGTCAGTAGCGTGTCTTCCGGAAATAGGGGTCTTTTGAGGCATAGAGGGCCCTCCCTTGTCCGGATCATTCTTGGTTCCTGTCCCCAGCGCATTCTAAAGCCGTCAGCGCTGCCTCGTGGGCCATCAAACCTTGGATTCAGGGACAGGACTCGTTCCAGCATTATACGCTGTAGGAGGAGCCTTCTGCAGGTCCCTCTTCCGCCAGACAATGACCAGAGTATGTGCTCTGCACCCCATGGGTGGGCACGTAGTCCAGATGTGGTTGTGGGTAAGTGGGCGGCCGTCCAGGGGCGTCGTTTCCGATTCTCCTCCGGCACCGACACTAGCTGGTCCCCAGTCCGGATCTTATCGTGTAGTAGTCTCCAGACCAGGTCGCCCGTTTTCAGGGTGCATAGCCTCAAGCTCGCCGCGCTCCAGACCCGCTTCGGCTCTATCATCCGCTTTGTCAGGGCCCGGTATGCATCAATAGCCCCTTTCGTCTTTCTATTCAGGTCGACCATCTTCAGCTTCTATTCCAGAAGGTCCTTATATCACCCGTTATAGGTTATGCTTCTGTTCCATCCCATCCCTTCAAGATCCAGTGCTAGGACTCTCGTTTCAGTGTCCGGCGGCCGGTGCCACACGGTTGACGCCCGCTGCAGTAGGGCCTTCCACTCCAAGGGAAGTATTTGGTACAGTCTCTGTACCACCTGCCTAGCGTTGTGTCGCGCATTTTCATCCGTATGCAGACCGTAAGGAATCAGGTCATTGTCTGACAGCTCTTCGATTTCCTTTTGAGTCTCCTTAAGAGCTTCTTCATCAACAGAGCTATCTAGTTCGTCGACTAGCCCGGCGATATTTTGGATGAGGTCATGTAACAGAGTCTATCAATGCCGAATGAGGCTTCTGCTGGCAATTCTCTGTGACAGCGACAGTGCTGTGTCCGCGATCGGCGCATCGGACCACGGCTGTACAATGTTGGAGAGCGCATCAAGGATGGGCCTCGCAACGCCTAGATCTACTGTAGGGTAACGGCGCAGTCGTAGTCAAAGGATCTAGAGTGGGAAGCAATATCGTTCAGGTTATTCATACATCGCGTTGTATCTGAAATTTCCTTCCCAGGCTGACGTGCTGGTAGTCTGTCTTTCTGCGGGAGGGTGGCCGTCGCGCTGGGGTCCGAGTTGGTCTCGAATGTTGATGCGAACAGCAGTCTCCCCTAGTCCTCGTTATAATCGGTCTCTGAGTTTTCCCTTTGGCCAAAGCATAGAGACTTGATGACAGCTAGCACAGTGTCTGGGCGAGTGTCTTGCTTGAATGCTCTTTTTTTTTTTAGTGGAGCGGTCGTCAAAGCCCAAAGGTTTGGAAGCTATCTACCTATTTAGTCTCAGGCTACTGGGCTAGTCGAAGATATTAGAAGGGAGCTCGCAAAGAAACGTGTACTTACACTGTCCCGGATTTTCCGCTTCTCTTTCTGGCCTCTCCTTATTCCAGGTTGTTCGCCTCCTAGACCTTCGATTGCGAGTTTTTCGCTAGCAGGGTTCATTGAATGCTGCGTAATGTATGAATTTAGCTCCTCGACAAGAATCTCTTTAGCGCCTAAGGTAATCTGTTCTCAGAAGCCTCGCCGCTCCCATTCGCTCCAGTCCTTGGCGGCTTGGTGTAGGGCGTTTAGAAGCAGAGGCAATCGCCAGTTGCAGATAAATCTCTGATCCTGACATAGCGGAGAAGTGTATTCAAATATCTCTGTGTAGTATGCTGCAACGACCTCGTCGAGAGTGGCAAAACCCACAGATGTAGCCTAATCCATGGCGTAGCGGATGCGGTCTTGAACGGGTGCAGTAGGGTCTACGTTTTGGTGAAGGTCCTCTTGTGGTACGTTAGCGGAGTAGTCAGTCAAGCGCTATTAGGCTTCTTTGTTGGGCTCAGGTGAAGACTTTGTGGCGAGCAGAAAACATCCAATCCAAATCCGGTCAGTATACCGGATGCTGAAGATGCCAAAGGAGCTGATGGCCCTGGCAGTCTGGTTAACCTGGGTGACGTGTTCCACCTAGAGTATGATTTAGGTGGCGAGAAATTTGCGGTCAAATCGTTAGTTGGAGGAAGGTTGCTTGGTTCATGTCGGACGGACGGTCAATCATAAGAACTCTGTTGATTGAAGCTGGCTCTAGAAGCTCTCTATATACATCAGGTAAGTGACAAAATACTAACGGTGATGCCGACGCTGATACGTAATTGTTACTCAATTGCCACCCGGTCGATATTGCCACTCAGTCGGTGATAGGTAATGAATAGGCAATAGAAATAGTCGATAGGTAAACGTCAAAGACAGTAGTAAGACATACGATGTCAAGAAACAGGGTAGTGAATCATAAGGTAGTACTTGACAGTGACCTCAACGGTCGACAGTTCATAACCTCGACACTATGCGGAGAACAGCCGTCATCCAACTCACCCGACGGCGCTGACGAAGTCAGCATACAATGGTTTTTCGTATTTGCAAATCCCGGCAGCGATGCAGTCCACCTACTTAGGAAGAAATCAACACTGGTCGCAGAATTATTTCGCATAGCCGGCGTCGGACGTATCGAGTTTACTATGGTAGATGCAGTGGTTGACGCCAAAGTCGAGCTGGATGGCTGGACGCTGGTCGATTCCTGAACTTGCTGCTTATCCAGCTTCACTTTGTCTTGAAGCCCTTCAAGTTTAGCCCTTAAACGATTACCTTTAAAGGATTCTGTTAGCCATTAGTTACTTTTCTGTAGCTTAGATGATCCGACCTAGGTTTGCACGTACGATATGCCCTTTGTGCCATACGATTTTTAAACTCTCTTCTTCTCTTTCCTATTTGGAGATAAAACTTCTACAGGTAGACCGTCCTCGCTTTTATGTACGATAATAGTCTCGAGAGATGTTGACCTGAAAAATATAAGCGGGGTAGTGAGATATAGGGTCAGTGGTCTCGATGATATTTTTATTCATTGCTTCTTAACGATATATTCATTCATAAGGAGTGATAATGATTAAATATTTTGATAGCCCTTATGAATAAATATTCATAAGATTATAAATATATATAGAGACTTAAAGCTCTTATGGGGTAGTAGGGTGTAGTAAAAGGATACTGAGGTATAAACATAGGACCAGTTTTACACTGTACGTTCTGATATATACGCAAGAGTTAAATTTTTTAGACTCGCCCACAGATGCTTCCTTTCTATAATATTATTTAATACCCCCCCCTAATACCAACCACAATTTAGTACTATGCCTCCTTCTCTCTTACAATCCATTGTTATTGACTCCAATAGCAAATCCCAACAAAGAATGCGACGCGTTACTCTCTTCCAAATTCTCCCCCCAATCCTCCCCC
>Ga0307515_10016484_pt1 | contig 13521 bp, 13 predicted proteins | sample 17_EM_MG_FD_194513 | JGI IMG/M metagenome (GOLD analysis project Ga0307515, IMG submission 194513) | Populus trichocarpa ectomycorrhiza microbial communities from riparian zone in the Pacific Northwest, United States - 17_EM | ecosystem: Host-associated > Plants > Roots > Unclassified | place...
TCCCTGCAGGGTGGCGGCGGCGGCGACAATGGCAACCGCGACGACACCCGGCATAGCCGTCTGAACACCACCGAGTCTACCTACTACAGCGATACGAAACGCACTTCATCCACAAACACTAGCAGCTACGAATTATCAGAAACCGCGTGGCGCCTGAGTGATGCACCTAACGCAACCACCAATCCTGCCTTCTCCCTACCCCCACGGAAAGTCGTCACCAAGAAGAACAGATGGGTACGTGTGTATCAATCCTCGCTCTGTTCGCCTGGCCTGGCCAGCCTAAGAGCTCAACCCGCTGATGCGAGCCACACCATTCTAGACGCCAATATCTCTCAAAGCAAGGGCAGCAATTCCCATGGTGGTCCTCATGCTCGCTATCGCTGCGGCCATTGAAGTTGCATATGCCTTCTCCTGGAAGATGAACGGATATAGTGTCAGCCCCCTCGATAAATTCGGCTCACCACAGTTCTTCGCCGTGAGTGCCTCTTTCCTGACCATAGTCCCTGTACCTGACTTATCGTTTCCCAGTCCTTCCTCCCAGTCCTCTTCATCTTGCCTTTCGTGTTCTATTGCCTGACCGTGACTCATGAAGTGCATCGCCTTCAGCCCTACATCTCTGCCTCGCATGGCAACGCTCCTCCCCAACAAACCGTTCTTGTTTCATACGTGAACCAAAATCGATTATTTGCAGCCCTCCGCGCCCTCAAGAACGGTCATCGACTGGTTGTCGTTACCACAGTCCTTACCTATGTTTCCGCTCTCTGGCAGCCCCTCGCTGCAGCACTCTTCGTCGTCCGTCCAACGAATCACATTGTCGGAGATTTCAGTCCCGTCGTCGTCACCCAAGAATTAGGTGTAAACCCGACCTTTACAGACCTAGACGCCTTTCTTGCTGCTGCTGGATACACAGAAGCTGCCGTCGTCCATGGTTTAGATGATCCACCGTTTGTCAGAGGTGGCTGGACCGTCGCCCCGTTTGATTTCCCGCCTCAACCCAAAAATGCGACCATGACCCTCGATGCCCAGGCCGTTTTTGTAGACACTCACTGCGAGACTTTGTCACCTCAACTCAACAGAACCGCAGATGGGTCATATGACGTCACGGCTACTCGAGGTAGTTGCGTATACGGTTTCCGTGCAAATACGAAGGACGGGGATGACGCCTTTGGAGTATCCAAACTCGATAATTGTTCCCCGAATGTGGAAGACCGTTTCAAGCCTGTCGTATTCTGGTTCTTCACCTTCGATGGACCCACAGCTAGCATGGTCCACTGCGCACCTACGATTGAGACGCATCTAGTCAATGTCAATGTCAGCCTCAGCACCCATCTCATCAACACCGAACCAACAAAAATAAAGGAGCTGACGAGCAATGTAACTGTAGGAGCGCCTTTTAATGGGCTTGCGCTGAATGGGTAAATGGAGCAGCCCGATGTCCCGTTCTCTTTACTCACCAGATTTTAGATTATTCTTCCCAAACCAAACGAACATATTTATAGCGGCACGAGGCATCGCCGTTCTCTCTGCCATACCCAATGCTATACACAAGGACGCAGCTAGCAATCCTCGGGGAATGGCTTCATCCTTGCGCGACATCTCAGGCCAACTCAACCGAGTCAAGAAAATCTATTCCCAATATCTCACGATCGCAGCGAAATCGAATTTCTTCGTTCCTAAAAGCAGCACCGTCACGCCCGTGGTTGAAACTTGGATGCCCCGTTTCTGGATGGACAAACTTGCGACCCATGTATTGGCCACTCTCCTCATCACATCCGCCGTTGCTATGGCTATCTTGCAGTACGTTCACCGCAAAGACAGGAACCGGTTGTACCTCGCTGGTCCTCCCGGCAGCATCGCGTCCGATGTCAGCTTGACTAGCAGCGCAAAGTTTGGTCTGCTGCTCAACGCAGGAGATACAGAGATGGATATGGAGCGCAAGCTGCAAGGCATGCGCTTTGGTATCGAACATTCCACCGGACAAATCATCGTTGAACGTGAAGACGGGAACAGGCTGGCAAGATATGTTGAAGAGGATAGGCGACGTGCCAGGGAGGATCTGAAATACCATCGTGGTGATGATGTGCGGGCGAGTTTGCTGGCGAACGAAAAGGGTCGGGACTCGTTCGTTGGTTTACGCGCCCAAGACCCAGAGTCACAGGTAAAGAACGGTTCGAGACAGTCGGTCGTTGGTAGCATTGCGCCTTTGTTGGGCAGCCCCTCGCCAAGTGCTTCATTCTCGCAAACCAAATTTTCACCGTCTCCTCAAACTGTTGTATTCAGTCCCCCGCCCAGTGGACCTCCCACCGCCTCAAGCCCGTTGGCTTCCTCTACTGCACAGAGGTTCGCGCCGCTTGGCCCTCCACCTCAACCCCAAGACAGGAATTCATACTTCGAGCCGTATGTACCGAACCCTTCATAGGATGTATGTTTCCTCCACTCCATCTACTTGTTTGGTCCCGTTTGTCATGTATTTCTCATTTCGGACACTTTATTGGACAATTAACGACTTTTTGAACAACCTTTTGTTAAGAAAGGGGGACGCAACGCCCCTAGTGCATGTATTAAGGGGTCTCTGTACTCGTGCCAGTAGACACCGCAATATGAGAGGCGAAATTGTTCTCGTCAGATGGAACTGTGCACCTAGCCGGTCGAATATACAAGAGCTGCCTCTCACCATCTATATCTACAAAACCCGGTCGACTAACGCCGCCTCTGCTACATGTTCTACTTCCTCCCAAAAGTCCAATCCTCGACGCTCGAGGGCATCAAAGGTCCACTCGTCCGCCTTGCTGGCCGGTAATGGCACCAACAGCCCTGAGTGAGGCGCGTCTGCTGCGATCAACGGCTGTATCCATTGAGCCTCCATCCCTGGTTCCAGCCATACGATTATGACCATCCTTCCCAACTGCTCCGGAAGCATCTTCATCATGTCGCTTATTGCGTTGGTTAGAATCAGCATGGCTTCGAGGGAGGTGATGCGGATCTCGATGGCGATGTGGAGGGTACGCCAGGACATAAACTGCGCATCAAAGGAGCCATACACCTCAGATGTGCTGAAATGACTGTTGACCAAAGGTAGGGTGAACCGTATTTTTGTTTGAGTGGGAGTAAGGTGCGAGAATTGGTCCCCCGGAGAGGAGGAGCGTTGATTGGTGTCAACAATGATAGTGACATCCTTGGCGTGAAATATACAACTGGTTGGTTCCAGTGATATCAGCAGACTACGGCGGATGCAGAGCCTCTGAAGCCGGATGAGCACCAAGCCTGCGTAGCTGAGGGAGGTGCTAAGCGTGTCTGAGGGGGTACGAAGACCGGACAAGGACACCACGGTTACAGACAAGGCTCTTTTGAGACACCGATCCCATCCTGGGGGTATGTTGGTCTTCTCTGGAAGAGCGAGTTTGCCATTTGATTGAGGAATTCCGCCGCAGGAGAGGGCAAATCGTTTCATCTTCCACGCAAAGTCGACACGGACGTATTGGTAGAGTTGGGGCTCAATCCAGTCACGGTATGTGCGGCAAGTAAGGATCAATGAAATGATTTGCGACATATCCTCGTTTTTTCGGGCATCGTGAGCAGACTCCTCGACGATCAGCCGTTGTAGATCAAGTGGCATGTCATTTTGAAAAGGAGTGAGGTGAAGTAAAGGCCGCTGTCTCTGCCGTTCTCGACGTTTCTTGCGCTGGTAAAAGAAGCCTTGCCATGGCAATGGGGCCGGAAAGAAGCTCCACATGAACCCTATACTTGAAGCGCGCCTGCGATCGCAATGAACAGGATTAGAGTAAATCGTGAATCGAAGGGATTAAACCACTCACCCACGCTGAGGGTTGGGGTTCACACTCACGATCCCAGTTTGTACCACGAGAAGTGGCACAGGGTCAAATATTTTGAGAATATGAGGTGAGAGGAGGGATGAGAGGGTAAACGAACGCAGAAACTGAATCGTTCCAAGCACCGCTAATGTGCATACAAGCTGAGTCGGTCCTGGATTTGCAGCATAGAACCGATATACGAAAGGAGGACGAGGGAGTATTCTCCACATAAGTCCCTTTAATCGCAGACTGACGCGTAGAGTAAGTACGAGTAACGCCAACGGCAGCCTTGAACGGACCGCTCTCCAAGGCCTCTGGGCGCGAGTTTCCAAGGATTGTCATTGATGAATGCTATCAAGCAGGCCGATGTCGCGACATACGCCCAGGAAGCGGGAAGGACCCAATATGCCAGTAACCGGATGAGGTAGATGGACGTGGCTGTCAAGCCAAATTCGTAAAGGAGTGCATCGGCTGGATGGTACGCAGTCGTCATGTGTAAAAGTCAAAAGCCTTGTCACGCCGGCTGGCCGACGGGAGTGGCCGAGTCGAAGGTGCGGCGGTGGACGATGGTTCCCGCGGGGTGATGCCTGGAGAGATGCATCGAAGTGGAAATCGAAATCGCACGTGAGGAGATACAGAGAGGCAGGTCCAACCACAAAGGCGCCACGAGAAAGTGGCATTGTCTCGCCGGGGCACACTACACGAGCGGCGCTTACAACGTAACCTAGTCTGTATTCCGTTGGTACGAAAGCAAAGACAAACACGACTTGCCAGAGACGCCCATATTGCATTCAGGCGCCAAGGGGCCAAAATGTGACGAGAGTGGGATTCGAACCCACGCCCTTTCGGACCAGATAAGCTGCATAGCTATGATGCTCCTTAGTCTGGCGCCTTAGACCGCTCGGCCATCTCGCCTCTTAATATGGTTTATTAATTTGAAAACGGCCTGCAATTTATTAAGTTGGCTTGAGATATGCCAGGTTGTGGAAAGGTGCATTGAAGAGCATAAACAGGTCTTGTCCTCTGGGGAGCAGTCGAGGGTGCCCCTTTGGTACTCTTCTTCACCCTACACCGAGATGCCCACTTGATTTGCACCAAACAGTCACTGCACCTGCCATGACTTCCGACGTCTGAGCCCACGGGTATTTAGGGGCACATTAGGTCCAGGGGTGTAGGGATACTGAGCACAGAAGCGCAGGAGCATAGGGGGGGACATCTCTACAAGGAGCTTTGGCTACTTCCTCAAATCGGTACTCTCACACTGAAGCCTCCCTCGCAACATGTACTCTCCAGTAGTAATGAGGCTCATTATATGCTATGTATACATTGCAACACGACATCCCTGTCTCGACCTAGATGTAAACTATTTGGGAGCCTGCCACCCGTCACCGCGCACCTCAAAAATACGTAATCAGCTGGATCCCGTCCAAACCGGACGCTTTTCATCCCTCACGGCATCCTCTTTGCGGAACCAGATGTACTCCGCCGCATACACACACCCCACCGCTCCGACTGCTGCGCTGAGCGCATGTGCACCCGGCGTCCGTACCACTACGGTCCCCGCCTCGCGCGCTGTCCGCTCGATTCGCCCCTTGAGTAGCGAGCGCAACCCCAGGTAGCTCCCCGCCCACCCTGCGCTACGTCAGCACACAGCAATTCGCAATCCCCCGCAACCATCCACTCACATGTAAAGATCCCTGCACCATTCTCCACGTCCCCGCTTTGCAGGACGTACGCCGATGTCGCAAAGGCTCCACTGAAAAGCAACGCCGCTGCGGGAGGGTGGCCTAGTCCCGACTTGAACGCACTTGCGAACGCTTCAATGTGTCAGAGGTGCTGCAGCGGTGGTCTTCTTACTACGTACTTAGCGACGCTATGCTGTATGCTGGCCAGCTGTAGATATATTCGATCCAATCGGTGCAATCACGAGATAAAAAGACAATCAGGGCAACCCTAAATCTTTCTATTCTGTACCCACGGAGACGCAGCGAGTGGTCGTATTAATGGCGCTGCCTGTCCGTTCATAAACTCTGCGAACGCGCTCCTGAACCTGGGACCATTCCCTTCAGATATAGAAACATTCTCAATCGGCCCTGGCGGATTCAGTGGGTTTGGTGACTGTGTTGGTGCCATGTTTGAAGACGCGGCAGACGACGCGATTTGGGGAGGTGCGGATTCTTGCGGATTTGCAGGTCCTCCTGGAGACACCGTTGGAGGAGAGTGTGAAGTACTCGAACTCCAAGGTAGCCACCCCATCTTTCCTTCAAACGGTCGAGTGGTGGATTCCAAAATGCAAACGACTTAGACTTGTGCCGCGTTTTGTGACGGTTATTATAAACGGTCGGATATCCAAGCAAGTAGAATTATGGGACCTGTATCGTATTAAACAGAGAGTGTTTGGCTGAAGGATCTGGGGTTTGGCATGGGGAACTCGTGAAAAGAGATCGAAATGTTTGGCCCTTATTACCCATGACGTGACCTGTTTCATTTTCAAGCGTAAATTGGCCATCATCCCACTGTCAATTTCAAACTTGATGTACAAACAGAATACTTCCCTGTCCAGCTGAAGGTGGCATGCTCAAGGCGACTAATGGGTAATGCGATATCAACTTTATTGCCTTCAAATGAGTGCACAAAAAAGTGATTTTATTGGTGAGGGCTTTCTGGACGGACAAATGACAGCCGTCCTGCAATTGTTATCCACTGCTCATGATATACTATTACATGAACATAGGCTGGGTTTTTGGATTTTTTTCGGTTGGGTTCTCTCTTTAAATAAGGTGGCATTACATCCGCCGTGACGCACACTATTTTGTGCCAGCACAGTATATATATGGCATCAGCCTCGCCCTGATTCAGATTCGATTTGATAGTATTTGTTGTTGGCTTGTTCAGTGGGTCTAGTATTCGAGTAGGTGGGAGCAGGTGGTAGTGTGCCTATTTCTTACCAGGTTGTCGCCAACTACTTTGTATCCATGGTTGTATATCAAGTATATCAAGACGTTCATTGTGGCGCACTTGCCGACCGGAGCGTTCCTGTCCCGCCAAACAAAAACACAGCTTGGACACGGTCGAGTTGGTAGAATTCGTTCATCCCTGTTTGTAGGTGCCTAGCTAACAAACACCCGTGGAACCTATCGGTGTTCTATACCCGCGAACTAAATACTCTCCTGCCATAACCTTTGTCTGGAGGTTGACACTCGACATCCAAAATTATGACATGACAGAAGGATAAGTTTCAGAATGAGCTTAAGAGTCCAGAGTTCGGGAGCTTCGAACGGTTGGACCTCACATTCGCAGATTTTACGTATTCACTTAGAGCGAAATATGTTCACGGAAGAGCCCAGTGGTGTTGTGTAACAGGACAAATGTTGGGGAGGAGGGCTTCCCACCCCGTTATGCAACCGGGTTCCCATGCTATTGTAAAGTGGGCCCTGACAATTATCGTTTTTGGGTCATTCAAGCTTTGAAGAGAGGGACGGGTGGAGCCTCTGGGTTTGAGTCAAACCCTTGCTGCTCCTCACCTCTCCCCAGCCCGGCTCTACGGCGTCTCCACACTCTTTTATAATCCTTTCGTTTCGACCCCCAACGACGCACGGTTTTCTGGGGTCATAAAATGACCACACCGGAATGGAGAGCCATCGATGATGCAAGCCCGCTCATCGAGTACGACGGGAGCTGGCAATCATTTTCAAACGTTGATCTTCGGTCTGGCGGATTCTCGGATCTTTGGGCTAGAACTTATCATTCTACAACCCAGGGGAAGTCGTCCTTCTTCTTGCAGTTCCACGGTCAGTAAAGCGCCACTTCACTTGTGTATTCGCTTCTCACCCAGGTCTCGACTGTCTAGGAGATGGGATTGATTTTTGGTCACATGTTAATGTAGGCAACAGTGGCCAGTTCATTATCCAACTGGATGGCGGACCGCCAGAAACAGTTACGCTGAACGTCGCTGAGCCCAATCCCCGCGTACCGATATGGCAGAAATCTGGTCTTATTCTAGGTGACCACGACCTCATCGGGGTATTCATGTGCACTGGTTCGGGTGGCACAGGGTACCTTGATATGTTTGCGTGCGTTACCACCAGTGTAGTCTATAATCACAGCTCAAGCATCACCTACAGGGTACATAACACTCAGTATGCAACAGACGGGTTTGACTTGAAGTCAGTAGGACCTGCAGCCCGTGATGTACCTTCAAATGCTATCGTCGTCGGCAACAGGGATCACACAGTGTCCTATAGTGGACAATGGACACATGGGAGTGGTCTCCAGTTTTATCAGCAGACGACCTCCTCGACGACGAGACCTGGTGATAGCCTCACCTTCCGCTTCACCGGCAGTGCAGTCTGGTCTGTTCCTTAATGGGGCTGATTTGTGCGAGTCGCTGACCCTGGGCTAGGTATTATACAGATCTTGACCCGGGACATGCTCCTGTCTCCATCTCGATCGATGGTGGGACTCCTGACATTGCGCAGTCAACAGGACCTGCCCTCTCACGCCGGTTGATATGGTCGAAGCAAGGCCTAAGCAATACACTGCACACTTTGACTGCCACACATGTGGGCAGCGCTGGAAAGGCGATCAGTCTGGACTTTTTCCGGTCCGTTGAACTCCTCTCCCAGCCTAGTATGTTCCTGAGGTCTCTCCACCAGAGTGCTGGGAGCCGCATCTGCGTCTCCACCACCTAGCAGTGGGAACAGCGGGTCTACTACTAACAATGGCCCTAGCCTTGTCAGCAATAGCGCACAAAGCACAATGCCGCTTGGAAGCTCTGCCGCAATAGCAATAGCAAACGGAAGCGGTCCTGCGACGACCTCTGGAGCCACACAGACCGTGTTAGGTTCCTTGAATCACACATCGACCGACGGTGCCTTCAAAGCCACATTCATCATCACCGGGACCTCCACCGGGACCTCTCCCCAACAAACACAAACAACAAGCGATGGGATTACTGTGACCGGTACTCAGGAGCAGCAACAGCAAAACCCGTCGAACAATGTTGGTGTGATTATTGCATCAGCATTTGGTGCTGCTGCACTCGTCATCCTTGCCATCGGGTGCTTGTTCTGGTACCGTCGTAGGAGTCAACGCAAACTCACGTCGCGTACGCGTTTAATCATTAGCACCCAATACCGATGTACTGACTATGTTGCCGATCAGTATCCTCATCTCCTTTGAACCCCGCTGAGCTAAATGACAGCTCGATATTAGACGCTGCAATATCTGCTAAGAGAAACCGCTTCCTTGCTTCTGAGGCCCTCCAAACGTCTTCACCGCCGGCGCGCGATATGGAAGAGCAGGAGGGAGGTTTGGGTGCAGCATCTAGTACCACTGCCTTGGTCCCATTGAGAGATGATGATACTCCGCGACCAAGCGCACCGTCCATCGCCGCCTCCCCTTCGCAGCAATCCACCTCCGTTGGACCACAGCAAGAGCTATACATACCACTATCTCCGGCTCCACCACCGTATGAACGATGATGTATCTTCTCTGTGGGCCTGGGTTTGAGTACATACTCTACCGTTCTGATAAATAGCCACACTCATTTGAACTACATGTTGTAGGACTCCCTTGATCCGCTCTCTGTTAATTTGACCGTTTCTCGGTTATTAAATGGCAATAACCGTATAGTCGCTTCCTACATGATCTGGATGATCTGGGCAAGAAGTTCAGGTGGTTAGACAAAGAAAATCAGCAGTTGACCTCTTATTTTCTCTGGCCTGTCTTCTTCTAATTGCGGAGAGATGATTGGGCTCAAGGGAACTCTCAGCGTGAGCCTCGATTAGCACCACAACTGGTGGCTTCAGCTGACCACTCTCTTGTCGTCGCATTACTTCACGCGTTTTTCCAACTGCTTGGAACCAAACTATGTGGTGTTCCAGATAATTGATAATACAGGTGCTCTCCTTGTTGAGTGTGTCAACGTGCTCAAGAACAAGTCTGGGCATGGTTTCGCTGGAGTGGGGGACCAAATTGTATGTGTGGTGCTGCGAGCACGTTCAATACCCTCGACACTGTCCGGTTCTGCCAATACATCGACTGCTGCTGCACTCAAGGTGAGGCGTGGGGATGTTCGACGCGCCGTTGTGGTGAGAACGAGGAAAGCTGCAATACGGCCGGACGGACGCGTAGTACGGTTCGACGACAATGCTGCAGTATTAATCAATAATAAGAGGGAGATGCTTGGCTCGCGCGTTGGAGGCGTCGTGAACAGCGACCTCAGGCTGAAAGGGTGGGGGAAGATCGTTGCACTCGCACCCAAGGTATATAACGTTTCTCTCTCTCGGCTTTAGGACAGGGCACTCCTCTGATCGGGCCTTGGTGAAACTTGAAGAGCTGAGTTATGCTTTGCAGGCGGTCTAGCATGCTTCACTGCACACTCCCAACTAGAGGTCGTTCGTGACTCGTTCAGTATAGAATTGTTCCACCCTTTGCCCTCATTTATAACGCTCTGGGTGCCTCAAGCAAAGCTGTTGCGGTAGCTTGCTCCCAACCACCACTCCCACGTTTTACAACATCCTGATTTCACTCTGTCACGAGTCCTATGAGTTTCCCCACCTTGTATATTACCGGGTTTGATGATACAACGACACAAGATGAGATCGTTGAGGTGCTCTCCATGTCGTGCCCATGTCTTGCCCAGTACGTTCTTGCCCCGCGCCCTTTGGCAGTGAGCTCACAAACCTCGCTACCCACTTCTATGGAGCACAGTCTCTGTATGCATGTCACGTTCCGTGATTCTGTCGCTCTTGTTAGGTTCCTGGATGCACCTTCCACTACGCCACACTTGACGTCAGAAGTGATCGGTGCCGTCCTTGCACTCAACGGATCTAAGGTAGTTCCTCGTCGTTGTATGTCATCGGTGAACTCCTGGTCTCTTTATGGTCTCCAAATTGTCCTTGAACCTTCACATTTTGGCGCCCTGTCACAGTACCCATCGTTAAAGAGTCTTGCGGATGCGTATCCCCCTATATACAGTCGCTATCTTCCTCTAGACCCTTTAAACGGCCCCAGATCTGTGTTGAGCGGGCAACGTGCGATCGCCCCCTCCAACCGTGCAATGTTCGCAACTAATTCCCCTCTACCGCCTACACCGGAAGTGCCAGGCGCTGCACATGAGCGCCCTCTTAGCAACGGTCCCCCCCAGAGTGGAAGGGTTTCATGGCTATCCTCCACCCATCCACTTGTCCCGGCTTCTGCCACGCTCCTATCAGCGGAGTATGAGGACCAGGGGATGGTGAGTCTCCCCACCAAAATTCTTCTCTACCTACGACTTATCATTTTGCCAGGAAGGAAACTTTCAGGCTAGTCGATTCTTCAATCCAGAAGTCTCTTCAATCCAAGTGGCGTTAGGCACTCTTGAAGCACAGCCTACAGACCCTACGGCTGTGTCGAAGGTAGTCGCTTACCTGCGAGGACAACTCCATACCATAGAGGGGGCGTATGCGAAGACACGTCAGACTCTGGAGGTGGCTGATGTTGAGTTAGTGCGACAGAACACAGAATATATGAGCGTTCTTGGACAGCTCAGCGAGGAGCGTAAAATGCACAAGTCCAGGCTCGACGAAATGCGAGAAACGTTCACGCGCAAGCTGCAGGACGCCGAACAACGTGCTGGGCAAGCCGAACGACTGGCGAAAGATGCCCGTGAGGCATTAGATGCTTTCAAGAATGACGATCGAGACACCACGAGACTTCTTAGAGACGCCAAGTTCCATGAACGGCAATGCGAGAAAGCGGGCAAGAGACGTCAGCAAGCCGAAGCTGAATTGAAGAGATTGGAAGCCACCTACAAGTTGTTGTACCAGGAACACGAGAGAGCAAAGGCGGAACTTGCTCTGGCCAAAGAGGCTGATCAAGATCTCGCTGCTGGTAATCCCCCTTCATGTCTTCATGTCCTTCCGGCTACCAAGGACGATGCCAAACTTCTCAAGGACGAGCTAGTCACGACAAAGGGTGCTCTCGCTGCAGCAACCCAACAACTAGAACAAGCACGAGCTGAAAATCAAGCATCGACTAATCAGCTCATTGCTGCCAATGCACGCGTCATGGAACTGAAATTGGAACTAAACTCCAGCGAGCATGACGTCGCAACGAAGACGAATGAACTGAAGATATCAGAACAGCGCCTCATATCCTTATCTCATAATCTCGCTGACACTCGTCATGCGATGAGTCAGGCGGGGGCAAGGGCACAAGCGGAAATCCAAGAACTCGAAGGAAAATGCTTTCGTTCCACCGAACTTTACGACCAAGCCCTCGACGCTAAAGCGGCAGCCACTCGGGAATTAGAAAAGGCGCGGCTTGATATTGCTTCTGCTGCTTCTGCTGCAAACGCGCAACTTGCGGAGCACGAGGCGACGAGGGCCATGCTCTTGGAAGATTTGAAGGTCGAGCGGGAGGCCGCACAGACGCTGAAAGCCAACATCTCCAACCTGAAGACAGAGTCACAGAGGTTGGTGAAGTTGTGTGAGGAACGAGAGCGGGAAAACTCTGTCCTCCAGAGCGACTACATTGGCACTCTCCAACAGAATGGTGTTCTTACTCAAGACATCGAGAAGTCTCGCAACGTTACTACTCTCTTACAAGAGAGGCTCAATTGCTTGAGTAAGCAATTGAAAGCTGCGATAGAACTGGTCAACAAACTTCAAGAGGAAAAAGGAGATGCGGAAAGAGAGCTTAAAGAAGAGTGCAGGAGGTTCAACGAGCTCCATACGGTCCATAGGCAAGCGATTGACCACGCAAAGGACCTTGGTTCCAAACTCGCGGATCGTAACGGAGAGATCAACCGTCTCCAAGGTCTCCAAGCGACTGTCCTAGCCGAGCTTGCGGTTACTCAAGGAGAGCTTTCTTGCGAAAAAGCGAAAGCAACCTCCATCAGTAACGAGATAGACGAGAAGCAGGCTATGATCGTTAACTTGCAACTATCTCTGAGGAACGAGAGAGAAGTGGGCCGAATATTGGAAGGGGATCACGCAGTCGAGCGAACCAAGAGACGGGAACTGGAGGCTGAGCTCATTGAGTCACGCGAGAAGGTCAAGGCATCGGAAGAGGACAAGGAGAAACTCCAAAGCCGCTTGGATGGGGTGTTCGAGGTCAAGCAACGACTGGAAACCAAAGTAAAGATCGCTGAGGCCGCAGGCGATTCGCTGGTACTCGACATCCTCAGTGGCATTCAAGCTTATGAAGCAACAAAGAAACGGCCCAGTTCCGACGTTCTTGATATAGGCTCGCCCAGGCAACCGACGAAGAGGCAATGCCGTAACAGGTCATCATCAGAAGCCTCGGTGGCAGTCAAGGAAGAGGAAATGCTTTTCTGAATGATTAGTAGGTCCCTTGTGGGTGTTGTGGTACAGTTTCTGATCTCGTCAGATCGATCTGTCCGCTAGCACTCATTTCACATGATTGAATTCACATTGCACGACGCTTTGATTCGAATGGATACATGGTTTCAGGCCCTGTTGTGTGCTAGGTTATGTGCTAGGTTATGTGCTAGGTTATGTGCTAGTTATGTCATTGGATCTCAATGACCATTATTATGGGATCTCCCTTTATCTCCCTTTATCTGTATTTCTGTATTTCTGGGTCTGGTCGATTCCCCTATAGGAAACATCTCATGTACTTTTATGCTTATAGCACATGATTGAGCTGTGTTACCAGCCATTACCCTGAGGACTTTGAAAACTGTGTTGGAGTGTTAGTGTTC
>Ga0307515_10016485_pt1 | contig 13519 bp, 3 predicted proteins | sample 17_EM_MG_FD_194513 | JGI IMG/M metagenome (GOLD analysis project Ga0307515, IMG submission 194513) | Populus trichocarpa ectomycorrhiza microbial communities from riparian zone in the Pacific Northwest, United States - 17_EM | ecosystem: Host-associated > Plants > Roots > Unclassified | place...
AATAAGGTCTTATGTGGCCAGGAAAAAAACTATAGGTATTCTTTCTTTTATTTTATCCGTGAGTGTCTGAGTCAGCTTACGTGCATCTTGACTAATCCCTCGAGACTCTAACATTAACGACCATGTAAGTTTTCAGTGATCCTGAGATTTGTGGCACTCAAACTGGTGATCTCTGGGAACCAAACTCAGAACTGACCAGTTGAGCTACACTTCTCATGATTAAATTAGAGCTACTCTTTTTTTATTATTAATGTGGGTGTCCGAGCCAACTTACACGCACCTCGACTAATCTCACAGGCCTTGAAATTAACGATCATATAAGCCTCCTGAGGTTTATAGGACTCAAACTAGTAATTTCTAGAGAATAAACTTAGAATCTAAAAAGTTAAACTACATCTCTCAAAATTAAACAAGAGCTGCTCTTATAATTAAATCTTGTGTATGTCAAGACAACATGAGCCCAGCGACAGCAGTCATTTCAATAGTTGCGAGAAAGAGTGGCCTCCGCCCATCTTATCCTTAAGTTTGCGCCATCATCTGGCCAACCGCCCTTTATTCTGACGAGAAAAGGGCTCTCTTCTCTTCGCTTCCAGCAATTGAAAGGCAAGCGTGCCTCCCCATCATCACCCAGAGTGCCAAACAATGGGCAAACTCAAAAACGCATTCTATGGCTATTGACGAGTGCGCTGCGCGTTACTGAGATATTTCCAGGAATACAAGATTGCGTAATCTTAATTTTTGATATCATTTCATTAATTCAAAAATAATTTAAAATAAAACTATATTGTTAAATTTAATAAAATTCATGATCCTAGTTACAAATTTGATAAGTTAAGCGACAAAACATGAACAATCTAATATGTAGTTGTTTCATTATTAGAGAAAAAAAATATATCACCTTGAAATTTTTTAAAATCAAACTATGTTTTTTATCGGTTGTTTGAGTTATCTTTGAATTTGTTAAGTTAACTGGGTCACGTCGCAACAACTCTTATACAAGTTAATTTTAAACTTGAGTTAGATAAAGAATTAAGTTAGAAGAATTCAAGGTTAATTCATTGGATAAAATTTAATAACAATATTAAATATATCCTTGTAGCCCAAACATTATTTTTATTTTTAATTTTTTTATCCAACTTATAGAGCAGTGCGTTACAATAAATTAAGAAGAGACTAGACAGCTTATTCGTTCTTAATTACAAACGTAATATATACTCATACGGGGAAAAGAAAAGTTATGCAACGAGAAAAAAAAGGAATTTATGAGACTAATCTAAGTACTGGCCATGCAGATGCCTTGCATATGAGATGGAACCTTATCTTAGCTCTCTATCTCGAAGGCCAAGAATAAATTCTCGTTGACATATCATAGAGAGTAGAGAGTAGAGACGTTCCATTAACGAATGTAGGGGACAATACTGAAGCTTCTTGATGCTCATATATCTTTAGTGTCTTGCATGAAGAGATAAAGAGTACTAGAGTCCGAGCCAAGAATGACTTGCCGGCAGGCTAGCATTTGCTAGCTACAGGGCAAGATGTATGCTAAAGTGACATTCCGCCAGGTTGTTCTTGGCTCTACTTTGGTCTTTGTTTTCTCATGTGAGCCTCTCAAGGGCCTAATGCGTGCCAAAGGCAGCTAGAGCCCAGAGCTTCGAAGTTGGAACAGTGTTTTCATCTTCCTGAAAGGTGCTTTTTTAATTATGCGTTTTTGTTTTGTGTTGCTAAATATATTTTACACGATAATGCAAATTTTGTTTTTTTTTTAAATATACATAGAGATTTTTAGAATTTAACTGTATGCACAGAAAATAAAACATATTTTTATATTTTTAAAATGAGGAAAAGTTTTAGAATTTTAAAAGTTTTTGTTTCTGAAATTTCAGACAAAAATGAATATTTTTAATATCGGGTTAATATCTTACTGTATATATAAGTCTATAACCCCGATATTAAATGAAATTGTTGGAAAAATATGTGAGGAACCATAAATAATTTTAAAATGATCCCTGAAATTGTTTTAGAAACAAATATTTATTTTTTATTTTGGTGTTTTTAACATTACGAGGAAGACTTGCCATTTGTAATTTAGATAATTGCTATAATTCTCTTTTTTTTCTTTTTACGGATCGAAGTATAATTGATAATTAAATGCTGATATATATATATATATATAAAGAGGAGTTCTCTTTAAAAGTGTTAATCATTGATGAAGCCAATTAAATCCGGAATAAGTTCGCTGATTTATCCTTATTTGACAAGCATAAGAAGGAATTAGTGTTTTACTCAAATCTCAATATATATTATCGGATAAACATCAAATAGAGATTGTGTCTAATTCGATTGTAAAGATTTCATGTTTCTTTAAACTAAACAACTTCTCGTTTATATAATTCGAATTTGCTCTTTAAAAGCCTTATTTGCAATAGAAAAATAAAATAGTGAAAAAAATAAAGAAGAAGAGCAGGAGAAAAGGAGAGGCAGGTTTTTCCATCTTCCCTCTCGTGCTTGTCTCTCATGGCGGCCTCTACAAACCCATGGTTGTTGTTGTTGTTGGTATTATTAGCCCTAAATTTTGCAAGAATTGTATCAGAGTCACTTATTTTAGATCATCGGGGTTTAGAGGATGATGAGTTTGACCCAATAGGTAAGTTTATTTAGCTATGTAATTATGGATTCAATTATACTTTATTTTTTGCTAAGATAAATATATATTTGATAAGGCAGATTTTTTTTCTTCTGTTAAGTTACACTATGAAATAGATTTCCCTTCTGGGACATTGATTTGCTTTAGAACTTTTTTTTCAACCTCATGATCAGTTAGGTTGATGGTTAAGAGTTAGAGAAATCACATTAAGGGGCTAATCCTATATTTTTAACTCTTTAATATATATATATCTCTCGACTGAAAGCTATACACCCACATGGCGAAATAAAAAAAATGTTTTGTTATTAATTTAGTTTATTTTTAAATATTTATTTCATCCCGATGGGGGAAAAATATCATGAATGGAATAATATTGAGTTTAACTCCTCAAATTTAGTTAATCCTCCATTGATGCTCTTTTAATTTTTTCCGTGTGGCATTGTTAAAGAAGAATTAGAGCTTGAGGAAGATTTCTGGGCGTCAGACAATTCGATTCCAAACATATCACCTGATTGTGAGGTATTTTAGCTCTCTCTCTCTCTCTCTCTCTCTCTCTCTCTCTCTCTCTCTCTATATATATATATATATATATATATATATATATATAGTTCATACTGTTCAGTCTGATTCTCTGATATCTATCTCCCTTTGTTTCTTGACGGTGAAGCGTCCATGTCTTGTAAACGCATGCAGCGATGAGGAGTGGCAGGTATAATAGAACTTTGCCCCCTCTCTTCGTAAGCAAAAATGTCTCGTTAAAAGACTGATTAAAACAAGATTTAATTTAATATCCTTAGGAAGGGCTCGCAAGATTAATTCAAGAGATAGAGCGAGAAAGGTATAGTTACGCTGTGGAAATACTACAGACAGAAAAGAGAGAGCTCAAAAGAGCTCTTGCAACAATGGAGTTGGCATGCTTCGTGGTTTGTATTTCTAGCCAGCATACAACATACTTCTCAGTTTCCTGTCAGTTTTTCTAGCCATTGAATACTGTGCAAATGTTATATACCAATTGTGTTTTTCTCTCTACGTACGTAGGTTACTGCGTTGTTGCCCTCAGTTGCTTTCTCTATGCTGAAACTTTACTCGTCGAATATCTCCAGGTTGGTTTTGTTTATGACATGAATGATTTCATATACAATTTCTTTCTATTATATATATAATTTGTTACATTCCATTAATTTTTCCCTTTATAATTCTATAATTGATGCAGCAGAAAGACCATGCTATAGGGCTTTTAGCTGCAGGAGGTGCCCATACCTAGCTAGGAGCGTCACGAAGGAAGATGTTTATTGCTAGATTTATTAATTTACGATTAAAACTATGTATAAGCAATTCCTTATCCATATTTTTCAGACTTCGTCAACCCCTTACCCCGAAGGGTTTATATTTGGTGAATTTTTCAACAGGTAAGCCACCCAGTACTGCCTTCACAAGTTGCTTCTAGCATGAACTGTAAACTATATCAATTTAGTCTCAACTTGTATTTTTAAAATTAAATGATTAAGATTTTCTTGCAGAAATCTTAACCCTACATCGTTTAAATTAAAATAAAATTGAAGATTGATGCTTTTGTAAGTCAGGAAACAAGAATACTTGATTGCTTTGATTATATAAAACAAACCTGTAAGTTTTTTACAAGAGGCTGTGACCAATTCTAACGCAAGAAACTTAATTTGGAGTAAAATAGAGTATGCTCGTAAGGTATTTGGTTTATTACCTGGGAGAGGAAAAACCAGGCCACGGATGTTTATGCATAGAAGAAGAAAAGCTTTATGCTTCGGATCATGTTCAGTTCGTCCTTTTCTCTTGTTTTAGCGCTCGAATTCTCGTAACACTAAGGAATCCTCATCTGAATAAAAAAAAACACTTCTCCGCTAATGCAATTGGTCAAACCCGACACAGGACAAATAATCAACTAGACCAAACCATGACAGATTACTGCAGAGCGGGCTTTTGTTTCTTACGAAGGATAAAGTCGAAAACACATTAGGCTCTCAAAAGGGATCAGTAGCAAAAGGCAGCATATTAATTGCTAAAAAGTATACCAGCAGAAATTGCAGGATGAGGAAAAATGAATATTGTTGGGAAGTCAAATTGTCAGCACCCCATGATCATCTGAATAAGATAGCTTGAATCGACTAGATTTCTCGACAAGGATTGAAAATGCTTTCTCGAGATGCACAAAAGCAACAGTCTAGAATGGATCATGAAAATTAGAACATCAAGGGAGTCATCTGAAGCTCGATCGAGACAAGATGAATATAAGAACTGAACACACCAGGGGCTATAACAAATAGAATACAAAACTCTAATAAGTTTTTGGCAATAAACAAATTCCTACAGTCAAAAAGCTTGGTAATGTATGAAGAAAACCTATGATTAGGGTTTAACAAGAATAATTGATCAAACTTTTAGGAACATTAGTCCGATTGACAAAAAGTTTCTTTTTAATATTTAAAAAACTGACACAATACTAAACACACTGTAAATATTCAAAATTTGCTTTTGAATGCTTACTTTTGCCATTAGAAAATAATGACTGCCATCACAAGGCTTGACAGCTGTTGCCAATAGCATCGCCTTGAGCAGAACAGAAGAAAAGAAAAACACTAAACGGTAAACACGAAAAGGAAAGGAAATGAAAGAAAAGAGAGAAATGGAAATTAATATAAAAAAGAAGAAGAAAGTTTATATAAACAACAATACTAATATGAAAAGAAACATCGATCACAGGGTGCGGCTGTCTGTCATTGGCCTTTTGTATTTCATAGCCGGGCCCCGCTTTCCCGATTAAACTTCACTCTGATATTTTTTTATAAAGTCGACGGCCTTTGGGAGTTGTTTGGGATCCTAATCCATGAAAACCTGGACTGTTTCATATCCGAGTATACTAATAGAATTTTTATGGAACTATAAGGGTAACAATGATAAGTCTTAAACTATGGAGGACGAAGTTGGAACATGGATCAATCTAGTGTAAAAAGAGAAACCTAGAAAGTAGAAATATTTGGGAAGTCAAAAGCTTTCTGTATTTCCCTCCTGTTTGTGTTTGTTTGGAACCTTCTTCCATGGCAGCCTCCATAAAATTGCTCTTCTTGTTATTGATATCACTTTCTTTCACCTATATTACATCAGAGCCAGAGCCAGAGCCAGAGCCTCAACGTTTTTCTTTGGAAAATATACTTGACCAACTCAAGTCCCATATCTCTGTGTTAGGTTTTCTCTCTTTCTCTATATGTGTGTGTGTGTGGTATTATTAGTGCAACATGGGCTCTGATGTGCAGTGGTATTTCGATAGATTGGTCTGTTTGGTTGCTGACAAAGTGTGTAGGTTTGTCGTCTTTGAGAATGTGTTGCTTCATAATTTGTAGATACTCTCCACCGTGCGAAACTTGTGTGTATGCTTCATAATCTTAGGTGTAGCTGAACTTTTCGATTGGAAATTAATAGAAGAAGAAAACCTTGCCAAGTGAGCAGACCATGCCCAGTCAAGCTTTTCTTACTGTACAGATCAATATACAGTTTATTAACCTCCCAAATGAGAATGGATGGAATAATTATAGTTTAAAAATGAGGGGAAGTTTTCATGAGTTCTTGACAAATTAAAAGAGATTTCGGCAAAACACCGTTGGGCTCAAGCAAGCGGTGGAGTATATATGATGTTGAGAATGCAAATTTTATGGCTTTTTACTTGGCAGATTCTTTGCTCTTAGATTTCGTCTATTCCTCTTTATCTTTCATTTCTGAACTTACCCAGGTGGATCTTCTCATCTTTCTGTGCATTTCCAGTTAATTAACTCCTGGTCATTGAGATACATGTTTTGGCGTTCAGTTTGACTACCTCATTGACCATGCTCTTTCTTCTTCTTCATGTTGATAAAGAGTCAAGGATTGATGACAGAACCCGTGAAATAAGAAGCAAGGATGAGAAAATTAGACAGATGGAGATGATCATTCATGAGAAATCCAAAAGCATTGATTCATTAATGAGTGAGATAGAATCACTCCAGGTATGGTTCAAGTTTCACTAAACAGTTGATTCTTCAAGACATGAAGTTAACTGTTCATCCAGAATAAATATTTCCCTATTATTGATTTTTTTTCTGTTCTTTTTCATTAGCCAAAAGGAGTCATAGATGTCAAAGAACAGTCAAGTAAATCATATGCTCGGATCGGTGAACTTGAGAAGCAGGTTAGTTGTTCGTGCACTACCTATCTAGCAACTAATTTCGAACAGATCTTTAAGATTTAACTATTCGTGACAGGTTGACAAACTTAGAAAGGAATTAGAATCACAAAGTCAGGAAAAAGATTCTGTTGAAATCCGAGCATATGTAGCTGAGAAAAAATACAAAGAGCTTAGTTTGAAATTAGAAACTGTAAGTAATGTTTTTGCTGAGATCGTTGCTGTTTCTTTTTCAATTTTGTTTTCATTTCACGAGTCTCACAAGTATTCGGCTCGTTACACCTTCGCTGATTTGTCTCCTCTCTCTGATATCAGGTAGGAACTTTAGATTTCTCTAGTTACATAATTGCCTGAATGCAGAGCTTATTGCTATAAGCTATACAAAAACCAGTAACCATATGCTACATGTTCTGAATTTCTGTCGTGTGAAAGATTGGTAACCTTGGTTTAACGTTTGAGTCAGAAAAAATTAATGATCTCTGTTCTTAATTAACCAGGTTCAGGTTCATGGAGAATGGTTTCCACACTGGCTTACAGTTTATTTTTCTAATTTTCAGGTAAATAGTGTTGTTTTCAGGCATATTTGGAGGGGGGGGTGTTTCTACAAAATATTTTCCTTTTCTCATTCTCTTGTTTTTTCCATAATCAGTACCATGTGGTGACTCACTGGGATGAACACGGAAGACAAGCCTTGGACATGACAGTTCAGAAGGTTTGATCTTTTAGATTGTTTGTCTTACAATTCAATAAACTCAACTCTGAACATTCTGTGAACAAACATCTTGATAGATTTCCAGAGAAATCTTGTATTGAAGAATCCTACTTATTGTACATAATTCCCGTTGATTGATTTCACAATTCTTCTATTTGATCACCAGGTGCTAGAAAAGAAATCTCAATTTGACAAGTGGGCCGAGCACCACACTGAAACAATTTATAATGTGAGTTGTCCGAACACCTTCTCGTCATTTTCCTAGTGCTTCTTGCTAAGAAGTCAAAACAGAGTACAACTTCTAACATTCTTGATAAATTTCTTGAAAGCAAACTCAATCTGTAGAATTTCCTTTGTTGTAGTTCCTTTTACGTCAATGTATCTTAGTCCTACACAAGAGAACATAGCAACAAAGAATCAAGAAAGATGGAGATTTTGGTTAATTTACATGTTTTACTTCCAATTTATATTGAAGTGTTAGAATTATGGGGAAATCAAGTGGATCGTTTAGTCTGATTCTGCTGTCCATCTTTCATTGTCAAGAAATGGATCCCCATGTTCAAGGACTGGTTGTTGAACTGTATAAGCTATCTTTGGGAATGCATTCCACCTCAAACTACCAAGTGTGATGAGCTCTTCCATGCATGGAAGAAGACTGCATTACACCATGCTATCAACAGAGTACAACTTCTAACATTCTTGATAAATTTCTTGAAAGCAAACTCAATCTGTAGAATTTCCTTTGTTGTAGTTCCTTTTACGTCAATGTATCTTTGTCCTACACAAGAGAACATAGCAACAAAGAATCAAGAAAGATGGAGATTTTGGTTAATTTACATGTTTTACTTCCAATTTATATTGAAGTGTTAGAATTATGGGGAAATCAAGTGGATCGTTTAGTCTGATTCTGCTGTCCATCTTTCATTGTCAAGAAATGGATCCCCATGTTCAAGGACTGGTCGTTGAACTGTATAAGCTATCTTTGGGAATGCATTCCACCACAAACTACCAAGTGTGATGAGCTCTTCCATGCATGGAAGAAGACTGCATTACACCATGCTATCAACGTACAAGAAATGGCTGGTCCTTACTTGAAAGTAAGACAAAAGAAGTTGAAACCTTTTTCTCCTAAATTATGGTTTTCTGCTAGACTTTTCTTCCAGTGACAAGGGCATTTCTTACAGGAAGCAAGGAAGTTTACTCAGCCATGCATCAACCAGGTTGCAAAAATGACAAGATCCTTAGTTAAAAGGGTGGTGGCAGCAATAAGGACGATGATAGGGTTGATGGTGAAGTGGTGGTAGGGCAGGAGTAGAGCAATGTTATTAGAAATAATTGAATGATATTGTTTATTAATTTTTGTAAAATATTTTATGGTTTTATGCATTTAAAAATATTTTTTAATAAATTAATTAAGTTTACAGTTTGATTGTAATTAATATTTTACACAACACAAACACTTAGTTATTATAGCATTTGAAAAATCTGGTCATTGATTTTATTATTGCAGTGAAATTTGGACCATTTCTGCTGAATATAACTAAATTTTATCAGCTCATTTCTTTCCTTCTATGCGGCATCCAAGGCCTCTTCATTAACCCAATAAAGCAATCTCCTTCTGAATATTCTCTGCAGATAGTGTTATTCAGTTCTTTGTTTTGGGCCGTCAGCCTTTTTTCATAAAGTACTTAATTTTCATGATTATATATTGTCGGTTAGACTTTAATTTTGGACCTTTGGCCCTGTTGTTTAGCTAATATATATATATATATATATATATATATATATATACACACACACACACACTCACACTTCCTTCCTCTTTCAAAAAACTAAAATTAACAGCGAGAGTAAAATACAGGGAAAAAAAAACTAGTTTGTATATGTTTTGGGATCAGAAATTTTGTTAATATAAAAAAACAATATTTAAGTTTTAAAAAATTATTTTACATTATTATTAAATCTGAAAATAAGATCCTTTAAAAGAAAACTTCCATCAAGATAAAGTTTCATTTAAAAATAAAAAGTTAATATGTAAATTCAATAAAATAAATTGAGGGCTATATAAAAATATATTTATTAAGTATATAATCAATTTTTTTTAATGTATCTATTATTTATCTTAGTAAATGCAAGGTTTTTAACTGAAATCATTATTTCTATTAAAAAAATATTTTATGATTGTTAAAGCAAGTTAAAAAAAATATCAAAATAGTATGTTCATATTTTATGTGTGATTGAAAGCTAAAAAAATCATAAATATAATAAAATCATGTTCAAAATCTCTTTAAGAATTTCAAAAGCTAAAAAAAAACATTTTGAAAATGAACAAAAAAAAAGAGGAAGAAATAAAAAAAAAGAGGCTTGCTCGATGCTTAACCCTCAGCAAATTAATCACAAGCGAGTTTGAAGGCAAGCACAAGCGTGTCTGAAGGTTAGGCCCATGCATTTGGCCTTGCTTTATGTTTTTTAATTTAGAGGGTGGATAACATGTCATACACTTGTCTAGTTTCGGGTAGTCAAAATGGCCAGGAATTGGGCAGAAAAACAAGCTTGTGTTTTTTACCAAACAACTCATTTCTCAACCAATATTTCATCTAAAAATACATGAGAAGCACCTAACGAACCTCAATAAACTCACTTCTGCCCTTAAAGTTGCAAAAAAAAAATAAGTTAAAAGCTGAAAAATCAAATCAGCACCAGAAATATTTTCAAGCTCGAATTTACTTTTTCCAACGAGATGAGAACAAAAAATAACTATCATTAAACTCTTTTCATAAAATAAATTATTTTGATATTAAATTTGATCATTTTTGTTGCCAAAATCACGACAATCAAATATTTTCTCTCTACAACCATTTTCTGGTGAGTCACTCTCTCATCCAAGGACTAAAAATGACAAAAATAAATTTTATGGCCAAAATAAAAATTGCAAAAAATTGGAATTAGACATATATTATCTTTGTGTCTCACATCCAGTCTTTTGTCTTTTAATTTTATAAATCTACCATAATTTCATATAATTATGCTAGAGAGGGACTAAATTAAACAAAAAATAAATAAATACAAAAAAAAGAAAAAGAATAAGAAACTTCACTATTCATATAGTAGTGAAGCTACGTAACGTAATATAGTTCTTTTAGTGTGTTTAGGTAACTAGATCATTGGCCTACATCCTACAAGATCATTGACATCAACTACAATGCAGAATAGATAAAAAATAAATAAATATAAAAGAATATATATATCTATATATTGCTAATGTATTTTTTTAGTAAAAAAGAAAAATAATCATGAACTCAAAACTTATGCATAAGTTTAATAAAATAAATTAAGGATTATGTATGGTAATAAATTTTAGAAGAGATTTTAATGCTAACTAAAGATTAAAAAATAACCACATATAAAGATATATGATTCTATGCTACAGGGAGCTCTTTATCAGTGCATAGACGAAATGTTTTTTATCATATGACTCTTTGAAATCCAAATATATGAAATGGTAATAGTATAAATAAATTCATTTATCACTTGATCCTGCGATTTAACAATATAAACAATAACTAGTCGTTGTCAGTTCCAAATTGAAAAGTGAAAAAAATGTGAGAGAAAATTACATGATGAGAGAGGGTTCGAAGCATTTTATCAAATCTATTTATTTTATAATATCAAAGTATTTTGATCAAATTAAATGGAAAATTTTGGGTTCATGGTTCAAAAATAACACCATGAAAGGTCTCACGTTGTTCAAAATAATTAAATTTTCTTTATAGAGTGTAAATTAGACCATATTTTTTTATGAGAAATTAAAAGTAGGTCCTGCTCACCATAGTTTTCAGACCCGGCCCGGTCCAAGGCCGGGGTCCCGGGTTTTGGCCGGGTCACCCGGGTCAATGTTTTTTAAATCAAAACAACGTTGTTTTAGTAAAAACAAAAAACAAAAGTCAACGGGTCGCAACCGAGTTTTTTACTGGGTTTTGCCGAGTCAGACAAGTTTTTTCTTCCCCTATTTGTTCTTCAACCTGGCCCGGTTCCAGCCCCGGGTCGGTCAGGACCCGGGTGACCCGCCGAGCCGGGCCGGGTTTTAAAATTATGATACTCACACTAGATATAAGAAGGCACTTGAGTTTCTCATATTTGTGTTGGTTACAATACAATTAAATTAAAAAAATAATTAAAAGGCTTAGTCATTCACTGTAAACCAAGATATATATATATATATATATATATATCAATATGAATTGGAATAGTGGAATAAATATTTTACCCATATCAAACAAAATCATATAACTTGCTGTTAGGGGTAATACTATGTTTTTCACATGATTTATTGCTCATTATCATATTGATTAGGACAAATTAATCCTTTTCAATTTTTTTGTTGGTAGAGTAAAATGACTTAATGACCATTATAAATAGATTAAATCGGCATTCAAATGCGTTTTAGTCTTTTCATTTGTTTCAACAAAGTGATGACTTAATTACTTTTTAAATTAAAAAAAAAGTTGGTGTTCATTGGTGTTTTCATCTTCTCAGTATGGTTTTTTGTTTTATAATCAAATTAACTTAGTGATGATTTAGTAATTTAATTATCATAAATATTAATAAAAAGGTGGTTGATGCATGTGTTGGTAGTGCTTTTTGGATAGGGCATGTATCATCACTCAGTGGCCATATATCAATTTCTAGGGCAACATTTGAATTGCCTCGGCAACCCCTCTATCCTTAGGTTGCGCGTGTGGTCAACAACCTCTGATTTAGTGTCGATGAGCTTTTTTTTTCTCTCTTTACCTCAATTTTCATGTCTGATTTAGAATTTTTTTTTTAATTTCATCCTCCTCTAGTTTTTTCATGTGTTAATTAGATATGCCCTTCTTTCTTTTTAATTTCTATTTATTTTATTTTTGATAATTTTTAAAATTGATTTTTTTACGATTTCATCCTCCTTTTTTTTTCCTATCGAATTTTATCTTCATTCTTTTGATTGCTATTTTTTTACCTTGAAATTTTTTTTAAAATTAATATTTTTTTCAGTTTCATCTTTCAACAATCTAAATTGGTTGGGAATTGATTAAGCCCGAGTCTAAGATTCAACAAGTTGTAATTTGAAAGATTAACTCATGTTTAGGAGATTCGCTTGGATTTGCTTGAGTCTTTTTTTTTAAAAAAAATTATATTTTCTTAGTTTCATCTTTCATTATTTATTCAATTGTAGATTAGTATCTCTTTCTTTTTTTCTCTGTTTTTTATAGGGTTTTTTATTAATATTTTTTCATCCTTGAATATTTTTTTATATATAGAAAAGATTTGATATGATCTGTAATATATCACGAGTCACCTTTATAGAATATATAATTAATCTGCTTAGAAGCAAATATACAATCCATGAAAAGGTCTTCTCTTTTGTCTCCCGTTTACCGTTCACCTTTTCAATGGTCAAAATTCAAGTCTTAGACTCCGAAATTGATCTTAGACGTCAACACTAATACAATTCAAATAAAGCAGAAGCAGAAGCAGAAGCAGAAGCAGAAGCAGTGCATGGAGACCATTCTACTACTTCTAGAAATTAACAACACCTTATTTTAACAGGAAATAAATTAAAGAAGAAATGGTGAGTTTCTGAATATTCCCTAATAATTGCATGATAAAATGACAATTCCACAGAAAAAGAAAGGAGCAACGAAGCTATTCCAGAGTGGGATTAGTAATAAAAGTCTACTTATATTGCGTTCTAGAATAAAATTTAAAACAGAAAGAAAGAATTTTAAATAAACGATCATTTTATAATTAAAGCTATAGAAAGAATGAGAATATTTTTTTATTTTTGTATGAGGAGATCAATTGAACTAAAAACATTTATGAGTCTAAAACTTCTCATGTGAAAATGTGTCCATCTTATAAGATAACAAATATATTTTTCTAAAACAAATAGAGTCATTAAACATAAAAATGGTTAATAATTAATTTGTCTCTT
>Ga0307515_10016486_pt1 | contig 13518 bp, 17 predicted proteins | sample 17_EM_MG_FD_194513 | JGI IMG/M metagenome (GOLD analysis project Ga0307515, IMG submission 194513) | Populus trichocarpa ectomycorrhiza microbial communities from riparian zone in the Pacific Northwest, United States - 17_EM | ecosystem: Host-associated > Plants > Roots > Unclassified | place...
TATGTTATGAGCTACACAAGACTAAATATTGCATATTCAGTTAATATATTGTGTAAATTTATCAATAATTCAAGTATATATCATTGAAACGTAATAAATAGAGTACTCAAATATTTGAGGTATATCTTATATTATGACCTATATTATATTGGATACCTAGTGGTACTAAAATTTATAGTGATATTAATTGAATATCTGATACTAAAGATTCAAAATCCACTAGTGAATATATCTTCACACTGGGTAGAGCAGCTGTGTTATGAAAATTATCTAAGAAAACGTGTATCACAAGAACCACGATGGAATTAAAATTTATTGTTCTTGATAAAGCTGAAGAGGAAGTCATGTGGCTTTGAAATTTTTTAGAAGATACTCCATTTGGTCAACACCAGTGCCAATAATTCATGTTCATTATGATATTTAATCAGTAATAGAAAAGGGACAAAGTAGGATGTATAATAGTAAGTCTAAATATATATGTTAAAAACATAATATCATTAAATACTCGCTCTCGAATAAGATTATTTTCATTGACTATGTAATGTTAAAGAAAAATATTATGGATTTATTAACTAAATATTTATCGAGAGAGCTCGTGTATAATTCATTGATGAGAATGATCTTAAAGACTTTAAATATGAAAAAGTGTAGCACTTAAAAATTATTATTTCTTGTTTTTTTCTATGATGAAAAAAATATTAGCCGGAACATGATAAAAGATAAGTTATGCTTTAGTGATTCTCACATCTTAGTATAGTATATCACATGGAGTATAAAAGAATACTTATAATAAAAATTATGTATATCTATATGAGTGAGAAATATAATCTCTTCTTTGTAAATTTATAAAAAATTAAAATTATGAATTCATAAATAAAGGTAAGACTTTGATCATCTTTCAAAGATAATGAGAAAAAATGCATTAATGGTGAAGAAAAAGACTAAACTAGGGAGAGAAAGAGAGACGGTTTCAATGAAAAAAAGAAGTAATAAAACACTTTCATGTTAAATTCAAAATGGCAAATAACCATTATAATTTTTTTTCATTATATATATATGAAATGAAAAATGCTACATTGTCTTGATTGTTGATTCCAACAATAATGTTTTTCCCAAGTCGCCTAGTGATTCAATATCCTTTACATTTTATATATAAGCTTCTCAAAGCTCAGAACTCAAGGTATCGACCATCTTCTTTACTAACTAATATACGTTTGCACATGCTTGTTTGCAAAACAAAATCTGCAACATATATTGCTATGAAGAACGATACAAACCTTGTACAATTGCCACAAATATTACCTTCTACTAAACTTTAATCCGTATGGTCCCCTATTATACATATCTACAAGCTCAGCTCTTACAAATCTTGCTTCAAGAAATTAAAGCACTAGTTTGATAAATCTCTCCTATCTTGTCTGGAAGTTCAGTGTCCTTATGCAGAAGGCAAACAGGAATGCGAAGAAGACTGTAAAGCCAACCAAGACTGCGGCAACCTGCCCCATGAAATCTGGGTCATATCCAAAATTTTCTTGTATATAAACCTTTATTGTAGGATCAGGACCAGCGCGACCAGGAACATTAATGGTGGCCATAACATCACCATATTGGGACACGATTAGTCCATACACTGTCCACGCTACAGGGCAAATCCAATAGTACCAGACCCACCACTTGGGAATTTTCTGAAATTTCAAACGGAAACAAAATTGTGTCATTACACTGTTAAGACGAAGATTAAGTTAAAAATGATAAAAAAAGACAATACTTAAGAAAGAAAATAAACGTACCGGTCTTGGTATAAAGAAGCCAGAGAAAAGATTGAAGAGAGAATAGAACGTTGCTGCAAAGATGGCTGCTACTTGGTGGTTTGGGGTAACGGAAACAGTCATCATTCCATAGTATGTGAAGTAAAGGAAGGAAAAGAAATTGACAAAGAAGAACCAAAAGAATTTGGCTGCAGTCCATTCGAAGGACACCATGGCATACACAATAAGTGTATAGTATGTAGTTTGAACAAATACGTATGGTATTTCACAAACAACCTGCATGTCGTATAGTACAGAGTTCGGTCAGTTTGATGTATATTTACACAAGCTCTTTAAGGATACAGATTAATTCCACTTCAACTCACCTGTGCAATGGCATAGGGTAATGCAGAATACATTCCAGCTGCTTTTTCTCGGTAAAACACGGTTCTTTCGACTGCTACAACTGGTTGTACAGTTGAGCAGTTGTTAATACCAACAAACAAGACAGAAGCATACATGGCACCGATAATCATATTCAGATCGCTTGAGCTATCCCTGAATAATCATAGAACATATATAAATTTTTGGCCAACAGATCAACCATGTTATGTTTGTATTCTTAGCAGGAGTGATAGATACTGACCTTTTTGTCCCGACCTTCCAGAATATGCTACCAACCATAAGAGCACAAACCAAGGTGAAGAAGTATCTAACAAGGTTGTAATCAGGACTTCTCCAGTATGTCCACCACTGCTTCCAAAGGCAAGATTTGAACTGCCCCCATGCAGACTCTGAATACTGAGTGGCGAAATAAAGGTTTGTTGCTCCTGGTGGTGGTGTGCTCAACTCCTTCACCAAAGCCTTGTTTCTCCTGCTCATATGGAAACAAGAATTGAGCTCAAAATTTGAAATTTAGCATATAACATAAATAAATAATTTTCATATGGTTGTGACTGGACATACTGATGCAAGGATGAAGATCTGTACTGCTCCGCAAAGTCCATTCCAAGCCGGACTTCAGCTGCAACTGAACTCACTTCTAGCATCCATGTTGCTGGATTGTACTTCTCTTTGATTTTAGGGACTCCAGGAATGGCCTGTAAGAAGTCAGCCATTATTCATGAAATAAGGTTAAGGAATCCATCTTTATCAATTATTGGATCAAGAAAATCTTAGGGAGATCAAATTACCTCGAAGTATTCAATGATCTTGTGAGAGTTTCGACCCAATGGTCCTGAGTAGATTGCTTGTCCTCCCCTCTTCATTAATAACAATTCATCAAAGGCTTCAAAGATGTCAATGCTAGGTTGATGGATCGTACAGACAACTGTTCTCCCAGTATCCACAGTGTTTCTCACAGTCCTCATAACAATGGCAGCTGCCCTTGCATCAAGACCAGAAGTTGGTTCATCCATGAAAATGATGGAGGGATTAGCAACCAGTTCCACTGCTATTGTTAACCTCTTTCTCTGTTCTGTTGACAACCCTGTGATTCCTGGAAGCCCAACTACAGCATCCTTGAGATTGTTTAACTCGACCAACTCCATCACTTCATCCACGAAAATCTGAAAAGATAAAATCCCACCATTTTTTAGCTCGTAAATTACCACCTCGGACTTTAATTATGATAAGTTAAATTGTGGAACAGTAACAAAATTTACCATCTTTTCTTGTTTGCTGACGTCTTTAGGGAGCCGAAGAAATGCTGAATAAATCAATGATTCTTTAACAGTGACTTGAGGAGAGTGGATATCATTCTGTTCGCAATATCCGGAAATTCTTGCAAACGTTTCCTGTTTCTTGGGGAACCCGGAAATTTTAATTTCACCTTCAATGTATCCACCAGTCTTTCTTCCTGCCAAAACATCCATCAGTGTGGTCTTTCCAGCTCCACTGACTCCCATTAATGCCGTGAGTACTCCAGGCCTAAATGCTCCTGTTACTTCTCGAAGTAGTTGCAGCCTATCCTCTGGAACTCCTTGCTCCTTCATTTCCTATTACCATCAATTAAAATTGGTTACTGAAGGAGTTTTAAGTGGTATTTTCTGTATAAAAGAGTTTTGGTTCACAAGTAGGATGTCTATGGGATGAATGAAGCATTTGATAAATTGAGTTTAGACTGAAAGTAGAAGGTATTGATTCCTACCGGGGGCATGTCCACAAAATAATTCATACTGTCAAAGGACATGGCTAGAGGAGAGAAAGGAAGAACCATTCCTCTCTTAGGAGCCACTCCATTTGCTGCCTCAATTGAATCAGCATTTCCACTTAGTCCATTGGGATTGGATGGGCTCCTCGTTCTCAAGATTGCCATTTCACCTGTGATATGACAAGTCCATGTAAGGAATTGAAGCATTTTATGCAGTTCTGACAAGATTGAAACAGAGAGTATGAAATCCACATATTTTTAGGTTCCTTACTTGTATTGTTTCCATTAGAATGGGATAACGACTGTGTTGACCTGGTTCTTTCTTTTGTTGTTTCCTCAGAGATTATGGCCTGTGATTTTCCAGCAGCTATTGTCAAACAAAAACATGAAGAAGATTAGCTACCTTAAAGAAGAGAATGAGTTGAAATCAGTAAAACAATTTCACATCATGCACATTTTATTGAAGGTAATGCTTTGACTTACGACTAAAGTACGCGAGAGCAAAGGTGAAGAGAACATTGAATAGAACAGCAAAGCCTAGAATAGCAGCTGTGCCAATCCAATACCAGTTCTTATCTGTGTAAACATCAAAGTTCTTGAGCACTGCTGTGCCTACACTGGTAGAGGCGTCTGAACTCTGTAATGCAATCAAAATATTCTTCTTAAACTTGCTTTTATTTATATCACAAGTCTAAATGCTAACTCTAGTATATATATTTGATTGATAATATGAAAAGGTTGATGCTGCAGATAGAGTTATTTTGAGCATGATATCTCACGTTTTTGTTCATCCACCTTGGTGCAGACATTTCGTTCACAGCTATGGCATTGAAACCATAAGACAAAGGTGAAACCCAATAACCCCATCCCCACCAATCTGGAATGGCACCTGTAATCATGGTAGCAACTCTCTATTAATGCATTCAAAGCCAAGAATTTCAGAATTCTGACATAACTAGGGGCTAACATGTTATTTCATTCTAACCTTTAGGTAAGATGAAACCTCCAAGCAAGAAAACAAGGAGTAGAGTGAGAGCCCCGCCGGTGTTGGCAATGATCATGGTTCTGCAGACCCCAGCAATAAGCCTAAAGAGCCCAGAAGCCATCTGTTGGATGAAAAATACCAGCAGCAGTTGCTTGAAAAACCTGAAAAACAAGATCAGGAAATTGTCACTCAAGTGATCATGCAATACAACATCATCGTTAATTTGAGAAGTTGTGGTTTGGCTACGCCTCTTTACCTGCTAGCGTCAGGTGCAAAACCAACGGAGTAATAGGTAATTGACACCCAAACAACAGACTCAATTATAGACATTGGCAGCTGTAGCAAGAAAGTTGGCAGAGTGAAAGTCCAGGCAGGATGGAATTGAAGATCTCTTTGCTTGTAAAATACTGGAAGCCTCTTGATTACAAGTGAGAGCTCAGCAAAACCATTGAACATGTTAATGATCATAGTAAACAAAAGGGCACCAATGTATACCGCTCCATCTCCTTCATTCCTTGTGTGCATTTTAGACTTGATGAACACCGTGGACATTATAATTGCCATAATAATAAGTTGAACCGTCTTGGCTACATAAACATATGCATTTCTCTTAACCAGTATCCATTCTCGATCCCAACATGCCTTGAGTAGTTCCATTCTGGGAACAGAATACTTCGAGAATGACAGAGCTGCTTTGTGGCCTTGGGTCTTGTCAAATGGCACGGAAAGCTCATTCTCTAGCCTCATCCCCACATGGAACCTCTTGAACCTTTCAACAAATTCTGGGACTGTTACGTATCTATATGGCTTGTTTCTATCATCCCAATACTGTTCCTGGTCTTTCTTCGAAGTAACCTGCAGTCAAGAGCCATTAATCAAAACTATGAGGTGTCTGCTAGGCTTGCTTGACAGAGGCCAAAGCCCGCCAGTTGGTTATGGGCCGGTTTCAATAAAAACAAACGAAGAGGTTTACCTCTTGTAAGAAATCAGCTGTGCCCTTCCTCTCAGGACAGCGGAACCCACAGCTCTCAAAGAAAGCAAGAATGTGTTCTCGTGGGCCCTGGTATACAATCTGGCCTTCTGATAAAAGGATGATATCATCAAAGAGATCAAACGTCTCAGGAGCAGGTTGGAGCAGGGACACCAAGATTGTAGCCTCGGTGTAGTGTACAATGTGCTGCAAGCACTTCACTATTTGATATGTTGTGGAGCTATCTAGACCGGTGGATATCTCATCCATGAAAAGTGTTTTTGTGGGCCCAACAATCATCTCTCCTGGATTAATCATGGAGATTAAAGCATTAGGAAACAAACAAAATGACAGCAGCTAGCTACATGCTTGCCCATATTATCATTAAACAAATGTTCTTTTGACTTCATTCGATGGATGGGCCTATAGTTTAATCCTTCTTAAGCATGATTAAGTAAGTAATTGCAGTTTCGACGGCAGCAACTTCTTAAACAGGTTCCTATAACAGAGAAACGACAGCTGCGAATGGCTTTTGTAAGAAAGACACCAGCGCTGGATGTCTAAAGAGGAGTTGGTGGGAGAACCACAAGGAAATGGTCAAATAAACATTACAGAAAGCTAATTTTAGGCCTGCATGTAGAACATGTCAGCACACAATTTGTCAACTTTAGTGTTCTCTTAAATGAAAAGCAACCCCCACCTATCATTGGATAAATAATATTCGAAAATTATTTTATAAATTATCAACCTGTAGTCACTCGCTTTTTCTGTCCACCCGATATCCCTCGTATCATGTCATCTCCGACGATGGTATCCTTGCATATATCAAGTCCTAGTATCTGCTCATCCAAAACAAAATTATAAAATTAAAAAAAGGAGAAATTAGGAAGGTTTAATATGATCACATGATAGGTATTTGACACCAAAATTTCGAAATTATGACGATGTGCTTAGTTGGTGGAATAAAAAAAAGAAAGCGAAAAAGTAATAATGCATCCAAAAGTTGGTTCACCAACCAAAAATCCTTAAAAAAACATAAAAATGAAGGGGTCAAGCACAACCCAGCCACGCCAGCATGGCTAGACACCAGTCAACGTGGTGGGTGGCGAGGAGAAATCTTTGACAAAAGAGAAATTAGTGGCGACAACCGTGAGTTTATCAGAAACTTGGAAGAGTCATAAAGACAGCTTGAACCACACATGAAGCTTCCATGCCACCATCCTCTTAAAGGTTATTTCAAGCAATGATATTCCATTGTTAGGGAAATTCTATTGAACTTACTTTGAGTGTGTAGTCAGTAATGAGACTGCTTTCAACTCCTTCCATTGCAGTTGCCTGAAAATTACAGTTGAAATTTATTATGTAACTTCAAGATCTGTTAATATTTATGATGTCACGCACACATATGCATGCATGTGGCAACTTGCTCTTTCTTAATTTGTAGCTTGCTTGGCATTTACCTTCATGAAAAGATCCACTTCTGCCTCCGGAAATATTCCAGCATCCTTCTCTCTTCTTGCAAGCTCACTTAGGAGATCTACGGGTATAAATATAACATAGCCAATTCAATTAAAGTTGATCTTCATTCATTTCTTATCCCTCGATTGACAGAAAATAAATCATTAAACTTTGTATAATATAATCACCATATCGTGTCCCGACCCCTTGACACCTTGCTGAGAAATCCAAGGTTTCTTTCACGGTCATTTCTCCTATGTGAACATCGTTTTGGCTGATATATGCTGATGATTTCCGTGGCATAAATTCCTTGAATTCATATCCATTGTATGTTAGGTCTCCTGTAACCTGGTCAATGCAATAAATTAATATCCACAATTATTAACAAAGAAATTGTATCAATTATAAGAAAACGCCATCTTATGCACGACAAACATATATTATATATAATAAATATTTGTCACCAACCTTAAGACTCGGGTCCAACTTTCCTGCTAGAGCCAACAAAAGAGTTGTTTTTCCTGAGGATGGTGGTCCTAGCAGTAGTGCCATCCTGTAACAGAACAAAATTTAAAAGGCCACATCAGGTGATGAAAAAGGATAGATAGTAGTAATTACAGAACGAAAAAAGATACAGATATAATTACCGTGAAGGTTTTATAACCCCAGATGCATCTTTGAGGATTGTGAGCTTAGTTCTCTGAGCCAAATTAATCCCAACTACACCAAGAGCTGATTCAAACATGTTTCTTGCAGCATTTGGAAGGGTGGGGAGAGCTCTGGTGCCAAAGTGGCAGTCAGCTTCAATTGTTAAATGATCAAACCTGACCTCAATTGTCGGGAGTCGGATGCCAACCCTGCAATTACAGGGAAATTATTAATTGAGTTGACTCGACCTGCAGGGTAGAGATGAGTTGAAACGGTCATAGTAACTAAAAGAGTGAGAAGATCAAGTTTTACTGTGATCCTGTAAAGGGCTTAACATTGGATACACCAATGATTAATCAAATACAGATTAAATAGAACAAGTACCGATGTAGCTTGGGTGACGCCAAGATTGCCTTGGTCAAATTTACATGTCATTAAAAACAATACTCACTGCTGGTTTTTTTTTTTTTTTTTTTAAGAAGGGGAGAACAAAGAAAAGCAATTGATGAACTATTTTTTGTTTATGATTCTAACAGCTTTATTGGTTGGCTTTAATTTCTGGAAAACAAGACTAGATTATCTGGGCCATGATGAAACAGGGAAAAAAAAAACAAAACCAGAAGAGCAAAGGACTAATTCTATGATAAATAATGGGAGAGAGGTTAACAAGAAACTTACTTATCGACTCTTTGTCTGAATTTCTTCAAGTATTTCTCATTATCTTCCTCTGCAACCTTAAAGAGCTTGTCGATAAAATTTTGTCTCTCATTTATGTCAAGCTTTCTCACATCAACTTCTTTATGCTGCAGCATCTTGTTGCCTTGGTCCTCAGTATCCACGAAAGATTTGATGATACTTGTTCTTAACCGATTGTATGTCGGTAACTTCTCTATGGCAGCCCATTTTAGAGCTTCTTCATCTTCATCGACAAGGTTGCTTCTCCTAGATTGCCTGCCAACTGAAAACATGTCTTCCATGTTCCAACTAGCCCTGCTCAAGCTCCTGCTTATGCTCCTGCTCAAGCTGTTGTGACTTGATCGTCTACCGGAAGCTCGAGCTCTCTCTACGCCGTCCATCTTTCTCTTATTCTGAATTGAATTTAGAAAAAAGAAAAAAGCGAATCAGTCCCACATCATGAAATGGACAATAAAACAGCAAGAAATTGATTTAAATGCCAAAACAATGATAATAATAATAATTAAAAAAAAAAACAATAAAAGAGAAGACTTTCTGTTGTTTGCTTGCCGAGAGAAGGTTAAGAGAGCAAAGAAGAAGCAACGAATTCTATTCATCAATTGAATTAATTAAGCCCAATGTCAAAGTGTTAAGTTTGGTGAGTTAGCCTAGCATGAAAGCCTGAGCCTAGAGCAGCAACCATTACGCTATGTTGAGGTGAGGTCTTCATGGTACTGAAGAAATCACAACCAAGATTTTGTGTTCTTTAAAATCCTTTTTCTTCACCTACCAAACTGATGCTAAAATAAAGGCAAACATGCAAGAACTTACTCTCTCTGGTTTCTTGAAATAAAAAAATGGAAATGATGTTGAATTCTGTTATCTCTTAGGAGGAAGGAACGAGTCGAAAGAGGGTTGGTGGAGTTTTGAAAGTTCGCTTCTCACTTTCTCACCAAGAAAATCTTGAGGAGTTCTCCCTCCCTCTCTTCCCTTGTAAATGAATGAGAGTGGTGGATTAAGTTCCATTTCCTCTAGAGAAGTTCGAGGGTATATATAGTAGCAAGTGAGAAAGAGGAGATGGCGCAATTTGCAGATGGAGAATTTGTCAACGTCCGTATAAAAATATAAATAAAAATAGTCGATTAGAATAGATGGTAAGTCCTGGTTGCGCAGGTGTATTCCAACTTGATTGGCCTTACCAACTTTCCTCCCCGTGTCTACATGGAATGTTCCTGTGGAAATGAATTTATCACTGATTTTGAAGACCATTTTAATTTTTCTGCAAGCAATTTTATGGGTTCTGTATGCATGGCCAAATGGAGGCAGTAATCATACGGGAGAAGTCCTCGATGAAGTAAAATATTAGGATTGATAGCTAGTGAAAGCGGCCGTTTGTTTCGTTTCATGAAAAATAGTTTTTTCAAAATTCTTTATTTATTTGTTATTAGAAAAATTAATTAATGAAAAATAATTTTTAGTCAAATAAAAATTTCATTTTGTTTTCAGAAAAATATTTTTTTATTTTAAGTTAAATACACTTTTTAAAAAATTACAATAAATTCAGATTTTTTTTATTAATTTGATTTTCATATCAATTTTGGTTCTTATACTTTTGATTGTTATTTGTTTTTATCTTATTTTTTTTAATTGAATTTTTTATCTATCAGATTTGGTCCTTATTCTTTTGATTGTTATTTATTTTATTTCAAATAATTTATGAAATTAAAATTTGTTTTTCAATTTCATTATCTTTCATTTTTTTTCTATCAAATCTAGTCTCATTCTTTTGATTATTTTTTTTTATTTGAAATAATTTATGAAATTGATTTTTTTCAATTTCATCCTCTATTCTTCTCATAAACTCGAAAAAATAAATAGCAATCCTAATATTTTATAACTTTTTCATCTGTCAGTTTTGATCTTCATTCTTTTGATAAACTCGAAAAAATAAAAAAATTAACAAGTTATTTTCCAGTTTATTTTTCATATCATAGCCAAACATTAGAAAGTGTTTTCCAACTCATTTTTTTTACACTATCAAATGTTGAAAAATAATTCACTTCTCATGAATTTACTTTATATGAAAACTATTTTTTTTATATAAATCTACTTTTTGGCAAACAAACAAGATTTTAATGACAAAATCTTTCCATTTACTTGGGCCTAAAGTTTTTGTGGAGTACAAACAATTAGTTAATCTTGTTAAAAATAAGAAACTTTATTGATATGATATATATGGTTACAATCAACCAATTAAAAGGTATTCATAGAACACAACCAAACAATTATGAAAATAAATTAAAATCTTTAATTATTCAAAATTCTTGATTTTATATTTTGATGTAGTGCTCGATTTTCTTCATTATTGGTGATTGTATTGATTGGATTGCAATCCAAATATGTATTTTTTTTTCTCAATATGCTCGCTCAAACTTATAGAGATTTTAAATAAAATCTTCATGGATTTGATATCTATATTTAAAGATATATTGAAATCTTGATGAACATTTAGAAAAATAATTTCCATGCAAAGGCTATTTCAAACCAATAACAACCAATGAAAAACAAAAATAAAAAATAAAAAACAAAACAAAATCTACATGACAATATTTAACTCTCGTGGATCATAAAAAATTCAAGTCAAACTTTACTCAAATTTGTAACTTGAAAAAAATATAACATGAAGTTAATACTTCATGAATGAGAGAAATGTCATGAAAGGCATAATAAAAAAATTGTTTTCAAATTGTGATTCTAAAAACGATAAAAAAAGCTAGTAAATTATAGTATCAGAGTTTAAATCATTTAATCAAAATATAGGTTGATAATAATATGATTTTCTTGTAAGGGATGTATTGTAATTATAGAAAGAAAAAGGTAAACATAAAAAAAAAAGTTAAGAAAAGAAAGTAAATAAAGATTAATAAAATAAACTAATGGTCGGTGGACAACAATGAGCAAAATGTTGCTTGCCAATAAGATAAAAAAAAAAAAATAAATACTCGATAAGATTCATTGCTCCAATACCATGTTAAAAAAAAAAAATTATTAATAAGATGTGTCGTTATAATCAAATAACTAAAAAGTATAATAGGAATACAACTAAAAAAATTATGAAAATAAATTATTGGATTCAACCATTCAAAATTCTTGATTTCATTCTTTGTTTAGGTACTTAATCTTCTCTATAATTAGTGATTGGATTACAATTCAAAATATATTATTTTGATTAACAAGTCTTTTTATTTGTTAGTGCCAATTTTGTTTATTCCTAATACTTCTTTTAAATTATTTTTATTTTTTTAAAACAAAATTTCTTTTACCTATTTTTCTGTCTTATTTAACAAACATGATAGAAGGTTTTTCGATTTTGTAATAAAATAAATGAAGAAATATGTAGTTCTGTTTGAACTTCATCTTCAAGTTAGTCAATAGTATGGAGTTCTTAATCAACGAATCTGATCGAATATTCTTTACATTTTGTGAGCAGATATACATATATATTAGCTGCGTTGCCGCGCTACGCTGCGGGTCAATTTTTTTTACATAAAAAAAATTAAAAATAAAATAAAATCTAAGAGTGTTAGGTTTTTCTACAAAACTATACCCAAGAGCCTTGGATCTGACTGCAACGCCTGATTCAAGAGTAATTTTTATAATATTAATAATAATATTAAACTTCCATGACCCAAGTTTAAGTGGGTCCGGCTGCAAGGTCGTGTTATAAAAATGTGATAACAAAATAGAAAAAAATTTAATATTATAGAATGAAATTAAAAAAAAAAGATTAATTGAAAAGAAAAAAATATAAAGAAAAAAACAACAAAGCAAAGCATTAGAATAGTGCTTTGCGAGGAGGGGTACAATAAAATCCCTTCATGAGATCACAATAATCTAATGAAAAGTAAACAAAACGAATCATAAAGTTTAATTCTTAATCAAATTGATATTAAAAGATGAAATTAGAAGAAAAAAAACTACTTAAGAAAAAGAAAAAAAATTTGAGTCAAGTGGTTTAACCCGCCAAACCAGGTTAACCTGTTAAACTTGGGATCTATGTCATGAGAGTGTGATAACTAAATAGAAAAAAAAAATTAATATTAACAAACTCAATCAAAGAAAAAAATATTAATTTAAAAAAAAACAAAGAAAAAAGCAACAAAAAAACCTATAACTAAAAGGTATCTGCCTTTCACTGTGGATTTGCACAGTGTAATCCACAGTGAAAGGTTGATTTCTTTTAGTTATAGTTACAATATTAAAAGATGAAATTGGAAGAAAAAACTAATGAAAAAAAAGAAAAAAATCTGAATTAACTAGGTCCCGCCAAATCATGTTAACCTATCAAACCTGATATTCGTGTCATGAGAGTGTGATAACTAAATAGAAAAAAATTTAATATTAATGAACTAAATTAAACAAAGAAAATATTAATTAAAAAGAAAAAAACAAAGGACAAAAAACCTATAGGAAGAAAAAAACTAATGAAGAAAAAGAAAAAAAAATCTAAATTAAGTAAGTTAACCCGTCAAACCTGAGATCCGTGTCATAAAAGTCTGAAAACTAAATAGAAAGAAATTTAATATTAACAAACTAAATTAAACAAAAAAAATTAATTAAAAAGGAAAAAACAAAGAAAAAAAAACCTATAGGAAGAAAAAAACTAATGAAGAAAAAGAAAAAAAAAATATGAACTAATTGGGTTAACTCGTCAAACCAGGGATCCGTGTCATGAAAGTCTGATAACAAAATAGAACAAAATTTAATATTAACAAACTGAATTAAAAAAAAATTAAAAAGAAAAAAAAGACATCAGCCTTTTCACCGTGGACTGCACTGTGGAGTCCATAGTGAAAGGCTTAAAAAGAAAAAAAAAGAAGAA
>Ga0307515_10016489_pt1 | contig 13516 bp, 5 predicted proteins | sample 17_EM_MG_FD_194513 | JGI IMG/M metagenome (GOLD analysis project Ga0307515, IMG submission 194513) | Populus trichocarpa ectomycorrhiza microbial communities from riparian zone in the Pacific Northwest, United States - 17_EM | ecosystem: Host-associated > Plants > Roots > Unclassified | place...
GAGGTGGAGGTGGAGGATGCTATAATTGTGGAGAGGAAGGGCATTTTGCGAGAGACTGTCCTAATGCTGGTAACAAGTGAGAGAATATGTCGGTGGTTTCAGTCAATGATCACACGACTGTGGTGTTTTTCAGTAATTCTTTTGTGGGTTGTTGCTTTTCCAAGGTTTAGTGATTGCTTCTTCATCCCCCCCCCCCCCTATTTTTTAAGGATGCAAATCAGCATAGAAGATGGAACAGAATTGCTTCCTGTTCTATTCATTGGGTGTTTTTTTATATATATATTTACTTGGTAATGTTGGTAATTGTTTGCGTAAGATAAAGGTTCTTTTTTTATCGGTTATGTTTAACATGCAATTGATCACATTTTATCGGTTAATTTTAACCCTAATTTAAAGCTGGATAAATATTATTGGGGCGTGAATGTGATAGCCACTGTTTGAAAGTGATGGCATGCTTCTTCTTTTTTCGATCTCTCGGTTGTGGATCAGATAGCAGTATTTATCTTAATAGTCATATATAAGTATTTGGTGAACGGATGACTATGCATATACTTTATTTTATGGCTAGAATTCATGCACAATCTTATCCAAAATTTGGTAGCCTATGAAAGGTTGAAATTGTATTTTCTAAGATTGGAGTTCTCCCGGGGCTAGACCAGCCACTCCCTGAAGGGTATCGTGTGTGTGGTCTTAATATCCCGCATCTCCTGTTTGGCTCCATGATATATCCGCAGTTTTGTTGTCTATGGTCTTTATCATTCACAAACTTGTACGAGAGATTATTGAAAACAAAGAGAAAGAATAATGTCAGATGAATGTCTGCAATGATTACAATAGAAGGGTATAATGTTGAGAGGATTATGTATTCTTTTTTAACTGTAACATGCTGTCTCAAACACAGAATGATGCTTGCAATCTATTATTGCATGCAGCTGATAAAAGTTTACTAGTTCCTTGAAATTCATTCGAGTGCCAGCTGGTTTCAAGGAAGGCCCAACTTCACATTTTTCCAATTTGTGAAAGCCAATTCTCTTGTATTCCGGGCAATTATTTAGAAGCCTCCGCTACTGACATGATGGTGTTTTTCAGACTACAAGGATTTTGACGTGTGAGAAAGACATCATCACCTGAGTATCAAAATTAGCTCCTGAAATCGTGTCTGATTTGTCCAAAAAAAGTGTCAATATACATCCCATGTTTCTTTGCCCTCTTGTTTGTTTACGTTGATATAAGAGTGTTTTGAGTTCTGATGAAATGTGAAACTTCAGGATGCTGTTTCTTTGAATGGAGACACATATAAGGATTGACTTCATGAGCAGCTTGGCTCAATGTTTTGATGTGGTTTTAATTAATTATAGATCTGTAACGGGCGTGGTGAAAACTTGTTTCTCTTATCATCTATTCCCAACCCCTTTTAGGTTTTTTAGGAGGAATCTTGGTTAATAATTAGCAACTTAGCATACAGGCCTGTTTTGGTTTTCTTCGAAGAAATCCCCGAGTTAGTAGCATACAGGTGTGTGTTAGTAGCTTGCCTGTGTCATTTCTGCTCCATATGAGAAAAGAAACGAAATTGAGAATTGCTTGTTTTTCTTTATCCTTTTCTTTTTACTCAAATATGTGAGTTGAGAATGGCTGGTTCATCTAGCTGGCCTTTTACCTTGGAGTTAACCATAAATTTGTGACAAACTATGATACTTGTCCCAGCTGAGCCCGTCATCTATTGAGGGTTGATTCAATTAATTAATCCCATTGTTATTAGATTTGATGGTGCAAAATTGATGCTTTCTAAAACATTAATTTTGGCGTCATCAATAAAGATCTTTCGACGCTGAAATTGTAGATCATATTGTTGTTAAGAGGGCATGTGGTTGTATTTTTCAGCTCGCATATATTTTTCAGAGTCTCCGATGTTGTGTTGAAATGGGGAAGGCTCGCGGGTGTCGTGTTTGTAGATGATAGGAATTAATTGAGTAAAATCTCAATACATGGGGGGCTCAATTGAGACTTTTGGTAGGTGGGAGAACTCAATCAGCTTGACTAGCTTTGTACCTTGCAGTTGCTTTGATTTTGGATATGGCTGCCAGCATGCTCTCTTCCTCAAGTGGATTTAATGCTCTATAAGAACGGAGGGCTATGTGAGAAGTCTTTGTTGTTGCAAATTGGAACATGAAGAACAATGCCCAGTTACGGCCACAAATTCAAGCCGCATTGGATAGATTTTCCATAGTACTTTCCTTGCTCCCTCTCTCTGCTATATCTTTTGACCTTTATTCTTGGGGTGGATTCTACGCTTGTGGGAGACTGGGGTTCCTTGGTTAATTGGTGTTACAGTTTAATGGCCAATATTATTCAGTAAATATAATTGCAAAAAACAAAAACAAAAACAAAAAGCTTTGACAGGGACAAGTCCTGAAGAACCATTACGAAAGTCGCGCTTTTAGAAGTGGGCAGCCATAAAATATCAGGAGAAACTTCCATGAACCCCAGTGGTTTTGACCAACAGAGCCATCCATGAGCTCAGCTTTTTTTTGAACCTCTTTTACCGCAGGGGGGGTCATTATAAAAGCCACGTGGGTGGCTTTCGCGAGCCGCTGTACTCAGTCTTGAGGAATTTCGAGGGAATTTCGCGTCACTTCTTTACTACTGGTCAGCTAGTGATATGGTACCATGTACATGCAAACGCACAGAAAAATACCAGAATGAATAACTCTACAGCCTCTTCATAAAAACTCAACTGCGTGAAATCCCCCAAAACAGGCATAGAAGTAGTTCCCATTTTCCAGTGTCCTGGATATCTTTCTGCCTATGACCTAATGTGGCAATAAATGCTTGCCACGGCTATTAACACCTAGTAAGCTAGGTCATATTGCCCAGATAATTTTGGTTAGATTCGAGACTTCACTTAATTTTGAAAATAGGAACTTATTACCTCATAAAATCTGATACCAACATGAAACGTCAAATATGCATGGGTCTATGCATGGTCTGGATACATGCTCGAGACAATCAAGAGAGTCCAACTACTTGGCGATGCAAGTTGATTCACATCACATGAGGTGTGTCAGATTGTCAGAGGTGACGATGGAGGACCCACACCCGTGCACCTTATCTACACTATAGACTTGATTTAGACGATCCCTGATCAAGATTTGATTCTTGCTCTACAAGCTTACAATATGCATGCATACAATAAAGTTTGATTTACTTGATACTTATTATATTGTTGTTGTCTAGTAGATGATGTTGTTTTTCTCTTTTCATCGCTGCTTCATGTAACAGTCATCGCATTTGTCAAGCTGGCAAGTTCCTGCTAACTCTTCAACATTACGATTCATGTATATGTTTTCATTGTTCATCATGGTATAACGAATGAGAGGCTGCTCTATCCTTTATCCTATATATAATTTGAATCAAGTCAAACTCTCTCATTGCTTCTGTACGTACTTCTTACCTTTCAGATCATAGAATATGATGAGAATTGAGATCTATATATATTTATAACTGCAGTGTCCTGATCTTGTATGTTCTCAGTTTTAGTAGTGAAACATATTAATGCAAAGCAATTAAATATTCAAAATGTTTTGCGATGTTTCTTTATAGCCTGCTATACTTTTTTCACATTTGTACGAATTAGAAGCTACACTATGCTATTGCCTCGCTGATTTGATCTTTGAGGGGAAGAAAGAAAAAAGGAAAAGGAACACCGATCTTCACGACCACTCCATGAGGATTAGGGTCCCCGCTGATCCAGGAAAGCCGCGGTTGCTGGTCAAAAGCAATCTTGGTAAATAGCCAAATTCATTGATGTTGGAGAAAGAAAGAAGAAAAATAATTCAAACATTCCACGACAATGACCTGACATTCCTTGTCTTGGAGAGTTCTTAAAAAATGTGATGGTCTCCTACTGATCAGTGACTGATCATGTATATCTTTTGGTCAAGAACTAACCTACAACTAGTAGTTTTTATGGACAAACCGGGCAATTAGCATGGAAAAATCAAAAGAAATGGTGAGTTCAAACATGCAAAAAGCTTTGTCGAAAATAGCATATCTTTCATGTCGTGGTTTATGACATTAATTAAATTGGTCTGAGAATTCATTTAAATTTCATGACATGTAAGTTATTGTAATTTTAAAACATAATATGTTTATAATATAGATATTTTGAAAGACAATAATCATATCATTATATATTTAGTAAATATTGTATTTTGAAAATGCGATAAAGTAAAAATTTGTTATTTCATCAAAAAAAAAAATAGTATTTTTATGTCAAAACTTTTAAATTAGTGTTATAATTTTTTTTGAAAAAAAATCAGTTCTTAGTGGCTAGTGCATTTTCGATCGAATGACAGTTCCCACATCCAATTATTTGCTTTCTTATTTGTGCAGTGCAGTACAGCCTCTTCTCACACTCCCTTGCCATGCACACCATCGCTTCTTCGGAAGTAGTGTATTTTCCACGAGATGGTTTTGGATAAGGTTTTGAAAGTGGAATATTTGCTTTTGAGTTGTAGAGTACGTGTCCACTGTCCAGTAGTAATCGGTAATAGTATTGATTGCTTTTTGGAGCTTTTCTCCATGCTGTGATCATTTTCTATTTGTCAGATTCAAAGTCAATGTAGCCTTAAAGGTAGATGGTCGTTATAAGCCCACCAATTCCACCGGCCCATACTCTTTTCTAGATGCTTGTGACCCACAAAACCACAAGGCCTTTTACTTTTAAGAATCGTCCAAAAGAATACTGAATTAAAAAATATATATATATTATAAATTGAAATCGAATGATATAAATTAAAATGAATTAAAATTTCATGAAGGAGTCAATAATAAAAATTAAAAATTAAAAGAACAAGAACCGAAGTTGAATTCTCCTTAAATCACATCACAATTCTGAATTTTTACATGGTCATCGTAAATTTCAAGCGAAGAAAAAAGAAAAGAGAAGGGTAAATAAAGTTTTGTCGGCAACAACTGTGTCACCACCAATCACACTTGTCATTGTAAAAAGAGAGAGGATATTGCTGCCCTTCTAATGACACAATGAAAGAGGGTTTTGGCAATAAAAAAGCGTTGCATATATCACTTGAAAGACACGAGCGCCTCCTACACGTTAGCGCGTGCATTGCATGCTCCAAGTAATATTTAATGTTTATTAAAAAAACTATAATAAAAAAAAAAAAACCTTTAAGTGAAAGGACTAAAAAAACCCTCATCACAAGATTTAAATTTTTGCAACAAAGTATAAAATTATCATTTTATTATAGTTTAAAAGGATAGAAGACAGAAGCCCTTGCATTGCCAACTTTAAAAAATCTATCTTTAATGACAATGTAATCATTCACGGTGCTCAAAATTTCAGAAAAGACACATTTATTTTTAATTAATTTTTTAATAATTAATGAGTTGTATGAAAAGATTTTAATAACTTCAATAATCGTTTAAGGATTTTTTTTTTTAGAAAAGCAAAATCATCTCACACCGTTTCAGTGAACGGCGCACGTAAATCTATATAAACAGTATTTTTCCAATCATAATTAGCTTCGGTTAATTAATACCTAATTTTCTTGCTGTCGCCGATAATTTATGTTACACTCAGCTACTCCAACCAATCACAAAGCGAATGCATTTCCAAGTCGTTTTGTTCATTTCATTTGTCCTCTAGGAAGAGTACAGACAGACCACATTGGACTATGTCTGCTTTCAATTTTAGCCATGTAAGAGGACCTCAGAATGTGAGAGGCACATCAAATGATCAGTAACCAAACCTTATATTTATCAGGATAGACCACTGTGATCCACCATTTCTGGGTTAGAAGCTTGGAGTTCGTTAAGCATCTTTATCTGAATAGTTATAAAATGGAAATGGATCGATTGAAAGGAATAAATGGACTTATAAAATAAATAACAAGAAACTTCAACAAAATTGCCATCTTCATCTTCTCCAATATGAAGAATCAATAAGAAATTCAAACCCAATCCAGCAAAAGTGAAATCTAACACCCACAACCCCTTCCTGTTGCAGATTGCAAAACGAATTAACCCAATCGAATTGCAAAACGCAGCAACACCACCCTCAACCTCCACAACGCAGAACCTGTAATCGTTGATGGTCGAATGAAACCCAAACCACGGACGAATTCATAGCCAAGTCAATTACAACACAGATTTCTAATGGTGGGAGGATATTTTAGTTGTCAAAGAATCTGCGTAATCTTGCCATTTTTAATTATTAATTTGACGACAAGCTGAGAGTTTTCTGGGGATACGGGGGGACTAAAAAGATAAAAAGGCTATTTTCTTCAATAGGGAAAAAGACGAGGAAAATGTTGGATTTGGGGTTCTTCAAATGTCTTAGATTTTTTTCAAGTTGGTAGAGGGCGTGTTGCTTGGTTAGAGGAGAAGGAATACAAAGTACAGGCAATTGGAGCAATCCCAAAGACTGGCACGGGGGTGGGGACATATATATATATATATATATTTCAGAAATTTTAAGAAATATAAAAGTTGCAAAAGTACAAAGTTATAAGAAGTTAAAGAATTAACGTTGAGAAATATAAAAAAAAAAATCAATTTTAAATGAAAAAGCCCATGCTACTCAAATAAAAAGAGATAATGTTATATACCATTCATTGTTTCGGTGTTTTTTATTTATATATATAAAAAAAAAGATTCTTTACTCTTGTGATTTTTATATATTTTACATAATTGATGAGCGATTTGACTTGATGATCTAAATCTTTTGAGGATTAATTTTCGAATCAAATATGATTAAACGGATAGTAAAATTATGCGCTTCCTTTCCATGCACATTTGTGTCCATGAGCATAGCCCCAGACTTTGCGGCCGATGTTTACAGCTGTCTGTTTTAACGCAACACCTTGCAATGGCCCTCCCTCACAACATGGTGTGCAAGGGGTCATCCTGTAGCACATCACGCTTTTTCACACAAACAGATGAATTAATAGTCCAGATTCCCTTCCAAGAAAAAATTATCTATCAATTTTAGAAATATTCTAAGCTGCGTTTGTTTAGCCTTAGTTTTTGTGTTTGTAGTGTAAAAAATACAGTTAGATGCTTGGTAATACACCAAGCTATATTTTATATTGTGGATCCATCAAAAAATTAAGTTTGAAACGTAGTTTTTATTAAGCAGTTTTTATATGTTTATTTAATTGAGTTTCGTAAAACTCTGTTTGTTTTTGCGTTTTAAAAGTATTTTTTTTTTAATTTGAAAATTTTTTTATTTTTTTCTTTACTTCAAATTATTATTTTTTTTATATTTTTATATCATTTTGATGCACTGATATCAAAAATAATTTTTTAAAAAAATTATTTTAATGTATTTCCAAGTAAAAAGTACTTTTGAAAAGCAAGTACAACCAAACATTTTATACATTTTTTTTGTTGTATATAAACATCCACTATAATTTTTACCAAACATATATCTAAATTCAATTAATTACACATAACCATATTTTTTTAAAATTTATTTTTAAAAAATTACAATCACAAAAACTACTTTAAAAACATACACGTAGATTTGATGGGATAAAATGATAACTACTTGTATAGGAAGAGAGTGATGTATCCCGCAAAAACCAAGGGAGTTGCATTCTTAAAAGAGAAAAAAGATTAATCAACACACAAGTTACAGCAACTGTGGGTCTTTCTTTACAAGGAGGGATGGCCATGATGGCCATCGCACCTTTTCAAAAAACATCAATAATAGCCCTTGCAAGGAAGTTGCAAATGCCGATCTCTCTTTACACACTTGCGTAAGTATCTTAATTTGTTAACCTTTCTTTTCTGAAAGTAGGGGAATCCAACAATCAAGCCTTGTGGGGAGGACACTGGTAGCACTTGGTGAAGAGGCCAAATGAATCGATCTGACGTATAAAGTTGAGCATGCTCGCCCATCCTCCAAATCCAAATCCCACAATAAAAACCCATACCATCACAAATATGTTCACGCAGTATAAGCCCACCCAACCTCCAAGAAATGGGGGCGGTCTCTCCACAGCATTCTGTGAAAACACAATGAATTAAGAGATTATTAATAATAACTTGCTTTAACTAATGATGATAAAAGGGAAATTAAGATGGCTAACCTCTCGAGCCGACGCTGAAGAGAAGGTGATCATGTGTGCTAATGATGGAATTATGTAGACAGTGAAGCTGACAAGAAGAGATCCGACAGTGGAGTTGATAGGTCCAAAGAAAGGGAAGATGATAGCTAGGAACCAAATTGGTATCACCACGGGAAGTCTAGCCAGAGCTCTCTTTAACACACTCTTCGTGTCGTGAACCCTTATGAATTTCTCCCACACAAAGTATAGTGGGGTGCATGCAAATCCAAATGTTATGAACTGCCAAGAAATATGAAAATAAAGTGTCAAATGAAGGACATGAACATATAAGACTTGAACCAGATCCGACTCAGATTAGAAACCTGTTCCGATCAGGAATTAATTAATCGAAGCCATGCTGGTGAAGTTATAAAAAACTTCGTAGGCACACTGGACAGAAGCGGTAATCAATTAACCTGATGAATTAGCATGAGTATTATAGCAGTATCTCTATATCCGTTCTTCGGTAGCAGAGAGAGAGCATTAGAATGAGTAAGTAGCAAGTCCCCAAATGCCCAGTAAACAGCAGAAGCTGATGGTAGTGTCAAGGTTAAAACATAAAGTGTTGCTATCAAGTATATTAGCTTGAACTTCTGAGGCTTCCACATCGCATGCATAATTTCCCTACATTAACAATCACGCAGAGTCTTATCAATCAAAATTTAATTTCTGATACATCTGTGCATATGCACACAGACAGGCGTGCACGGGCAGACGTATGGAGTACTGTGCATTAATGCTTCTGTATGAAGGTGATCAAGATGGTCAACTTAAATTCCAAAATGATGGTATGGTTATATTTTTAAGTTTCTCGCTTCTTTGGAAACCAAATGGAGAATTGTATAAAGTAATCAGAAAGTTGGTGTACCAGCTTTTTCAGGAAAGATGTTCTTTTACTGGGAAAACTCTTTCCTGTAATTACATGTGGGTCCATATATGTATTTATAAATCAATTCCATCATTATCATAAAGTATATTTGTATATGCCATTATATATATTGAGTCATCACTCACACTGTGACAGCATGCCCACCAAAGGTATAAAGAATGTTGGTAGCCCCAGTAAAATACAGAACCATTGTGGTTGGACCTGAGTGTTTCACTTCTTCAATCTTCAATAAAATGGGGGGAAAGGAGTTAGGTTAATACCTTAAAAAAAAATACTAAATTGACAGCGGAAATTAAGGGCATATCACTCCAAAATTGGGTTTTTAAGCTGAATAACACTGCTAATTAATCAAAGATAGAATATGCAACCAATAGAATATGCAGCCGACCTGTCCATGGATTAGGGAAGCAATTGTCATATACCATGCGGTATAAGAGGTCATCATAAGGCCCAAGAATGACCAAATTCTGTAGTTGTGAAATGAGGGAACGAAGACAGTTGTTGCACAGCATGCACCAAAGATGTAGGTCCAGGTTCTCTTGTCTAGATTATCGTTTATATAGTAGATATTGCTGCGAAACGTTAGTGAAAAAAGAAGGATGAAAGTGCTGTTTGTTTATGATGAAATCATCTCAACCGAATAGGGCAGAAGAAAAAAGTTTATATCATGATTGATTGATGAATATGTAAGGATACCTTGCACAGGCAATTAACTGAATGACAGACCCAAATACAAGAAAAGTGCAGTTGAAAAGGAGGCCGATATTCCTCCAGTATTTCCCCAGCAGCCCATCAAGAACTTCAAACCACTGCAAACAACACCATTAAGTTAAAAAAAAACTTAAAGAACACTTGACAAGACTAAACTAGAAACTTTATTTCTCTCTCTCTCTTGTGTTTCTGTGTTGTTTTGGCACTATATATATTGTACATAAAAGTTCTACGATACGACTTATCAGTTAGCATAGTCCAGATATACTAATTTGAATATTCAAGTGTATAGCTAGAATATATTACCTGAATTACATGATTCCTGAAATCAACCTTTTCTCTCTCTTTTCTAGTTCTATATTCAACATAAAGAACACTAATAAGGTAAGCAGTCCAGCTTCCCATCAAGCCGTATAAAAGTTGAAACAGGATTCCAGATAACAAGCCAAGTTGTGAGAATGAGTAGGGCAATGTGAGGAGCACTTGTGCAACCTACAATTCAAAAAAAATAGAAGAAATTAAACATATATGTGTGTGTGTTGATGTATTTATATTTCTTGCAAGATGGCAATGAAACCAGAAAATCCTGTAAGCATGCTTGAATATATTGCCTGATTCGAAGCACAGCTAAACCAAGCGTCATATACTGAACCACCATGCCATAAAAAATTTGAGAATTTGCTCTTAGTAGACTTGGAACTCCCCTCTTCTCTCTCCATTTCCACGTAGTTTCCAGCAATAACAGTCTCAACTTTCTCAGAAGCCATTGTTGTAGCTTACTGGTACTAATGCTGGGGAAGCAGTGGACTAATTGGAGTCTATAAATAGATAAAAGAAGCGCTTCTTTTCGCTATATTTTGCTACGCTTCTCCTTTTCCTTTCGTCTTTATAAAAAAATATTGGAGCAATTATTGATTCACCGAAGTGGGGACCTAAGTAGTTATTCACCCTTTAAAATGTGATTTTCAGATGACAGTTTAATTATCTCATGTTCATTTTCATAGGGTCTAGCTTTGAATCTCATTGGTAGGTGACATAGCAATGTCCCCTGCATGTGAGGAACTCATTACACTGTGCTCTCTCTTTCTCCCCCCCCCCCCCCTACTTGCTACGGGCTTGAAAGGAGAATGGTGGACCCAGGCTCTCATGCATTACACGAGCGGGGTGGCCCACCACAGGCTTTTTCCAAGCCTAAAAGAGCCCATGTTTATAAACAACTGTGTGGATTGATCTCGAAGAGAAATTTTAAATGTTTGGATTCTGGAAGAAGGATTAAAGAAAAGATGGCAATCTGGATTTGTGTGTTTGGTTTCGTGGAGGTAGAGGCTAAGATGGGGTGAATTATTGCTTTGACAAGGGGGCTCGGTGCTAAACATGATTAGTACCACACGTGTGCCAACTGTCTTTGTAAAAGATTGATTTTTTTTCCCCTTCTTATCTTTCATCATCAAGACTAAACTAATAAGAATGAATTATTATTATTTTTTTCATTTTCTTACGTGTCAATGTCTATTCTCTGGCCCACTTGATTAGGCATCATCTCAATCATGATCTTGAATGAATGGGGTGACAAGTCTAAATCATGGAGTTGTAAATTTATTTATAATTACTGTTGATCGGTTGAATCTATTTGAAAGTTTAGTTAAAATCACTGGGAGAAGGATCATATTTTACAAAGAGAGAGTTCATTTTTTTTATGGTCAATAATTCATTAATTGATAATTTTTTTTCTTATATGTGACTTTTAAAATAGTCAAAATGAACAAATTATCCCTTTATGGCCTTCAAAAAATATTTTGCATTAAAGCTAATTACAAAATAACTCAAGATGTCGTTGGCTATTCCTAAATTAATTAATATCACAATCCCAACATAGCATCCTTAATTATCGACTATAAGCTTTAAATTGATATATCTGGATCCATGTTTTCTTAGTTTCTACTCTGCACCCCATGGGTTCCACAATAATTGATTATCATTAAAATGTTGAAAATTAAAAGTAAGATTGGGTGGAAAGTAACTACAATGATATGAGTTAGCATTTTAAGTGATAAGTCATGGCCTAAATCTGCTTTCTTTTCTCACGAACAAAATGACTATAAAAACATTGGATTTCAAAGAGTATGTTCTGATTAGGGATGATCATTTTCGGTTCGGTTCGGTTTTTATCTAAAAAAAGTAACTAAACTGAAATTAAAAAAAAAACAAACCGAAACAGGTTCAAACCGATTTGGCTTGATTTTTTTAGAACAAAAACCGGTTCAAACCGGTTTGGCTCGGTTTTTTCCGGCCTGGCTCGGTTTTTTTGGTTTGGATTCGGTTTGGTTTTTTCGGTTTCATGCTTGTAAAACCGAACCGGTTGGTTTTTTCAAAATTCTAATCGGTTTAATCGATTTTTTTCACGGTTCGGTTTTTTCAGTTATTTTTTTTCCAGTTTTCTCGATTTAATAAATTTTTTTGTTTTTTTGCTCATCCCTAGTTATGATCATGAAGACATATATACAATCTACCATCAGTTGCAGAACCATGATGAATTATTTTGAGAAATTATATACAATAATCACGAATATAGAATCAAATTAACAATAATCAATATAATAAGGAGGATATGATACCACATGTAAAATATTAATATAGTAAGAAGAAGGCTATGATACCACATGTAAAAATATCTTTAATAATATGTCAAGTATATAAACACAATGAAAAAATAATAGGATACAAACCTCCTACCATAATTAATTAAGTGTTAAAGTAATTATATCAGGTGTTAAAGTAATTATCTAAAAGAATCTTATAACTTAATAATAAAGAGTTTTCTAATATATGTCAAATCTTTATATTATTGTGTAGACCGAAGAAATGACATTAATATATATAGTTGGGTTGGGTTTGAATTCATAATTACATCCAACTCAAGTTTTTATATTTTACAAAATATAAATTCGATTCATTCAAGTTTTTTTAAATCAAACAGATTGAATATATATATCAAGTTGGGCTAAATTTTAAAGATATTATAAATATTTATGAGTTGAGTTGATATTGCTAATTTTTATAGGTTGAGCTTAATTAAAACTAAGTTTTTGGCTCAATAAATTAAATAATGTTTATTTCCAAGACCTATACTTCTTAGAGACTAACATGTTCACTCCACAACACAACTTTTAAACCTGAAAATATAAGCATTTAACCCATATTTTATATATTTAACACAACAAAGGTCAACCGACTTCTAACTACCAAGTTCTAACTACCAAGTTCTAACATGATCTCATTTTTCTCATACCAGAAAAAATCATTTAGAAAAAAAAAAAAAGAATCGCATGTTCTCTTGCTTTTGAGAAGGTTCTCTTTATCTCTCAATAACAAACACAGTTATTAATTATAGCTTCTCACAACTTTTTCCAAAAAGTAAAAGGATTGAGATGGGAGTTTTGTTAATTAATTCATTTTTGCTTGCACAATCCCCAATCCCGGGGGGGTGGGGGGGCTCCCAATCCTTCTCTTCTGTGTCATAACTTTCTGCAGCTAGGATGGAGAGGCGGGAGGTGGGAATCGAGCATTACTGGCGGCGAGATCAGGAGTAGCACCTGGTTGGTAAGGAGATCAATAGCTATGTGCTGTGAAAGCGGGGAGGAACTTCTTTTCTAATAGTTGTTTTGTAGATTAGTAGTTTAGATTAGTTGGCCTGCTGTGAAGACAGACCGAATAGAAAAACAGATGGTTTGATAGTTGCACATTCGCTTAGTGACTGATCCAGTGCCGGGAAGGAGAACCCGATACT
>Ga0307515_10016490_pt1 | contig 13516 bp, 13 predicted proteins | sample 17_EM_MG_FD_194513 | JGI IMG/M metagenome (GOLD analysis project Ga0307515, IMG submission 194513) | Populus trichocarpa ectomycorrhiza microbial communities from riparian zone in the Pacific Northwest, United States - 17_EM | ecosystem: Host-associated > Plants > Roots > Unclassified | place...
CGAGCCCGGCGAGGGCCAGCTGCTTCTCCGCATCGGCGCAAACGCCATCTGCGGCACGGACCGCGAGCAGTACTTCGATGGCAGCACCGTTGTGCCGGGACACGAAGCTGCAGGCGTCGTCCACGCGGTAGGCAGCGGTACCTCGACAGCTATCGGCACCCGCGGCGTCGTCTTCCTCATGGACTACTGCGGGGCATGCCGCAGCTGCCTCATTGGCGCGACGAACCAATGCCTGGCCAAACGGGCCGATATGGGATTCACGAACGACGGGGGCTACGGCCCCTACGAACTCGTGCACGAGTCCAATTTCTTCCCCATCTCCGATGGAATCGAGCTCGGGAGTGCCACGATGCTGCTGGATGTCATGGGCACCAGCAGTCATGCCATCGCGCGCGCTGAGTTGGTGCGACCCGACATCGAGTCGATCTACATCGCGGGCGCGGGTCCGATCGGACTCGGCCTGCTCGTCATGGCGAAGCTTCGCTACGGCTCGGACATCCCGGTCTTCATCAGCGATGTCTCCACATGGCGGCTCGACTTCGCCGCGAGCTTCGGGGGCATCCCCGTCGACGCGACGCAGAGTGCGTCGATCACCCAGGTGGGCGCGCCCGACGTCGCGTTTGACTCATCGGGCAAGGAGGCGGCGCGCCGGCTGGCGATGGACATCCTCGGCAAACGCGGCGCACTGGTCTGCGTCGGGCACGGGGAGGGACTAGCACTCAATGTGTCGAAGGATCTGCTGGCGCCTGAGCACACCGTTCTCGGCAGCGAGTACTTCCGCTTCGACGAGATGTCAGCCAACCTCGCTCTGCTCGAGGCGAACCAGGAGCTGATCTCTCGAGTGATCTCCCACCGGTTCCCCGTCGAGCAGATCGCCGACGCATTCACGCTCTTCCTTTCCGGTGAGACCGGCAAAGTGCTCATCACTCAGGAGGTGTGACGTGGCCGACCGAACTCGCGTCGCGGTCGTTGGTACGGGTGGCTGGGGCGAGCAGCACGCACGCATCTTCTCGCGTCGATCCGACACGGAACTCGTCGGGGTGGTGGGTCGGGATGCTGCGCGCACCCAAGCGCGCGCAGCGGCATACGAGACTACGGCGTTTACTGACCTCGATGCGATGCTCGCAACTGCAGCGCCCGATCTGGTGACGGTGTGCCTGCCGAACGAGCAGCACTACGAGACGACGCTGCGCCTGGTGCGCGCCGGCGTCCCCCTGCTGGTCGAAAAGCCGTTGGTCTTCGACCTTGCCGAGGCGGACACGCTGCTCGACGAAGCCGCCCAGCGCGATCTGTTCTTCGCCATCAACTTCAATCACCGCTACGCCGAACCAGTGCTGCGCGCTCACGCAGCCATCGCGTCCGGAGCTATCGGCACGCCGGTTTTCGCCACCTGGCGATTCGGGGGCGAAGCAAACCGTGGCACGTCGAAGCACGCCAACCTGATCGAGACGCAGTGCCACGGGTTCGACATGCTCGAGCACCTGGTCGGGTCGATCGCGTCGGTGGCGGCGCAGATGACGGCAGCCACCTACGGCGACTTCAGCACCGTCGCGATCGCGCTCGAATTCGAGAACCGGGCCGTCGGGACGATGTTGGGCAGCTACGACTCGTCGTACGCCTACCCGGACTCGCAGCTTGTCGAGATCAATGGCACCGAGGGTCGCCTCGTGATCCACGACACGGTGCGTGAACTGACGATCCAGAGGGCGGGCGATGAGACCGCGTCGGTATGGCGCGCCGGGTACTTCAACGACGAGGCACGCAACTTCCACGGCACTTTCGACCGACACGTCGACCACATCCTCGCTGCACTCAGGGCCGGCGAGGCCCCGCCCGTGCCCGCGCTCGCCGGCCGGCGCGCACTCGCCCTCGCGATGGCTTCGATCGAGTCGTACGAGAGCGGACGCCGGGTGGAAGTGACAGCGTGACGATCGCGACTACCCAGGACGGAACCTATCCGCGCCCCCAGTTGGTGCGCCAGCAATGGACGTCACTCGACGGCGACTGGGAGTTCGAACATGACGACGACGATCAGGGGCTGACGGAACGCTGGTTCGCGGATCGCACGCTCGCTCGCGTCATCCGGGTCCCGTTCGCGCCCGAGAGCGAGGCGTCTGGCGTCGCCGAAACGGGATTCCATCGGGTGGTCTGGTATCGGCGGGAGCAGCCCATCGAAGTTCCGGGCGACGACAGTCGTGTGCTCCTCCACTTCGGCGCTGTCGATCACTCGTGCAGAGTGTGGGTGAACGGCGTAGAGGTCGGCTCGCACGTCGGCGGCCAAACCCCGTTCAGTTTTGACATCACCGACGTGCTGGAAGCCGGTCGCTCCGCGGTGGTCGTGGTGCGTGCCCACGATGACCCGCACGACCTCGAACTGCCGCGAGGAAAACAGGACTGGCAATTGGACCCGCACGTCATCTGGTACACCCGGACGACCGGAATCTGGCAAACGGTGTGGCTCGAGCTCGTGCCCGTTGTCGCTGTCAGTGACATCTCGTGGACGACGGACCTGGTCTCGGGCTCGGTCACGGCGGAGGTCACGCTTTCGGCCCCCACCTCGGGATCAGTTGACGTCGCGTTGGCTCTTCGCGGCGATGAGATCGGAAACGCGAGAGTCCGAATGACGGGCGCGCGGGCAATCGTGGTGCTGCACCCCGAGGGATTGCGGCCGGGCCAGGCCCGCGAAGCAATGCTGTGGTCCCCCGAGAACCCGGTGCTCATCGACGCTACCGTCCAGCTCCTGGTCGACGATCGGATCGTCGACCAGGTGACCAGCTATCTGGGCGCGAGAAGCGTTGGCGTGGCCGACGGCACATTTCAACTCAACGGCGTGCCCTACTTCGTGCGCGCCGTGCTGGAGCAGGGCCTCTGGCCTACGTCCCTTCTGACCGCGCCGGATGACGATGCGCGCCGCCGGGAGATCGAGCTGATCAAAGAGCTCGGCTTCAATACCGCGCGAATTCACCAGAAGGTGGAGGATCCCCGCTTCCTCTATTGGGCGGATCGGCTCGGCCTCCTGATCTGGGGCGAGACCGCTGCGGCGTACGACTTCACCCCTCGCGCCGTCGAATTGCTCACCACCGAGTGGATGCGAATCGTGGCCCGTGACCGCAGCCACCCGTCGATCGTCACCTGGGTCCCCGTCAACGAGAGCTGGGGGGTACAGGACATCGCTCGCAGCGAGCAGCAGCGACAGTACGTGCGGTCGCTCGCCGCGCTGACGAGGGCGCTTGACCCTTCTCGACCGGTGGTATCCAACGACGGATGGGAGCACGTCGACAGCGACATATTCACGGTCCACGACTACACGACCGACCCGGTGCAGCTCGCCGAGCGGTATGCATCGCGAGCCGACGTGCGGTTGTTGACCGACTCGATGGGGCCGCAGGACCGGGTGCTCTCGCTCTCGGCCGAACTCTCGGCCGGCGTGCGGATGGGGGAGGTACCCGTCATGGTCAGCGAGTTCGGCGGCATCTCGTTCTCTGCTGCCGGCACGTGGGGCTATGCCACGGTGGACTCGGACACGGGCTATCGAGACCTGCTTGCCGGCCTGTTCGCAGCGGTAGGAGACCGCAGCGGGGTAGCAGGCTTCTGCTACACCCAGCTGACTGACACCATGCAGGAGGCAAACGGACTGCTGACCGCGGATCGCGCGCCGAAGCTGCCGATGGATGTGCTGCGCTCGATCGTCACGGGCGGAGGTCGCTTCGTCTGGCCACCCGAGGTGTGACATTGCACCTCCGAAGCGCGGTGTTGTGAGGATGATGCCCTTCGAGTCGAAACCCCACCTGCGGATGACATCCAAGTTCCCGGCGATTTCAGGCGTTGCACATCGGGAACTTTCCCAGCGGACGGTTGTTGTATCCCCTGAAGGTCGCAGCCAGCGGCCCACCTAAGGAGCACGACGATGGCAACCATCGAGTACCGCAAGGATCCCGCAGCTGTTGCGGCGCTGACGCCCAACCAGTACGCCGTCACGCAAACGGATGCGACGGAGCCGCCCTTCCGCAACGAGTTCTGGGACAATCACGACGACGGCATCTACGTCGACGTGGTGTCGGGTGAGCCGCTGTTCTCGTCGACCGACAAGTTCGAGAGCGGATCCGGCTGGCCGAGCTTCACCCGCCCGATCGAGCCGGCGTATGTGGTCGAGAAGACCGACCGCACGCTCTGGATGAAGCGCACCGAGGTGCGTTCGACCAACGGCGACAGCCACCTCGGGCACCTGTTCGACGACGGACCGGTTCAGGATGGAGGCCTGCGCTACTGCATCAACTCGGCGGCGTTGCGGTTCATCCCGGCGGCCGAGCTCGAGAGCAAGGGCTACGGCGACTATGCGAGCCTGTTCACCACGAAGGAGTCCTAAGTCATGACCACGACAGAGCACGCGATCCTCGCCGGCGGATGCTTCTGGGGCGCGCAGCAGCTGCTGCGCCGTCGCCCGGGAGTCATCTCGACCCGGGTCGGTTACTCGGGAGGCGACACCCCGAACGCAACCTACCGCAACCACGGCGACCACGCAGAGGCCGTGGAGATCGAGTTCGACCCGTCGGTGATCTCGTACCGCGACATCCTGGAGTTCTTCTTCCAGATCCACGACCCGTCGACCCGGGACCGTCAGGGCAACGACGTCGGGCGCGCCTACCGCTCGGCGATCTTCTTCGAGAGCGACGAGCAGAAGCGCGTCGCCCTCGACACGATCGCGGATGTCGACGCCTCAGGCCTCTGGCCGGGCAAGGTCGTCACCGAGGTCGAGCCCGCGGGCGACTTCTGGCAGGCCGAGGAGGAGCACCAGGACTACCTGGAGAAGTACCCGAACGGCTACACCTGCCACTTCGTTCGGCCCAACTGGAAGCTGCCGCACCGCGATTCGGTGGCAAGCGCCGAGCATCCGGTCGGCTAGTTACCGAGAATCACCCCCGCGAGGTCAGGCCGGCGTCGTCCGGACCTGACCTCGCGCATGCAGCCGACGCTTCCCTGGGGTTTCGGGCTTCCGCTCAGCGCTGAATAACTATTCCGTTGACGGCTGCCGACGCGCACGCTACCGTCGTGAATTACTGACCGACTGATCGGTTGATAATTCGACACCAGGAGAGTTCAATGAAGAAACTTCGTGTACCCGTCGTGGTCCTCGGGCTGGCGATCACACTCGCCGGCTGCTCCAACCAGAACTTCGGAGGCGACCCCACCCCCTCCGAAACCGATCCGATATCGATCGGCGCCGTGCTCGACATCACTGGGCCGGGAGCCACCCTGGGTGTTCCGCAGCAGAACACCCTGCAGATGCTCGCCGACGAACTCAACGAGAACGGCGGGATCAACGGCCGCGAGGTGCGACTGACGATCATCGACGACCAGTCGACCGAAGACGCGGCAGCACGCGCCGTCAGCGACCTGATCGAGCAGGAAGATGTCGACCTCATCATCGGCGCCTCGCGTACCGGCCCCAGTCTGGCCATGCGTCCCGTCGCGGAGCAGAACGGCATCCCGATGATCTCGCTCGCCGCCAATGCCGCGATCGTCAAGGACGCCGAGTGGGTGTTCAAGACGACGCAAGACGACAAGGTCGTCATCGAGCGCATCCTCGAGCACGCGGAGGGCGAGGGCTACTCCAACATCGCGCTGTTGCGCGACGCCTCCGGCTTCGGCGAAGGGGTGGCTGACTCCATCACGGCACTCGGCGCCGACCGCGGCATCGAACTCGTCGCGACCGAGTCGTTCGAGCCGACCGCGACGGACTTCACCGCGCAGCTGACCAACATCCGTTCGTCGGGAGCCGACGCTGTCATCATCTGGGGCATCAACCCCGCGGCTGCGCTCGCCCAGCAGCAGTACGTGCAGTTGGATGTCGGCCTGCCGGTCTACCAGTCGCACGGCGTCGCCAACCAGGCGTTCTTCGACCAGGCCGGTGCCGCCGCTGACGGTGCGATCGTTCCGATGGGCCGCATGCTCGTCGCCGACCAGATCGACGACGACAACCCGCAGAAGGCCGTGATCGAGGGCTACGTCGCGCAGTACACCGACACCTACGGGGAGGCGCCGAACGCGTTCGGCGGCTATGCGTACGACGCGTGGAACATTGCGATCGCCGCCTTGACCGCGGCCGGTACCGAACCCGAGGCGCTGCGTGACGCGATCCTCGCGACGCACGACTACGTCGGGGTCTCGGGAGTGTTCAACTACTCCGAAGACCTGCGCTCGGGACTCTCCGCTGACTCGGTGATCATCGCCGAGGCGCAGAACGGCAAATGGAAGCTGATCGACGAGTGAGCCGTTGACCGACTTTCTCCAGCTGACGGCGGCAGGGTTGTCGCAGGGTTCTGTGTACGCCCTGCTCGCCGTCGGCTTGATCGCGATCTACAGCGTTCGGCACATCGTCAACCTCGCTCAGGGGGAGTTCGCCTCCCTCGCCGGACTGGGGGCAGTCTGGCTGATCTCGGTCGGGCTGCCCCTGGTCGTCGCCGTCGTGATCGCGGTGGTGAGCGTGACCGCGACGGCCGTGCTCATCGATCGCCTGATCATCGCGCGGGTGCGTCAGATGACCACGCTGACGTCGATCATCCTCACGCTCGGGGTCGCGACCCTGTTGCAGGCGCTGATGCTGCTGGCGTGGGGGCCGACGGCGCGCGGGCTGCCCCCGTTTCCCGGCGCCAACGTGCTCGTGGGAGGCGTCAGCATCCGATCGCAAGAATTCTGGATGCTGGGCACGCTCGTCGTCGTCGGTGTCGGGATCGTTCTCTTCTCTGAGCGCACGCGACTCGGCAAGGCCATGCGCGCCGTTGCGGAGCAACCGATCGCCGCGCGAATCGTCGGAATCTCGCCGGTTCTCGCCTCGGTCGTCGCTTTCGGCATCGCGGGGTTCACCGGCGCGCTCGCCGGGGTGATGTCGTCACCGCTCTCGCTCTCGGTGTGGTCGGCGGGCCTGCTGCTCGCCCTCAAGGGCTTCGTCGCCGCGGTGCTCGGCGGGCTCGTGTCGTATCGCGCCGCGATGGCTGGCGGCCTCTTGCTCGGCGCCCTCGAGTCGTATGTCGCCGGCTATCTGGACTCCGGTTATCGTGACGCGGTTGCGTTCCTGATCCTCATCGTGATCCTGATCGTCCGTCCCGCCGGACTCGCGAGGCGCGTGAGTGGGGTGCGGGTATGACCGCGCCTGCGCCGCGACTCGCGCGCCTGGCCCCCACGCGTCGCAGGAACGAGCTCCTCGGCCTCGGCATCCTGGTCGTCGTCGTGATCGCCCTGCCTTTCGTGGCGAGTCCCTCGGTACTCGGCATTGCGGTGTTCGCGATGATCTTCGCGTTGCCGGCGATCGGGCTGAACCTGCTCATGGGTCTCGCCGGTCAGGTCAGCCTGGGGCAGGCGGCGTTCTTCGCGGCCGGGGCGTACGCCCACGCCATCCTGCTGACCCGGTTCGAGATCCCCGGCCCGATCGCGGCAGCGGCGGGAGTCACCGCGGCGATGCTGCTCGCTCTTCTGGTGGGCGTCCCGCTGCTGCGCCTGCACGGCCACCACCTCGCCCTTGCGACGCTGGGCCTGGGCTTCATCGTGATGATCCTGGCGCGGGAATCCGACATCACCGGCCGCAACACCGGCATCTACGGCTTCTCGCGGCCGGTGGTGTTCGGCGTAACGATCGACAACAACGCGCTGTTCCTGTGGTTCGTCGCGCCGGCGGTGATCGTGGCGATCGCGCTGGCGATGAACCTCACCCGCAGCCGGGTGGGACGCGCTTTGTCGGCACTCAACGACTCGGGCATCGCGGCGGAGTCCCTAGCCGTGCCGACCTTCCGGCTACGGCTCGGGGTGTTCGTGCTCTCGGCCGGACTGGCGGGGCTCGGCGGTGTCTTCTACGCGTACCACGTGTCGCTCGTCAGTCCCGCGGTCTCCGACCTGCACCTGTCGGTCGAGTTCCTGCTGATGGCGGTGCTCGGTGGCCTGGGCTCGGTATGGGGCGCCCTGCTCGGGGCGGTCGCGGTCGAGTGGCTCGGCGAGGGGCTGCGCGACATCATCCCGGCGCTCATCCCCGGTGCGGGTGGCGAGGTGCAACTTGTCGGATACGGTCTCGCCTTGGTCGTCGTGATCATCGCAATGCCCGGAGGCGTGCATGGGTTCGCGCTGAGTGTCTGGCGCTGGGCGAGTGGTCTCGCCTTCCGCCGCCGGGGCTCGACGCAGCCGCGGACGACCACGCAACTCCCGACGACTTCGCCGGGCACGTCGACCGGTGCCGTCCCCACCGTCTCCGCCCCGGTGCCCCGCGACGAGCCCGTGCTCGAAGTGCTCGGTCTGACCAAGCGATACGGCGGCGTGACAGCGGTCGACGACGTGAGCTTCACGGTCCCGGCCGGACGGATCGTGGGACTCATCGGCCCGAACGGTGCCGGCAAGACGACCTGCTTCAACATGATCAGCGGAGCGATCAGCCCGACCGCGGGCGAGGTCAGGTTGCTCGGTCATCAGATCGCGGCGCGCAGCCCGCACGTCGCAGCCCATCTCGGTCTGACCCGGACTTTCCAGAATCTGCAGATCTTCACCTCGACCGACGTGCGCGGCAACGTATATATGGGTCGGTATCGCCTCGGCCGCGCGGGCTTCCTCCGCGGGCTGCTGGGACTGCAGGGCGTTGAGCAGCGTCGCCAGCACGAGCAGGCCGACCGGATTCTCGACGCCCTCGGCCTGAGTGACGTCGCCGACGTCGCGGCGGCGGATCTGCCATTCGGCCGGCAGCGCGTCATGGAGGTTGCGCGCGCGCTCGCGAGCGAGCCTGCGCTCCTCCTGCTGGATGAGCCGATGGCCGGCCTGTCGACCGCCGAGCGGCACCGGCTAGCGAGCCTGCTGTCCGAGCTGCGCGTCGCCGGCCTTACCACGATCATCGTCGAGCACGATGTCGCGCAGGTGCTCGCGCTCGCCGACGAGGTCATCGTGCTCGACGACGGCGTGATCATCAGCCAGGGCTCCCCGGACCACGTGCGGCACGACCCGGCGGTCATCGCTGCCTATCTCGGTGATGGCACGACCGATCCGGCGGTCGCGCGATGAGTCTCGAGGTGGTCGACGCCGTCTCCGGGTACGGACGGCTCCGCGTGATCGACGGGCTGTCGTGCGAGGTGCCGGCCGCGAGCATCGTCGCCGTGGTCGGAGCGAACGGCGCGGGCAAGTCGACCCTGCTTCGCGCGATCGATGGACTCATCCCGCTGTGGACCGGCGACATCCAGCTCGACGGCGAGTCGATCGCGGGCATCCCGACGGAACGGCTCGTCAAGCGCGGGCTGGCGCACGTGCCCGAGAACCGACTGGTGTTCCCCGGTTTGACGGTGCGCGACAACCTGGTGCTCGGAGCCTGGAGCCGCCCCCGCAACGCGCCCCTCGACGACGTGCTCGAGCTCTTCCCGCGGCTCGTGACGCGACTCGGGCAGACCGCGGGGTCGCTGTCCGGAGGGGAGCAGCAGATGCTCGCGATCGGGCGCGCCCTGATGTCGCGGCCCACCGTCCTCATCCTCGACGAGCCGAGCATCGGTCTCGCACCGCGCATCGTGATCGAGATCATGGACGTGCTGGCTCGATTGCGAGACTCCGAGGGGCTCGCGATCCTGCTGGTCGAGCAGAACCTCTCCGCGGCGTTCCGGGTAGCAGACCGAGCAGTCGTCGTGACGCACGGGCGCGTCGCACTCGAAGGCGAGCCCGAGCAGCTGATGCGTGCGCCCGAGGTGCGGGATGTCTACTTCGGTGGATTGGATGCCGCGGCCGGATAGGTTCCGGTCAGAATCGCATCGACGTCGGCCTCGTCGACATCCTCCGCCGCCGACGGCGACCACCGTGGCGCGCGATCCTTGTCGATGACCAGGGCGCGGATGCCCTCGTGCAGATCGCCCTGCCGCAGCACGCCGACCGACGTGCGCAGATCCTGCTCGAGAACCCGGTCGAGGCTCTGCCAGGCGCGCGCGTTGCGGATGGCGCCGAGTGCGACAGCGACCGCTGTCGGTGAGGCGCGGCGGATCTGCTCGGCGGCGAGGAGGGCGGCACCTCCGTTGGCCGCGAGCGCGGCGGCGTCGAGCCGGGCGAGGATCTCGGGCACCGACTCTGCCGCATACCCCTCGTCGATCCAGGAGCGCGCCGCGATCAACTCGGACGTTCCCGGCTCGGCTCCACGATGCCGGTCGACCGCAGCGGTGAGGCCATCCCGCTCGAGGTCGGCGATGAAGGCCGGGATGCGGGGCGACGGGATCTCGATGTCGGCCAGCCCGATGGCGATTCCGTCGGCGGCGCCGATCGACCCGCCGGTCAGGGCGAGATGGGTGCCCACCTCACCCGGCGCGAGGGCGAGCCGGTGGAGGCCGCCGACATCCGGAGAGAGCCCGATCTGCACCTCGGGCATCGCGAGCCGCGAGCGCTCGGTCACCACGCGCACCTTCGCGTGCATCGAGATCCCCATGCCTCCGCCCATCACGATGCCGTCCATCAGGGCAACAATCGGCACCGGGTGTGAGGCGATTCGGGAATTGAGGCGGTACTCGAGCGCCCAGAAACTCGTCGCGGCTTGCTCGTCCATGCCCCACAGCAGCCGCACGTCGCCCCCCGCGCACAGGCCGCGGTCGCCGTCACCGCTGATCAGGATCGACTCGACCGCGGCATCCTGCTCCGACCGATCGAGGGCCTCGTCGATGCTCGTGAGCATGGGGGGAGTGAGGGCGTTCAGTTGCGCGGGCCGCGACAATCTGATGTGGAGTACCCGACCGCTCCGTCGCGTCTGGATGTCCACGCCCCCATGCTAGCTGACAGGGAATAGTTATTCCGCTACCATCCAGCTGTGCCACTCTCACCCGTCGCCGACGATCCCAACGCGACCGATCGCATCCTGAATTCGGCGCGCGAGGTGTTCGCGCGCGACGGATTGAGTGCGAGCCTCGGTGACGTCGCAGCGCACGCGGGGGTCGGAGTCGGAAGCATCTACCGGCGCTTCGAGAGCAAAGACGAGCTGATCCAAGAGTTGGCTGACCAGCGCTTCTCGATCATCGTCGCGCGCATGTCGGCCGCCCTCGATTCGCCGGATCCGTGGGAGGCGTTCAGCACCGAGTTCCGCCGCTCGGTCGACGAGTACTCGTCCGACCGCGGCTTTCGCGAGCTCGTGATCAGCGGAGCCACCGGCACGCTCGGGTGGGCGCGGGGTCGCGAGCCGGAGGGTCTCGCGAGCACCATGCGCAAATGGGGCGACGAGATCGAAGGGGTCATCGGGCGCCTGATCGGCCGGGCGCAGGAGGCGGGCGAGCTGCGCAGCGACGTCAACGGATCGGTGATCCTGCAGTTGAGTATCGCCCTGCAGTCCATCTCGGGTCTGGTCGCCAGCAGCGAGCATCGCAAAGCCATCGACATCGTGCTCGACGGGTTGCGGGCGCGCTGAGCCTCGGGCCGTTGGGCCGCTGAGTTCTACGGAGCGCGGAGGCCGTCGAGAGCGACGGTGAGCATGTCGGCCGCGATGCGGGGTCCATCGCCGGACCCATCCGGCCGGTACCACTCGGTCAGCGAGTTGAGCATGCCGAACAGCATCCGGGATGCGGCACCGGGGTCGATATCGCGCCGGATCGTGCCGTCGCTCTGGGCCTCGGCGATGAGTTCGGTGACCCGCGCGTCGAACTCGCGGCGTCGGTCGAGCGCGGCGCGCTCGACCGCGGAGTTGCCCCGCAGGCGCAAGAGCAGGGTGACGCTCGGCAGTTCACGCGCGAGCACATCGACCGCGCCGTTCATCAGGAACTCCAGTCGCGCCGCTGCGTCACCGAGTTTCCGGGAGTCGGCCAGCACTCCTTCGAGTGCGCCGAGAGCACGGTCGAGGGCCAGCTCGAGAAGCTGCTCCTTCGAGGAGATGTGGTGATACAGCGCGCCCTTCGACAACTTGAGATGTGCCGCGACCATGTCCATCGTCGTCGCGTCGTACCCGTGCAGGTTGAAGAGTTCCACCGCGCCGTCCAGCACGCCCTGCTGGTCGTAGCCTGGCCGGCCGCGCCGCGTCGGGACTCCGCTGGTCGACATCGCTGACAGCTTGTCACGGCGCCTACCCGTCGGGGTCTCGCATGCGCGGAATAGTTGTTCCGCATTCGTGTTATGCTGCGGAATAACTATTCCGATGTTGAAAGGCACACCCACAATGAACAGCACACGAGCCCGCATCGGCGGGGCTCTCGCGATCCTCGCGGCCCTGCAGTGGATCGTCATCGAAGCGATCGTCGCAGCCGCCTGGACCAACCCGGCGTACAGCTACGCCGTCAACTACATCAGCGACCTGGGCACGACCGTGTGCGGCGGCGACTTCCAGGGCCGCGTGCTCTGCTCGCCGCTCAATCCGCTGATGAACGGCTCGTTCGCCGCGCAGGGGATCCTCTTCGCAATCGCCGCGATCCTGCTCGCGCCCCTGCTGTCGGGTCGCGGTCGCGCGGTCGTCACGGTGCTCGGCATCCTGAACGGCGTCGGACTCGTGCTGGTCGCGCTCTTCCACGGCGAGTCGACCGGCCCGTCTGCCGGCCTGATCATCCACATTGCCGGTGCCGGCGTCGCCATCCTCGCGGCCAACGTCCTGGCGATCTTCGTCGGCATCCGTTCGGGTCGTCTCGGGGCTCCGCTCTCGTACCGCATCGTGAGCATCGCGCTCGGCGCCGGCGGCATCGTCAGCGAACTGTTCCAGGGTGCCTTCCCGGAGATCGGTGGGGCGCTCGAGCGTGGAGGGGTCTATTCGTTCCTGATCTGGCAGGCCGTGACCGGCGTCGTCGTTATCCTGGCTGCTCGAAAGGTCGGGGCCCGCGACTCCCTCAACGCTCCGAGCGAAGCGGTCGCTGCCTAGTCACACGAAGAAGCGGTCGCAGAAGCTGTCCCACACGGCGCGAACGTCGAAGTCATCGTCGCCGCGCCACGCCGTCTCGAGTCCGTCCCAGAACGCGATGAACTCGCCGGCAGCGAGGCGCGGGTTCGGCTTCCAGGCGAGTGAGAGCTCCATCGCCTCGCGCTTGGAGCGCATGATTCCGCCGAAGTAGGCATGGGCGGGGTGCTCGGGTGCGAGGGACTCAGCCGCGAGGATCGTCTGCAGCCGCACGTACTCGGGTCGAGTCAGGTCGCGTTCGAAGTACCGCGTGAAGACCTCGCGCGCTTCGCGCGGGCCGGAGGCGGGGTCAATGCCGGGTTCCCGATAGAACTCGTAGTCTTCGAGACCCTGCACCTGCAGCACCTCGAGAAGCAGCTCGTTCATCGAGGGAAAGTGGTGCAGAACCGACGACTTCTGGATGCCGGCGGCCGTCGCGATGTCGGCGAGCGACACGGCGTTGAAGCCGCGATCGGCGATGAGCCGGAACGCCTCGCGCAGGATCTGATCCCGCCGGTCCCGCGGCCGCGTCCGCTTCGGCACACTCGTCATCGTTTCGGCACTCATAGAAGCATCCTACCGATCGGTAGAAAAACTGCCACCGATCTGCTACGGTCCTAATCGACCGAGTGGTCGAATAGGAACCAAGCCGTTCCACCCACCTACGAAAGCTGGATG
>Ga0307515_10016491_pt1 | contig 13515 bp, 1 predicted proteins | sample 17_EM_MG_FD_194513 | JGI IMG/M metagenome (GOLD analysis project Ga0307515, IMG submission 194513) | Populus trichocarpa ectomycorrhiza microbial communities from riparian zone in the Pacific Northwest, United States - 17_EM | ecosystem: Host-associated > Plants > Roots > Unclassified | place...
TTTTATATTAAGCAATATAATAATATATATATTTTTTACTTTACGGTTAAATTACTTCCGCAAATGCAAATCTGGTTATCATAAGTATTAGTTTATTTAAAACTGTTCTAGCTATTCCTACTATTTGCGTTTTAATAGAATGCTTAAAAGAGGCCTCTCTAGTACTTAATAATTAATATAGCCAAATAGGGCATCTAGACCTTAAATTATTACTAACTGCTAAAGTGTTTTTAGAAACCTACTAATCACCCTTAGCTTACTTATAATCCCTTTAATTAATATATATACCTCCTCGTCTATACTTTCCGTAGTAAAGTGTATACGCCGTCTAAATAATAGGACGCCCTTTAGTATAGACTCTATATAAGCCACCGGCCGCCTAAAGATAAGGAAGAAGGAAGAGGTCCTAATAAGGGTATAATAAAGGTTCTCTTTACCTTAATAATTAAGAGTTAAACGGCAAAATATAGTCCCTTAATACTAGAAGTTACCATTAACAAAATAAGGTATATTATTAAGCTTAAGGTAGAAAATAGAAGTATAAATCAAATCCTTTACTAGGGTTGCTTATATGTTAAACGTAATAGAATTATATACTAATTGTTTAAAATCCTTAAGTAAAGATAAATTATTAATATTCGGCTCCGGACCGTTAAAAAATGCATTAAGACGATAGTATTAGCTACGCGCTTCCATCGGCACGCTATTATAGAACTTTTTCTATTCTTTTTCTCTATCTAAATTGGCTATAAATACCTAGACTAGGCGCGAAATATATTAATCTATAACTAGGGATTGTACTTCTACCTTATATTTATAAGTAGAAGAAGTGCTAGTCCCTAAAGAGAGTATAAAATCTAATTAGCCCTTATCCGGCTAGAGAAATTAGTATTCCTAGAAAGTAATAAAATAAGGATTATTATACCTAAGGCCACCATCTTAGTAAGTACCTAGGTTGTTAAGTACTTTAGGCTTAAAATACTATAGAGCCATAGATATATAGGAAGTACTTTCCTAGCGCAGTTAGTAGGAAACTTAAGTTAGAAAGGTAGGCTTTAGAGACTTATACTTTACTAATTAATACGTTATACTCTAGTCGCTAAGCCTGAACAAGTTAGTACCCTTAAGTCAATATTAGTAAAATTAGATAAATAAATATCTCTAACCTATATACCGCACTCCTGAGGTCTTTGTCCTTTATTATAGTTCAATATTAGATAAGGTATAGTTAGTCGCGTAGTTATTATCATCACCGCAACCTTTATGTCGTTCTTTAGTGGATTAAACATTTTAGGAGAAATGCCCAGACTCTATTGGAACGCGCTCTTAATAGCAGATAAATTATACTAATAGTCTCTAATAAGAGCGCTAATAAGTCTTTAAAATCTTCTTATTAAGAAAAGGCGTCCTTCTTAATTTTATAGAAAAGTCTTTTTAGCAAGCTCCTTAAATCAATAGAGAGACTCTTAAAGATCGCATGGTATAAAGTATATATTAATACTAATTAGGCCGCCTTAAAAGTATATTAGGAGACAAATTGTCTAACTAGCAACTAATACGTACTAACTAAGGTCTTATAGATATAGTCGAAATAATCCTAAAGTAGGCAACCAAAATACTAAACTTATTGCTTAATGTAATTAAGGAAAGTAAGAGGTATAATACTATAAATACTGCCTCTATCTATATAAAGAACACAAGTGCTAGCTATAAGTAGAATAAATTAGAAGCTAGATGTTTTCTAGAATACCTTATAAAGTAAGCAAGAAGAAATAATAAACGTATACTTCTCTAACTTCGGTTTTTAACCAAAGGTCTTAATGCATACATTATAAACCGTATAGCCGCAGTCAAAGACCTTCTTAGGTATCCTTATTAGACAGCAAAAGCAAGATTTATAGCTCTTAAATAGTGCAAATTATGGCTAAAAGAACTTAAGTCGTTAATAATATATAAGTAAAGCACTCTCTATAGTGGGCTATAATACCACTTTTATAAATAAGGCTTCCATTTCCTCTTAAATAGCCAAAATAAATTTTTATTACACATCTTTATAAATAGTGTAATTATAAATCGCGTTTCTATAAGCGTCTATAAAAAGTATATTAAAAACGAGCGACGGAAGGAAATCTACGCTAATTAGCCAAATAGTCAATTAGTATATTATATAACTCTTACAATGAGATCTTAGTATATAACTCGCTAGCAGTAAAGTGGAAGCAGTTAAAGGTATTATAAAATACTATAGTTATACCTAGCTTGGCATTTCACGGATTAATTCTTATAGATGCTTTTAGAATTCTTATATAGTAAATCCTTAAAAACGAGATAACTAAATAAAATAAAAAGATGACTTATCTAAGCAAAATTTGTCTATTATAATTGTAGAAAGCGCTTCAATATAGCGTATATTAAAGAGAAATCTGTTATATTAGCGGGCCTATACAGCCTCTACAGAGGCTAAAAGAAGGCGTTTATATAATACGGAGGAATAAATGCTGTAATTCCATTTCTAATTTAATCTAAGGACTTAAATACTATAGAAATAGGCACCTAAGTCTTTTTCAATATTGTCTTCTTATTTGTATTCCTTAATACTTTTTATAACTATTCTTATATTAGTCTAGAGCTTGGCTTCCGCAATAGACGGGTTAAATATAGTAGATAAAATGTTAAGAACTATAAGTATATAAGGAAGAGTAGATTAAGGGAGGCTATGCGGTAGAGGCTTAGTAGCTTAGCATACTAAATACTTTAATACACCGTAAAGCCTGCCTAGGTCTAAAGTAAAGTAATATATAACATTTAAAAGAGGAGTAAGGACGTAAGCAGAAAGAGAATTTATAATTTCTTTCGCCGAGCGATGGCCTAATTTTAACCATTTAATCTATCTTACTATTTCGTACCCGTTTTATAGGCTAAATGCGAAATCTAATAAACTGTAATTATGGATCTTAGAGTCAATATATATTAACGGGCTGTTATCTCTTCGTGTCTTTAAATTACTTCAAAGGTAGACCTAATAGTAGGAGTTTATTAAAGATAGATCGTTCTTCTCGCCAAGGATTTGCCTAAAAAGCTTAGATTTAGTTTATCTACCAATTAGCGTAATAAAGGAAGGAGTTATATTAGGCTTTAATAAAAGAGACCTAAAAGTATAATAATAAACTCTTAGTACGCTCTTACTCCTCGTATAGGTAATCCTTATCTAGGGTAGGTTGTTTATACTTAGGTAGAAAGAAATACGACTAGCACTGGCTTAAGTTCTACTATTTAGCAGGGACTGACGGCTATTTATATTTCCGAAGTGGGCCTATTATATTATAATCTTAGCGTTTAGTTACAAATTGTATATAAACACCGGATCTAAATATCCTAATTATAAAATCTAAAATCCAGATTTCGGAATCTGGAATCTAGCTTAGCGTAGGCTAGATCGGAAAAATAAAATACGCGGTTTAATATTTTAACTATACTTAGGAAACTAAATCGCAACTTTAGAGTTTAATTTCCCTAAAAAGTGGTAGCTACGGGTATCCTCTTTCTAAGTAAGAATATAGCGTTTTAATGCCCTATATAAGGAGTAGGTATAAGGAAGGGATTTATACGCGCTATTTTTATATTATCTATGCGAGCTTATAGGATTCCTACTTCGCGCTTTATATCTCTAAAGCCCCTTACCCATTAATAATTACTACTACTTTAAAGCTCCTATATAGATTTCCACTTTAGTAGTAAGTATTCTCGCCGCTTAAGTATAACTATTTGCTGTCCTAATAAACAGTTATAAAGAATGTTGCTACTTAATCTACTAAATAAAATATTGTTATTAATAGCTAAGAACCTATAAGTAGAGGGATATATTAACGCTTTCGCCCGGATAAATAACCGCCTCTATAGTATTCTAAACCCTTACCTTTATCGCCATAATGTTAAACGGGAGGATAGCACGGCACTGATATAGGCTGCGAAATGAGGATAAGATATAACTACTTAAAAATCTCTTAAAGCCGCCAAAATTAAAGTAGTAACTTAATATCGATACTATAGGCGTGCGGATTTATTGTGGGTAGTAAGGAATAAATACAAATTAGTAGTATAGCTGTTAATTAAAAGTAAACTTAGTAGTCTTAATCTAGAGGACTTTTTGTATAAGCTATTATACGCCATAAGGTTTAGGTAAATGGTAGTAATACAGCTACTTTTAGAAAGTATTAATATAAACTATAAATAGGAAAACGGCCGGACACCGCTATTACTAGCCGTAGAAAAGGGGTATAAAAATATAGTTTAACTGCTTCTAGAATATAAAAATATTTATATTAATACAAAAGACCGCTTTAGTTGAATACTACTATTATAGGCTGTCAATTATAAGTATAATACAGAGGTATAACTTCTAGTTAAGTATAGGGGTGTTAATATTAACTTAAAGGACTCCTTAGGTAGAACGCCATTATCCATAACTAAAGTATGTAGGGACGCTATAATAGTCTAACTGCTTTTAGAGTGTAAAAGTAATAGTCTAAAATCTATAAACTAGTATAGTAGTATAAGCATTCCTTTAATTTAACGTTAAAGGATAAGTAAAGATTAACCTAAAGGTAGTCTAACTCTAGTATATAGATTAATTAGTAGGTTAATAGTTCTTAATAATACAGTAGATATAAAATTCTATAGATTGGCTAACTCTTCTTCCTACTAATTAATATAATTATTTCTTGTATACCTCGACCTTTTAAAGATCTACTTCCCTTTTATACCAGTTCTTACTATATACTTAGCCCGGCTTTATATTTAGCTATAGTAATTATATAGTTAGTAGCATAGCCTGGTATATTTAACAACTATAACCTTAATTAGTGTTTTGCTATATTTAGTAATAATTTCTAGTTATCTAATTTATACCTTATTGTTTTTGCAACCTAGTTAAATAGTAATCTTTTTTACTTATAAGATTACTAAGAACTATATAGTTACTTAGTTATAACTATAGTAAGATATGGGGTAATAAGTAGAGAGTAGATACTGGTAATGGTAAATTATACTAAACACTATTAGGTTTACATTTCTATTTTATTAAACTTAGTTTCTTAAATCTAGGCCTTTATAAAGCTACCGCTTTCCAGCTTTTCCCTCTATATAGTAGGCTTCTGCTTAACAAAAGGTTTAAGTGCTTTAGTTATTAACTTTCCCCATTATAAGACCCTATTAACCCACTCTACTAGATTTTCTATGTCCCTACGGAGTATTTCCACCTTACCTTAAACTTGCTTTAATTACCTAATTTTTTTTTAGCCTTAATACTATTAAATAATTAAGGAAATGCATTACCCTTTTAGCTGCAATACTGTAGCTTCTAAAGCCTTAACTTAACTGCTGCTTAGCCGATTAAAGTGGTTTTAGAATAGTGGAATAGATATATAGAAATTTACTAGCTTTGTTAAGGAAGGAGATTAAAGAGTAGGGTTATCTAATATATAATTAATATTTAAAGTCTTGCTGGGGTTATAATAGCGTGGGTTTAGGGCATTAGATAATATATTTCTTAAGATAATTAGAGGCTTAAATTAATAAATTAATAGAAGATATTAAGGTTTATTAGTATATATAATATACTATATATTAAAGTAGTGGGCAAGGGTAGTTTATAATATATCTGCCAAGAGTAATCCACTAGAGGACCTTTATTTTCACTTAAAATAAATAAGCGCTCTATTTTAAACTAAAACAATTTGCTTTTTAGGCTAAAAGGACTAATTTATTACTTTTTTAATCTTATATAGCTTATTAAACGGATATCGGAATCGGAAAACGGATAATAGATTTTTAAATAGATACTTAAAAAGGCAAAAACTATTCCTAAAATTATACTTAGCCTCCCATTCCATTACTACCTTCGTTCTATAATATAAACAACTTAAATAACACTAGCTCGAGATAATGCTCTAAACAACGCCTATCTCCCTTAGTAGATATAATAAAATAATACTATAAGGATTAGTAATTAAGATAAGAAAATAATAAAATATCCTTACTAGCCTAGAGAATTTCGCGAACGCTATCTTCTTTAAATTAAACAGATCATCCAAAAAATCTATTAATTGGTTATAGCCACTCCAATTTTCAGAATTATGTAAGCCGAATACCTTATTAATAGCCCTTTGCTTTTAAATATAGTTTATATCTCTAAGCTATAGTTAGGGGCGCCCCTCTATATAAGCTAGTAATATAAACCCCAAATCTTCTAAGTTGGTATTTAGGATGATATTAGGAGCATATTTAACAGCCTCTTTAAAGTTTACTGCGTTAAAGTTAGTATAACAAATAGAGCTCTTTATAGAAAACTTACAGAACAGTACTTATACGTCTTGGCTGGATACACGAATTAATATAAGGCTGACTTAGTAATATAAAATTCCCAGCTTCCTAAGGTAATTAAGTGCGTTAAAAACCTAACTCTTAGTACTTAACTATAAGTTAAAGAGCTTAAAAAATATACTAAACGCGCAATAAACTGTAACTGCGCTTCTTCCAGTCCAATACAAACATAGATTATTTCTTTAAGTGTAAATTAATAGTATTTAACACTAATTCTTAGAAATTCGCCTTCTAAGAATGCTTGCTTAATCTTAATAATATTATTATACGCTACTTGCCCAAGAATATCCTTCTCTACTAGCCTATACTCTTTTTTAAGCTTTCTAGATATAATTATGCTAGGGATATACTTACGCTAATATATTACCTATTTAGTTTTACCCTATATAAGCGTGCCTAGGGTAATAAGCTTTTATAGCTGTTTGACACCAGAAGTATTATTTAATATTATAACTAAGACTTCTAGGAAAGCGGCAGTGTTCGTTTAATTTAAAAAAGCTTTTAAAATCGGTACGCTAAGAGATATAATAGATTGGTGGATTATATTAATATAACTTTTAGCTCTTTACATAAGGGCAGGTTTTATTAGAGCTATTAGAGTACTTTCCTTAAGGTCCAGCATTCTCTGCGGTTAAGGATGCCTAGTAAACGCATCCTTAATTACATGTCCGCTAGAATCTATATATAGTGGTATAATTACTTATAGGGGGAAGCATCTACTATAGTAAGAGGCAAGCGCATTTTAAATATCCTTATAAGATAGGAATCGGCTAGTATAAATCTAAAATCCGGGAAACCGTTATTAGAAAAGCGAATTCGGTTTTCGCGAATTAGAGCTTAGTTATTAAGATTAGAACACGGTTCTATCTTCTAAACTTTAACTTTTAATATTTACGCTTAAGGCTAAGCTTAATATCTTTTAAATAGGTATAAAGAAGCGCCTTTAAGATAGAGTCCTCGATTTATAGTAAGCTTCCCCGCTATTATTAGCCTTTTAATGAATTTTTAACTCTGCACCTTTAATGCCTACTAAAAGTATACCTAAGCATCCCTATCTTTAACTACTTCGCCTAAGCTAGTTATTTAACGAGTACGTTTCTAAGCCTCCCTATTAGCGTTAAGAGTTAATGTTGGTCATACAGGGTGACTCACTAATAACGACTACTCGAGTAGGGTTACAGTGATGTTGGTTAATAAAGCTTCTTCTGATTGGAATAAGGAAGGGCGAGGAGCTTAAGGCTCCTCGCCACGCTAGTGCCGCGGCAACACGTAATGGTAACTTGCCATCATGTGACGGCAATTTGCCGTACGTGACGGCAAATTGCCTCATTCCCGACACTGGCAACTCTTCTTTTATGGTTGCCCTCTATATACAAATACTGCTTAACTATTGTAATAAATATAGATCCTCCTTACTTACTATTGCCATTGCAATATAAGTTTCGCTATCCCAAAATTTGCCTCTTAGCACGTGGTGCTTTCTTGCTAAGGAGTTATGGGTAGATATTGTGTTAGGGCCGTTAGGGCCGCTAAGGCGCTAGCTATAAGCGAGCTAATAGCGATTTTCTATACCGGGTATGGAAAATCCTAATTGGCTGGTTAAAATTAGGGTCTGTAGAGCGTTATGCTTTTACTCCCTTTTAACCTAACCTTTAACTTATATGCGTAAAGTATTTATGTTAACAAACGTTTCTAGAGCCTTATTTAGGTTTGCCTTTGTTATTGTATCTACTAGGTTATCTTAACCGTTAATCTATTAAATCTTAAAGAGTTCTCGCTGTTTGTAGGATTAATAAAGTACTATAATATTGATTATAAGGCGCTTCTCCTTTATAGTACTAAGCTTAACTAAGCACTTATAGAGGGAGTATAAGTTGGTATATACGATTATAGGGATAACGGGAAGTTTGAGTTGATCTATAATTATCTTTAGGGTAGTTCCAATTGTAATTGCTATATTAACTCCGCTAACTATTCTATATATCTCTAACGCTAGAACGCTTTAAGTAACGCGCTTGCTCTTGGTTAAGCTCTAATGGATAAGATTACCGTAGATCGTAAAGTTATTCTCTCTAGTAGATTTGTTTGCGATAATAATCTTATATCCTAGCTAGAAGCTAAAATCTTTATTATTTATAAACGATCTATTAATAAATATAAAGAGCTTAGCGGTGGGAAGATTAATAGGCACGTAGAGTAGTCCCTAGTTAAGATGGTTTATTTACTAGGAGAGACGCTTATTTAGGGCAAGGATATTATCCTTAGTTGGTTCCTGGTATTAAGCGGCAATAGAGAGATTAAATAAAGCCTTGGGTTAATAGATAGAAGCGATATAAGCTCTATAAGCGCGTTGCTCTATATATCCTTGTTTTGGAGAATTAACGTTAATAACGTTAATCTTTTTGCCTTAACCCTTCTGGTATAAAGTAATAGAATCCTTATTTAGGGAGAGGATACATTTATTAAAGAGTAATGGTGTTGTCAAATTAAGCTTTTCCTTTGGCTTTACTATAAGATTTGCCTTTACTAGCTCGTCTTCTTTAAGAGCTGAGAATCGGTTATCTCCTAAGATAATTATATTATTAATTTATATGCCGACGATTCCGAATGGAGTTCCCGTAGTTATAATAAGGAAGCATAGATTAAATATAAAAGTAGTTATTAAAAGCTTCTCTTTATAGTGCTTGCTGTAGGTAGCCTACTAGTAAATTCCTGCCTCTGCGATTCTATATAATGGCTTAAGTATAACTATAATCGTATCTTCGGAGTATTAGTGGCGAATTTACTCTGGAAGGTATGCTAATATTAAGCGCTGAAGGTGTGTCTCTAATTAGGTGTAGGCCTAAGTGATATCTCGCAGATAGACTGCTATTTTATTCTTTATTAGGGAGGGAGCTAGTGTAATAATAACTCGCTAACTGGCTTGTTAAATTGTGGGAGATTATATAAGAATTACCTCCTTACTATTGTCGTTGTAGCCTTAGATGATAAGCCTTAATTTCTTAAATAGGGTGTTAGTAGCTTTGCCTTTAATCTTGTTGACTATTCTTAACTTAAAGATGCGAACTTTATCGAACTTAGTAGGGTTATACTTCTCGAATTTAAAGACCCCTCTTATAATGAGACTATTGATCTCCTGCTTATTAGATGCTTGGAAAGGAGCTCCTAGAGTTATAATACGACCTTCCTTTTAGAGCTATTTTGTGAGTTTAAAGTTAGCCTTCTCCTTAGCTGTTATAAAGGCCATTAATAGCTTGACTCTATTCTTGATGGCGGCAACAAATTGCTCTTCGAAATTAATAAGATATTAGCGATTTTGTGATCCCTTTAGGCGACCTCTACCGCGTTATAGTTGCGGCGTATCTACTATAATTATATTAGGATCGTAGTCGCCTTCTAAAGCACGTTAATTGTGGCTCTCCTCTAGGGCATCTTCTATGGTATCCTGCAAAGGCTTGGAACTGTTATCTTTATAGTAAGGCTTAATAATAGTTAAACGGAATTAAGTGGGTCCGTAAGGCATCTAAATAGTGTAAGTTTAACTATTAATTATAATGAGTTAATATAGGCCTAACCATTCTCCCCTTTTACGCTATACGCGTACTTTAGACTGGAGTGGCAGATTAAGTATAGTTAAGGTGTTTGGGCTATTTCTTATTCCTAGTGCGTTGTTGACCTAGCGTGTGGCGTAGAGACGTCGCACCTCCTTTGTTGTCTTGCGAATAGCCTTAGCTTGTTATATAATAGAGGGAGATAGTGGAGAATTATTAGTTATTTAAGGGTAGGCGCTAAAGACTAGTAATATAGGTATAAGTTTATCCGGGCTAGCGGAATTGTTAACGGCTTTAACAGCTATTTGCAAGGTAAGTTCTTCGCTAGCGTCCTCTAGTTCTAAAGAGATAATCTTATATACGCGGCGTAATAGCGCGTAATATTACTCCACTTTTTTAATACTATTATATGCCTTAACGGGGACTTCCTTAACCTTAATTGCCATTGCCTTTATCTATTATTGAAACTTTATAGATAAGAAGTTCTTTCCTGCGTTGTAGACGATTTAATTAGGGGGTCCTAGATAGATATTAATCTAGTATAATTAAAGGGTATCCTATGCGTTCCTGGCTAATATATCCTTTAAGAAATGTGCGGCTTAGAAGGAGGTTAAGAAGTTAATAACTTGGAGTACTAGCTTGCCGCTAAGGTATATAACGTTAATGATGATACAGAAGTTAAAGTTATAGTTATCTTTAAGGGTAAACTTAAATCGGCTAGGGGACTTCTGGTTTATTTGGCAGTAATAGTAGTACTTTATAAAATGCTTAATTGCCTTAACCTTAACTTTATAACCTACTTACTGAAGAACCCTAAGTAATTGATGAACAGATAGGTGGCCAAATTAATAGTATAGTTGACGTAACTCTAACTTAGTTAGGTGGCTTTAAGCAACGCTCTTTTCTAGTTAATAAAGGAGCAACTAAGGGTGACCCTACTTGCGCACGACGGGCACCTAATTATCTCCCTAAATGAGTATATTCTTAAGGTTATTAAGCTTAACGCCTAATTTATCTATATCTCTAATGCAAAATAGAAACGGGGTGTTTGTAGGAACGACGTAAAAGGTAATGTACCCTAAGGGGGTTTGGACCCTAATTGTGCTAATAGAGATTATAGTACCCTTGCTAAAATAAATCGTGTATTAGCCTGCCGTTAAATGGTTAATCTAAATAGAGCTATTAAGCTACTAAAGGGCTCGAACTTAAGGTTCTCCTGCTATAGATACTCCTACGGCTCTAGTATCTAGCATAATACCATAGAAGACGTTCGCTGAGTATCTGTTATTAAAGGAGAACGCGGAACTCTTCCTTGGCTTATTAAAGATATCTAACTTTGTAGTAAAATAGAGCGTAGATTGGTTATTAAAAATAGTAACGGTTTATATGCCATCTACCTTACTATACTTAGTGAAGTATTGGTTGGGTAAGTACTCCTTAATTTCTATATCTATAAGGAGCTGTTTAGCCTTATTAACCTTACCCTTAAGATCTTTTACGCCTTTATATTAAACTAGGAAGCTTTAAAAGTAGGCCGTAGTAACCTTATAATTTCTGATGTTTCTTATACTCTAGCGGAACTTATTATATGCCTCCTTTTATTTATTAAGAGAATGCCTAGTTAACTAGCAATTCGGTTTCTTACAAACGTAGCACTTTTTTTAGTAATTACTTCGAAATGAACCTCCATGAGGACCTCCACCTTTATCTTATGGTTGTTAATTATACCCTCTGCCGTATTGCCTACCCCGGCCACTATATATTTAATTAGTCTAGTTATAATCGTATTAGTTGGGCGGGTTAATTAAAGTAGGTTGGAGTTGGGCGTTAAATTGCTGTACTTCTTAAGAGCGTAGAGCGGTGCTAATAGAAGATCTTAATTGAGTATATACTCCTTTGTAAGTATTTATAGGATTAAAGAGAGTAAGGTTATATTCTTTAACACCTTAATATACGCTAATAACTTGATTATATAGGCTAAAGTCCTCTTAATATAATTCGGATAAACCACGCTAAATCGTTTAAAGTTAATTAAAGAGCTTTTGAAGACAATTAAGCTGAGGGACACCTGGGTTTATAGCAATGATCCTTAGGAAGGTAGTCTCTCTCCATTCTAATATATACTACTACTTATTCTCTTCTGTTTTAAAGTGGTATCTTAACTTATATATTATGCGGTTAAAATTGTATCTTTTTCCTGCCAAACGATTATAATAGAAGGTACTAGCTCGGCCCTTAAGCATAACGGAATAGGCGTTATAGTATTGATTAGACTTTATTCCTACCTTCTAGTAATAGTTATAGAAGATACGTAGTTTCGAATTAAGAATATTATATAATTCCCCGCTAAACTTCTTCTCCTAATCCGAATAGAGCTTCGCAAGCTCTGTAAGTAATTTTAAACTGCCTCCGATTTAAGATTAAGATAGAGGAGGTGGGGGTTGTATTGCAGGCTGTAGTAGGGATATAGGTCTGGTTGGTGGAGTCCGAAGGTTATTAAATCGCGAAGTAATAGGATCCTGTGCCTGCTCTTATTAGGGTATAGTATCCGACGTTAAGGTTATGGGTTAAATTGGATATAGAGGAGTTAAAGGTAGAGGTAGGTTCGTCTTTAGAGGTGTATTGCTTAGGTTCTATCGTAAGTTGAGCTTCCTTATAGTGCGTAGTTGGTGCTTAATCTCTTATAGAGTCTATTTGTGTTCTTTTTTTGCGTTAATAACCTGCTTCTAAATGTTGTCTCTAATAGTACCCCCGTCCTTAGGGACAAATACTCTATTCTTCTAAAGGAAGTTACGGAAGTCCTATATAATATCCTTATTTATGGGGGCCTATATTTCCTTTATCTATCTAACAAAGTTCTCCTTTATACATTCCTATAGCGCGGTATTGTTATATTTACTGTCCTTATAATGTGCCATATGGTATAATAAAAATCCATTTAAGTCTTGTTTATTAGCGTTTGCAAGGTTAATTATAGCTTTGTTTTATATCTTTAGGTTAATGTCTTCCTTATACTTTTTTGGGTAGGTTAACGCCATAGTAGGTGTAGAATTGACGGGGTGTCGTACGTTGAAGGTAGGTAGGATTTTCGGTTTTGTAGGATCTTGTAGGTTTGCTGTTAAGAGGTAAGCAATTTGAGATGTTGTTTAACGCGTTTTGGACGTTAACTTGGGACCTTAGGTTTAGTAACACTTCTAACCTAAAGTACTTAACCAAATCTTTGTAAACGTGGTTGTTCTGCGTAATAGACGCAACTTAGTATCTCCTAGTACTTAGTGACACTTCTGTTACTAGTTTTTCGCAAGTTTAAGGTAGCACGGTATCGCCGGGATCTATTCCATATAAGCGTATATAGCACCCCTGCACGAGACTGTCTCTTCTGTTTGAAAACCTAGCTGCTCTATAGTTGACTGTGTATTTAACCACTGATTAGTGTTAGTTACATAGGGTAACTCACTAATAACGACTACTCGAGTAGGGTTATAGTAATGTTGGTTAATAAAGCTTCTTCTAATTGGAATGAGGAAGGGCGAGGAGCTTAAGGCTCCTCACCACGCTAGTGCCGCGGCGACACGTGATGGCA